>Ga0207679_10001664_pt1 | contig 13852 bp, 13 predicted proteins | sample KBSC73metaG_FD_184320 | JGI IMG/M metagenome (GOLD analysis project Ga0207679, IMG submission 184320) | Corn rhizosphere microbial communities from Kellogg Biological Station, Michigan, USA - KBS C7-3 metaG (SPAdes) (version 2) | ecosystem: Host-associated > Plants > Roots > Rhizosphere > Soil ... | reverse complement strand
GCAACGACGCTGGGGTATCGGCAGCCATCAGCATCGACATGGGCTCGGTCCGATTAACCGAGCGCTTTCTTCATTCCGATCCGGTCGCACCCGCGGAAGCGCAAACCATGATCGCTGCCATAAACCGGGAACTCGCGGCGTTGCCGAGTCGTGGCATCGAGGCAAGCTCCGGGATTGCGCTCGTCGGCATTGCGGCGACATTCACTACGTTGGCGGCGATGGAAAAGCGGCTCGTAACTTACTCGCATCCGGCGATCCACGGTAGTCGGATCACCGCCCGACAGGTGCGCGCCCAGGTGTCTGCGCTTCAGATGAAGACGATCGCTGAACGAAAAGGAATTATCGGGCTCGATCCCAAGCGCGCGGAGGTGATCTTTGCAGGCGCCTGTCTGATCGATAGAATTTTGAGTTTTTATGGGAAAGACGAGGTGGTGGTCAGTGATCAGGGCGTGCGCTACGGCTTATTGCACGAAGCCGCGGAAGCGATGCAAAAGGGTTGACATTTTTGAGCGGATTGGAAATGATCGGTCTTTCGTCTTAGTTACCAACAGTAACCGCCCACGAAGCAACCTATGATAATGTTAGACGGAGGTCTCAAGCCATGACTAAAGCAGAGTTAGTCGAGGCCGTTGCGAAGAGCGCGAAAATTACCAAAGTAACCGCGACAGTGGCTGTGGATGCGACATTCGACCACATCGGCAAAGCGATCAGAAAAAGCAAACGGTTCCAAGTCCCGGGTTTCGGAACCTTCACCGTCCGTTCGCGCAAGGCGCGCAAGGGACGTAACCCGCAAACCGGCGCGGTCATAAACATCAAGGCTAGCCGCTCCGTCGGATTCAAGCCTGCTCCGGTACTGAAGAACGGCTTGTAGCCTGTGAGGGACCGCGCGCAAGCCACCGCGGATTCCCGGTGGCTTTTTTTTGTTCTTATTGATGAGCAGGGCAACGCTGCGTAGAATGCCTGAAGCCTAGAAAGTGAATATGTCGCTTAAAACTGAATCGATCTGGATGGATGGGGAGTTGGTCCGCTGGGAGGACGCGAAAGTCCACGTCCTCACCCACGCGTTGCACTACGGAACCGCATATTTCGAGGGCATCCGCTGTTATCTCCTGGCCGACGGCCGTTCAGCAGTATTCCGGCTGGCCGAGCACACGCGCCGGCTGGTGGACTCCGGAAAGATTCTCGGATTTCCCATTCCCTACACCGAAGAGCAGCTCAATCGCGCGACACTGGACGTGATTCGAGCCAACAAGCTCAAGGAATGTTACATTCGTCCGTTAGCATTCGTCGGGCTTGGCGAGTTGGGTCTTTACGCGCCAAAAAATCCGGTCAGTGTGTGCATCGCAGTTTTTCCCTGGGGTGCATACCTGGGCGATGAAGGGCTGAGAAATGGCATCCGGGCGAAGGTCTCGTCGTTTACCCGCCATCATGTCAACGTCATGATGACCAAGAGCAAGACGGCAGGAAACTATATCAACTCCGTGCTGGCCAAGCATGAGGTGAAAAAATCCGGCTATGACGAAGCCATCATGCTCGACCCCGAAGGCTATGTGTCGGAAGCGAGCGGCGAGAACATTTTCATCGTCCGTGATCGGAAAATCAAAACCACACCGCTGACCTCCATTCTGCCGGGGATCACTCGCGACTCGATGATCGCGCTGGCGCGCGACAAAGGCTATGAATTAGTCGAGGAGCGATTTACCCGGGATGAGCTCTACATCGCGGACGAGGCTTTTTTCACCGGCACGGCGGCCGAGCTGACGCCGATTCGGGAAGTGGACGATCGTCAAATCGGTAGCGGCCGGCGTGGTCCGGTCACCGAGGATCTGCAGAGCACATTTTTCGATATCATCAAAGGAAAGAACAGCCATTACGAAAAATGGCTGGCCTACGTCTAAACGGTCATACCGACTTCACCTTCTCAGTGTCGCGATTCAACTGCAGGCTGCGTTACAAGATGAGCGACTCTTCAGATCCCACGCTGCGTGTGAGCATGTTACCGCGCGATACCAATGCCCGCGGTACGATTTTCGGCGGGGTGATTCTGAGCCATCTCGATTTGGCGGGAGGCATCGCCGCTTCGCGCGTGGCGGCACGAAACTTCGTCACTCGGGCCATGCGCGGCGTCGAATTCATCGCGCCGGTGTACGTCGGCGACGTGGTCAGCTTTTATACTTCCATTGTGCGCCGGGGCACCACCTCGATCACAGTCAAAATCAGCGTCGAAGCCGAGCGCGGCCGCGGTCCACGTCAGCGGGTCAAGGTCACCGAGGCCGAAGTTGTCTACGTGTCTGTTGATGAGGCGGGAAAACCGCTATCGTTATAGTAGCCATGGCGCTGATGCAAAAGACCGCAAGCCTAATTCTCGTGCTGGTCCTCTGCGGCGGCTTGACGCCGACGGCGCGCGCTGCGGACGGCCCCGGAGGCCGCAGTGCGGAGTGTTGCCAGCGCGAGAACCCGCAAATTGCCCGCTGGCAGCAGAACGCCGACCGTCTCTACGCGCGCTTCAAGGCGCGTGAGGCCGCCGGCGAATTACACAAGGTTCTCGAAATCGATGGTGATAATTTTCCGGCGCTGATTAAACTGGCGCGCGCCTACATCGATATCGGCGATCACATTGTGGAAAACGGCAGCGACTCAAAAGAGCGCAAGATGAAGGAGTATGTCAAAGCCGAAGATTACGCCCGCAGGGCCGTCCAGGTGGATCCCAGCTCGACCTGGGGGCATTTTTGGGTGGCGGCCTCCCTCGGCAACATCGCCATGGTATCGCCGGTTGAAAAGCAGCTGGATCTCGCCGGTGAGATCCGCGATGCGGTCGAGGAGTCGATCGCCCGGGATCCACAGAATGGCGCCGCTTATCATATTTACGGGGTTTGGCATCGCAAATTGGCTGAGTTGGGCCAGGGCAAACGCATCCTTGCCGGCGTGTTTTACGGCCGCTCGCCGCCCATCGGCAGTCTGCAAAAATCTGTCGAGTACCTGAAAAAAGCCGTCGCGCTCAATGCGACGGCGATCGTTTCCCGACTGGAACTGGCGCGCAGTTACATCGCCGTTGAAGATTTCGCCGATGCCCGCGCCATGCTCAAGTCCGTTCCGGCACTGCCGATTCAATTTTCCGACGACGCCAAGCACAAGGAAGAATCGGCGCAGCTTCTGCAACAGATCAAAGACAGCTAATGCGATCGACCCTAGTGGCGCGAATCAGTTAGCGCTTGCTGACCCGACACCGATTGCACCATCAAAGCACATTCAGTATCAATGTGACGATGCGCCCCGTGTGGATTGCTGTCGGTATCGGCCTGTTTTTTGTCGTGTTTACTCTCGCCTGCGGCAACAAGCGCAGCAGTACAAAAGCGCTCCGTGTCGGCTTTGTTCCGGCTGAAGACGCCCAGCAGGTTATGCAAAATGCTCAACCGCTGGTGGACATCCTGCGCAAAGAGCTGGGCATGGAAATTGAGCCGTTTGTCGCCACCGATTATACCGGCATCGTCGAAGCCCTGCGGGTGCACAAGCTCGACGTTGCTTTTCTGGCGCCAGCGTCCTATGTACTCGCGAAAAACGAAGCGGATATCAAAGTCATTCTGAAATCGGAGCGTAAAGGGATTCCCTTTTATTATGCCGCGATTATCACCCGAGCGGATAGCGGCATTAAAACTTTGGATGATTTGCGCGGCAAGACCTTTGCGTTCGGTGACACCCTGTCGACCACGGGCCACGTTTTCCCGCGCAAGATGTTGAAGGAGCGGGGCATCGATCCGACTCGCGATTTAAAGCAGATTCTTTATTCCGGCGGGCATGACGCGACCGTGCTCGCGGTGCTAAACGGCAAAGTCGACGCGGGAGCGACCTATGCCAACTCACCGGACGGCCACGACACGGCTTGGATGCGCTATCTCAAAGACCCGGCAGACGTAAAACGCATTCGCGCGATCGCTTTCTCGGAACCGATTCCGGCGGACAATTTAGTCGTGAGTGGCGCACTCGATCCGCAGATTGTCAAAAGGCTCGAGGATATTTTTATCGAGCTCAGCCGCGATGCCAAAGGCAAGAAGATGCTGCGCGACCTTTACCAGATCGACGGCTTTGTTACGGCTACTGATCAAGACTACGACAGCGTGCGTGAGGCTTTTAAGGAAGCAGGCATTCAGATCAAAGAGTCTCTGCAGAAGACGGGCTCGTGAGCATTCTCGAGATCAAGGATCTTTGTCACGCTTACAATGGGAGTGCGCCCGTATTGCAAGGCGTGAGCTTTACCGTCGAGCCGGGCGAATTCTTGGGCGTCATCGGCCTGAGCGGCTCGGGCAAGTCCACCTTACTACGTTCGATCAATCGGCTCGTCGATCCGTCCTCGGGCGAAATCTGGGTGCCGCAGAGCCTGGTCTCCGATGCCTCGACTACGCAGCGGATTAACGTCCTAAAGCTTGGCGGCGGCGACCTGCGCCATCTGCGCCGCAAGATCGGGATGATCTTTCAACAGTTCAACCTGGCCAAGCGTCTCTCGGTCATCGACAATGTGCTCGCCGGCGCGCTCGGTTACCAGTCCGCCCTGCGCAGCACCTTCCGGGCATTCACCCGCCAAGAACACCGCCACGCCTTGATCAACTTAAAACGGGTGGGGTTGCTCGAGCATGCGTACAAACGCGCCGACGAGCTGAGCGGCGGTGAACAGCAGCGGGTTGCCATCGCGCGGACACTGATGCAGCAACCGGTAATTATTCTCGCCGATGAACCGGTCTCGAGTCTTGATCCCAGGTTATCGCGCGTGGTTCTCGACATTTTGCAGAGAGTTTGCCGCGAGGATGGCATCACCGCGGTGGTCAGCTTGCACACCCTCGAGTTGACGCGCGGATATTCCGATCGGGTGATCGGGTTGCAGCAGGGCCGGATCGTCTTCGATGGTCCGACCCCGCAGTTGTCCGATGCGGCTGTTGATGCAATCTACCAGCACCATGATCAGCACTGAGTCAACGACCTAAACATCGTTGACCGGAGGAGAGCCATTGCCGGAACCGACTTATCAACCGAACGTACCGGATATTCTTCTCGAAGCACCGGTGCCGCCGAAGCGCAGCAGAAGTTTTTACGCTGCGCTGGTGCTTGCCGCAGTTGTCCTCGCCTGGTCGATTCACGGCGCGAAAATCCGCCCCGGCGAACTGCTCGACGGCATTCCCCAGATCTTTTTGACACTCGGGCGCATGTTTCCGCCGGATTTCAGCAAAATCACCGAGAGCAAGAACTACTTTTTACCCGAAACGCTGTCATGGAGGGATCTGCTCCTGCCGCTCCCGACGGCAGGCGAGCAAGCCCGCGCCCGCCAGCGCTGGTGGGACAATACATTTCCACAAACCGTGATCGGCGCGACCCTGGAGACGGTGCAGATGGCGCTCGCGGGCACCTTCTTGGCCCTGCTGGTGGCTTTTCCGTTGGGTTTTCTCGCAGCCCGCAATACCACGCCGCATCGGTTTGTCTACTATGGCGTGCGCTCGTGCTTAAACCTGGTGCGCACCATCCCCGATCTCGCTCTCGGACTTCTATTCGTCGCCGCCGTCGGTTTGGGCGCCTTTGCCGGCACGCTGGCGTTGGCCGTCCACACCGCCACCGTGCTGGGTAAGCTGCTTTCCGAATCGGTCGAAAATATCGACGAAGGCGTCGTGGAAGCGATCCGCGCGACGGGCGCCGGGTATGCACAAATTCTCTCATTTGCCGTGCTGCCGCAAATTCTCCCGGATCTGATTTCGTTCACGCTGTACCGGCTCGAAACCAATATCCGCGCCGCCTCAGTGCTCGGCCTGATCGGCGCCGGCGGCATTGGATACCTGATGAACACCAGCTTTCGCACCTTTCAATATCAGGAGGCGGCAGCGATTGTGCTCGTGCTCATCGCGCTCGTCATGTTGGTGGATTATTTGAGCTCGCGTTTGCGCGCGCGGGTGGTTTGACGCCGTTTACGGGTTGCCGATTTTGTTCGCCGCTTGCTCTGGGAAATCAGCAATCCCGTGGACATTTTCATATCCCATGGTAATCTCGCCGAGGAGCGATTTTCCTCGATGATTCGTACCGTCGGTCTCGTGGCCAAGTACCATGAACCTAAAGCGGCGCAAATGGTTCGTTGGCTGGTGCCTTGGCTCAAAAAGCGCGGCAAGAAAGTATGCGTCGAAAACGGGCTGGCCCGCAGCGGCGCACGATCCTGCAGCAAAAAAGAGATGGCGGCGAAGGCGGATCTGATTATCTCCCTGGGTGGCGACGGCACTCTGCTCAATATCGCACCGCTGGTGGAACGTCCGGATGTGCCGATCCTCGGCGTCAATCTCGGCGGATTAGGATTTATTACCGAAGTGGCGGTGGACGAACTGGAAGGCGTGCTGAGCAAGACCTTGGACGGCGATTACGAAATCGAGAAGCGCATGACTCTCGAAGTCCGAGTTTCGGGAAAGAACAACCGTCCACACAAGTTTCGCGTGCTGAACGATGTGGTGATCGCCAAAGGCGCGCGGAGCCGAATCATCGATCTCGAAACCTATGTCGGCGATGGTTATCTCTGCACCTATCGAGCCGACGGTCTGATTATCTCGACCCCGACAGGATCCACGGCTTACTCACTCGCCGCGGCCGGTCCGATCCTGGAGCCGACACTCGGAGCGATTGTGCTTTCGCCGATTTGCCCGCATACCTTGACGCACCGTCCCATCGTGGTTCCGAGCAATGCGGCCATTCGCGTGACCCTGCGTTCATTCGGCGACACCGTCATTTTGATTCCGGATGGACAACCCGGCGTGCGGCTCGACAATGGCGACCAGGTTGAAGCCCGTGACTATGGTTTGCCGGTATCGCTGATCAAGCTCGCGTCACGCAGCTACTACGAGATCCTGCGCGAAAAATTGAAGTGGGGAGAGCGTTAAGCACTGCGGTTATGCTGCGCGAGCTTCGCATCAGGAACTTCGCCGTGATTGATGAAGTGGTTCTCGAGCTCAAGCCGGGATTGAACATCATTACCGGTGAGACCGGCGCCGGTAAGACGATCATTCTCGATGCCCTTGGATTGATTGCCGGCCAGCGCGGCAGCACGGACGTGATTCGGAACCGAGAGGATGAAGCGAGCGTGGAAGCGCTGTTCGATTCCTTGCCGGAGCTGGTTTCCGAGAGGCTCAGCAGCGCGGGTTTCGACGCCGAGGAGGAAATTGTCATCAAACGGATCGTCAGCCGCTCCGGGAAGAACCGTATTTACCTGAACGGTAGTCTGGCGCCCCGGGCTGTTCTTGCCGAAATCGGCGCTTCGCTGGTGCAAATTTACGGGCAGCACGAACACCAGACACTTCTGCAGCCCGAGAGTCACCTGAGTTTGCTCGACGGATTTGCCGAGCTCGAGGAGTCCGCCCGCTCGATGCAGACGAGCTACAAAATGCTGACGGCGTCATGGAACGAGTTGAACGGACTGAAGCAGTCGCTCGAGCAGAAGCACCGGGAGAAGGCGCTGCTGGAAGCACAGGACGAAGAGCTCGAGCGAGCGCGGCTCAAACCTGGCGAAGAGGAAGAGCTCCGTGCGGCAAAAAACGTGTTGGCGCACAGTGAAAAGCTCTACCAGGGCTGCCGCGAAGGCGAAGATCTCCTCTATGAGAGTGATACGGCCCTCGTCGGCCGGTTGGGTAAATACGCGGGACGGCTTCGTGAATTGGCGGGCGTCGATCATCATTTGCGGCCGACGGTCGAATTGCTCGAAGCATCTTTGGCGCAGCTCCAAGAGGCGGCAGCGCAGCTCCGTCGCTACGCCGATCGGATTCATTTCGATCGCAATTCCCTGGAGCAAGTCGAAGAGCGGCTCGCCGAGCTCCAACGGTTAAAACGAAAGTATGGCGGCAGCGTCGAGGACATTTTGCGCGTGCATCAAGAAATAAAAGAATCTCTCAGCGGTTTGGAGCAAGGCGAAGGCAAGATCGCGGCGCTGGAGAAAACTTTTGCCGATGCCCGGCAAACGGCATGGGAGATGGCCGAGAAAATCTCCACGGCGAGGCAGCGCGCCGCGAAAAAATTCAAGCGCGACATGGAAAGAGAAGTGAGAACGTTAGGCATGCCGGAGACGGCTTTCGAAGTGCGCTTTACGACCCACGATGAAAGAGCCGATATGCCGCCGTTCTTTGTCGGTGGGAAGAAGCTCACTGAGCGCGGCATGGATCAAGTGGAATTTTATTTCTCGCCGAATCCCGGCGAGCCGCCCAAGCCGCTTGCCAGAATTGCGTCCGGCGGCGAGCTTTCGCGCCTGATGCTCGCGCTCAAAGCGCTGGTGCTGACATCAGGCGAGGTTTCGACCTTACTCTTCGATGAAGTGGATGCCGGGATCGGCGGTCGCGTGGCGGAGATTGTCGGCAAAAAATTGAAGCACGTGGCAGCGCGCCAGCAAGTGCTGAGCGTGACGCATCTGCCGCAGATCGCTGCGTTAGGGGATGCGCACTACGTCGTTGAGAAAGAAGTGGAGCAAGGACGAACGTTTACCCGCGTCAAACAATTGTCCGAGCGCGACCGCATCGCCGAGATCGCCCGTATGCTCGGTGGAATCAAGATTACCGATCAGGCGCGCAAGCACGCGGAAGAATTGGTGCGCAGTAAATAGAATTAGGACTGAGGACTGAGTTTTAATACGAAGAGTGCAGGTTGACTTTTTGAGCCCGCTTCCCTAGTTTGGCTTGGTACTCAGGACTCGTTACTCAGCACTCAGTCCTTCGATCCGTGGGGCCGTAGCTCAGTTGGGAGAGCGCTTGAATGGCATTCAAGAGGTCGTGGGTTCGACTCCCATCGGCTCCACCAATTGATACAGCGTAAAGAGCTCCCCTTCCCAGTGTTTTTCGCCTTCGAATGGCGGAGTTCTCACGGCAGCTTGTAAGTTACTCACGCATCTTCCTTCACTTCTGACCTCCTTCAAAATCTCGCTGAGAAATTTTTTCTGCAGCCATTTTTTCGCTGATAGCCGCATCTGTATTTCTCGGACAAACTCGTCCGAGCGCGCGCGGCGGCAGCGGCAAGATTTTCGCCCAGCAGCGTTTGCTTCCGGCGCCTGACCCCATAGGTTCTCCGCTTCGTCGTCATTTGACTCAACATCGTGTAAAGCCATTTCGGCGGCTGTTTGATCCGCGCTTGGTTCGGCCTGGATGGTGAGCCTGCTCCAGAAGGAGCCTGATATGTTTGCGGACTGCTGCCTCGCTTAATATTTTGCTTTGAATCTTCGAGTTTTTCTTGAGGAGAGGCGCTTTGGAAGCACGGTAATCACGGAGCGCACCAATTAATAGTGTGCTTGCACTACTTTGCGGCCGTTCCTAACTAGTAGTGGCGGCAAAAGCTCACAAAGTGACGAGCCGTCGTAGAGATGTTCGATTCGGTGCGCAAACATTTTGACATGAGCAGCTTCGTTTTCAGTTCTCATGGATACCTCAAACAGTTTCTGACCAAGGGTTTCCGACCCATGATAGGGGGGTTAGAAATCAGGAATTGCGATCGGCGCACTGTCGCCCAGGCCTCACATTAGTGAACCGGCGCTGTGCATATAGGCTGCTTTGCTCCCTGTTTCAAGGCTTCGCAACTGCTCAATTGCACTTAAAATATCCCAGAAATCTTTTTAATGTCTCCAGCTTGCATCTGATATTCGATATGATAACAACAACCGTGTTGGTCCTCAGGGAGCCGTCTCACACAACCTGGCAACGTGATATCGGCGACCGGGCGGAGGCAATCCCTGAACCAATGCCGATTGATCAACGTTTAACTGCATGTATTCTCTTCACGTCCGGCTTCACTGAGCCTCATCGATTGCGGCATAGACTTTCGCGTCCGGATCCTCACGCATCTTTCAGGTTTTACGATCCGGGACGCCGTCATGTGGATTGAGCGCAACCCAAGTAGCGTAAGGATTTGTCGAGATATGCATATACGGGATTCCAAGGCCAATCCTGAAAAGTACACAGCAAGCAAATATCAATCAGAGAAACCAAAATCGGTTAGCGCACCATTGCCATCCTCTGTTCCCCACATTCTCGTTGTGGACGATGAGGAGGGCATCTGCCAACTTCTCAAGCAGCTCTTGACCGAGTCCGGGTACGCTGTTTGGGCATGCAGCGAAGCCCGCGAAGCGTTAGAAGAACTGGAAAAAGAGCACATTGACCTCGTCCTGACTGACGTTCGACTGCCCGGTATGAGTGGAGTTGAACTCACGAAACGGATCGCTGAAAAATGGCCGGATGTGGCCATTATAGTTATGACAGGATTTGGTGAAATAGAGATTGCCGTAGAAGTTCTTAAGCTCGGAGCGCGGGACTTCATACGTAAACCTTTTACACACGCGGGAATAAAGGAAGCCGTCAAAATTGTGCTCGACCAATCACAAATGTTCGTTGAAATACGACAGCTTCGTAATAAGTTAAAGGGAACATACGAATTCGGCGGTATTCTTAGCCGCACAATTGAAATGCATAGGGTATTTGAGACAATCCGCATGGTAGCTGATACGAACACGACCGTAGTTGTCGAAGGTGAAACCGGCACAGGAAAGGAATTGGTAGCAAGAGCACTACATTATCAGAGCAAGCGCAAAGATGGACCTTTTGTCACTATAAATTGCGCCGGCGTTCCCGAGACGCTTCTCGAGAGCGAACTCTTTGGGTATGAAAGAGGCGCTTTCACGGGAGCCGACCGTACAAGGGCAGGGAAAATCGAACTCGCGGACAAAGGAACTCTCTTTCTCGATGAAATCGAAAGCATGCCTCTTAGCATGCAGTCGAAGCTTCTTCTAGTTCTGGAAAGTCAGAAAGTGCAGCGGCTAGGATCAAACCGATCAGCGGACATCGACATGCGTGTAGTCGCGGCCACCAACGTCCCACTTAAAGAATTGAAGGCAACCGGGGCGATGAGGACGGATTTTTATTATCGAGTGAACGTGGTCCTGATTCCCCTTCTTCCTCTAAGAAGGCGCATTGAGGACATTCCTCTATTGGTACACGACTTTCTGCGGCATCATCCGATCGCTCTACGGAAGAATATTACAAACATTGCAAGCGAGGCAATGGACCGACTGATGTGCTATGACTGGCCGGGCAATGTTAGAGAACTGCAAAACGTTCTTGAGAAGGCTCTTGTTGTCTGTCGATCTAGATGCATTGAGAAGGTAGAGCTTCCAGATTCAACCGTCGTTGGTGCACCAAGCCAAATTATGCCGTCCATCGAGATTCCTATTACCGAAGCAGTTCCCATTATCGAGGAAGCTCCGCTTGATGAGTGGCTAAAAAAACAAGAGAAAGCTTATCTTGTCCAGAGGCTTCATGCTTTTAGAGGAAGAATAGGTCCTACTGCGAAAAGTTGTGGCGTTGACGTCCGCACCATCCACCGTAAAATGCGTTTTTACGGTCTTAATAAAAAAGATTTCAGCAGAATTCGTGACGAGAGACATTCGAACGTGAAGAGCATTCCACGACATAGCATGGACAGCAGGCTTACACGCTAACGACTCCTCAAAATCCCCGTTGGCCGATTACAGAACATCCAGATAACCCGCCCGGTCCAGGTCATACGTTGTATCAGCTGCGGCTATATTCCGTAACTGAATCACGACGAGTTACGCCTCGCTGACGTCTTCTGAACTGCCCTGTTCCTCAGGTGCCAGCAATGTTGCGGTTGGTTCCGCAAGATAATTGGACCTAACCCGCCCCAACGGGGCACCATGTCAGGATCTTGCCCGCTGAGTTTTTCCGTGCTAACGGACAGAACTCCTCGGCGCGTGGAATTCGCTTCAACACAGGTAACAACATGAGGCTCCGAGACCATCCACTTATATTGTGTAGCTGGCCACCTGTTTGGTGGGCGAGCGCAGATCTACAAAAGAAGCAGCTGTGCGGCGAAATTGGAATTTTAAAGGCGGTCCAGCCATACGACATCCAGCCCGCCGATCGATTTTACCTGCTGATCGAACACGAGGAATCTGAATACTTAGGCATTCTTGTAATTGAAGACTATGCGTTATGTCAGCAAGTCTTCAATTTGATAGCTAAGCATTGTGGTCGGACCATCGGCGAAGTTGGCGATATCGATCCAAGCCACACTCTTTAATCCCCACGCTACGCTCTGCATTTCGGACGCGACGATCGTGTTTGTACGTATTCTACTGTTGCGTTGAGCTCGCCAATAGGCAATAGCAATCCGCTCCATTCGCGTCTCGTCTGTAAACTGCGCGGACGCTAGTTTTGCTCGGCGTTGCCCAAAAAGGTTAAATCCTGGTGCGATCTACTACTGCCGGTGTAACAAGCCCGATCGGACAGAGTCTTCCGAAATACGAGATTGTTGCGATCAAACAAGCCTTTAGACCGCATCTCGGACATGTCCTTCCGATTTGCAAAGTCCGTCTGAAACTCAGACGAGACAAAAACACGTTGTACGACAGGCCTAATTAGCTGTTTATATCCTGTGAATAACTGGCATATTCGTTGCGCTATCGCTGCACTATTCAATCATGTCAGCAGCCGCAGAACGCGAATGGTTTGTGCTCTATAGCAAGCCTCAGAAAGAGGATTACGCGCGGTTTCATCTTAGTGCGAAAGGGTTAGAAGTTTTTTTCCCCCAGCTTCGGTTCCCACATTCCACGAAGAAGCGAAAGCGGCTTGTGCCGCTGTTTCCGAACTATCTTTTCGTTCACCTAAAACTTTTCTCTGAGGAATATTTTTATGCACAGTGGTGTCCGGGAGTAAGTCGGGTCGTCAGCTTCAATGGTATTCCAGCACCTATTGATCATCGTGTTGTCGAGTTATTGATGCAGCAGGTGAATGAAGAGGGCGTTATCGAAGCACGGCCAAACCTGAGAAGCGGCCAAGAAGTCCGGATCACGGGAGGACCCTTCAATGGGCTCCTCGGGATTATTCAAGAACCGCCGAACGCAAAAGGTCGAATAAAGATTCTTCTGCAGCTCCTAGAACGGCCTACAAAAGCCGACGTGCCGATCGAGTTCATCGAAACGCGATGGATCGGGCAAGGATGCAGAGTCGATGCTTAAGGTAGCTCGGCTCTTTTTCAGCGTGAATTCATAAGAGCAGACCGGGTTCTGCTCGTTCGAAAAAAAACGAATAAGTTCGTACAGGGCGGAGCTGTGTCTCGCGTTTAGAGCCGAGCCAGGTATCGTAATAAATTTCATCACTTCATCCATCTGCATGGCGACGATTTGCTTTACCCCGTCTTCTGAAGCCACAAGGGGCTTACTTTCGAGATCGCGTCGGGAATTGATGCTTTTACTTGGTCAGGACATAAAATGACTTTGAGATTTCGTCTCGTGGGGTGCTTCTACATCGGGTTTTGTTTGCTTCTGACCGGTTGTGCGACGAATACCCCAATTGCTACTAAAGATAATTCGTTAGAGAAGATGGCCGGGCGGCCAAACTCTTCTTCTATCTCGTCAACTCAGACTGACAGCAGTGATTTGCAAAAAATTGCGCTTCTTTGGCAAGCACGAACTCAGGAATCGGTGGTGAATGATTATCCAATCGGCCCAGGAGACGTTCTGGAGATCTCCGTTCCGGCCATGGAGGAGCTAAAGGACCGTAATGTGCGCGTCACAGCGGAAGGCACGATCTTGCTGCCACTTCTCGGAAAGGTCCAAGTTGCAGGTTTGAACGAAGCGGAACTGGTAGAAAAATTGCGCCCCGGTTTGAATAAATATTTGCGTAACCCGCGAGTTTTTATCTTCGTTAAAGAATATAACAGCCGACAAGTGGCGGTATTGGGCGCCGTAAAGCAGCCGGGACTTTACACTCTCAGCAGTGGCTCTGAAAATATTCTCGATATGATTTCCCGCGCCGGTGGGATGGCACCCGACGCGGAACCTGAAATT
>Ga0207679_10001655_pt1 | contig 13900 bp, 13 predicted proteins | sample KBSC73metaG_FD_184320 | JGI IMG/M metagenome (GOLD analysis project Ga0207679, IMG submission 184320) | Corn rhizosphere microbial communities from Kellogg Biological Station, Michigan, USA - KBS C7-3 metaG (SPAdes) (version 2) | ecosystem: Host-associated > Plants > Roots > Rhizosphere > Soil ... | reverse complement strand
CGCCGGAGACGAAGTCAGCTCGGATCGTAAATGCTTGCGCCAGGCCTTTTGGCTCCGGCTGCACCGCATAGCTGATGTTCATTCCCCACTGCGAGCCGTCGCCGAGCAGCTCGCTGAACAGCTGAGAATCGTGCGGCGTGGTGATGACCAGGACCTCGCGGATTCCGGCCAGCATCAAGGTCGTCAGCGGATAATAGATGAGCGGCTTGTCGTAGACGGGAAGCAGTTGCTTGGACACCGCGAGCGTCATCGGAAACAGCCGCGTGCCGCTACCGCCCGCCAGAATGATGCCCTTCATTACAGGAAACTCCTCATCTGGTGCCGACGAGGCGACGGACGACCTCGTTCGTCGCCAGCCGCCATTCGGGCAAGCGCACGCGATGTGCTAGCGCAAGCTTGCTTGAGTCCAGCATAGAATTCGCGGGACGGCTGGCCGCCGTCGGATAATCGACCGTTCCAATATGTTTCACGCGCGCGGTCGGTCCGCCGAGCTCTGCAGACGCGGCAAAGATCGCTTCCGCGAACTCGGCCCAGCTCGCTTCGGCTGCGGCAGTCATGTGGAAGATACCGCGCTGCTCCGAACCTCCCCCGGCCGCTAGGTTCTGCGCCACTCGCAGGATGCCGTCGGCAATGTCCAGCGCGCTGGTCGGATTGCCCCGTTGGTCTGATACGACCGCGACCTCCTCTCGGTCGCCGGCAAGCCGCAACATTGTCTTCGCGAAATTGGCGCCGAACGGGCTGTAGACCCAGGCCGTCCGCAGCACGGCGCAATCGTCATGCTCATCGAGGACAGCCCGCTCCCCTGCCACCTTCGAGGCGCCGTACACTCCCGTAGGTGCAGTCTCGTCGTCCTCGACGTAAGGCTTTCTCTTGGTGCCGTCGAAGACATAGTCGGTGGACAGATGGATGAGGGGGATGCGCAGGGTGCGGGCTGCGCGGGCGACGGCTCCCGCGCCGCGCTCGTTGATCGCGAAGGCCAGTTCGGGCTCGCTTTCGGCCTTGTCGACCTGCGTATAGGCAGCAGCCGAGACCAGCGCGTCAGGACGCACCGCGGCGATTGCTGCCGCAATTGACTCCGCCGACCCGGCCAGGTCGAGCTCCGGGCGGCCAACCGGAATTATCTCGCATGAGCCTGCGGCGGCTCGCTCGACAAGTGAGCGGACGACCTGCCCCTCGCGCCCGGTTACGGCAATGCGCATGAACGATCAGGCCTTTGCGGACTTCAAAAGCCCGAGGCGCTCTCCGGCATAGCGTTCGCGCAGGGGCCGCCACCACCATTCGTTATCGAGATACCATTGCACTGTCTTCTCGATCCCGGTGTCGAAATTCTCGCGCGCCTGCCAGCCCAGTTCGTTCTCAAGCTTGGTCGCATCGATGGCGTAGCGGGCGTCGTGCCCGGGCCGATCGGTCACGAACTCGATCAGCTCATCCCTTGGTCGATTGCCTGGCACCAACTGATCAAGAACGCTGCAGATCCGGCGGACCACGTCGATGTTACGCCGCTCGTTGCGGCCGCCGACATTGTAGGTCTCGCCGACCCGTCCCTGCTCGGCAATCAGGTCGAGGGCACGCGCATGATCTTCGACGTACAGCCAGTCGCGGACATTGTCCCCCTTGCCATAAACCGGCAGCCGTTCACCCGCGAGGGCATTGAGAATTGTCAGCGGGATCAGCTTTTCCGGAAAGTGATAAGGGCCGTAATTGTTCGAGCAGTTCGAGACGACGACGGGAAGGCCGTAGGTTCGCTCCCACGCCTTCGCGAGATGGTCCGAGGACGCTTTCGACGCGGAGTAAGGGGAGCTGGGGTCGTAGGGTGTTTCCTCGGTGAACAGCCCTTCGTCCCCGAGGGAGCCGTAAACCTCATCCGTCGAAACATGAAGGAAGCGAAAAGCCGCCTTTCCCGCCTGATCGAGCCCGGCCCAGTAATCGCGCGCCGCCTCGAGAAGCGTAAAAGTGCCGATGACGTTCGTCTGGATGAAATCGACGGCCCCCGTGATCGACCGATCAACGTGACTTTCCGCAGCAAGGTGCATGATGCGGTCCGGACGGAAACCGGCAATCGCCTGCTGCATCGCTTCGCGGTCGCAGATGTCGGCCTGAACGAACCGGTAGTTAGGCTTGCCCTCGACCGCCTTGAGCGAGGGAAGATAGCCCGCATAGGTCAGCGCATCGACGTTGAGGACGTCATAACCCTTCTCGAGGACCAGGTGTCGCACAAGCGCAGAGCCGATGAACCCCGCACCCCCCGTTACGATCACGCGCATCAGCTGTCTTTCATCGAAAAATAATGTGGCAGTTCTGCGAGCTTCGGCTGAGTCCGATCCTTCGGTGACAAGGTTCGTGGATCGGCGATCTCAGGCCAGTTCACCCCGATGTCGGGATCGTCCCATGCGACCCCCTTGTCGTGATCGCGGCTGTAATAGTTCGTGACCCGGTAGCTGATGATCGAGTCCGACTCCAGTGAGCAGAAGCCATGGCCGAATCCGGCAGGTATCCATAGCTGATTGTTCTCCTTGGGCGACAGAATGACGGAAATCGATTTCCCGAACGTCGGCGAATCCGAGCGCAGATCGACGGCGACGTCGAGCAGCTTCCCGACAAGGCACCGGACGAGCTTGCCCTGCGCGAACGGGGGCGTCTGGAAATGGAGACCTCGAATCGTCCCGGCCTTGACGCTGAGAGACTGATTTTCCTGAACGAAGTCGACGTTCGGAACGTGCTGCAAGAAATCGTTGAGCCGAAAGATCTCAACGAAATAGCCGCGATCATCCTCGATCATCCGAGGCCGTATCTCAATCAACCCCTCGATATCGAATCTCTTGAATTCCATGATCGTCCCTTGCGATTGCTTGAAACGCAGCGCAGCTGTCAGAATGTCGAAGTGGCAGAGAGTCGCTACGGAATAGAGTTGCTGATTCCGATCACGGAGAATGCCATCGAAGACACGATGCTCACGAACTTCTGGAGGTCCGCCAACGGAGCGTTCGAAACGTAGAGCACGTCCTTATTTCGTACTGGAAAACTCTGTGCGACGAAGAATGTCGCCGGATTGCTAAGGTCGACGCGATAGATGACGGGAATCCGGCCATCCGGAGTCCTTCGCGCCGTCGCAGACACAGCGGGGTTCAGCGCGGCAGGGTCCTCTAGCCGGAATACGAAGACCCCCCGAACGTCAGCACGCTCGTCCTTCAAACCACCAATGCGGCCCAAGGCTTGCGCGAGCGTGATCCCGGTCGATTCGAAGGGAATCTCGGCGTTCGTGCCCGTCGCCCCAAGGGAGGTGAAGCTGTAGGGCTGATACAACGCCGTCACCACGTCTTCGGCCTGCAAGCGAATGTTTTGCGCCGGGTCGCGAATAATGATCTCGAGTGGCAGCGAGACGACCCGGCCCGCTCGGGTGATCTGGATCGTGGTCTTTCCAATCGGCTGTTTCACGCCGCCGGCAGCCGCGAGGATCTCAAGCAAGCGCTCGCCCCGAGGCGTCAACGGCACTCGCGTGCTGGTCGCGACATCTCCGACTACGGTAACGTTCTCGCCAGCGCTCCGAATTAGACGGACAACTACCTGAGGATCGTGAGCCTTCCGCCGTAGCCGGGCAATGATCTCGCGCTCAATCTCTTGAGGTGTTCGGCCAAGCGCCGGGATCGTTCCCGCGAACGGGATCCGAATCGTTCCGGCACCGTCGACCATGAGCTCCGAGATGGTCGTTTTCTGCCCAAGTCCCGCCGTCGCGGCGAGCACGCTGCCGCTGTCGGAAGGACTGAAGCTTGCCGAGCTACCGAACAATACCGCCGGCGGGGCCTCCCAAATCGAAATGTCGAGAATATCGCCTCGCCCGATGACGGTCCCCGGCAGGGGGGCGTCGCCGAGCGTGTCGGCAAACCCGTCCGAACGATAGCCGGTAAGTACCTGCCGGGTCACCGCGTCAGTCACTTCGACGATCTTGATGTCGGCGTTGTCCACAGTTCTACTCGACGCAGCCCTGACGCCTCGCGTGTTCGGACCGCTCGCCCCGAATGACGAGCAGCCTGCAACGGCGAAGAGCATCGCTGCGGTGGCGGCGTTCCGCATGAACTTCCGCGATGCTCCGTATGAACGCAACTCCAACGTTCTCATCACTTCTCCAAATCGAGATTTCGGCTGCCTCGTAAGAGAGTTATTCGGTTTGCTCAATCATGAATGAGCCAGTCGGACGAGGGAGACCTCTCCAAAATGTTTTCAATGACTTGCCAATGTGGCGAAGGCGTCCCGTTCAACGCTCATTAAGCAGGCTACGACAAGTTCCCGCGATGCCGGAACGGGCCGTCAAGCGTTGCAAAACCGTGAGAAGTCGCCCATTCAGCCAACACGGGAGCGGACCCGTCAGCGACAGGAATGGACGTGAAGTATCAAGTCATCGAGAAACGTGTGTCCTTGGCACGGAGGCTAAGGATTCGGGACCGCCTCTTCATCGTTGTCGTAGTCCTGCCGCTTGTCGCGTCGATAATCTACTTCGGATTTCTCGCTTCTGACGTCTACGTTTCGGAATCGAAGTTCGTCGTCCGAAGCCCGGACAAGCCGGCTTCGACCGGCCTTGGTGTCATTCTGAAGACAGCGGGCTTTGGTAACGCTGGTGACGAGATTTTCGCCGCACAGTCGTTCGCTTCATCGCGAGACGCTCTTCGGGCGATCAATCGCAACCGCGCCTTCGAGACCGCCTATACACGGCCCGGGATTTCGGTCTTCGACCGGTTCAATTCCTTCGGACTGAGCAATTCGTTCGAGGATCTTTACAAGTATTTCAAGGACAAGATCAGCGTTCAGAACGACAGCTCCACTTCGATAACGACGCTGACCGTGCGAGCATACGATCCGCGGGACGCTTACCGTTTCAATGAACATTTGCTCGAAATGTCGGAGACTACGGTCAACCGGCTTAATCAGCGCGGTCGCCAGGATCTTGTTCGCTACGCGGAAGAAGAGGTCGAGAAAGCCAAGACCAGCTCGCAGTCAGCCGCTCTTGCGCTTGCGGCCTACCGCAACAGTTCAGGCGTCCTGGATCCGGAGAAACAGGCCCAGATCCAGATGCAAATGGTCTCCAAGTTGCAGGACCAGCTGATCGCCGCGAAGGCGGAACTTTCGCAACTGGAACTCTACACCCCTGATAATCCGAGAATTCCCGTTGTCAGAACCGAGATGTCTTCGATTCAGCGGCAAATGGACAGGGAACTCGGCAAGGTCGCTGGCGGAACCCGCTCACTTTCCTCCTACGCCGTTCAGTTTCAACGCCTGACGTTGCAAAGCCAGTTCGCCGACAAGCAACTCGCCGCAGCCCTTGCGTCGCTGGAAGAGGCGAGGAGCGAATCTAGCCGCAAGCAAGCCTATGTGGAGCGGATCGTTCAACCAAATCTGCCCGACTCTCCGACGGAGCCTCGGCGTCTGCGTGGCATTCTGGCGACTTTCGTTCTCAGCCTTGTGGCCTACGGCATCCTGAGGATGCTACTCGCCGGCGTGAAAGAACATGCCCAGTAACGAGTCGTCCGCACCGACTGGAGCGCTGCTTCAAGCAAGCCCGTGGGAGATCAATCGCCGAGTGATCGGCGCCTTGTTCCTGCGCGAGATGCTGACGCGCTACGGACGCAACAACATCGGCTTCCTGTGGCTCTTCCTGGAGCCCATGATGTTCACGGGCGTGATCACGGCGTTTTGGTCCGCGACACGTACCATTCATGGGTCAAGCATTCCGATCGTGGCTTTCGCGCTGACCGGCTATTCCTCCCTGCTGATGTGGCGGAACATGCCTGGAAGGTGCGCGGGAGCGCTCAAATCGAACAAGACGCTCCTGTTCCACAGGCAAGTTACCGTACTCGACGTCTATTTCGCGCGGATCCTGCTTGAGTTCATGGCCGCATCGACCAGCTTCGTCATCCTCGGGATCATTTATACCGCCATGGGTTGGCTCGAGCCTCCTGAGGATGCGCTGCAGGTTGTCGGAGGTTGGATGCTTCTCGGCTGGTTTGGAGCGGGGCTGGCGCTCACCGTCGCCGGACTGTCGGAGAAATACGAGATCGTTGGGAAGCTTTGGCCGCCCATGTCTTACCTGCTCATGCCGCTTTCCGGCGTCGCCTTCATTGTCGATGCGTTACCGCCCAAATTGCGCGAGATCGCGCTCTATTTGCCGATGCTGAACGCGCTCGAATATCTACGTGAGGGCTGGTTCGGCTCGCTGATGAACGCGCACTACGATTTGGGCTACGTCGCCACAGTAAACGCAGTCCTTACATTTGCGGGCCTAAGCCTGGTTCGGCAAACGCAACTCGATACGAGCGACGAATGATCAAGCTGACGAAGGTCTCCAAGGATTACCGTACGAAGGTCGGCTGGCGGCGAGTCCTGAGCGATATCGATTTGACGATCAATCCCGGCGAGCGCGTCGGTATCCTTGGTCGAAACGGCGCTGGCAAATCCACGCTGATCAGGCTCATCAGCGGTGCAGAGCCGCCAAGCGCCGGCACGATCGAACGGAACATGTCGGTATCGTGGCCTCTGGCGTTCACTGGCGGCTTCCACGGCACTCTCACCGGTGCAGACAACGTGCGGTTTATCTGTCGCATCTACGGCGTCGATTTCGGACCTCGCTTCCAGTTCGTGAAGGACTTCTCCGACCTCGGGATTTATCTCAACGAGCCAGTAGCGAATTACTCGTCCGGAATGCGTGCCCGGCTTGCCTTCGCCATATCCATGACGATCGACTTCGATTGCTACCTGATCGACGAGGTCATGGCCGTGGGGGACGAACGCTTCCGTGAGCGTTGCAGGATCGAGCTTTTCGAAAAGAGGCGCGATAAAGCGATGCTGATCGTATCTCACAGCCACCGATATCTGAAGGGCAATTGCAACCGCTTCCTGCTGTTTCGTGAGGGAACGATCGAGGAGCACGAAGACTTCGAAGAGGTCTATTTTCGCTACAAGGAAACTCTCGGCGAAGCTTTCCAGAACAAGCAGCAGATGCTCGCTGCGATGCAGTAGCGAAATGTATCTGCAGTGCTCACGTAACGCTCAACTAGGACTCTCCCACCGATGGCGTTGATCAATCGTCACCCCCAAATCGAGGACTATTTCGTCGAATTGTCCTTGGCCGAAATCGAGCGCCGGGGGGGCGTGGCCGACATCTTCGAAGTTGGAAAGCTGATTCTGATCCAAGATTATCGGCTCGACTTCGACTTCGAAGCGCTGGGAAAGCTGGAAAAGTCGGCTGACGCAATTTCCGACCCCGACCTTCGGAAAAAGATCAAGAAGCTCACGAGCCCTTACTTTTTCGAGGGCAAGCCCCCGGTCGAACGTGACGGACGGCTGCTTTTCTCCGATCCTGTTCGCCAGGCGATCTTCGATGTCATGTGCCGGGGGGACAAGGATCTGTTCGAGCGGAGCGCCGCCGCCTTGAAATCGGCCCACGAAGAAGTCCTTCGGATCTTCGGCATTTGCTTTCCCGATTACGAGCCCTTCCGACTGATTCCGAGCGTACGCCTGACGCAGACCCTTTTCGAGAACCTGCACTGGGACAATCATTCCATCGACGACGATTTCCATCAGGCTCGGATTTTCGCCAACCTCGACAGTCGACCCCGCATTTGGAACGTCAGCCATCGCCTGCCCGACTGGGTGCGCCAAAATTATGATGAGCATGACCTCGGCCGCTTCGCCGACCAGGATCCCAATCGCCTGATCGATTACATCACCGGGAGCGTCCTTGGCGGAACTCGGAATACCTGGATGGACCGCCAGCCGCGTCACCAAGTCGCGTTCGACCCGGGCGAGGTATGGCTGGGAGAGTCACGTTTGATCTCTCACCAGATCCTCTACGGCGACAGCGCCATGGTCTACATGTGGTTCATGAAGGCCGCGTCCATGGCGAACCCCGATAATCGCTTCAACGTACGGATGGATGAAATCCACCGCGAAATGCGCAACAACCGTTCCGAACCCTCGATCGCGGCTGCGCAATGATCCGGAACGGGTCGCTAGCGACCCGAGTGCCCTATTTGGGCCTGTGGCCGGCACCAGTCCGGAAATGATCCTTCCACCACACGTTCGCTTTTTCGAACACGACGATGCTGTCGTAAAATGAAATGCCGCCAGTCGTGCGCGTGAACTCGGTCGGCTCAAGTTCGCCCTTGGTATGCTCGGCATTCAGCTCGTCGATCAGCCCTTTGCAACGATTGATAAAAGAGTCTTGGACGTTGAGACCGCCACCGTGGTGCTCCCAATAGCTCGTGTGCATGTCCTCGACCATATAGACACCGTTCTTGGGGATGTGCGGATAGACGTACTGAAACATTTCCCAAGTGGGCTTCATGTGGTGGCTCGCGTCGTCGAGCAGCACGTCCGGAGGACCAAACTCGTCGATAACCGATTGGAGGAACCTCGTGTCGGCCTGATTGCCGATCCGAACCTTGATCCCCGGCGCCTCATGCGCCTTGCAGACTTCGTTGATGTCGATTCCGACGATCAGCGCATTCGGACCGAAGAAGCGCTGCCACATCTGCAGGGAGCCGCCCTCGTAAACGCCGACTTCCCAGAAGACGAGCGATCGATTGCGCCACGGCGCGAAGTGCCGTTCGTAGATCGGGAAATAATGCGCCCACTTGTGGATGATCTTCCCGTCGTTGGTCATGAAATCTTGCCACAGGCTCACGCGGTCTGTCCTTCGATTGCGATGAATAGGAGTCGTTGGGCGGATAGGCTGGCCGCCCCACTCCATCAATAGCCGCTTTTTCGGGACCGGCCGCAAGCTCGCCGAATGCCTGAAGTTGCAGTTCTGATCCAATCCGGTAGAGCCTCCGACGAAAGCTAAGGCAAGGAGATCGAACGTGAATCTGGCGGCGGAATCAGAAGCGCAGGGCCCTGCGAAGAACGACGATTTCCCAAGCCTGAAGCCTGCGAACTATATTCCACGCCATACCGTCGTTCAGGCGATGCTGGATATGTTCGATAGCCCTTCCTATCTGGAAATCGGGGTCAACCGTGGGGTTACCTTCAACACCCTGACGGCCGCCAGAAAGGTCGCCGTCGACCCGAAATTCCTGTTTGATTTCGATGAGGTCGCGAGGACCGTCTCGGGCACCGAATTCCACGAGACGACGAGCGATGAATATTTCGGCCGCCTGGCCGGTCGCGATACGAGCTTCGACGTCATTTATCTCGATGGGCTGCACACGGCTGAGCAGACCGTCCGCGACCTCATCAATGCCATTTCTTTCCTGAAACCGGACGGTGTCATCGTCATCGACGACGTATTCCCATCGTCCTACAGTGCCTCCCTGCACGAGCGCGCGGATACACGAATTCTCTTGAAAGCAACCGGGGACAGCAGCGGCGCCTGGATGGGTGACGTCTATCGGCTGGTGTTCTTCGTCGAATCCTTCTGCCAGCAATTTTCGTACTGCACGGTCAACAACAACCATGGCCAGCTCATCCTGTGGCGCGAGCCGCGGGACGAGTTGCCCACTCGAACGCTGACGGAAGTCGGAGAGAAGACCTACAAGGACCTGTTCCTGGAGAAGGACACCTTTCGCTGCGCTCCGCTCGACCTCATCGTCGAGAAAATCCGCGCCGCCCGATCATGAACCCTCAAGCTGCTCGACGACCTTCGAGCGAAACCATCTTGCGAGCGGTGCGTCGGAGCTCGTCCGCCCGCGCTTCATAGTCGTCCGTACGCTCGTTCCTTGGATCTGCAATGTGTCGTTCGACGTCATCCTCGACGGCACGGACCATTTCAGCCCGACGCTGGTCAAAATCCGAGGACAGGTCCGCGAAGTCGCGCAAATCCCGCATCACTGCGGGCAGCTCCAATAAGCCGGAATGCTTCTTCACGTCGAGCGCCATTCCAGCGGTGGTTCGGAGCTGCTCGGAAATCATCCAACGATCGCAAATGTCGAAAAGCAACGGGGAAAATCGCTGCATCGATACGGGCCGGCGCGAGATCACGGCCACTTCTGGAACGTGCGAGCCGCAGAGTTCCAGCGCGTGAATCGCACTCCCTTCCGCGAAGACTGCCATGCGGCTGTTCCGCAACATGATCACAAAGTCGGTCAGGGAATGATTCTCGGGGTGGACGACGTCGAAGCCTTCTTCAACGAGCGCATGTTCCACGAAGCTTTCGCCATAATAGGAGCCCGTGTGATGGTGATGAAGGCGCGAAACGTAGAGCCGGCGCTCGCCAGCTGGCGGGGGCAAACGGCGGCTGTGATCGCGATCCAACATGGTCCGATATCTTGGAATAGTGGTGGGGCCGGCAAGCGTCCGAGCCTGCTGTCCAACGAATAACCGCTTGAAAAGAACTGGCTCAGTGATTGGGAATACGTCGCTTTTTGAAAGGCCGTGAAGGTTCAACGCCTCTGTTACGTAGGGCATGATCTTGGTGTTGTTGACGAGATTGAATGCCACCTTTGCCCGATGAAGTTCCTTGAGCGCGTACCGGGGCCACAGCCGATGGATGCTTTCGGTGAGCGCATGGCCAAAATGGCGGAACAGCAGTCCGCCATAGATGATCGGATCCTCCACCACGATCGCCGGTGGCGTGCTATCCGTATCCAGCGGCTGAATCTTGAGCGCGCTTTCCTGGGACCCATAGCGGAAGTGCTGTAACGCCGGCGATGGCGGATCCGCTGCAAGAGCAAGGCTTCCCTTGCTGCTCGGGCCGAGCAAGGGCGTGATCGTAATATCTCGAAGCTCAGTGACCTCCGGCCAATCCATGACCGCGATCAGCCAGCAACGGAGACAGCGCCGGCGGCCAATGAGTCCAGCGGTTCGCCCGGCGTGTAGGCATCGAACAGCTCGCTGAAGAAGCGATCGTAGAACTCGTCCTTGTAGAAGATGTAGTTCAGACCGCCGACGCCGCGCTCCTGATACCCTTTGATCTGGTCGACGGTGAACTTGACCTTCCGATTGATTCGAAGCTGCTCCCAGGAAAACCGCCAACCGAGATCGGTGATCCTGTCGATGATAGCCAGATTCTTGGGATTATCGAAGTTGATCTCGATTAGCACCGTCTTGAGATCAGGGCGTGTAAGCGTCTCGATCATGCCCTCAACGACACGGTGTTCGAGTCCATCAACGTCAATCTTGATGTGATCCGGCGCTGCAAGCCCTTCCGCGATCAGGCCGTCGACCCGCTTGCCAATGCACCCCTGAGGCCTGCGATTATCCTTGCTGACTTTCCAGTCGACGGCGAATTCTTTGTCGTCGGCCCAGCTGTTCTCTTCGAAGTCGTGGTAGGAAATGCCCAGGCCGAAATCGCTGAGCAGCAAACGATCGACCTTCTCCACGTCACTCAGCGCGAGGCAGTACGCGAGCACCTGGCCATGAAGCTCGTTCAAGTAGACGTTCTTGTTGAGCTCTGCATAATTCAGCGCCTCCGGCTCGAAGGCATAGACGTTGGCGCCGCGCATTACCGCGGCGTAGATAGTGTACATGCCGACGTTCGCGCCGATGTCGTACAGCGTCTCCCCTTCCCCAAAGGTATCGATCCAGGCGAGTGTGATCGGCTCCTTCGAAAAAAGCGTCCGAACCCTTTTCTTGCTGGATGACCCAGTGGTCGCGAACCGCATGGACTTGGCGCGATAACGCACCTCGGCATAATCCATGTCGAGCCACTTCGTCTTGATATTGCCTTCGCTGACTTCCACCGCAACCACCTTCTTTACCCGATTAATCAACCCATTAGCCTGCGCGCACGCAATTCGGAATTGGCTTTGTCCAATAGGTCCTGAGGTATGGGCTGTGTAGCAACCCAATCGCAGAAACGCCGCATTCCTTCTTCAAGCGAGATCGCCGGCGTAACGCCGGCAACCTGCTGAAGCCGCCGGATGTCCGCGTAATTGTGCCGGATATCGCCCACCCGATACTCACCCGTCACATGCGGTTTCACGGTCGATCCCAGGATACGGCACAGGAGATCCGCCACCATCCTGATCGAAGCCGGTTCGCCGCGCCCGACGTTCAGTGTCACACAGCTTGGGAGCGCTGCCTCCAGACAGTGCAAGACTACCCGCACAACATCTTCCACATGGACGAAGTCGCGAGTCTCTTCGCCGTCCTCGAATATCGGAAGCGAAAGGCCGAGCCGAATTCGAGTCGAAAAAATCGAGAGAATTCCGGTATACGGGTTGTTGAGCGACTGTCCTTCGCCAAAAACATTCTGAAATCGCAGGATGGCATGAGCTATCCCGAGGGAAGAACAAGCAACGCGAGTGAGTTCCTCCTGCGCGAGCTTGGTCGCCGCATAGACTGACGAAGGCGCTAACGGGTCATCTTCCCGGGTCGCCGTAGGTTCGAGCATCCCACCGCAAATCGAGCATGGTGCGGTCCACTTATTCTGCTCGAGTTGAGCAGGCGAGCGCGCGTCCGGAAAGCGGCGAACGCCTTCCGGCGCGCAGTTCCGGCATAAGTACGCGCCCTCGCCATAGACCGACCTGCTCGATGCCAATACAATGTTCCGAACCGAGTGAGCATTGTTCGCGAGGACATCGAAAAGCAGCGCGGTGCCTTGGACGTTGACACGATAGTAGCGATCGATCTCATACATGGACTGGCCGGTACCGGTCTCCGCCGCGAGATGCGCGATGGCCTCCATTCCGTCCAAACTGTGCTCGACGTCCGCCCGGTTAGTGATGTCACCGCGTTGAAACTCCGCGCCCGGCGGAGGAGCATATGACGACCCGTCACCATGTATCTGCGGCGAAAGGTTGTCGAAGATGCGGACCCGGTGACCTGCGGCCAGCGCCATTCGGGCCAGATGGGAGCCGATGAATCCGGCGCCACCGGTGATCAGAATATTGCTCATGGTCCTCGCGTCTTTCAGCGCTTGTCGAGCGCAACCTCGTCGCACTCGACTTCGACGACCCTCGCTGCCCGGCGAAAATGTTCGTCCTCCTCGGCCATCTCAGTCGCCGCCTGCGCCGAAGTTTCGTCGGTCGCATGCGCCATGAAGAGGCGCATCACATGCGCGACGCCGTCCTCGACGACGTTGCGTAGATCCGGAGCATAATATCGGCCACGACTGAAAGGCCCCGTGATAATCTCGTACGACGGGAAGTAGTGCACGTTCGGGAACTCTAGTCTCATGGTCTCGGCGGCGACACGTAACACCGACTTCGAATAGGTCGTGGCCGATAAGACATGCGCGCCTGGCGCGGCGGTTGCGACCAACGGCACCGGTGACACTGTGAAGACGATGGTTGCCGCCGGATTTACCTTGGCAAGCGCGTTTCGGAATTCGCGTAGGTCCGCCAGTACGTCCTCGACGGGCTGATTGTAGAATTCGTACCTGGCCGGATCGAACTTGCCCCCTTCGACTCCGGGACAAAGCGGGAAAACAGCACCGTCTTGCCTTGATCGCCAGCACTCGGTGAGCCCGAGGGTGAAGACGAAGACGTCCAACGTCTCGAACATGGTACGGACAGCGGCGAGATGTGCTTCGCGGTCGGCCTCGAGCTCTTGCGCCGAGACAAACCCGCCCGGCTGCGTTGTCGGACGGAAGGGGTCAAGGAAAACGTCCGCCGCTTCCTGCCAGATATCCTCGGCCGGCTCGAACTCGCGGAAGGCTCGCTGGAAGAGCTGCCACAGCTGCCGGGCAGTGTAGATGTTCCCATAGCGCGCAGAGAAGAGGCCGTAGTTATGCTTGGTTCGAACAGAAGCCGGAACAATCGGATGCCCTGGCTCGGCCACGTAATAGTTGTAGCCTGAGGCGCTGAGATATCGGGCGATATGCTGCGCGAAGCAGCTTCCAGCGGTCGCGACTTTCGTTTCCGGCGTAAGGCGGAGCGCGAATTCGCCGACCGGATCCACGTCACTCGGAGCCGGCGACGCAACGGCTCGACGCCAGAATGCCTTATCCGGCAGATTCTTGTAGGGATTGGTC
>Ga0207679_10001651_pt1 | contig 13919 bp, 9 predicted proteins | sample KBSC73metaG_FD_184320 | JGI IMG/M metagenome (GOLD analysis project Ga0207679, IMG submission 184320) | Corn rhizosphere microbial communities from Kellogg Biological Station, Michigan, USA - KBS C7-3 metaG (SPAdes) (version 2) | ecosystem: Host-associated > Plants > Roots > Rhizosphere > Soil ... | reverse complement strand
CTCGGCATCAACCTCAAGGTGATGAAGGCGGTGGGCGAGGGTATCCGCACCCATGCGCCAAACGCCTTCGTGATCTGCATCACCAATCCTCTGGACGCGATGGTCTGGGCGCTGCGGGAATTCTCGGGGCTCCCGCACAATATGGTCGTCGGGATGGCGGGCGTGCTGGACAGCGCGCGCTTCCGCCATTTACTAGCCGAGGAGTTCAAGGTCAGCGTCGAGGACGTCACCGCCTTCGTGCTTGGCGGCCACGGCGACACGATGGTCCCGGTGGTCGAATATTCGACGGTCGCCGGCATTCCGATCCCAGACCTGATCAAAATGGGCTGGTCGACGCAGGACAGGATCGACGCGATCGTCAAGCGCACGCGCGGGGGAGGCGGCGAGATCGTCGCTCTGCTAAAGACCGGCTCGGCTTATTATGCGCCGGCCACTAGCGCGATCGCGATGGCCGAGAGCTATCTTAAGGACAAGAAGCGCGTACTTCCCTGCGCGGCGCATCTCACTGGCCAGTATGGCGTGGACGACCTCTATGTCGGCGTTCCTTGCGTGCTCGGCGCTGGTGGCGTCGAAAAGATCGTCGAGATCGAGCTGAACCAATCGGCTCGCGAGAATTTCGACGTCAGCGTCGATGCGGTGAAAGAGCTGCTTGTCGCCTGCAAGCAGATCGACAACAGCCTCGCCACCGAAGAGCCGGTCGCGTGAGTATCCTCGTCGATAGGAACACAAAGGTCATCACCCAGGGGATGACCGGCGAGACTGGAACGTTCCACACCCAGCAGGCGCTCGCCTACGGCACGCAAATGGTCGGCGGCGTCACGCCGGGCAAAGGCGGGACCGAGCATCTCGGCCTGCCTGTGTTCGACACGGTGCAGGACGCTATCGCCAGGACCGGCGCGACGGCGTCGGTGATCTATGTCCCGCCGCCGTTCGCCGCGGATTCCATCCTCGAGGCGATCGACGCCGAAGTGCCGCTGATCGTTTGCATCACCGAGGGCATTCCGGTGCTGGATATGGTCCGCGTCAAGCGCGCGCTGACCGGGTCCAAGTCGCGCCTGATTGGCCCCAACTGCCCCGGAGTCCTGACCCCCAAAGAGTGCAAAATCGGCATCATGCCCGGCAACATCTTCATGAAGGGCAGCGTCGGGGTGGTCAGCCGTTCCGGTACGCTGACTTATGAGGCGGTGTTCCAGACGACGAACGAAGGCCTCGGCCAGTCGACCGCCGTCGGCATCGGCGGCGATCCGGTGAAGGGTACCGAGTTCATCGACGTGCTGGAGATGTTCCTCGCCGACGACGAGACGCAGTCGATCGTCATGATCGGTGAGATCGGCGGCAGCGCGGAAGAGGACGCGGCGCAATTCCTCGCGGACGAGGCGAAGCGCGGGCGCCGCAAGCCGGTGGTTGGCTTCATCGCCGGGCGCACCGCGCCGCCCGGGCGGCGAATGGGTCACGCGGGCGCGATCGTTTCTGGCGGCAAGGGCGACGCGGCAAGCAAGATCGCAGCGATGGAGGCGGCTGGAATCACCGTGTCTCCGAGCCCATCTGAGCTCGGTAGGACGCTCAAGGAGTTGTTGGTCTCGGCATGACCGACGCCATCGGAATCGTGGAACGGGAGCAAGGCCCGAGCTGGGCGCGGCCGAACTGGCCGCTTGCGGAGCTCGATGAGCTGAATCTTGGCCTCGATCCGACCCAGGCGACGCTTGTCCCGAGCAAAGTCGAGGGGATCGAGAAGCTTAGAGCCGCGGTAGCCGAAAAAGCGGCGCAGACGACCAGCGATCCGCAGGCGATCCGCCGAGCGGCGGAGGACAGCATTCGCGCCATGATGTTGATCCGCACCTATCGCGTGCGGGGACATCTTGCGGCTGACCTCGATCCCTTACGGCTGACCCGACGCGATGTTCCCGCGGATCTCACCGCTGAATATCACGGCTTCTCCGACGACGACATCGACCGGCCCGTGTGGCTTTGCGGCGCCCTTGGCTTCGAGCAGGCGACGGTGCGCGAGATCGTCCGGGTCCTTCAGGCCAATTACTGCGGCCATGTCGGCCTCGAATACATGCACATCAATGAGGTCGAGGAGCGGCGTTTCCTGCAGGAGCGGATGGAGGGCAAGGACGCCGCCATCCAGTTCACGCCTGAGGGCAAGCAGTCGATCCTGACCAAGGTCATCCAGGCGGAGCAGTGGGAGAAGTTCCTCGCCAAAAAATACGTCGGGACGAAGCGTTTCGGCCTCGACGGAGGCGAAGGTGCGGTTCCGGCGCTCGAGGCGGTGATCAAATATGGCGGTCAGTACGGCGTAACCGAGATCGATGTGGGCATGGCCCACCGTGGGCGGCTCAACATCCTCACGAACGTGATGGGAAAATCCGCGCAGGCGATCTTCCATGAATTTGCCGGCGGAGCGACCAACCCTGCGGACGTAGGCGGCTCCGGCGATGTCAAATATCACCTCGGAACATCATCGGACCGCGAGTTCGACGGCAACAAGGTCCATCTCTCGCTGCTGCCCAACCCCTCGCATCTGGAGGCTGTGGATCCGGTCGTGCTGGGCAAGGTCCGCGCGGTGCAGACCATTCGCGAAGACAAGCACGGCAAAACCGTGCTCCCGATCCTCCTCCACGGCGACGCCGCGTTCGCGGGCCAGGGGGTGGTCTGGGAGTGTTTGAGCTTCTCCGGCCTCCCGGGCTACGGCACTGGCGGGACGATCCATTTCATCATCAACAACCAGGTCGGGTTCACCACCAGTCCGCAATTCGCGCGCTCGTCGCCTTATCCGTCGGATGTCGCCAAGGGCGTCCAGGCGCCGATCCTCCACGTCAACGGCGACGATCCCGAAGCGGTAACCTTCTGCTGCAAGCTCGCAACCGAGTTCCGCCAGATCTTCAACCGCGACATCGTCATCGACATGTGGTGTTACCGGCGGTTCGGCCACAATGAGGGCGACGAGCCGAGCTTCACTCAGCCGTTGATGTATGCGGCGATCAAGAAGCACCCGCCCATCAGCCAGATCTACGGCCAGCGGCTGATCAGGGAAGGGGTCGTCGACCAGGCATGGATCGACCGCGAAACCAGGGAATATATCGCGCATCTGGAGCGCGATTTCGAATCCGCGGTTTCCTACCTGCCGAACAAGGCCGACTGGTTCGAAGGCCGCTGGGCGGGGCTCGGGCGGCCCGATGAGCCCGTTCTCGGCCGTCGCAATATCCCGACCGCCATCGACGAAGCCGAGTTCAAGCGGCTCGGCGAGGTGCTGACGACGGTTCCTCAAGGCTTCGCGATCCACAAGACGCTGCAGCGGATTCTCGACGCCAAGAAGGCGATGTTCGAAAGCGGCGAAGGCTTCGACTGGGCAACGGCCGAGGCCTTGGCATTCGGCAGCCTGGTTGAGGAAGGACATGGCGTACGCCTGTCCGGCCAGGACAGCGGTCGGGGGACCTTCAGCCAGCGGCATGCAGTCTGGGTCGACCAGCAAAGCGGGAACAAATACATCCCGCTGACCACCGTCCAGGGCGGCCGGTTCGAGGTCCGCGACAGCCCGCTCTCCGAGTTCGGCGTGCTCGGCTTCGAATATGGCTATTCCTTGGCCGACCCGAAGACCCTCGTCCTGTGGGAGGCGCAATTCGGCGACTTCGCAAACGGTGCGCAAAGCATCATCGATCAGTTCGTCGCGGCGGGCGAGGCCAAATGGCTTCGTGCTAGCGGCCTCGTCATGCTGCTGCCGCACGGCTTCGAAGGCCAGGGCCCGGAACATTCGTCGGCGCGGCTAGAGCGCTATCTGCAGCTATCGGCGGAGGACAACATCCAGGTCGCCAACTGCACTACTCCCGCGAACTATTTCCACATCCTGCGACGGCAGATGCGGCGTGATTTCCGCAAGCCCTTAATCCTGATGACGCCCAAATCCCTGCTCAGGAACAAATTCGCGGTATCCACCCTCGGCGATTTTACCGGCGACAGCCATTTCCGCCGCATCCTCAGCGATTTAAATCCGCCAGCCGAAGACGAGACGCGGCGTCTGGTCCTCTGTTCGGGCAAGCTCGCCTACGAGCTGATGGAAGCGCGCGATGAGGCCGGCGACCTCGGCGTCGAGATCATCCGTATCGAGCAGCTCTATCCGTTCCCGTCCGAGCCCTTGGTCAAGCGCTTGAAAGCGGTGCCCAAGCTGAAGGACCTGATCTGGGCGCAAGAAGAGCCGAAAAACAACGGCGCTTGGTTCTTCGTGGAGCCCCTGCTTAAATGTTGCCTGGCCGATGCCGGTATGGCTGCGACCCAATTGCAATACGCCGGACGCGACGCCAGCGCGTCGCCCGCGACCGGGCTCGCGAAGCGCCACGCGGCTGAACAGGCCGCGCTGATCGCGGCGGCTCTCGGGCACAACTCGACAAGCGGCGGCGCAGCCGCCAGTGAGCGCCGCGGCGCCGTCGCCGCCGAATGAAGGAATAGGATGTCTATCGACGTTGAAGTCCCCGCCCTGGGAGAATCGATCACCGAAGGCACGCTTGCGCAGTGGCTCAAAAAGCCAGGCGAAGCCGTCGCCGCCGACGAAGCCATCGCCAGCCTGGAGACTGACAAGGTCAGCGTCGAGGTTCCGTCGCCCGTCGCGGGCGTGCTGACGGAGCAGCTGGCGCGGGAAGGCGATACGGTCGCGGTTGGTGCCGTCATCGCCCGTATTGGCGAAGGCGCAGCAGCGGCGGCTCCAGCGCAGGCGGCCGCTGACGCGACGACCAACCCCGCAGGAGCGGGCGAAACACCGGCGCTGCGGGGCGACGATCATGCGCCGGACGCGGTCCCTGCGCCCACTGCCGCAGAGGACGACGATCATGTGACGACATTGTCGCCGGCCGTCCGCCGCGCGGTGCTCGAACTTCACGTCGATCCGACGCGCATCAAGGGAACTGGCAAGGACGGCCGCCTGACCAAGGACGACGTTATCGCCGCAGCCGAAGCGCAGAAGAGCGGCGCAGCGGCGCCGGCACCCGAAGCGAAAACGTCAGCTCCAGCAACGTCAGCGCCCGCTCCGCGGCCCAAGGCCCCCGCCGTCGACGGCGAGCGCAAGGAAGAGCGAGTCAAGATGTCGCGGCTGCGGCAGACCATCGCGCGGCGGCTGAAGGAAGCGCAGAACACCGCAGCGATGCTGACGACGTTCAACGACGTCGACATGACCGCGGTGATCGAGGCGCGCGCCCGCTACAAGGATTTGTTCGAGAAGAAGCACGGCATCCGGCTCGGCTTCATGGGGTTTTTCGTCAAAGCCTGCGCCCTTGCGGCGAAGGATGTGCCGGCGGTCAACGCGAGCATCGAAGGCGACGAGATCATCTACCGCGACTATCTCGACGTCTCGATCGCTGTCAGCGCTCCCAAAGGGCTCGTCGTCCCTGTCGTACGTAACGCAGACCGTATGAGCTTCGCGGAGATCGAGAAGACCATCGCCGACTTCGGCAAGCGCGCGAAGGAAGGGACCCTCGGCATCGACGAGATGCAGGGCGGCACCTTCACCATCTCCAACGGCGGCGTGTTTGGGTCGCTGCTGTCGACCCCGATCATCAATCCGCCGCAATCCGCCGTGCTCGGTATGCACCGGATCGAGGAACGGCCGGTGGTGAAGGACGGACAGATCGTCGCCCGGCCGATGATGTATCTGGCCCTTTCCTACGACCATCGCCTGGTCGACGGCCGCGAGGCGGTGACCTTCCTCGTGCGAGTCAAGGAAGCGATCGAGGATCCGACGCGGCTCTTGATAGACTTGTAAGGCTAACCACTTCCCGTTCGGGCTGAGCCTGTCGAAGCCCTGTCCTTCTCTTGAAGGCGAAAAGAACAAAACAGCCCTTCGACAAGCTCAGGGCGAACGGAGTTTTGAATGGCGGAAACGCAGTATGATTTCGACGTCCTGGTGATCGGCGCCGGCCCCGGCGGCTACGTCGCCGCGATCCGCGCCGCGCAGCTCGGCCTGAAGACCGCCTGCGCCGAGAGCCGCGAGACCTTGGGCGGCACCTGCCTCAACGTCGGCTGCATTCCGTCCAAGGCGCTTCTTCACGCGTCGGAATATTTCGAAGCGGCGGCCGGCGGTGCGATGGCGAAGATGGGCATCAAGGTAACGCCCGAGCTCGATCTGCCTGCCATGCACGCCCAGCGCATTGACGCCGTGAAAGGCCTGACGGGCGGCATCGAGTTCCTGTTCAAGAAGAACAAGGTCGAATGGCTCAAGGGCCATGCAAGCTTCGAGAGCGCCGACACCGTCAAGGTTGGCGACCGCACCGTCCGCGCCAAGAATATCGTGATCGCGACTGGTTCGTCGGTGACGCCGCTCCCCGGCGTCGAGATCGACGAGAAAATCGTCGTCTCCTCGACTGGCGCGCTGGAGCTGGACAAGGTTCCGAACCACCTCGTCGTCATCGGCGGGGGAGTTATCGGGCTCGAACTCGGCAGCGTGTGGCGCCGCGTCGGCGCGAAGGTGACCTGCGTCGAGTTCCTCGATCAGATCCTCCCCGGCTTCGACGATGACGTCCGCAAGGAAGCCTACAAGATCTTCAAGAAGCAGGGCATCGAGTTCAGGCTAGGCACCAAGGTCACCGGCGTGAGGGTCAACGGCGGCAAGGCGACGCTGACTGTGGAACCGGCCAAAGGGGGCGCCAGCGCGACGATCGAAGCCGACGCTGTCCTCGTTTCGATCGGTCGCCGTCCCAACACCGAAGGCCTGGCGCTCGACAAGGCCGGTCTTCAGATCAACCAGCGTGGGCAAATAGAGACCGACCACGACTTCCGCACCAAGGTGCAGGGGATATGGGCGATCGGCGACGTGATCCCGGGGCCGATGCTCGCCCATAAGGCCGAGGACGAAGGAATCGCCGTCGCGGAGAATATCGCGGGACTCACCGGCATCGTGAACCACGACGTGATCCCGAGCGTGGTCTACACCATGCCCGAGATCGCCGGCGTCGGCCTGACCGAGGCGGAGGCGAAGGAGCACGGCGAGGTCAAGGTCGGAAAATTCCCGATGCTTGCCAACTCACGCGCCAAGACCAACCACGAGCCCGACGGTTTCGTGAAGGTCATCGCCGACGCGAAGACCGACCGCGTCCTCGGCGTCTGGATGATCGCTTCGGTCGCGGGGACGATGATCGCCCAGGCCGCCCAGGCGATGGAGTTCGGCGCGACCTCGGAGGACATTGCCTACACCTGCCACGCCCACCCGACACATTCCGAAGCGCTCAAGGAAGCGGCGATGGCGGTGACCGGGAAGCCGATCCACATCTGAGGCGTTGGGCTTCGCGTGCCCAAATTCCACAGACGATGGACGGTCTTTCCTCACGGACCCGTCGAACGGATCGACGACGGCATCCTCAGCGTCGAGGGCTCGATCCGCATGCCGCTCGGAAAGTTTCCGCGTCGAATGACCATCGCTGCGCTGGACGGCGGCGGCACGGTCATATTCAGTCCGGTCGCCTTGCACGAGCGCGCGATGCGGGATGTGGAAAGCCTGGGAAAACCGGCATTTCTTGTCGTGCCCAACGGCTTCCACCGGCTCGATTCGCGGATCTGGAAGCAACGCTATCCCGAAATGAAGGTCCTTTGTCCTCCCGGTGCCAGGAAGCGGGTCGAGGAGGCGGTCGCGGTCGACGCAACCAAGGATGTGTTTCACGATGACGCCGTCAAATTCATCGTCGTCGACGGCACACGCGAGGCCGAGAGCGCCCTCGTTGTCCGCCGCGGCGGCCGGACCACTTTGGTCCTGAACGACGTCATCTCGAACGTGCGCCACCCGCAGGGGATCGGCGCCAACATCATGGCCCGCCTGTTCGGCTTCGGCGTCAAGCGTCCGCAAATGGCGCGAGAGGTGAAATGGCTGCTGGTCAAGGACAAGCCCGCGCTGGCCGCGCAGCTTCGCCGGTGGGCCGCAGACGAAGAACTTGAGCGCATCATCGTCTCGCACGGCGACATCATCGATCAGGCCCCCGCCGACGTTCTCCACAGCGTCGCTTCCAGTTTAGATTGAGCCAAAAACGGCTCTCCTCAAGCCAACCATTCCTGGAGGAGCTGGAGCAGGCTGAGATCGCTCTGCCGCAGGCGCGCCGGCGCGACGGCCGGGCATTCCAGGCAGCGCGCCTGGATGCTCGGGCCGCTCAGGATCGTGCGCACTTCGGCAAGCGCGCTCGCAAGCTGGCGCTGCGGCTGACCTGCAAGAAGAGCGAAGGCGTCCTGGGGGGCTGCGCTGTCCGGCTTCTCCTCCGACGCCAGTGTGTCGATCAGCTGGTCACGGAAGCTCCGCGGCGGCTCGAGGTAGCGAACGCCGCGTTCGTCGCCGAGATTGGCGAGCTGCGCGGCCTTGGCGATTGCTTCGCTCATCCCGCCGAACCCATCGACGAGGCCCAGCTGGTGCGCCGTGCCGCCGTCCCAAACGCGTCCCTGCGCAACCCGGTCGATCTCGGCCGGCGATTTGTGACGGGCCTGCGCGACGATGTTCAGGAACCGCGCGTACATGGCGTTGACGCCGGTCTGAAGCAGCTGATTGACCTCCGGCGACGGGCCCCGCAGCAGGTCGGGCTCGCCCGACAGCGGAGTTGTCTTCACCCCGTCCACGCCGATACCGAGCTTCTGCAGAGTTCCCTGAAAGCTCGGCAGCACGCCGAAGACGCCGATCGATCCGGTGATCGTCGATGGCTCGGCGTAGATGTAATCGGCGGGGGTCGCGACCCAATAGCCGCCCGAGGCGGCGACGCTTCCCATCGACACCACGATCGGAATCTTGTTCGCCTTTGCTTCCAAAAGAGCTTGGCGGATGCGTTCTGAAGCCAGGACCGATCCGCCGGGGCTGTCGACCCGAACGACCAGCGCCTCGACGCCCTTGTCGATCCCATCCTCGATCTCATTCGCGATCGTGTCGCCGCCCGCGCTGCCGAGCCCCGCTTTGCCGTCCACGATCATCCCCGCGATCGTCACGACGCCGATCGGGCCCTTGGGGTCCTCCTCGATCTTGTCGGCAACATAGGATGCGAGCTTGATACGCTTGTACCCGGCATCGCCGTCGCTCTCTCCGCCGAGTTGCGCGAGGCGCGCCTCGAAGGCCTGTTGATCGCCGATGCGGTCGACGAGCCCCGCGGCCAGCGCGGCTTTCGCCATGTCGCCTCCGGCTGCGGTGACCGCCCCGTTCATGTCCTGGAGCATGATGTCGACGTTGCCCTTCGGACGCGCCTGCTTGACCGCCTGGCGCCAGCTTTCGAGCTGGGCCTGGTCGAGCGCCATCGCGTTCTGCTTGGCCTCGGACGACATGTCATTGCGGGTGAAGGGCTCGACGGCGGCTTTGTAGGTGCCGACGCGATAGACGTTTGCGGTCACGCCGAGCTTGTCCAGCAGGCCCTTGTAGTAAAGGTTCGATCCGCCCGGTCCCGCGATCGCCACCGCACCAAGCGGATTCAACCAGATCTCCGAGGCGGCGGATGCCAGCTGGTAGCTGTCATTGGTGTAGCCGGTCGAGTAGGCGATCACCGGCTTGCCGGAACTGCGGACGCGGCGGACCGCGTCTGCGAGATCGCCGATCGCCGTCTGCCCGCCGCCGATGAAGCCGTCGAGGTCGAGCGCCACCGCCTTGACCCGGCTGTCATCCTTCGCGGCATCGAGCGCTGCGACGAGATCGCGCAGGCGATATTCCTGCAGCCGGCCGCCGCCGGCGATATCGGCCCAGTCCCGCCGCGCCGGTTGCTCGACGAGGCTGCCCTTCAGGCTGAGATCGAGCACTCCTTCTCGGACCGGCGTCGGCCGGGCGGACAGGCCCGCGTAGATCATGCCGAAGAATAGAAGCATGAAGAGGAGCACCAGGGCGTCCTTGATGCCGACCAGCAGCTTCCAGATTGCGCGAACGAACTTCATTTCACGGCCTCGATAGTTTCAGCGGCCTGCTAGCCGACAACGGCCGTCATTGCGAGCGGAGCGAAGGCAAGCCAGCGGTGCGACGGATTGCTTCGTCGCTTCGGTCCCCTCAATGACGGTCCGATGGAGGTCAGGGCAAACATTTTGGCGAATACCAGCCCGTGGCGCGAGGAACTTCGCGCGACGCTGGCGCTCGCCTGGCCGCTGATGCTCGCCAACCTGACATCGCAGGTGATCAACGCGACCGACGTCTTGCTGATGGGGCGGCTTGGCTCGACTCAGCTCGCGGCGGCGACGCTCGCGCTGAACCTCACCTACACCTTCAACCTTCTTCTCCTCGGGCTGCTGATCGCATCGTCGCCGCTGATGGCGACCGCGCTGGGACAGCGCTCCAATTCCGTGCGCGACGTGCGACGCACTTTCCGCGCCGGCCTTTGGCTGCTGTCTGTCACTTTGCCGCCCTACTGGCTGCTCCTCTGGCACGTGGGACCGATCATGAAGGCGCTCGGTCAGTCGGACGAACTGGCGAGCCAGGGGCAGACGTTCCTTCGGGCTTACATGTGGTGCACGGCACCGTGGCTGTTGTTCCAGCTCCTGAGAAACTTCGTTTCCGCGCTGGAGCGGCCCCGCATCATTTTGTGGTTCAGCATTCTGGGGATCGGCATCAATGCATTGCTCAGCTGGGCGCTGATCTTCGGACATTTCGGTCTGCCTGCGCTTGGCCTGGTCGGCGGTGGGCTCGGCAGCACGCTGACCTGGACGATCATGTGCGGAGCGCTGATCCTTTTCATCTCGCGCGATCGCCAATTCGGCCGCTTCCACCTGTTCGGGCGCTTCTGGCGCTTCGATCGCGAGCGCACGCTGGCGATGGCGAAGCTGGGCTGGCCGATCGGGGCCACCATGGCTCTAGAGATGGGCGTTTTCGCGCTTGCCGCTTACTTCATGGGCTGGATCGGCGCCCCTGCGGTCGCCGCACACGCTGTCGCCCTGCAATTGGCTGCGTTGACCTTCATGGTCCCGCTCGGGCTTGGACAGGCTGCGACCGTGCGCGTCGGTCTGGCACTCGGCCGTCAAGACGAACTCGGCATGGCGAGAGCCGGCTGGACCGCCTGGTTCCTCGGTGTCGGCTTCATGGGTGCGATGGCCCTCCTGATGTGGCTTTTCCCGCGATCGCTCGTCACTCTGTTCCTTGAGGACGTCCCGAAAAACACCGTGGTGATCGGTCTCGCCGTAAACTTTCTGTTGGTCGCGGCCGCCTTCCAGCTAGTGGACGGGGCGCAGGTGATCGGCGCTGGCATGCTGCGCGGCCTTCACGACACGCGCTGGCCACTGATGTTCGCGCTGGTAGGCTACTGGGTTGTCGGCCTCGGAATAGGAGTCTGGCTCGCCTTTGGGCGCGACTGGCGCGGTGTGGGCATTTGGATTGGCCTGGCTAGCGGCCTTGCCGCGGTCGCCGCCTTGATGCTTGCCCGCTGGGTCTTGCGCGATCGTCTCGGGCTGACCCGCCTCACGCACGCACAAGCAAAAAGCGCGCTCGCCCCCGTTGACGCCTGAACGGCGGGCAACCATATGCGGCGCATCGCTGGCACTCTTAGGCAGAGAGTGCCAACGGCATGTTCAACTTGTTAGAGAAGAGGGGGTTCAAACCCATGGGATTCAGGCCGCTTCATGATCGCGTCCTCGTCCGCCGTGTCGAGGCCGAGGAAAAGACCGCGGGCGGGATCATCATTCCCGATACCGCCAAGGAAAAGCCGCAGGAAGGCGAAGTCGTCGCTGTTGGCGGCGGCGCCAAGTCCGAAGAGGGCAAGGTGATGCCGCTCGACGTCAAGGCCGGCGACAAGATCCTGTTCGGCAAGTGGTCGGGCACCGAGGTGAAGATCGACGGTGAAGACCTCATCATCATGAAGGAAAGCGACATCCTCGGGATCGTCGGCTGACCTTCGCGTTCCTCGCGCGTGCGCGCGTTGAGGTGCCAACTTTGACAACTTCCAAGTAACGAAAGGGTAGCCAGATGGCAGCCAAGGACGTGAAATTCAGCCGTGATGCGCGTGAGCGCATTTTGAACGGCGTCGATATCCTCGCCAATGCGGTGAAGGTGACGCTAGGCCCCAAGGGCCGCAATGTCGTGATCGACAAGAGCTTCGGCGCTCCTCGTATCACCAAGGACGGCGTCACCGTCGCCAAGGAGATCGAGCTTAAGGACAAGTTCGAGAATATGGGCGCGCAGATGGTGCGCGAGGTCGCTTCCAAGACCAACGACATCGCCGGCGACGGCACGACGACGGCGACCGTTCTCGCCCAGTCGATCGTCCGCGAAGGCATGAAGTCGGTCGCGGCGGGAATGAACCCGATGGACCTGAAGCGCGGCATCGACCTCGCGGTCCAGAAAGTCGTCGCGGACCTCAAGAGCCGTTCGAAAGCCGTCTCCGATTCCAAGGAGATCGCACAGGTCGGGATCATCTCGGCCAACGGCGACAAGGAAGTCGGCGAGAAGATCGCCGAGGCGATGGAGAAGGTCGGCAAGGAAGGCGTGATCACTGTCGAGGAAGCCAAGGGCCTCGAGTTCGAGCTCGACGTCGTCGAGGGCATGCAGTTCGACCGCGGTTACCTGTCGCCCTACTTCATCACCAACCCGGAGAAGATGCAGGTCGAGCTCAGCGACCCCTACATCCTCATCCACGAGAAGAAGCTCAGCAACCTTCAGGCCATGCTTCCGATCCTCGAGTCCGTCGTTCAGAGCGGCCGTCCGCTCCTGATCATCGCCGAGGACATCGAAGGCGAAGCGCTGGCGACCCTGGTCGTCAACAAGCTGCGCGGCGGCCTCAAGGTCGCGGCGGTCAAGGCGCCGGGCTTCGGCGATCGCCGCAAGGCGATGCTCGAGGACATCGCGATCCTTACCGGCGGTGAGATGATCAGCGAGGATCTCGGCATCAAGCTCGAGAACGTGACCACGGCGATGCTCGGCCAGGCCAAGCGCGTCACGATCGACAAGGACAATACGACGATCGTCGACGGCAACGGCACCCGCGAGAATATCGAGGGCCGTGTCGGCGCCATCCGCCAGCAGATCGATACGACCACCAGCGATTACGACCGCGAGAAGCTCCAGGAGCGTCTTGCGAAGCTCGCCGGCGGCGTGGCGGTGATCAAGGTCGGTGGCGCGTCGGAGGTCGAGGTGAAGGAGCGCAAGGATCGCGTTGACGACGCGCTTCACGCGACCCGCGCCGCGGTCGAGGAAGGGATCGTCCCGGGCGGCGGTACTGCGCTCCTCTATGCGACGAAGGCGCTCGAGGGCCTCAAGGGTGAGAACGACGACCAGACGCGCGGGATCGACATCATCCGCAAGGCGCTTCAGTCGCCCCTGCGGCAGATCGCCGAGAACGCGGGCCACGATGGCGCCGTCGTTGCCGGGAAGCTGATCGACGCCAATGACCCGACCCTCGGGTTCAACGCTCAGAGCGAGGAATATGAGAACCTCGTTCAGGCTGGCGTGATCGACCCGACCAAGGTCGTTCGCGCGGCACTGCAGGACGCGGCTTCGGTTGCTGGCCTGCTGATTACGACCGAGGCGACCATCGCCGATGCGCCTGACGATAGGCCGGCGCCCGCCATGGCCGGTGGCGGCATGGGCGGCATGGGCGGAATGGACTTCTAAGCCAGTCCGTCAGTTCGAAGCATTGGAAGGGGCCGGTGGAGCGATCCGCCGGCCCTTCTTTTGTCAGCTGGCAAGGCGCCGGATCAGGTCGGCGATGATCGGGATCTGCCCGTGGTACGCATCGATGAGAATGCGCTCATCCAGGCCGTGGACGCCCGACGATTGCCCGACGATGCCCCAGCCGCCGCCAAGGCCATAGACCGGAATCCCGCCAGCCCTCAGGAACGCCCCGTCGGTAGCGCCGGCCGACTGGATGGGGACTATCGGCGCATTGGGAAAGCGGGTGCGAACTGCCGCGGTGTAGGCGTCCAGCACGTCCTGCCGCAGCGGTGTGGGGTCGGTTTCCGGGGTCTGACTGCCCTCCACTAACGCGACCGTGACGTCGGGGCCGGCGAGC
>Ga0207679_10001645_pt1 | contig 13940 bp, 9 predicted proteins | sample KBSC73metaG_FD_184320 | JGI IMG/M metagenome (GOLD analysis project Ga0207679, IMG submission 184320) | Corn rhizosphere microbial communities from Kellogg Biological Station, Michigan, USA - KBS C7-3 metaG (SPAdes) (version 2) | ecosystem: Host-associated > Plants > Roots > Rhizosphere > Soil ... | reverse complement strand
CAAGGGCGTGCTCAACCTCCGCATCGCCAGCCTGGCCAGCCCCACGCCTCCCAACGACCTGGCCTGCCGCCTGAACCCGATCTCCCAGATCTGGGTGAACTTCTTCGACAACGACCCCGGTCAGCCGTTCGTCCGCTGGGCGCTGTTCATGGGAGAGGCGGCGCGGCTCGCGAGGCGGGGGGTCGAGGCTCGCTACGGCCGGGAGCCCAGGTTCACCTACGCGGTGGGGACCTCCAACGGCGGTTACCAGGTGCGCCGCGCGGTGGAGCTCTTCCCCAAGCTCTTCGACGGCGGCGTGGACTGGGAAGGCACCGAGGTCGACCCGCGTGGCCCCAACCTCTTGACCGACCTTCCGCCGGCCATCCTCAACTTCCCGGACTACGTTGCCTCGGGGCTGAGCCCGGACAGCACCGCGGCGAAGAACATCCAGGGCGCGGGGTATCCGCCGGACATCGTGAACAGCCCGACCGTCTCGCTCTGGACCAGCTACTGGGCCCAGTTCTGGGAGGTCACCCAGTGCCAGTGGCAGAAGCGGCTCGACCCGACCTACGACACCTACGTCCAGGGGACCGGGACGTACAACTACTACGCCCGCCTCGCGGTTTCGGACGTGGGGGACCAGGTGGCGAGCTTCGCGACCACCGGGCGCATCCAGCGGCCGTTGATCACGGTCGCCGGGACGATGGACGCTCTGCTTCCCATCGACCGCCATGCCCGTGCCTATGCCCGGAAGGTCGAGGCGGCGCTCGACGACGATGACGACGGGCACCGCTCCGGGTGGTGGTGGCGCAAGCGCGACCGCCGGCCGGATTACCGCCTCTACGAGGTCCAGAACGGGAATCACATCGAGACCTTCAAGGTGACCTTCCCGCAGCTGGAGTACATCGAGCCGCACGCGCAGCGGGCCTTCGATCTCCTGGTACAGCACGTGGAGAAGGGTCAGACGCTGCCGCCGAGCCAGTGCATCCCGCGCGGTGGTGCCATCTCCGGCAGTCCCGCGCAGGCCGGGCACTGCTCGGACCTGTTCGTGCCCTGAGCCTGATCGCCCGGCGCCCCGCGCCGGTCCGCAAGCCTCCCCCTGGCGCGAGGGGCTGAGAGCCGGGGTGCGCAAGGAAGACCCGGCCGGCTCCCGTCTCCCGGGGGGAAGGACGGGGCCGGCCGGAAACCGTCAAGCCCGGGATTGGACCGGGCGACGCGCTACACCACGCCGATCTTGTGGTCCTTTGTCTCGCGGACGAAGAGCGACCCGATGACGAAGGTCATCGCCGCCACGATGATCGGGTACCAGAGCCCGTTGTAGATGTTCCCGGTCGCCGCGACCAGCGCCGTGGCAGTCAGGGGGAGCATGCCGCCGAACCAGCCGTTCCCGATGTGATAGGGCAGCGACATGGAGGTGTACCGGATTCTGGTCGGGAACAGCTCCACCAGGAATGCGGCAATTGGCCCGTACACCATCGTCACGTAGATGACCTGGATGAACAGGATGACCAGGATCGCCCACCAGTCCCCCGCCCTCGACCCGTTCCAGCTGAACCCCGAGAAATCGAACTTGGCCGGGTAGCCGTGCTGGCCGAGTACGGCCGTGACCTTCGCCTCGTAGGCCTTGAGCGCCGCGGCGTCCATGTTGCTGGTGGCCGCAATCTCGGTCTCGTTGATCTTCACCACCGGGGCCGAGCCGGGAGCCGCGTCCACGTTGGCGTAGCTCAGGCTCCGGGAGGTCAGGAGGTTCCGGACCTTGTCACAGTCGCTGTACCGGGTGGTCGGCAGGGCAAAGATGTGCACCTGGCAGTCGGTGGCGGTCAGGGTGATTGCGTTGGCGGCGTTGAAGCGCTCCAGGGCGGGATTGGCGAAGTGAGTCATCGCCCTGTACAGCGGGAAGTACGTGAGAACGCCGAGCAGGCAGCCCAGCATCATGATCCACTTTCGGCCGATCCGGTCCGAAAGCCGGCCGAAGACGATGAAGAACGGGGTGCCGAGCACCAGCGAGAAGGCGATGAGCCCGTACACCGTCTCGAACGGAACCTTGAGCGTCGTCTGGAGGAAGAACAGGGCGTAGAACTGTCCCGTGTACCAGACCACGCCCTGACCGGCGGTCGCGCCGATGAGGGCGAGGATCACGATCTTCAAGTTGCTCCACTGACCGAAGCTCTCGGACAGCGGCGCCTTGCTCCCCTTGCCCTCCTCCTTCATCCGCCGGAACATCGGAGACTCGTTCAGCTTGAGCCGGATGTAGATGGAGATGACCAGGAGGATGATGGAAAGGATGAAGGGGATTCTCCAGCCCCAACTCCTGAAGTCATCCACGGTCATCAGGTTCCGGCAGACGAAGATCACCACCAGGGCCAGGAACAGGCCCACCGTGGCGGTCGTCTGGATCCACGCGGTGTGGGCTCCGCGCTTGTCCTCCGGGGCGTGCTCGGCGACGTAGGTGGCCGCGCCGCCGTACTCACCGCCGAGAGCCAGGCCCTGCGCCAGCCGGAGCAGCAGGAGCAGCACCGGAGCCACCATTCCGATCGACGCGTAGGTCGGCAGGAAGCCGACCAGCGCCGTCGACAGACCCATGACCGTGATGGTGACGAGGAAGGTGTACTTCCGGCCGACCAGGTCTCCGATCCGCCCGAACACCAGCGCGCCGAACGGGCGGACCAGGAAGCCCGCCGCGTAGTTCACGAAGGCGTTGAGGAGCGCCGTCGTCTGGTTCCCGGGAGGAAAGAACACGCTGGCGAAGAACGGCGCCAGCACGGCGTAGATGTAAAAGTCGTACCACTCGAAGACGGTACCCAGGGACGACGCGAAGATGACGCGACGCTCTTCGCTCTTGTCGACCAAGGGCAGGGACGACGCGGCAACGGCCATCGGGCTGCCTCCTTCGGACGGAAGGGTGGGGAACCTCCGCACCGCAACATTCACGCCAAGCCGGAACGAGTCCCATCCGACGGGCAACCATCGTTAAACGTCGCCCGAGGCGCCGCGATCGGTAACACCCCCGTTACTTTCGGTAACGGTGCGGCGCAGTGGCGACTACAGCCTCACTGCACCCCCAGGGAAGAGGGCCTCGGGCGCGCGTGCGCGAGGGCCGCTCAACCCGCTCGGTTTCCGCCATCAGTCCAGCAGGGTGCGGCTCACCAGGTAGAAGAGCGGCAGGAGCGTGACCGCGCTGTAGGCCAGGTAGCGGAAGAACCCGGGCATGCGGACGCCGGAGTGCTCGGCGATTGCCTTGACCATGAAGTTGGGCCCGTTGCCGATGTACGTGTTCGCGCCCATGAGGACGGAGCCCAGCGAGATGGCGATGAGGAGCTGCTCGCCGCGTTCGTGCGCCACCAGCGCGCCCAGGTTCGTGGCGTCGGTTCCCACCTGCGCGCTGGCTGCGGAGGCGAAGGCCAGGTAGGTGGGCGCGTTGTCCAGGAACGAGGAAAGCGCGCCGCTGGCCCAGAAGTAGTGGAACGGCTCCCGGAGCGCGAGCTGCGCCCCGTAGGCGTTGAGGATGGCCAGCGGAGGGATCATCGTGGCGAAGATCCCGGCGAAGAGGATGGCCACCTCGGCGATGGGGTGCCAGCTGAAGGCGTTCTCCGTCCGGAGTTTCCCGGGCGTGGTCACCCAGCAGAGCGCCGCCACCAGGAACATCGCGCCGGTCGGGGCGAGCACGGGAAGCCGCAGCGTCCCCGAGACGAGCAGCACTCCGATCAGCACCAGCAGATATCCCAGGCTCCCCCACCCGGCGACGTGGACGGGCACCCGGTGTGCGACGGCGAGCTTGTCCAGGTCGACCGGCCTGTCCAGGTCTTCCTGGCGGAACACGGTGGAGTCCACGACGTAGAAGATGACCAGCAGCGCGGCGTTCACCATCAGCCACGCTCTCCACAGGCCCAGCGTCCAGCCGAAGGGCACTCCGCGGAGGTAGCCGAGGAAGAGGGGCGGATCGCCGAGCGGGGTGAGCAGGCCACCGGCGTTGGCCACCACGAAGATGAAGAACACCACCACGTGCGCCTGCCGGCGCCGGACGGAGTTCGCCCGGAGGAGGGGACGGATCAGCACCATCGACGCTCCGGTGGTCCCGATGAGGGACGCCAGCACCGCTCCACTCCCGAGCAGGGCCACGTTGAGGCCCGGCGTCCCGGCGAGCGTGCCTCGCACGACGACGCCCCCGGCGATGACGAACAGCGCGCCGAGCAGGACGATGAAGGCCAGGTACTCGGTCACGGTGTGGAGCAGGGCTCCCCAATCGAGCGTGGCGGTCCAGAGCGCCACGGGGCTCCCGAGCACGAGGACGAGGAGCGCCTTGCTGCGGTTGCTGCTCCAGAAGCGCGGGGCGAGCAGAGGCAGCAGGGCGATGGAGAGGAGCATCAGGACGAAGGGAAGGACGCTCCACGCCGGGAAGCGATGCCCCAGCGTCGGGGTCGAGCTCACCGCGAGCAGCACCGCTCCCGGCATCGACACGTCAGGCCCGACCGATGGGCCCTTCGAGCGAAAACAGTTCGGTCCCCATTCCTACCGGCGGACGGGTCAGCGCGATGCCCCCGTCGGCGAGCTGCCTGCAGCGCAGCCCCGTCCGGTACAGGCCGGGGAAGCGATCGAGGCGCTGGGTGACGAAGCCGGCGTGGTCCTGCTCGAGGCTTCGCGGCTGCGAGGGCCAGGAGCGCTTCACGCACAGCTCCCCCTCGGCTCCCGGTCCGCCGGCCCGCCGCCCGGCGGGATCCACCAGCACCGGGTCCACGCCGAAGAGCGGAGTCCCTCCGAGGTCACCGAACCGGGCGGCGAGCATTCCTCCGCCGTCCGCGCTCCACACCGGCGCCACCGCCGCGTCGGAGCCGTCGAGTGACACGCCCAGCACGCCCGGACCCGCGGCGGCCAGGGCGCTTCGCGACCCGAGCAGGTGCGTCACTCCCAGCGCGCGCGAGCGGGTCGGCCCGTCGCCCCGCTCGTCGAACACCAGCGCTCCGCCGAGCACCCAGGTTCCCCAGAGCACGTCCACCCGCGGTCCCGCGAACCCTTCGGTGCACAGCACCTGCGCTCCGGGCCCGATGCCCGCGGCTTCCCGGAGCGCAAGCGCCGCGCAGATCAGGAATCCCGCCAGGGCATGCACGACCGGCGGTCCCTCGTCGGTCCCGGCCACGAGGAGGAGTGGGTCCTCTCCATCGCAAGGGCGCAGGGCACACGTCGGCCGGGCACGAAGGAGCGCCGTGCCGAGCTCTTGATCGCGCCCGTAGACCAGGCTCACCGGTGCGCTCGTCCGGCGCTCCACCAGCACCGATTCCACCCTGCCCAGGCCTCCGAGCAGCTCCTCGACGTGCTTCCAGAGCGGGACCAGGCCCTCGCGAGTGGGGGCCTCGTTGGCCGTGACCAGGACGCGGGCGCGGGTGACGCGTAGCACGCGGCTGAGCAGGGCGGTGGAACGGACCGGGACCGCGACCGGGACCGCACCGATGCGGGCGCACCCCAAGTGGAGCATGGCCAGGGTGGGCGTCTCCGGGAGGTGGGCGACCACCCGGTCACCCCAACGGATGCCATGCGACAGCAGCACCTGCGCCATGCGGGCGGAGGCCTGTCGAAGCTCGCGGAACGTCCAGGAGACGTGGTCTCCCTCGCTGCGGGCCCAGACCAGCGCCGTCCGCTCGGGCGTGGCAACAGCGTGGCGGTCCACCGCGTTCCAGGTCGCGTTGAGCAGCCCTCCGGCGAACCAGCTGACGTCCCCCGCCTTCATCTCCCCGACGTAGGCCTCGTCGGGTGCGCGGAGCCAGTCGAGCAGCCCGGCCTCGCGCAGCCAGAACCGGCGTGGGCTCTCGAGACTCTCGACGCCGAGCCTTCGACAGGTCTCGAGCCGCTCCTCCAGGCTGGATTCGAAGAGGCTGCTGCTCACGATCAAGAACGACCGCGGCAGGCAAGCCATACGCCAGCCCCCGTCTCACGTACCGTTGCGGACTTCCCTCAGCGGAGCGTGTCGTTCCGGAACAGGGCGTTACCGAACGTAACGGTCGGGTGCGGAGCGCCCATTCGGGCATCAGGCCGGCAGCTTGCTCCGAGGAATGCCCAGCCGGGCCCGCTTCTCCCAGAGCGCCTTCCGGCTGATCCCGAGCCGTCGCGCGATCTCCGTCTCCGACAGGTGCCCCTGGTGCTCGAGGACGAAGCGCCGGAAGTACTCGGTCAGCGCCCCGGAGCCATTGGTGTCCTCGGCCTCGGTGCTGTCGTTGGCGGTGGGGCGCGGCCCGTCGATGGCCAGCAGATCGGGGGTGAGCTGCCCGGAGTCGCAGAGGATCACCGCGCGCTCGATGGCGTTCTCCAGCTCGCGGACGTTCCCCGGCCAGGGGTGCTCGAAGATCGCCTGCCGCGCCTCCGAGGTGAACTCCAGGGGAGGCTTGTTGAGCCGGCGGCAGATCTTCTGCAGAAGGAAGTCGGAGAGCTCGAGCACGTCCGAGCCGCGCGACCGCAGCGGCGGAAGGCTGATCTCCACCACCCGGAGCCGGAAGTAGAGGTCGTTCCGGAACTGGCCGTCGTACGACATCTGCCGGAGGTCGCGGTGGGTGGCGGCGATGAGCCGGACGTTCACCCTGCGGCTCCCCGTGGCGCCCACCCTCCGGACCTCTCCCTCCTGGAGCACGCGGAGGAGGCGAGCCTGGGCGGGGAGGGGAAGCTCGCCGATCTCGTCGAGGAACAGGGTGCCGCCGTCCGCGGCCTCCACCAGCCCCGGATGCGTCTTGTGCGCGCCGGTGAAGGCGCCCTTCTCGTGGCCGAAGAGCTCGGACTCGATCAGAGTCTCGGGGATGGAGGCGCAGTTCACGGTGACGATGGGCGCGTCCCGCCGGCTGCTCTGGTCGTGCACCGCCCGGGCCACCAGCTCCTTGCCCGTCCCGGACTCGCCGAGGATGAGCACCGTGGCGTCGGTCGCCGCCACCTTGCGCACGCGGTCGAACACCTCGCGCATCGACGGGCAGCTGCCCACCATCCCGTGCACGGCGTAGTTGCGCTCGAGGTCCTGCTTGAGCGCCGCGTTCTGCCGTTGCAGCCGCGACTGGCGCAGCACCCGGTCCACCACCAGCAGGAACTCGTCGTGGTCGAACGGCTTGGCCACGAAGTCCGCCGCCCCCTTCTGCATCGCCTCCACCGCCGCGCGAACCGTGGCGTAGCTGGTCATGACCAGCACCGGCGTCCCGGCGCAGCCCTCGATGAGCGTGGTCCCGAGCTCACCCGGGAGCCGCAGGTCGGCGATGATCATGTCGAACCCGTCCGCGGCGCCTGCCCCCATCGCCTCGGAGACCGAACGGGCCTCGACCACGTCGTGTCCGGTCCGCGCCAGGAGGCGGGCCAGCTCGGCGCGGATGATGTCCTCGTCCTCGACCACCAGGATGCGACTCATGCGCGTACTCCCCCGAGGGCCTCGGCCACCCTCGTCCCCGGAACCGCCGGCTCCCCTGCGCCGGGCAGCTCCAGCTCGACCGTCGTCCCCGCCCCGGGGCGGCTGTCGACCCGGAGCGTGCCCCCGTGCTCGCGGACGATCGCCGCGACCAGCGGTAGCCCGAGACCCGTACCCTGCCCTGGAGGTTTCGTCGTGTAAAAAGGTTCGAACATCCGTTCGCGCGTGGACTCGTCCATTCCAGTGCCACGGTCCTGGACGAACACCTTGACGCCCTGTGTCGAGCCGACCGCACGCACCGTCACCGGGGTGCCCGCCGCGCTCGCGTCACAGGCGTTGGACACGAGGTTCACGAACACCTGGATGAGCCGCTGTCGGTCCCCGAAGACGTGCACGTTCTCCGGGACGTCGTTCTCGCAGGGAACGCCCTTGGCCTCTCGCGACAGCCGGACCAGCGTGATGGCCTCGCCCACGCAGGCCTTGAGGTCCACCGGATCGCGATGCAGGCCATCGCCGGCGCCGGCGTGGCTGTAGCCGAGCAGCACCCGGACGATGGCATCGATTCGCTGGGTCTGGCGGAGGATGAGACCCACCCGATCGCGCAGGTCTGCCTCGCCGAGCTCCTGGACGAGGTTCTGGGCCAGGCAGGCGATGCCGGTGAGCGGGTTGCCGATCTCGTGCGCCACGCCTGCCGCCAGCCGCCCCACCGACGCGAGCCGGTCCTGGTGCGCCACCTGGGCGGCCAGCAGCTTCCGCTCGGTGAGGTCCTCCACCAGCACCACCACGCCCGCGGTCTCGCTGGCGGTGCTGCCCGGCTCGCGCACCTGGCTCCTGGTCAAGGAGAAGGCGCGCTCCGTTCCTCCCATCTGCAGATGCACCTCCTCCTGCGAGGCGTCACCGGAGACGAACGCGCGCACGGAGGCGGCCACCGCCCCGGGCAGCGTGTCGAGACGCGCCCCCGCCGCGTCGTGGGCGGACAGCCCGCTGCTGTGCTCCAGCGCGCGGTTCCAGATGACCACGTCGCGGTCGGGCCCGAGCGCGCAGACCCCCAGCGGCAGGTCCTCGAGCAGCCGGCGCAGGTAGCGGCGGTAAGCCTCGAGCTCGGCGGGAGCGCCCTGCAGCTGCGCGCGGCTGGCACGGAGCTGCTCCTCCAGCGCCCGGATGCGGTCGCTGAGCGGCGCGCGCTTGCCGTGGTGGACGCGGATGCTCCGGTCCACCACCCAGCGGGCCACCAGGGGACCCATGAGACCGGACAGGTTTCGCTGGAGGCGATCGCGCAGCCGCCCGAGCTGTGCCGGGCGCCGCTCGCCGGGGACCATGTCCAGGTCTGCCAGCGCCTGGGTGAGCTCGGCCGAGGCCGCATCCTCGCCGAGGAGCGGGGCCAGCCGCGCCTGGAACTCCTCGGCGCTGGAAGGCTCGAGCATGAACGGCCCGGGCGTCGCGCCGCGAGTGCAGGCCACCGCCGCCTCCTCCTCGCGCGCGGTGGGGCGGGTCAGCAGCGAGACGCCGCCGAAGAGGAAGGTGTTCAGGCTGAGCGACCAGAAGGTGGCCGCGCTCCAGGGCTCCATCCCGGGCCGGATCCCGAAGACCCAGGCCAGGTCGAACTCCGCGGGGAGCAGCCGTCCGTGCGCCAGGAGCGGGAAGAAGAGGGCGAACGCCCAGACCACGATGCCCGCCCACAGCCCGGCCAGGAAACCGGCCCGGGTTGCTCCGCGCCAGAAGAGGAGGGCCAGCAGCCCGGGCAATACCTGCACGACCGCCACGAACGAGGTGAGGCCGATCTCCACCAGACCCTGCCGGGTGGCGAGGAGACGGCTGAAGGCGTACCCCAGCCCCAGCACGGTCACGATGAGCGCCCGCCGGGCCCAGAGCAACCCGGCGTACAGATCCCCCGAGCGCGCCAGATCCGTCCGGGGGAGCACCAGGTGGTTGAGACACATCGCCGCCAGCGCCAGCGTGTCGACGATGAGCATGCTGCTCGCCGCGGAGATGGCCCCGATGAAGGCGAACGCCGCGACGAGCGGGTGACCGCTCGACCGGGCCAGGGCCAGCACGTGGTTGTCGGGATTTCCGTCCGGGAAGCTCACGGTACCGGCCCAGAGCAGTGGCAGCACCGGGAGATTGAGCAGCAGCAGGAAGAGAGGGAAGGCCCAGGCGGCGACCCGGAGCGCCTTGCCGTCGAGCGACTCGGTGAACGCCATGTGGAACTGCCGCGGCAGGAGAAAGCCCGCGGCGAAGGAGAGCAGGAGGAGGGTGAACCAGGGCCCGTTCAGCACCGGGCCGTAGGCACGCGCGAGCGCGTCCGGGTGCTCGGCCAGCCACCGGGAGAGCCCGGAGAACCCACCGAACACGCTGGTCACCGCCACTCCTCCCACGGTGAGCAGCGCCACCAGCTTCACCAGCGACTCGAAGGCGATGGCCACCCCGAGACCGGCGTGGCGTTCCCGCGGAGTGACGTGGCGCGCGCCGAACAGCAGGGCGAACAGCGTCACCAGGCCGCAGAACATCAGCGCGATGCCGCTCGGGGGCGAGGCCTGGGCCAGGACCTTGAACCCGGCGGTCACGGCGTGGATCTGCAGCGCGAGGTACGGCAGGTTCCCCGCCAGCATGAACACCGTCACCAGCACTCCGGCGCCCTGGCTCTGGAAGCGGAAGGCGAAGAGGTCGGCCAGCGACGTCAGCTGGTGCTCGCGGCACAGCCGGAGCACCGGCTCCCAGATCACCGGCACCAGGAGGCAGGCCAGAGTCACCCCGAGATAGATGGTGAGGAAGGCGTAGCCGTGGGTCCGGGCGAAGCCGACGCTGCCGGAGTAGGTCCAGGAGGTGGCATACACCCCGAGCGACATGGCGTAGGTCAGCGGGTGGCGGACCAGCCGCGCCGGCACCAGGCCTCGCTCGGTGGCGTAGGCCAGACCGAAGAGCAGCAGGAGGTACGCCACCGCCACCGCGAACAGGACCCCGATCGACTGACTCATGGCGGGGTGCTCGCGCGGTGGACGGCCCAGGCACCGAGGCCGATGATCAGCAGCCAGAGCACGAACGGCAGGATCCAGCCCCCCTCCGGGGTGGCCCAGAGCGTCCGCACCGGGCCGACCATCAGTACCAGCGACACGGCGAAGGCCCACAGCGCGGGCTCGACGGCGCGGCTCTTGTCCGGCGGCGGTGCCATGCGATGTCCTGGTCCCGGCAGCGTAGAACGCTCGGGCCGACAAGTCCTCTCCAAGCACGACTCAGCGCAGTGCGCTATGCACCGCCGCCGGACATCTCGATGACTGCGCTCCTGTCGGTCTGGGCCTGGGTGGAGATCGCCCTCGTGGCCCTGGTGGGCTTCGTCGTTCAGACCTTGCTGTTCGTGCTGTGCCTGCCGTTCGACAGGGGGAGGCGGGTGGCCGGCCGTGCGTTCCGGCTGGTCGGGGTGGTGGCGGCGAGGCTGAACCCGTTCTGGCGATTCGGCGTGGTGGGTGCCGTTCCCTCGCGGCCCCGGCGACCGACGGTGGTGGTCAGCAACCACGAGTCCAACGCCGACCCTTTCCTCGTCTCCTTCCTGCCCTGGGAGATGAAGTGGCTGGGAAAGGCCTCGCTGTTCCGCATCCCGGTCGCCGGCTGGATGATGCGCATGGCAGGGGACATCCCGGTCGAGCGGGGCGACAGCGACTCGGCGAAGCAGGCGATGAGCGCCTGCGCCCGCTGGCTCGGCCTCGGCGTCCCGGTGATGCTCTTCCCCGAGGGCACGCGGAGCAAGGACGGCCAGCTGCTCCCGTTCAAGGACGGTGCGTTCCGGCTGGCCATCGAGACCGGGGCGGACATCCTCCCCCTGGCGGTGGGCGGGACCGGGACGGCGCTCCCCAAGCACAGCTGGAGGTTCGGGCGCGCGGAGGGACGGGTGATCGTGGGCGCGCCTCTCTCCACCGCGGGGATGAGCCCGGACGACGTCGAGCCGCTGAAGGCCCGCGTTCGCGCGGAGATCGAGTCACTCCGCCGGCAGCTGGCTTCTGCGGGAGCGGTCAGGCCGTCATCGCCAGAGGCCGCCGGCAGCTCTGCCGGAACCGCGAGGGGCTGACCCCGAACGCGCGGCGGAACCGGGCCGAGAAGTGGCTGTGGCTGGAGAACCCGAGCTCCAGCGCGAGCGTGGTGAGGTCGTCGGCGTGCGCGAGCTCGTTCAGCGCGCGGGCCAGACGCAGCTGCGTCAGGTAGGCGTGCAGCGGGACGCCCTCCAGGGCGCGGAAGAGCTCGGTCAGGTACCCCGGCGAGGCGCCGACCGCGCGAGCGACGTCGATGAGCCGGATCGACCGCCCGAGCTCCGAGGCGAGGTAGCTCTTGGCTCGTTCGACCAGGCGCTGGGTGCGGCGCCCCGGAAGGAGGGCAGGGCGCTCGCCATCGAGCGCGGAGCGAAGCAGCCCCATGACCTGCTCGTCGGCCTCGAGGGGCTCCAGCCCCTCCCTGGCCCTGGCCAGGAATCCGGCGCGTGCGAGCTGCAGGCCTGGCTCGATCCTCCGGCTGCGGCGGCGGAAGAGAGGGTGAAGGCGCAGGTTCCTCCCCGGCACGGCGGCGAGCTCCTCGAGGATGGGCTCGGCGGGAGTGACGATCAGCTCTGCGTAGCCACCGGGGACCGGCTGGCGCATCCGGAAGGCCTCGCCCCCGGAGACGAACAGGGCCTGGTTGGCATCGCCGACCACCAGGTCGCGACCCACTTCCCAGAGGAAGTACCCCCGGTATGGCAGCACGAGCTGGAACTCCCGGGAAAACCCCTCGGTGCTCACCCATCCGGCGGCGACCTCGGCGCTCACGTCCTCCACCATTGCCATCGAGGGACCGAGCACCGGGACGCGCCGCTGGGCTGGGGGTTCCTCGACAATGGCCCGAACCGTCGTCATGCGCGCAGGAGCCTACGACGCCCCGGACCGGGCGGCGCATGCATCCGAAATTCATGACAGTGCGCGTTCAAGAAGCTGACAGCGCCTCCGGGCTCCGAGGCTCCACGCTCCCTGGCCTCCACGACGTGCAGGGCCCCAGGCGGCCCAGGAGGAGGACAGATGCGACGCGAGGCGCGATGGCTGTTCGGTGTTCTGTTGCTCGGAGCCGTGGTGGCGTCCGGAGCGTGTTCCGGAGGATCCGCTCCCGCGCGGCAGAGCGAGGACCTCGTCGGCGAGGGCCAGAGATATGTCCTGACCCAGCTCGGGTCGCTGGGCGGAACCTTCAGCTTTGGCAACAGCCTCGGCGAGAAGGCGTTCGTCGGCGGCCTCTCGGCGCTCCCCGGCGACGCGACGGTTCACGCGACGCTCTGGAAGGGGCACGAGCCGATGGACCTGGGGACGCTCGGGGGGCCCAACAGTGCCGTGCTCTGGCCCTCGAAGAACCGGATCGACCTCGTCGCCGGGGTCGCGGAGACGGACCAGGACCAGCCGCTCGATGAGACCTGGAGCTGCCGCTTCTTCTTCCCCTCCCGCACGGGGAAGATCTGCCTCGGCGTGGTCTGGGACCAGGGGGTCATCCGCGCGCTTCCCACCTGGGGCGGGGAGAACGGCTTCGCCACCTCGGCCAACAATCTCCGTCAGATCGTCGGCTGGGCGGAGACCCCGGTGCTCGACCCCACGTGCACCGGCCGGCAGAAGCGCCAGTTCCTGGCGGCCGTCTGGGGGCCGGGCGAGGACGAGATGCACTTGCTGCCGCCTCTCCCCGGCGACTCGACCAGCGCCGCCACCGGCATCAACGACCAGGGACAGGCGATCGGCATCTCCGGGGCGTGCGGCATCGCGGTGGGCGGTGTCAGCGCCCGGAGAGCGGTCCTCTGGGAGAACGGGTCCATCGTGGATCTGGGGACGCTCGGCGGCGAAGGCTGGAACACGCCGATGGCGCTCAACGCCCTGGGCGACGTCGTGGGCTTCGCCAACGCCCCCGGGACGGCGGTGTCGAACTTCATTCCTCGTCCGTTCCTCTGGACCCGCAGCGGCGGAATCGAGCCGCTTCCGCTGCTGGATGGTGACGACAACGGCCAGGCGCTGGACATCAATGTCCACAAGCAGATCGTCGGTGTCTCCTGCGCCGGTGGCACCTGCCGCGGGGTCCTCTGGGAGAACAAGCAGGTGATCGATCTCTCGGCCCACACCGACGGCTTGTCGGGCACCATCGTGAATGCCGGGGGCATCGACGACAAGGGACGCATCGGCGGTCACTCCTTCGATCCGGCGACCGGTCTCACCACCGCCCTCCGCCTCATCCCCGCAGGGGAGAGCGGCGAGAGAATGGGGCACAGGGGCCGAATGGGTGACGACGATCTCGGCATGGGGAGCAGCGAGGACCGCCCGTGAACGGAGGAGGACCCGCGACCACCGACACCGAGCGGGCCACCCTGCTCCTGCTCAATGCGGAGTACCTCCGGGCGGTGGAACGCGTGGATCGGGGCTGGTTCGAGGAGCACCTCGGCGAGGACTTCCTCTGCTCGCTACCGGACGGAGTGCTCCTCGACAGGCCCGGGTTCCTCGCCGAGCTCCGTACGCCTGCACCTCTCACGCGGATCGAGGCGCACGAGGTGATCGTCCGGGTGCTCGGGGAGGTGGCTCTGGTTCACGCCCGGACCACGTTCCTCCGGGAC
>Ga0207679_10001640_pt1 | contig 13955 bp, 14 predicted proteins | sample KBSC73metaG_FD_184320 | JGI IMG/M metagenome (GOLD analysis project Ga0207679, IMG submission 184320) | Corn rhizosphere microbial communities from Kellogg Biological Station, Michigan, USA - KBS C7-3 metaG (SPAdes) (version 2) | ecosystem: Host-associated > Plants > Roots > Rhizosphere > Soil ... | reverse complement strand
TCCAGATGATGTCGAAGCCCAGTACGGTCGGGCCGGAAGGTGGCGGAAGCTGCATGGTCTAACGTCCCTCCCTTAGATCTCGAAGTTGACCATCTTGGCCATGATCAGCGCGCCGATCCCCATCCAAATGATGCCGCCCACGCCGGCGACCATTAGGCGCTCGTCGGTGAAGAAGCCGCCCATGTACCGGGGGTTGATCATCCAAACGAGGCTGAACACCACGAAGGGTAGCGAGCCGACGATGTAGGCCGAGGCTTTGGATTCCGAGCTCATGGCGCGGATCTTGAGCTTCATCTGAGCGCGCTTGCGAAGCACGTCAGCGAGGTTCGAGAGCGTCTCGGCGAGGTTGCCGCCCGTCTCGCGCTGGATCGCCAGCGTAATGACGAAGAACTGGAATTCCGGCGTGCCGAGGCGGTCCGCGGTTTCCTGCAGGGCAGCCTCCATGGTGCGGCCGATCTTCATCTTGTCCGAAACCATTCGGAACTCGACGCCCACCGGTCCCTGAATTTCGCCGGCGACGATGCCGAGCGTTTCCGTGATCGGCAGGCCTGAACGAAGGCCGCGGACCATGAGCTCGATCGCATCCGGGAAGTTTGAGTTGAACTTGTTCAGGCGGCGCTTGATCATGCGGCCGATCACGAAGTGCGGCCCGCCGACGCCGAAGAAGACGCCCAGCAGGAGCGAAAGGATCAGCGGCGCGCCCTTCATCTGCAGCGCGATGACGACCGCGAGGATCACGCCGAGGCAGACCATCGCATATTTGCCGAGGCTGATATCCTTGCCGGTCTGCTCCAACCGCTGGCGGAGCAGGGCCGGCTTCGGGATCAAGGTCGAGGCGTAACCCTCGAACTTGCTCGCGCGCTCGGCGAAGAGCTTACGGATCTGCGCCTGGGCGCTACCCGCGATGACGTCGCCGTGACGCTCCTTGATGAGATCGACCCGACGCTTGAGCGATTTCGACGGCGAGGGTCCCTGCACCGCCATATAGGCGAGGAACAGCGCGCCGACGCCGCCGATGATGAGTAGCCACAAGAGCATACCAGCCTTCGCCTCTCACTTGCTTGCTCCGGCGCCTGGCACCGGAGCACCCCCAATGCTTACGCGGCCTTGTCTTTCGGCTTCGAGAGCATCGACTTCAGGTTGTTGACCAAAGACTTGCTCCCGGAACCGCTCTGGGCTTCCGGTGCCGAACCTTCCTCGCTGGCGTGGTTCAGGACCATGCCCGAGAGGGTGTTGAACGGCGCCGCGAGCTTGCCTGACGCAACTTCCGCCATCGGCTTGCCGAGCTTGGCGGCCTGTGCGGCCACCTTCGCATCGTACGGGAAGACGACGTCGACCGAACGTTCGATCGACTGCTCGAAATCCTTGCGGCTGATTTCCAGCGCGCCGCCCGAGGGGACGCCATTGGCGACCACTACGACCTTGGTCTGCGGAGCATTGGATTTCAGCCAGGCCAGCACGCGGATCGTGTCGCGCGTCGCGGCCAAGGTCAGCTCGGCAACGACCACCGCGACATGCGCGTCGTGTACCAAATGCGGATACTGGATCAGCATATGGCGCGGCAGGTCGAGAACGGTCGACTCGAACGCGTTGCGCATTTCCTCCTGCAGCTGGAAGAAGGCAGTGCCATCCGTGACCAGCGGCTGGTGGATCGGCGCTTCGGCCGAGAGGACCGAGAGACGCTCGTTGGCGCGAACCATCGCGCGCTCGATGAACAGGCCGTCGATGCGGCTTGGGTTCTCGATGGCGTCGGTGAGACCGCGGCCAGGCTCGAGATCGAGCGCCAGGGCGCCAGTGCCGAAATGCACGTCGAGGTCGAGCAAGGCGGTCGTACGGCGAGACTTCTCACCGAACAGCCAAGCGAGCGAGGTCGCGATCGTCGACGCGCCGACGCCGCCGCGGACGCCGATGACGGCGGCCATGACGTGCGGCTTGTCAGCCTGCGACTCGCCGCGCGGACCGGACAGGATCATCTGTGCGTGGCTGAAGCAATCGCGCAGCTGATCGACCGTGAACGGCTTCAGCAGATAGTCGTGGATCCCGCTCGCGACGAGGTCGCGGTAGAGACGCACGTCGTTGACGGCGCCGGACGCGATCACGATCGTGCCGGGCTCGCAGACTTCCGCGAGAGCGTTGATGTCGTTCAGAGGATCCGCGGACTCGCTGAGGTCGACGAACAGGATGTTCGGGCTGGCCGAGACAGAGAGAGACTGCACTGCGTTGCGCAGCCCGCCCTTGTTGACCTTCTCGGGAGACCAGCCGTGCTCCACCGCCACCGGCCGCAGCATGTCGGCCGTTGCATCGTCGCAAACGAAAGCGGTGAACGGATCGCGCAGTCCCGCGCGTGCCTGGAACGGGGCGTTCATTACTTGCTTCCCTTCGGGCTGATGTCCTGGAGACCGCCCTGACCAGTCGGAGCCTTCTTGCGATACATGTCGACCGCGCGGACCGCGGTCACCGTGTCGGTGACCGTCGCGCCTTCGCGACCGTGCAGCAGGTCTTCCGGGTTGGCGACCATGGCGGCGAGGTTCGAGTTCACCCCGCAGCCGAAATTGGACATGCTCTTGTTGTCCCAGTCGGGCTGGGAGTGCTGGCTCCAGTTCGGGCAGCCGGGCACCGTGGCGCGGCGGCGAGCCACCACCACACGGACCTGTCCGCCCGAGACCATTCCAGCCGTAACCGGAGCGCCCGGCGTGACCAGCATGCCGTAGCGGCCGGCGATCGCGCCGATCTGGTTGCGGGCGGCCGGGGCATAGCCGTCGACATAGATGGTGTCGCCGTAGCCAAGGCCGAGGCCCTGGAACCAGCCGTTCAGCCGGTCGCCTTCGCCGGGGGCGAGAGAGCCGCCCGGGGCCGCAGCGTCGAACACATAATCGGCGCTGGTGACCACCGGGACGTTGACCGGCGGCAGGCCCTTGGCTGCGTTATCCGGCGTTCCCGGAGTCTGGCAGCCTGCCAGGGCAGAGCCGAGAGCGATGATGAGATACTTCGAGCGCATCGTCGATTCCTTCCTTGGGCCGCACATCACATCTTGAACCCGGGGGCCGGCGCCGTGCCGGCGCCCGAGGGCGCCGCCTGAGCGGGAGCCTGAATGGCCTGGGGCTCGCGGCTTCCACTGACTCCGGAGAAGCTCTGGCCTCCGAAGTCGCGTTGGAGGTCGTTCGGCACGCGGTAGCCGTCGACCGGCGTGGCCATCTGGCCGGACACCGGACGCACCAGGTACGGCGTGACGATCACCACTAGCTCGGTCTCCTCGCGACGGAACTTCGTCGAGCGGAACAGCGAGCCGAGGATCGGCAGGTCGCCGAGGAACGGCGCCTTGTCGATGTTGTTCGTCGCGGTGTTGCGCAGGAGGCCGGCGATCATGAAGCTCTGGCCCGAGCCGAGCTCCACGGTCGTTTCAGCGCGACGCGTCGTCAGAGCCGGAACGGTGAAGCCGTTCAGGGTGACCGCGCCAGAGTTCGACAGCTCGCTCACCTCGGGGCGAACACGCATCGAGATGCGCCCGTCGCCGAGGACGATCGGCGTGAAGGCAAGACCGACGCCATACTGCTTGTACTCGATGGTGACCGAGCCGAGCGCCTGGCTGACCGGGATCGGGAACTCGCCGCCGGCGAGGAAGCTCGCCGTTTCGCCCGAGAGGGCGGTCAGGTTCGGCTCCGCAAGGACGGAAACGAGACCGTCGTTCGCGGCGATATCGAGAGTGCTGAGGATGTTCATCCCAAGCACATTGCCGCTGGCCCGCAGCGTTGCGCCGATCGCGCTCCGGATCGGCGTGCCAGCGCCGGGTCCGGTGCTTCCGGCGGGAGGCAGGAAGATCCCCTGGCCCTGGGCGATGCCGAAATTGAAGCCGCCCGTCGGGTCGTTTGACAGCAGGTTGATGCCCCACTGCTTCAGCAACGTGCGGTTGATCTCGGCAATCCGGACCTTCAGCGTGACCTGAAGCGGCGTCGCGGAACGAAGGCGGCTGACCACCTGCGCATCGCTGCCGACATAGGCCTGGGTCAGGCGTTGCGCCTCGGCAACGTCATCCGGGTTGGCGACGGTGCCGGTGAGCAACACGAGGTTGTTCATCGGTGTCGCCTGGATGCTCGCATCCGGCATCGCCAGGCGAAGCATTTCGCCAACCGAGCTGATGTTGTTCCCGACGCGAACGTTGGCAGCATAGACGACGCGGCCGTTCTTGGCAGTCGCATAGACCGTCGTTTCGCCCGAGCTCTTTCCGAAAACGTAGAGCTGGGTCGAGGAACGGACCTGGACGTCGGCGACGCCGTCGTTGGCGACAAAGACGTCGCTCATCGGCTCCGACAGGCGGACCAGGCTACCCGTGCCCCGGCTGAGGTTCAGCGTCTCGGCCGGCTTGGCGGCGGTCGGCTGGGCAGCAGCGGGAGCAGCAGCGCCCACCGTGCCGAGCGCAATCGCCAGTGCGGCCATTGCGGTGCCGAGACGAGCCCGGCGTGTGATGGCTTGAGTCTTCATCTTAGCGAGCTCCCACCGGAACAACGGTGACATTATTGCCGCGAGCGACACGAACGACTGGGCCGTCCCCGGCCTGGCCGTTGATTGCCTGGCCAAGGCCCTTGCCAAAGCTGTTCATAGCCTTGGCCAGCACCGCCGACTTGTCCTGCGGACGGGCAGGGACGCTGCGGCGCTGGAAGCGCGAGACGTCGCCACCGGTCGAGTAGGTCGTGTTGGTGTCGACGGGCCGGTTGGCCATCGCCATCAGCATCTGCTTTTCCTGATCCGGGCTGGTGCCGGCAGGAACCTTCAGATTGCCGGAGGCAACCGCACGGTCGATCTCCGCCGTATTGTCGGCGATCGAGCGCAGCGACAGCGACAGCGAGCCGAGGCTCTGCGCAACCGCAACCTTTTCCGCGATGCGCGGGGTGACTTCGAGCGTCACGTTGGCGAAGACCTTGACGGAAGTCTTGCCGTCATCGTCCTTGTCCGTGATGCGCTGGTCGGTCGCCAGGACGCGAAGGTTGCGGATGATGGTCTCGGACACCTTGAGCGCCGGACCGTCGCCGCCGCCTTCGACCTGCTGGGTCAGCACCAGGTCGATATGGTCGCCCGGGAAGACGAAGCCGGCGACGCCCGAAGAGACGTTCACGGGCACCGTGATGGCGCGCATTCCGGCACCCAGCGCCGCGGCCAGGAAGCCGCGATCCTGCGGGCCGACGAGAGAACCGCGGGTGACCGGCTGGCCGGCGGTGATCGGGAAGCGCACGACAGTGCCGAGCAGCTTCTTGGGATCGCCGTCAGGCTGACCATCGACGTAATAGGCGCTCTGCATGAGCTCCTTCGGCCACGGCTGGAAGGTGAAGCTGTCGGCATCGATGATCGTGCCGACGGGCATCGCCTTCTTCGCGACGAGGACCTTGGGTCCAACCGGAACGGGAGCGGCAGCGGCTTGCTGCGCGCCGGCACCGGCGAACATATTCTTGGCCATGACAGCAGTGACTACCGCGATGACCAGCGCTCCAACGAGCAGCGCGAGCTTCTTTACATCCATGGCGAAATCGCCTCCCCCTTGCGGGCCCCTTGAACAGCCTCACACATCAGACAAATTGGTTAAGAAACCGTTGGGTGAGAATCGCGAGACCGCCGAATGCGATCGCGACTCCGTACGGAATCTGAGGACGTCCCTCGCCCTTTCGGGCACGATGCCAGGCGACGATTCCCAGAGTGAGAACCCCGCCGGCAATCGACATCAGCACAAGAAATTTGACGATGCCGGAAGGCGAGAACCAAAGCGCGAGCGCCGCGGCGAGCTTCACGTCGCCGCCGCCCATCATGCCGGCGTAGAAAGCGCCTGCGAGCAAAACGAAAACGATTCCACCTGCCGCGAGCTGCACGGCCATGCCCGGCCAGGGAGCCATTGCGATGGAGAGCCAATAGAGGGGCGCACCCGCCGCCACCGTCGCATTGAGACGGTTCGAGATGGTGAAGGTCCGCATGTCGATGACGGCCGCCACGATCAGGATCGCGGCAAGCGCCAGCAGCAGCAGATCGGTAAACCCCCCGTTGAACATGACTGCCACCCCTAGACGGTGCGGCTTTCCAATTCGTAACCAACGACCAAATGAGTGATTTTGACGTCATCATCGCCGGCGGCGGCATTGGGGGAGCAAGCCTCGGGGCGGAGGTGGCGGCGAAGCTACGGACGTTGATTCTCGAGGCAGAGAGCCAATGCGGCTACCATTCGACGGGTCGGTCGGCAGCCTTTTACCTCGAAAGTTATGGCGGTGCGGACGTCGCGAAACTGACCGGCGCGTCGCGAGAATTTCTAGCGAATCCTCCATCGGGCTTCTCGGAGCGCGGCTTTCTGCGCATGCGAGGCGATCTCCACCTGACCCATGATGAGCTGCCCGAACTCCCCCCGGGCATCGACTCCCGGCTCGTCGAGCGGGACGAGCTCGAGAGACTCATTCCCGGCATTAGACCGGCGTGGCGCCGCGCATTGTTCGAGCCTGGCTGCGCCGACATCGATGTTGCCGGATTGCACGCCGCCTATCTGCGGCGCTTTCGCCAGTTGGGTGGAATAGTGCGGACGGACGGCCGGCTCGAGTCGGCAAGGCGCGCGGACGGACAATGGACAGTGCGCCTCGAAGACGGCTCGACGGTTACAGCTCCTTTCTTGGTCAACGCGGCCGGAGCCTGGGCGGATCGCGTGGCACGCGTCTGCGGCGTCGAACCGCTCGATATCACGCCCAAACGCCGAACCATGGTGCAGCTGCGAGTCGGCCGGTCGGGATTGAAGCACCTGCCTCTCGTCGATGACGCGAAGGGCACCTTCTATTTCAAAGGGGAGAGTGACAGCAGCGTCTGGCTCAGCCCTCACGATGAGATCGACACCGAGCCCTGCGACGCGGCCCCGGAGGAAATCGATGTCGCGACCGCCATCGAGCGATTCGAAGGCGTCGTGGACTGGCCTGTCGAAAGGGTGGAACGAAGCTGGGCAGGCCTCCGAAGCTTCGCGCCCGACCGGCTGCCAGTCTATGGCTTTGATTCGAATGTGCCGGGCTTTTTCTGGTGCGCAGGGCAGGGCGGGTTCGGGATCCAGACTTCGCCGGCGGCGGCGGTGATGTCGGCTGCGTTGATCCTGTCCGAGCCGCCCGATCCAATGGTAGCGGGCATCGATCCGGCGGTCTTTTCGCCGCGGAGATTCGCGAGCTGAGGGGTTCGTAACTGGGGAGGCGCGGGTCACGCCTCCCCTCACCAACTTTCCAACAGGGGAACGAGAGAGTCGGTGACGGCCGCCTATTTAGTCCCGCGCGAATCTGACCAAAAGTGAACTTTATGTCACAGACGGTGGTGTCGCCGCTGATCGTCCGCGGCGGCGCAGGCGAGCGCGTCCGCCCGGTCGTTCTCGGGATGTCCGCTATGACCCTTGACCCAATGCCACTCGATTCGGTGCGGCGCGGAGGCGGTGATGAGTTCCTGCCAAAGCTCGGCATTTTTGACGGGCTTTTTGTCCGACGTCCGCCAGCCGTTGCGCTGCCAGTTGTGGACCCAGCGGGTGATGCCGTCGCGGACATAGATGCTGTCGGTGTGAAGCTTCACCCGGCATGGACGTTTCAGGGCTTCCAGGCCCTTGATGGCGGCCAGCAGCTCCATCCGATTATTCGTCGTCAGGGCCTCGCCGCCCGACAGCTCGCGCTCCTTCGTGCCCGTGCGCAACAGCACACCCCAGCCGCCCGGGCCCGGGTTACCGCGGCATGCGCCGTCGGTGAACATCTCGACTTCAGGCGGCTCGGTCAGGGAGAAGCTCGCGCGGTAGCTTGAAAATCATTCGCTCAGGCGTGTGGTCGGCCACTTCCTCGGTGACGTGGAAGCGCGACCGGAGGGCGTCCACCACTTCCTGCACGAGGACTTCGGGGGCAGAGGCACCTGCCGTAATGCCGACGGTCTGCGGTTGTCCAAGCCAGTCCCAGTCGATGCCGCTCGCTCGTTCGATCAGCCGGGACGGCACGCCCAGGCGCTCGGCGACTTCCGCGAGACGGAGCGAATTGCTGCTGTTGGGCGCACCGATGACCAGCATCCGGTCGCATTCGCCGGCAATCGCCTTGACCGCGGCTTGCCGGTTGGAGGTCGCGTAGCAAATGTCTTCGCTGCGGGGCACGCGAATCGCGGGGAATCGGTCCTTGAGCGCCTCGACGATCGCCGCAGTGTCATCAACGGACAGCGTCGTTTGCGTGAGGAAAGCCAGGTTTTCCGGGTCTGGAACGGCGATCCTCGCAACGTCTTCGACCGTTTCGATGAGGCTGATGGATTCTGGTGGCACCTGGCCGAACGTACCGATGACCTCCGGATGACCGGCATGGCCGATGAACAGGATATGGCGCCCTTCCTCGGTCAAGCGCTGAGCCTGCCTATGAACCTTCGAGACGAGAGGGCAGGTGGCGTCGACATAGGTGAGTCCTCGACTCTGCGCGGCTTGAGGCACCGACTTGGGTACGCCGTGCGCGGAGAAAACCACGGGCCGGTCGTCCGGAACCTCGTCAAGCTCGTCGACGAAGACAGCGCCGAGGCTCCGCAGCCGGTCGACCACGAAGCGGTTATGGACAATCTCATGCCGGACATAGACCGGCGCGCCGAAACGCTCGAGCGCAAGCTCCACGATCTGAATGGCGCGGTCGACGCCGGCGCAGAAGCCGCGAGGCGCGGCGATGAGGACGCGAAGGGGAGGAAATTCAGCCACGGTGCAGTTCATGTAAGGCATCGCTTGCAGCCATAGAAGGCCCTTCCTATGAACGTGGGCCTGCTGACCGTCGAAGGATATGCTGCTTGTGAAGCTCCGCCTTGCCGCCCTTGCCACACTGACCTTGCTGGGTGCGTGCCGCCACGCCGGCGACATCACCAGCGAGAATGGTGGCGGCGTCTATGCCGTGCGCAGCTCGTGCCCGATCGCCGGCATCCCGACCGGCACCGGCGACATTACCATGTTCAATCCGCAGGGGAGTACCGATTCGCGCGCGATCGACGTCAGTGCTTCGATGACCCAATTGCGTGCATTCTGTCAGAGCACGGGCGCCGACGTTGTCTCGACCGTCACTTTCACGGTGACAGCTCTTCGCCGCGACGCCGGACCGGCGCGCCAGGTGGTGCTGCCCTATTTCGATGTCGCGCTGCGCGGCGGACAAACCGTCGCCGCCAAGCAGGTTGGGGCCGTCGCGCTGAACTTCCCGGCCGGCAGTCAGCATGCCACCGCCCGCGGCCAAGCGACCATTCGCGTCAACCGTTACGCGGCCACCCTGCCGGCGAACGTCCGTGCGATCCTGACGCGCCCGCGCAAGGCCGGTCAGGCGGATGCGGCGATCGATCCGATGGCTGATCCCGCGGTTCGAAGCGCAGTGGCCAATGCCACGTTCGAGCACCTGGTTGGCTTCCAGCTGACGCAGGACCAACTGAAGTACAACGCAACCCGTTAGGATTTCGCCGAAAGTCGCGTTGACTTGAGGAGAGGGGGCGGCCAAGGCAGCCGCGTCGCCGGGAGCGCGAGCTTCCGGAATGGCCGCGCGGGAGAGTTCTGCTTATTCCTTCCAGGAGGAGAAAGTGGACGCCGAAGGAGCAACCGCCCCCGGAATCTCTCAGGCACCGAGGACCGCGCGTGCCAGACAGTCTGGAAAGAGCCCCGTCAGGGGCCGCCGAAGGGGCAAAGCTCTCAGGCGCAAAGACAGACGGGGGCGGCAGCCGGGGCACTCGGGAGAGCTGCGCCGACAGTCGCACCCTATGCCGGAGCGCGTGAAGATGAGCAGGGAAGTCCACAACGGTCCCACCGACGACACACAGGCGCGAGGCACGCCCTATAGCGGCGACCCTGAAGGCGGAGCCGGTACGGAGCCGCAACAGCTCGAAAAGCTTCCCCTGGACGCCTGGCACCGCGCACGCGGCGGACGGATGGTGCCCTTCGCGGGCTATGAGATGCCCGTCCAGTACGAGGGCATCATGGCCGAGCATCTCTGGACTCGTGAGAAGGCCGGCCTGTTCGACGTGAGCCACATGGGCCAGCTCCTGATCCACGGCCGCAACGTGGATGCGGCCCTTGAAACGCTGATGCCTGGAGACTTCAGGGCCGCCCTCGACATGAAGCCCAAATACTCGCTTCTCCTCGACGATAATGGCGGGATCATCGACGACCTGATGGCGACTCGCCGCGGCGAGGATTTCTACGTCGTCGTCAACGGTGCGACGAAGCACGGCGATATGGCGATCATGCGCGGCCGCCTCTCCGGCGACGTGGTCGTTGATTATATGAAGGAGCAGGCCCTCCTCGCGTTGCAGGGGCCGAAAGCCGCAGAGGTTCTCGAAACGATCATCCCCGGCGTCAGCGAACTCAGCTTCATGCAGGGCGGCCCTTTCACCTGGCAGGGGCGGAGCCTGTGGATCAGCAGGTCCGGCTACACCGGCGAGGACGGTTTCGAGATTTCGGTGCCGGCGATCGCTGCCCCCGATCTCGCCGACGCCATCGTTGCGCACGACCTCGCGAAACCGATCGGTCTGGGCGCTCGCGATTCACTGCGTCTCGAGGCAGGCCTGCCGCTCTACGGCCACGATCTCGATACTGATACGACGCCGGTGATGGCTGGCCTCACCTTCGCCATCAACAAGCGCCGCCGCGCCGAGGGCGGCTTCGCTGGCGATATGCGTATTCTCGCGGAGCTTCAGAACGGCGCGCCGCTGAAGCGCGTCGGCTTCGAGGTCGAGGGCCGCCAGCCTGTCCGCGAAGGCGCGCTGGTCCTTGACGGCGAGGGCAATGAGGTCGGCAAGATCACAAGCGGCGGCTTCTCGCCCTCGCTCCAACGTCCGATCGCCATGGGCTATGTCGCGAGCCATCTCGCTGAGACCGGCACGGCGCTGAAACTCGAGCAGCGGAGCAAGCTGTTCGACGCCAGAGTCGTGGGTATGCCCTTCGTTCCGCACCGCTATCACCGAAAGGGAGCCGCCTGATGAGCTTGTACTTCACCAAGGAGCACGAATGGATCCGGGTCGAGGGGAACTCGGGAACTGTCGGCATCTCCAGCCACGCGCAGGAGCAGCTCGGCGACATCGTGTTCGTCGAAGTCCCGGAAGCGGGCCGGGAGATCCGCAAGGGCGATGAGGCCGCCGTGGTCGAGTCCGTCAAGGCCGCCTCCGACGTCTATTCACCGATCAGCGGCTCGGTGATCGAAGGAAACCAGGCCATCGCCGACGATCCGTCGCTCGTGAACAACGATCCCGAAGGTGCCGGCTGGTTCTTCAAGATCGAGGTGAAGGACTCCTCCGAGCTCGATGGGATGATGGACGAGGGCGCCTACCGCGATTGGATCAAGACGCTTTGAACCAACCCGCCCCCTCGACCAGCAAGTGGGACGCCGCCGATTATGCGCGCGTCGGCGCCTTCGTCGCCGAACTCGGCGGCGCGGCCCTGGATCTGCTCGACCCCAAGCCGGGCGAACGAATCTTGGACGTCGGTTGTGGCGAGGGGACGCTGACTCGGAAGATCATCGAACGTGGCTCTACGGTGCTCGGGATCGACAATTCGCCGGAGATGATTGCGGCGGCACGCGCGAACGGCGTCGACGCGCTGCTCCTTCCTGCAGAAGACATGCAATTCTTCGCGGAGTTCGACGCGGCTTTTTCGAATGCGACGCTCCATTGGGTGCTGCACAAGGAGCAGGCGGCCCGCGCGATCTTCCGCGCCTTGAAGTCGGGTGGCCGCTTTGCGGGAGAAATGGGCGGCGAGGGTAACCTCGAGAAGCTTCGCGAGGCGCTCGATGAAGAGTTGATCATCCGCGGCTACGTTCCGCCGGTCGAGGCTAGCAACTGGTACGCTTCGCCGGAGGAATTCGCCGCCGTCTATGAGGCCGCCGGCTTTCGAGCGCTGGACGCGCGCCTGATCGAACGCCCGACGCCGATCGAGCATGGGGTCGCCGCCTGGGTGACGACCTTCCGCAAGGGCTGGCTCGACCGCGCTGAGGTCCCGGAGGGCGAGCGCGCCGAGATCGGTGCCGCCGTCGCCGACCGCATCGGCTCCAATGTCGCAGATTATGTCCGTCTTCGCTTCATTATGAGGAAGCCCGCCTGATGCGTTACCTGCCGCTGAGCGACCCCGACCGCAGCGAGATGCTGCGCGTGATCGGCGCCGGCTCGATCGACGATCTCTTCCGTGACGTGCCCGAGGAGGCGCGGCTCAAAGGCCCGATCGAGGGCCTGCCGATGCACGCTTCCGAAATGGCGGTGGAGCGGCACATGTCGACGCTGTCGCGCAAAAACATGGTCGCGGGCGACGTGCCGTTCTTCCTCGGTTGCGGCGCCTACAGGCATCACGTGCCCGCGAGCGTCGACCATATCATCCAGCGCGGCGAGTTCCTGACCAGCTACACGCCCTATCAGCCGGAGATCGCGCAGGGCACGCTGCAGATGCTGTTCGAGTTCCAGACGCAGGTTGCGCGATTGTTTGGCTGCGAGGTCGCGAACGCCTCCATGTACGATGGCTCGACCGCGATGTGGGAAGCGATCGTGATGAGCCACCGCATCAGCCGACGAAACAAGACCATCATCTCGTCGGGCGTGCATCCTCATTACGTCAGCGTCGCCAGGACGATGGCGAAGTTCACCGAGGACGTACTGGAAACGGGGCTTCCTGATTTGACGGCCGAGACCGACGCGGAGCGGCTGATCGCCTCCATCGACGGGGAAACCAGCGCCGTCGTCGTCCAATATCCCGACATCCTGGGCCGAATTGCCGACCTCACGGCTATCGCCGAGGCCGCGCACGCTGCAGGGGCACTGCTGATTGCCGTGGTTACGGAGCCTGTGGCTCTGGGCGCGATCCGCTCGCCTGGCGAGATGGGCGCTGACATCGTCGTGGGCGAGGGACAGTCGATCGGCGTCGGGCTGCAGTTCGGCGGACCCTATGTCGGTCTGTTCGCCTGCCGCGAGAAACATGTGCGGCAAATGCCGGGCCGTCTGGCCGGTGAGACGGTGGATGCGGAAGGCAAGCGCGGCTTCGTGCTCACCCTCTCGACCCGTGAGCAGCATATCCGCCGCGAGAAGGCGACGTCGAACATCTGCACGAGCTCCGTGTTGTGCGCGCTCGCGTTCACGGCTCACCTGACCCTGCTTGGAGAAAAAGGTCTGAGGCAGCTCGCTTCCTTGAATCACGCGCGCGCGTGCGAGGCCGCAGAACGGCTCGCCGCAATAACGGGAGTCGAATTGCTCAACACCAGCTTCTTCAACGAATTCACCCTGAAGCTGCCGGTCGAAGCGCGGCCGGCGGTTCATGCAATGGTCGGCAAGGGCGTGCTGGGCGGCGTTTCGCTTGGACGCCTTTATCCGGGCATCGACGCATTGCAGAACGGCCTTGTGGTCGCGGTCACGGAAACGGCGAGCGACGAGGACATCGCCGCACTTGAAACCGCCCTGAAGGAGTTGGTCCAATGACCGTGAACCCTTCGGGCTGGCGTCCTTCCGCCCCCGCGAACGAACAAGGCGAGGCCCAGACGGTGACCGGCAATCGGGCGCTGATGCTCGAGGAGCCGCTGCTGTTCGAAATCGGGTCGACCGAACAGACCGGTGTCGATTTCGCCGAGATGCCGCGGGCGGCGACCCGGCTCGGCGGACTCGAGCGCTCGCGGCAAATCGGCCTTGCCGGGCTCAGCGAGCCGGAGGCGGTGCGCCACTACACTCGCTTGTCGCGGCAGAATTATGCGATCGACCTCGGGCTTTTCCCGCTCGGCTCGTGCACGATGAAGCATAACCCTCGACTCAATGAAAAGGTCGCCCGGCTTCCCGGCTTCGCCGACGTGCACCCGCTGCAACCACAGGAAACCGTGCAGGGGGCGCTCCAGGTCATCAACGAGCTGGCTTTCTGGCTTCTCGATCTGACCGGCATGTACGGCGTCGCGATGAGCCCGAAGGCCGGCGCTCATGGCGAGCTGTGCGGCCTGCTATGCATTCGCGCCGCGCTCGAA
>Ga0207679_10001631_pt1 | contig 13986 bp, 12 predicted proteins | sample KBSC73metaG_FD_184320 | JGI IMG/M metagenome (GOLD analysis project Ga0207679, IMG submission 184320) | Corn rhizosphere microbial communities from Kellogg Biological Station, Michigan, USA - KBS C7-3 metaG (SPAdes) (version 2) | ecosystem: Host-associated > Plants > Roots > Rhizosphere > Soil ... | reverse complement strand
AGCCGCCAATTGGTTCATATGATGGGCAGCGACATTCATCTGGAAAGCCGCGTCGGGCACGGCAGCCGCTTTTGGTTTGATCTCGACATGCCGCTCGATGAAGAAGCGCAACCTGAAGCAGCGGCTTTTGCAGAGGATGCCATTATCGGCTATCAAGGTCCGCGCAAAAAAGTGCTGATCGTGGATGACTTTCACGCGAATCGGACCGTGTTAGTTGACCTGCTAATCCCGCTTGGATTCGAGGTCACTGAAGCGGAAAACGGCCAGAAGGCGCTAGAAAAAGCCGTGGCATGGCACCCCGACTTTATCCTGATGGATATTGTCATGCCAGTGATGGACGGGCTTGAAGCAATGCGCCGGATACGGCAATTGCCGGCTTTCAAAAATGTGCCTCTTGTTGCAGCCTCTGCCAGTACAACCAGTCTTGAGGTGCAAAAATGCCTGGCAGTCGGGGCCTCGGCCTTTATGTCCAAACCGATTGATTTCAACAATTTGTTGCAGCAACTTGGCAAGCTTTTGCAATTGACATGGATTTATGAACAACCGGAGAACGCATCCTCGACTGAAGGCGATGCGATGGGAGCATTGGTTTTACCGCCGCCCAATGAGATGGAAATCCTGCATCGCCTGGCCCGGTTAGGAAACATGCAAAACATATTGCAGCGAGCGGCCTATTTGGTTGAGCTTGACGAGCGCTATCGCCCCCTTGCCAGCCAATTAAGCCAATTGGCCAAGAGCTATCGATCCAAAGCAATCCTAAGCCTTGTGCAGCGCTACATGGAACATGAGGAGTAACGGTACAGTGCATATCGCTCTGGATGTCTTTACATCGCAACCATTGCGCTATCCAGCTCTACTCATCATGCCTCAAGCCATACGTGTTCCGCAAACATAAATCCCATGAATTGACCAAGGGGATGGGCACCATACCCCTTGATTTTGGTGTTGTACCCATCCACTGTACTCTTGAACAACGGAATGCCAATGCCGCAATGCTCATGCACTAATACCTGCATCTCGGCATAAAGGCGCTTGCGTTTGACTTCATTCGTTTGCGCACGGGCGGCAACCAAGAGCTGGTCGAACTTCTCATTCTTCCATCCCGACTCGTTCCATGCCGCATTGGACTTGAAAAACAGTGTGAACAACATATCGGCACTGGGACGAGGGTGAATATTGCCAAAGCCAAAAGGATGTTTCATCCAATGATCGGTCCAATAACCCTTGGCCGGCATGCGGTTGATATTCAAAGTCAGGCCGATTTGTTGCGCCGATAGTTGCAGCAGTTGCGCCATATCGGGTGATCCGGTAGCGGTAACCGAAACCACGATCGGCAGAGTCGCACCAGCCAATCCTGACTTCTTCAGATAAAACTTTGCTTTTTCCGGGTCGTAAGGCCGTTGCGGCAGGCCGGGGAAGTAAAAGCGATGGTTTGGCGGAATCGGCTGGTCATTCCCTATCATGGCAAAACCGTTAAAAATGACTTTACGCATTTGCTCGCGATCGAGTAGATATTTCATCGCCAGAACAAAGTCCGGATTACGGGTCGGTCCTAGTTCATCCCGCATGACCAAGTCAGTGTATTCACCCAATTTGGATTCGACGGTGGCATAACCGCCAGCTACGATGACACGCTGTGTTGAATGCGGGTTAACCGAGCTGACAATATGTACCTCGCCCGACAGGAGCGCATTGACGCGCAAGGCCTCGTCTGGAATGGCAATGAGTTCGATCTCGTCCAGGTAAGGTTTGCCCGGCTTCCAATACTCGTTGTTGCGCACCGCAATCGAACGCATACCAGGCTTGAATTCCTTGCATTTGTAGGGACCTGTCCCGATTGCAGTCGAAAAATCGGTCGCCCCCTCCTTGACGACCAAGAAATGGGAAGTGCCAAGGATCACCGGAAAGTCCGCATTCGGCGAGGTCAGCTTGATCTGCACCTCATGTGGGCTTGTCGCCTTCACCTCCTCCATCTGCTCGGCCACTGACTGGACTTTGGAATGGGTGGCCGGCTGCTGGTGGCGCAAGAGCGAATAGACGACGTCAGCCGAGGTGAAGGGTTTGCCGTCATGGAACTGCACATTCTTGCGCAGCTTGATCGTCCAGCGCAAAGCCCCTTCGTTTTCGATCGCTTCGGCCAGTTCCATCTGCGGCACGAGTTGTGCATCGAGCCTGGTCAGGCCGTTGTAGAACATGTAAGCGCGCGTATAGTCTGTGGCGCTGGAACCCTTTGCCGGATCCAGCGTATCCGTAGCAGACCCGGATGTGCTGGCGACCTTGATGCGCCCCCCTTTCTTCGGCATTGATGAGGAGGCCGAAACGGCATGTGCCAGCAACCCGCCAGCTGGTGAAACCAATAGGCCGCCAGCCAACAGGGTGCACATGGCCTCTCGGCGCGATACCCCATGTTTACATGCGTCAGCGATGCGCTCATCGTTGTTGACATTCACGTGCCCACCGACTTCATCTTGATGTGCGGCCATGGTCAGATATCCTTGTGAAGAGGGAAGGATCTATTCATATGGCTCTGAATGTCTTTCATCGCAGCCATTGTGCTATCCAACTCTACTCATGCCTCAAGCCATACGTGTTCCGCAAACATAAATCCCATGAATCCTCCAAGGGGGTGGACACCGTACCCCTTGATTTTGGTGTTGTATCCATCCACCGTAACCTTGAACAGCGGAATACCAACGCCGCAATGCTCATGCACCAATACTTGCATGTCGGCATAAAGCCGCTTGCGTTTGGCTTCATTGGTCTGCGCACGGGCGGCAATCAAGAGTTGGTCGAACTTCTCATTCTTCCATCCCGACTCGTTCCATACTGCATTGGACTTGAAAAACAGTGTGAACAATATATCGGCGCTGGGACGAGGATTGACATTGCCAAAGCCCAAAGGATGTTTCATCCAATGATTGGTCCAATAACCGCTGGCCGGCATTTGGTTGATCTTCAATGTCAGGCCGATCTGTTGCGCCGACAGTTGCAACAACTGCGCCATATCGGATGATCCGTCAGCGGCAGTCGAAGTCACGATCGGCAGAGTCGCACCAGCCAATCCTGACTTCTTCAGGTAGAACTTTGCTTTTTCAGGATCGTAAGACCGTTGCGGCAGGCCGGGGAAGTAAAAGCGGTGGTTCGGTGGAATCGGCTGATCATTCCCCACCATGCCAAAACCACGGAAAACCGTTCTGCGCATCTGCTCGCGATCGAACAAATACTTCATCGCCAGAACGAAGTCCGGGTTGCGAACCGGGCCTAGTTCATCGCGCATGATCAAGTCAGTGTATCCACCCAATTCGGATTGGGTGATGGCATAACCGTTAGTTGCGGCAACACGCTGCACCGAACGCAGGTTAACCTGATTGATAATATGTACCTCGCCCGTCAGGAGCGCATTGACGCGCGAAATCTCATTTTCAATAGAAATAAATTCGATCTCGTCCAGGTAAGGCTTGCCCGGCTTCCAGTACTCGTAGTTGCGCACTCCGATCGAGCGCACGCCAGGCTTGAATTCCTTGCATTTGTAGGGGCCTGTCCCGATTGCCGTCGAGAAGTCGGTCGCCCCCTCCTTGACAATCAGGAAATGGGACGTGCCAAGGATCACCGGAAAGTCCGCATTCGGCGAGGTCAGCTTGATCTGCACCTCATGTGGACTTGCCGCCTTCACCTCCTCCATCTGCTCTGCCACCGACTGGACCTTTGAATGGGTGGCCGGCTGCTGGTGGCGCAAGAGCGAATAGACGACATCAGCCGAAGTGAAGGGTTTGCCGTCATGGAACTGCACATCCTTGCGCAGCTTGATCCTCCAGCGCAACGCCCCTTCGTTTTCGATCGCTTCGGCCAGCTCCATCTGCGGCACGAGTTGTGCATCGAGCCGGGTCAGGCCGTTGTAGAACATGTGAGCGCGCGTATAGTCCGTAGTGCCGGAACCCTTTGCCGGATCCAGTGTATCGGTAGCAGACCCGGATGCACTGGCGACCTTGATGCGGCCCCCTTTCTTTGGCACTTGCAAGGAGGCCGAAGCGGCATGTGCCAGCAGTCCGCCAGCCAGTGAGGCCAATATGCCGCCAGCCAACAGAGTGCACATGACCTCTCGGCGCGATACCCCATGTTTGCATGCCTCAGCGATGCGCTCATCGTTGTCGACATCCAGGCACCCACCGACTTTATCTTGCTGCACGGCCATGGTCAGATATCCTTGTGAAGGGGGAGATATCTCCTGCATCGTGCCCTGCTCTTGGCCAGTACGTCAATGCAGCATTACGCTCATTCTAGAACGCTTGATGTCTATAAAATGGGATCGATTAGCAGCCTGTCAGAACTTTCCGAACTTAAAAAATGAGCGACATTATCGACTTATCGACGCGCGTCGGCCGCGCATTAGCCACGAAAGGCTGGCTGTTGGCGACCGCCGAATCCTGCACGGGTGGCGGTATCGCGTACGCCATCACTGAAATCGCGGGATCTTCCAAATGGTTCGACTGCGGTTTTGTCACCTATTCGAATGCAGCAAAGACAGCAATGCTCGGCGTTCCCGAAGAGATGCTGGCACGCTTCGGCGCTGTAAGCGAGGAAGTTGCAGCTGCCATGGCCGAGGGAGCACTAGCCAACAGCAAGGCGCATGTCGCCATCTCCACCACTGGCATCGCTGGCCCCGGCGGCGCTGTGCCAGGCAAGCCAGTCGGCACCGTCTGCTTCGGTTGGGCCATGGATGGCAAGACTTCTGTCGAACGCCTGGTATTCCCAGGCAACCGCCAGGCAGTACGTCAGCAAACCGTGATTCATGCGCTGCAAGGTTTGCTGCGCCTGCTGGAGCAATGATTATCGATATTGATTGATCGCGTCGCGCGTCTCGGTCGCCACACGCCGCGCGGCTTTCGCGAAGTCTTCTCCGACACTTTCATCCGGCTTGGCATACAGGATTGCGCGTGAAGAATTGATCATCATGCCAGCACCCTTGCCAGTCTTGCCCGCCTTGACCGTGGCCTCGATATCACCGCCCTGCGCGCCAATGCCCGGCACCAGCAAGGGCATGTCGCCAACGATGTTGCGCACCTGAGCCAGTTCTTGCGGAAAGGTGGCACCGACCACGAGGCCGCACTGGCCGTTGCTATTCCACTTTTCCGCAACCAATCGTGCCACATGCTGATAAACCGGCTTGCCGTCGGCTTGAAGGAATTGCAGGTCGGAACCGCCAGGGTTGGAAGTGCGGCAGAGCACGATGACGCCGCGATCCTTCCATTCGAGATACGGGGCCACCGAGTCGTAGCCCATGTAGGGATTGACCGTGACCGCATCGGCGCCATAGCGCTCGTAGGCTTCGCGGGCATATTGCTCGGCGGTGCTGCCGATGTCGCCGCGCTTGGCGTCGAGCACGATGGGAATGTGCGGATAGGTATTGCGCAGATATTCGCAGAGCGCTTCGAGCTGCTCCTCGGCGCGCAAGGCGGCGAAATAAGCGATTTGCGGCTTGAAAGCGCAGACGGTATCGGCGGTGGCATCGATGATCGCCTTGCAGAAACTGAAGATGGCGTCGGGTTTGCCTTTCAGATCGCCGGGAAATTTGGCGATGTCAGGATCGAGACCGACACACAACAAGGAATTGTTTGCCGTCCAGGCGGCGGACAGTTTTTCGATAAAGCTCACGGTTCGGCCTTGTTTGAATGAACTTGGGACAGTGCGCATTGTAAGTCAGGACAGTATGCGCACGGAATCGTTGAAACCATGTCAAACCGCCCATAGATGCATGCAAGACCATGACAAAAAGGAACGACGATGAAGACATGGATGAAATGGTTGACCTTGGCAATGCTTGCCTCCCTGCTGTCCGCCTGCGGCTACAACGAGTTTCAGGAGAAGGATGAAGCGGTGAAAGCGGCATGGGGCGAAGTGGTGAACCAGTACCAGCGCCGCGCCGACCTGATCCCCAATCTGGTCAATACCGTGAAGGGCTATGCCTCGCATGAACGCGAGACACTTGAAGCCGTCACTCGCGCTCGTGCGGCCGCAACCGGTTTCCAGATCACGCCGGAAGTGTTGAACAATCCCGATGCTTTCAGAAAATTCCAGCAGGTGCAAGGCGAGCTGTCCTCCGCATTGTCGCGCCTGATGGCCGTGGCGGAAAATTATCCCCAGCTCAAGGCCGACACCAGTTTCCGCGACCTGCAGTCACAACTGGAAGGTACGGAAAACCGCATCACAGTGGCTCGTCAACGCTATATCCAAGCAGTGCGCGAATACAACGTGCTGGCCCGCAGTTTCCCGACCAATCTCACCGCATCGTTGTTCCACTTTGAAGTCAAGCCCTCCTTCACAGTCGATAATGAGAAGGCGATTTCGAATGCACCGGCAGTGAATTTCGGCAAATAATCATGTCCTTCCTGCGGTATCTGCTGCTTGTTGCCATGGCGCTCATGCTGAATGCGGCGGCAGCCCAGGACTTCGTGCCGGTACCGCCATTGAAGGCACGGGTGACAGACCAGATCGGCATGCTGACACCACAGCAGCGCGATGCGCTGGAAAACGTGCTGAAAGAATACGAAGACCGCACCGGCAGCCAGATCGCAGTGCTACTGGTCAGCAAGACCGAACCGGAAGCGATCGAGCAGTACAGCATCCGCGTCTATGATGCCTGGAAACTCGGGCGCAAGGGCGTGGACGATGGCGTGCTATTGCTGGTGGCAAAGGATAATCCCTCCTCTCTGCGTCGCCTGCGCATCGAAGCCGGACGCGGCGTGCAAGGCGTTCTGACCGATGCGCAATCCAAACGCATCTTGCAAGATGTGATCGCACCGCACTTCAGGCAAAACGATTTCTACGGCGGACTTGTCGCGGGGGTCGGTGCCATTACCAGCTTGCTCGACAAGGAAAGCTTCCCGGCACCTGGCGAACGCAAGCCGGTACAAGCGGAAGAATCGAACGATTTTTCCTTTGTGTGGTTCGTTGTGTTCGTGCTTCTCTTCATCTTGCTGTCCCGGTTACGTCCGGCACGCGGCTTTCATCATGGACGTTACGGCTGGGGAAGATCGTCCGGCATCATCCTGGGCGGAGGTAGCATCGGTGGCTTCGGCAGGGATAATTCCGGTGGTTTTTCAGGAGGAGGATTCTCGGGCGGCGGCGGCAGTGCCGATGGTGGCGGCGCATCGGGGAATTGGTGATGAAAACACTTACACGTCTGTTCCAGCATTTTTCCACGACCTCTTTCGCAGGAAAGAAAACCTTTCCGCCGGAGACGCTCAAAGCGATAGAACAGGAAATCGCGCAAGGCGAGCGGCGGCATCGTGCCGAAGTCAAACTGATCATCGAACCCGCGCTCCCTTTGTTCGCAGTGCTGCAAGGCATGTCGCCGCGTGAACGAGCCCGTGAGTTGTTCGCGCATTATCGTGTGTGGGATACGGAAGAAAATTGCGGCGTGCTGGTCTACGTGAACCTTGCTGATCGCAAGGTGGAAATCGTTGCTGACCGCAGCGTCGGCAAGACAGTGGCAGCAAACCACTGGCACGCCATCTGCCGCACGTTGACCAAGGGCTTCGCCAAAGGCAATTTCCATGACAGCACAATCGCTGCCCTCGCACAACTGAACGGCTTGCTGGAGCAGCATTATCCCAATGGTGACAGCACCACTGCCAATGAGTTGCCGGACAAGCCGATTGTGCTTTGACTATTCAACTGCGCCATGAAGTGGAAGCGGCAAGCCACGGTAGCTGGAATTGGCCAGCTACCCGCGCTCGTACACCCATTGCAGCAGCAGATCCTGCATCTCCATCGCGTGCGTCGCGTTGGGATGGTTGACGAAGCAAACCGCCACATAACGCCGGCCGGAAGCGGCATCCACATATCCTGCAATCGCCCGTACACCATTGAGCATGCCGGTCTTGATATGTGCATGTCCCGAGACGGCCTGCTCTTTCACGCGGAGGCGCATCGTGCCGTCGTTGCCGGCCAGCGGCAGCGATGCGATGAATTCCGGCATGAGCGACGAACGGAAGACGGCTTCGAGCAGCCGTCCCAGGCTCATGGCTGAGATGCGCTCGCTGCGTGACAGACCGGAACCGTTCTCGATCACCAGTTCAGGCGCATCGATCCCCTTCTCTGCCAGCCATGTACGTATCACGGCAGCACCACGCGTCGTGTTACCCGGTTGTGCGGTGACATGAGATGCAATCGTCAACAACAACTGCCGCGCCATCACGTTGTTGCTGAACTTGTTGATGTCGCGTATGACCTCCGGCAAAGTCACCGACTCCCACTCGGCAATAGGGCGTGCAGTCGGCGGTACTGAGCCGGCACGCACCTCGCCTTTCAGCGTGCCGCCCAATTCCGACCACATCTGGCGAAAGACAAGATCGAAGTATTGCGTATGCGTGATCTGGTAAGGATGCACATACCAAGTCCGCTCACCGCATGACGCCGCATACGTTCCCGCGAAACGGGCACTGGAAACATCAACTGCTGCCCGCAACCCGGCTCGCCACTCACCGCATTCGCCGTTTGTCAAACGCGGCGGGACAAGCGTGTAACCTGCGAATGGCGGGTCCATCGCCACTGACACATTGCGGCCGCCCTCATCGGGGACGAAACGCAACATCAACGCCTTGTAATTCAGCAGCAAGGCATCCGGGCCGACGTTATACGGCTTGAGTGGATCGCCATCGAAAGCGGCTGCATCATAGGCCATCTCTTCGAAGACGCTACGGTCCAGCAACAGGTTGCCGCGAATCTCGCGTATGCCGCGTGCACGAATACGGCGTAAAAAGAGCCAGAAATTTTCCAACGTCAGCTTGGGATCGCCACTGCCTTTGATGATCAAGTCGCCGTCGAGCACGTCGCCATGTTGCACCCCCTCTGCGAAAGCGCGCGTTTTCCAGGTGTAGGTCGGTCCCAGCAATTCCAATGCGGCAGTGCTGGTGACGAGCTTCATCACGGATGCCGGGCTGAAGGCTTGCTGCGCGTTATGCGCGATCAACACTGGTCCGTCACCGACTTCCTGCACATAAACAGCAGCGGCATTCACCGGTATTTCCGCACGCTTAAGCGCATCCTGTAGGGGAATCGGCAACTCTTGCGAACATGCAACGGCAGTTAGGATAAATAAAACACACGCGGCTTGGAGTCTCTTCAGAATTCGCATACGATGAAAATGACATGTCGCACGCAATCGAAAAATTGCTATCGGTGCGTGCGGTCCGATTTTTTCCGATTATCCCACGCCGCGATTGCCGCCCATGTCCAAATCCAATCATTCCGCGCAACGCACGGCCAACGATCCGTTGGCACTAGACAATCAGCTCTGCTTTGCCCTCTACTCCGCCTCGCTGGCGATGACAAAAACCTACAAGCCTTTTCTCGACAAGCTCGGCCTTACTTATCCTCAATACCTCGTGATGCTGGTGTTATGGCAACAAGATGACGTGCTGGTCAAGACCATCGGCGAGAAACTGTTCCTCGACTCCGGCACGCTGACGCCCTTGCTCAAGCGCCTGGAAGCATCCTCGCTGATCGAACGCAAACGCGACGAGTCGGACGAACGCCAAGTGCGCATCACCTTGACCAAGGAAGGCCGCGCCCTCAAGAAAAAGGCGCAATCGATTCCACACCGGATCTTATGCGCCAGCGGCCAACCGCCGGATATGCTGATCAACTTGCGCGAGCAGCTCGCAACGATTCGCGACGACCTTACCGCTGCCAATACCTGACGCACCTCTTCCTCATATAGCGTTTGCCAAGCCCAAACCGGCTTGGCATCTAGCTTGCATTGCTCGGACATTACCCCAAGGAAATTCACGAAACCGCAGCCAAGCAGCAACCCTTCGCTACGTCTCTTGCGCAAACGCAATGCTGCCGTCAACCACCCTTCTTGAAAAAACAAAACCTCGCCCCTATACTTAGCACTCGTTAGGGGAGAGTGCTAACAATCATCCCTTAGCTTTTCGGTTTTCCACTGCGGTTCTGCTGCAGCGTAAAACGCGTTTTGCAGCAGACTTGCCGCAAATAACTACAAATCATTGATTTTTAAGGAGTTTGTATGAACCTTCGTCCTTTGCACGATCGCGTCATCGTCAAGCGCCTCGACCAGGAAACCAAGACTGCGTCCGGCATCGTTCTCCCGGATGCAGCCGCGGAAAAACCGGATCAGGGCAGAATCCTCGCCGTCGGTAACGGCAAAATCCTGGAAGATGGCAAGGTCCGTCCGCTGGAAGTCAAGGTTGGCGACATTGTGCTCTTCGGCAAATACTCCGGCCAAACCGTCAAGGTTGAAGGCGAAGAACTACTGGTGATGCGCGAAGAAGACATCATGGCAGTTGTTCAGAAATAAGTACGGATTTCCTCAATATTAAGGAGTAAGAACATGGCAGCTAAAGAAGTCGTATTCGGCGATGCCGCTCGTGCCAAGATGGTCGAAGGCGTGAACATTCTCGCCAACGCCGTTAAAGTCACCCTGGGTCCGAAAGGCCGCAACGTTGTGCTGGAGCGCTCCTTCGGCGCCCCGACCGTCACCAAGGACGGCGTCTCGGTCGCGAAAGAGATCGAACTGAAAGACAAGCTCATGAACATGGGCGCCCAAATGGTCAAGGAAGTCGCTTCCAAGACCTCCGACAACGCCGGTGACGGTACCACCACCGCAACCGTGCTGGCACAAGCCATCGTCCGCGAAGGCATGAAGTATGTCGCTGCTGGCATGAACCCGATGGATCTGAAGCGCGGCATCGACAAGGCTGTCACAGCCACCGTCGAAGAGCTGAAGAAGATTGCCAAGCCCTGCACCACTTCCAAGGAAATCGCCCAAGTCGGCGCGATCTCCGCGAACTCCGATCAGTCCATCGGCGAGCGTATCGCTGAAGCGATGGAAAAGGTTGGCAAGGAAGGCGTGATCACCGTTGAAGACGGCAAGTCCCTGCACGACGAACTCGACATCGTCGAAGGCATGCAGTTCGATCGCGGCTACCTGTCCCCGTACTTCATCAACAACCCGGACAAGCAAGTCGCCGTCCTGGAAAACCCGTTCGTCCTGCTGTTCGACAAGAAGATCTCCAACATTCGTGACCTGCTGCCGGTGCTGGAACAAGTCGCCAAGGCTGGCCGTCCGCTGTTGATCATCGCTGAAGACATCGAAGGCGAAGCGCTGGCAACTCTGGTGGTCAACAACATCCGCGGCATCCTGAAGACCTGCGCCGTCAAGGCTCCGGGCTTCGGCGACCGTCGCAAGGCCATGCTGGAAGACATCGCCATCCTGACCGGTGGTCAAGTCATCGCTGAAGAAGTCGGCCTGACCCTGGAAAAAGCAACGCTGAACGACCTCGGTCAAGCCAAGCGCGTCGAAATCGGCAAGGAAAACACCACCATCATCGACGGCGCTGGCCAGGCTTCCGCAATCGAAGCACGTGTCAAGCAAATCCGCGTGCAAATCGAAGAAGCGACCTCCGACTATGATCGCGAAAAGCTGCAAGAGCGCGTTGCCAAGCTGGCAGGCGGTGTTGCAGTGATCAAGGTTGGCGCTGCGACCGAAGTCGAAATGAAAGAGAAGAAGGCTCGCGTCGAAGACGCGCTGCACGCAACCCGCGCAGCCGTTGAAGAAGGCATCGTCCCAGGCGGCGGCGTGGCACTGCTGCGTGCACGTGCGGCCCTGACCCTGAAGGGTGACAACGCCGACCAAGACGCAGGCATCAAGATCGTGTTGCGCGCGATCGAAGAGCCGCTGCGCATGATCGTCAGCAACGCCGGCGATGAAGCTTCCGTCGTCGTGAACAAGGTTCTCGAAGGCAAGGGCAACTTCGGTTACAACGCTGCCAACGGCACCTATGGCGACATGGTCGAAATGGGCGTGCTGGATCCGGCCAAGGTTACCCGTTCCGCACTGCAGAACGCAGCGTCGATTGCCGGCCTGATGCTGACGACCGATTGCACGGTTGCCGAGCTGGTTGAAGAGAAACCGGCTGTTGGTGGTGGCATGGGCGGTATGGGTGGCATGGGCGGTATGGGTGGCATGGACGGCATGATGTAATTTGCCGGCCTTGCGAAGAGCATGATGCTCTTCGCTTTGCCAACCAGTCTGCACTCCTGTCATTGCAGACAGCAAAACGCCCCGGGAAACCGGGGCGTTTTTGTTTTTGATGCTGTTTTTTCCCGCCTGCTCACCACCGCAGCAGTTGATGGTCCTGCATCCTGAGGACGGGGATGTCCGCAATGCTACGGATAGAGTGAATGATGGTCGAAGCGCGAGCATCTAATGCTCCACCTATTGCCGCAGCAGCAAGCACTGCAGCAAGCAGTCTGGGAAGTTTCATGATTATCAATAAAATGAGAGGTCGCTATTTGGAGGGGTCTTGACTCGTCAAGACATTAATATCCACAAAGCAATATTTATACCATCTATGAAAAACCCGCATCACGCCTCGGCTCCAGCGGAAATCCCCCAACCCCAATTTTAGAAATTGTCAATTTTTCCGACATCACCCGGCGCCCTTGAAGCCTTTCAAGTCGGACGACAACATCAACCTTCGTCACCGACGTCCTCCTCATTCACCGCATCCTCCTTCAGACCGAGAGACTCCGGTGGTTGATAGGTAGCGAGCAAGTGCTTGCGACTCTCGGGCGTTTCCAGGCTGATGCGACCGAGCGTTCCGCTGCGATAATCCTGTAGCAAGGTGTTTGCCGCCTTTTCGAAATCCCATTCTCCGCCCTTGAGACGAAACGCTCGCCGCTTGGCAATTCCCTCGATGACGCTTACACCGTCGATGCCGCCAGTGGGAAACCCATAGCGCGCCGTAATCATTTGTGGATAACGCAGCAGCAATTGCTCAGCAAGGAAAGTCGCCACCTCTTCCTCGATGATTGCATTGATGCCCACCGCGTGACCGGCAGCCAGCATGAGTCCATCGGTCGGGTGTTCGATCTTCGGCCACAGCATGCCGGGCGTATCGATCAGCACCATGTTGTTGCCGAGATAGAGCCGCTGCTGCGCCTTTGTCACAGCCGGTTCGTCGCCGACGGCGGCAACACGCTTCTTCAACAGCGCATTCATCAGCGTGGACTTCCCGACGTTGGGAATACCCATGATCATGGTGCGCAACGGCTTGAGCGCAGTGCCGCGATGGGGTGCAAGCTTCATCGCCAGCGAGGGCACCTTGGCCACATCCGCTGGTTTCTTGCAACTGATCGCCACCGCGTGCACATCCTTTTGCGCGTTGTAATACGCAAGCCACTCCTTCGTGGCAACAGGATCGGCAAGGTCAGTTTTGTTGAGAAGTTTCAGGCAAGGGCGCTGGCGCTGCTTGCGTAATTGTTCAATCATCGGATTGCTGCTGGCTTGGGGCATACGTGCGTCCAGCACTTCGATGACGAGGTCGGTCTTTTCCATGGATTCCGCCGCCTTCTTGCGGGCGGCGTTCATGTGACCGGGGAACCATTGGATGGACATGCAGAATTCTTTTGTGAAGAGGCAAGCCGCTATTTTACCTGCGGCATCGCAGGTACTCTAAGTACCTACCCATATAAAACTGTGAGTGTCTGCGGCCCAGCCTGGCGCGCTGCTGCGTTGCCCTCCCCTAGCAGTGCTCGCACTGCGTCGGGTCGGGCGCCTTGCTTCGCATCCGGTCTGGACCACATCCATCTCACAGTTTTATATGGGTAGGTACTTAATCCAGGCCCGCTAGCGTCTTAACATGCGCAACTACGCTGCGACCAAGTGCAGAGAGGTTGTAGCCGCCTTCGAGGCAGCTCACGATGCGGCCCTTGGCATGTTTATCCGCCACCTGCATGATCTGCTGGGTGATCCACGCATAATCCGCTTCCACCAAACCCATTTGCCCGAGATCGTCCTCGCGATGTGCGTCGAAACCAGCGGAGATGAAGATTATTTCGGGCCGATGCGCTTCCAGCGCCGGCAGCCATTTCTCGCTCACCAACTGGCGCACGGTGTCGCCGGTGGTATATGCGGGCACGGGAACATTGACCATGTGCGGCAAGTCGTCCCTGATCTTG
>Ga0207679_10001628_pt1 | contig 14000 bp, 9 predicted proteins | sample KBSC73metaG_FD_184320 | JGI IMG/M metagenome (GOLD analysis project Ga0207679, IMG submission 184320) | Corn rhizosphere microbial communities from Kellogg Biological Station, Michigan, USA - KBS C7-3 metaG (SPAdes) (version 2) | ecosystem: Host-associated > Plants > Roots > Rhizosphere > Soil ... | reverse complement strand
CCGGTCCGAAAGTGTTCGAAACCCAGATCCACGGGAAACGGTTCGAGATGTACAACGATACCGTGCTGGGCTTCAACAAGTCGGGCAAGGAAGTGGCGCGTATTCAGGTCGAAGAGCCGATCTATGTCAGACCCGCAGAACGGGTCAATTGGCTCTAAGATCAATGAGCTGATCGGGAAGAGAGCCCTTGTGCCTCCCAACGATCAGTGGTAACACGAATGGGCGAGGTTTCCAAAAGGAGCCTCGCCCATTCGGTATGCATTTTGTGACAAGGTGAAAAGGCACGATTGTTGAGGTAGAGATTCGAGCCTCGTGAATGAAGGATCCCTCCTTCCTCAAAACAATGGTGCAAAGAGTCCGGGCCCGGCGCGTACTGGAAGTCGGCACGTCTGATGGTTCCAGCGCGCTCGCGATGGCCGAGATGCTCCCGGAGGACGGCACGGTGCTGACCTGTGAAATCAATGCCGGCCTTGCCGCTCTCGCCCGAAAGCGTCTGGGACGGAGCCCGAATGGGACAAAGGTCGAGGTACTCGTGGGACCGGCAAAGGAGACTTTGGGCACCTTGACTGGCCCATTCGATCTCATTTTCGTCGACGCGGACACGCGAAACTACGTCCACTATTATCATCGCGCGTTGGAGCTCCTGGCTCCGAGCGGAAGGCTGCTTATGGACAACACTCGGGGCATCGCCCTGGGTCATGTCGACCCATCCCTGGACCCCGCCATCGCTGCAATCCAAGAACTGGCTGGCCTCATCCGGTCTGACACCCGCATCAATGCGGAGCTCATGGCGGTCCGTGACGGCGTCTTGGTCGTCAGCTGGTCTTCCCAGACGTGAGGATCAATCAGGCAGGTTGACTTCTATTTTTTGTAAACCGCAGGTCCAGTTCGCTACCAGCCATGATCAAGTCATTATCCTGATCCAATGTTTATAATGAAGTATGGAGCTTGTCCGCCTCGTCGCGGCCGTAGAACAGGTCCGCGCGACAAACAGGAAATCTGAAAAAGTCCGCCTCCTGGCCGACGCGCTCCGTGCAACACAGGGGCCCGAGACCGCTCTGGCAGCAATGTACCTCAGCGGATCGCTGCCGCAAGGGAAAATCGGTATCGGCTGGAACCTGATTCAACAATCACTTGAAGACGGGCCGAACGCGGGCGAACCGCTGACTTTAACCGATGTCCATCAAGCGTTGGACCGGTTGGCTGCGGAACGCGGTACTGGCTCCAGCGAACGACGCATCGCGGAGCTCAAGACGCTCTTCCATCGCGCACGGCCTGGCGAACGCCGGTTTCTTTCCCAATTGCTGATCGGCGAACTGCGGCAGGGGGCGCTCGAAGGCGTGCTTCTCGTGGCGATCGCCACCGCAGCCAAACTGCCGCCGGCTGATGTACGTCAAGCCTTCATGTTTGCGCCAACCATCGGCGAACTGGCGTCCGCGGCGCTCACAGACGGCGCTGCAGGGCTCGCACGCTATTCGCTGCGCCTGTTCGTGCCGGTCGCGCCGATGCTCGCGGCAACCGCCGAGGACATTGATGCCGCACTGGCGCGCCTCGGCCACGCTGCGCTCGAATACAAACTCGACGGGGTCCGCATCCAGGTCCACAAAGGCGGTGACGAGGTGCGCCTGTTCACGCGGCAGCTGCAGGATGTGACGGTACGGCTCCCTGAACTCGTCGAGTGGGCCCGGCGCCTCCCGGTGCGCGAAGCCGTCCTCGATGGGGAAGCGATTGCGCTGCGCGCCGACGGCAGGCCTCAACCGTTTCAAGTCACGATGCGTCGGCTCGGCCGGGTGAAGGATGTCGCGGACATGCAGGCATCGATTCCCTTGTCGCCGTTCATGTTCGATGCGCTCTATCTAAACGGCGAGTCGCTCCTCACTCGTTCCTATGAAGACCGGACTCGTCTCCTGACCGAGATTGCGCCGCCGGCTGTCATCCCGCGCCTGCTCACTTCGGAGCCCGAGGAAGGCCGACGCTTTCTGGCGCAATCATTGGCGGCCGGCCACGAAGGGGTTATGGCCAAATCGCTGACCGCTTCCTACGTGGCCGGACAACGGGGTTTTCACTGGCTCAAGGTGAAGGAAGCCGCCACGCTCGACCTGGTGGTGCTTGCCGCGGAATGGGGAAACGGCCGCCGGGAAGGCTGGCTCTCGAATCTCCACCTCGGCGCGCGCGATCCAATAACCGGCCGGTTCGTGATGCTGGGGAAAACCTTCAAAGGACTGACCGACGAGATGCTCCGTACCCAGACGGAGCAATTGCTGAAACTGGAAAGCCACCGTGAAGGCCACACCGTGTTCGTCCGGCCGGAGCTAGTCCTGGAGATCGCCTTCAGCGACATCCAGGACTCGCCGCGCTATCCAGCCGGCCTCGCCCTCCGCTTCGCCCGCGTGAAACGCTACAGGCCCGATAAGTCGGCTCAGGAAGCCGACACGATTCAAACGGTAACCGAGCGCTTTCGGACTCAACGCGCCTAATCCCCTCCGTGTGACTCAGCAGATCTCCCCTGTTCTTCCTAGGGAATGCTCCAGTATGGAAGCCCAGGCCATCGCTGGATGATGGAGGAAAGACGTTTTACCAACGTTCAAGGAGGCGCCATGCGAAAGTTGAGTGTGATCACTCTCATGGGAATCGCGATCGTGGGCGGATCGGGCCTGATGGCCGTCGCCGGTGAGACGAAGGCCCAGGTGGAAAAAGCCAAAGGAGAGATGAAGGCGGACTACCAAGAAACCAAGGGCGAGGCGAAGGGCCTCACAGAGGACGTGAAGGGCAACAAGACCAAAGCGGAGTATGAGCGCGCGAAAGGGAAGGTGAAGGGCGGCGGTGAGCGCGTGAAGGGCAAAACCAAGGAGCTGAAAGCCCGGGCGGAATAGGCTCTACGTTGAGATCTAAAATTTGAGATTTGACATCCTGTCCTCAGGCCGGCGTGGCCAACTTGAGTCCAATGATGCCGGCGATGATCAGCCCGACGCTAATCAAGCGTGCAGGATTCGCAGGTTCCCCAAGCAGCGCGATGCCCAACACGACAGTCCCGACCGCTCCCACGCCGACCCATACGCTGTAGGCGGTCCCGACCGGGAGCTTATTCACCGCGATGCCCAACAGCCAGAGGCTGATGATCATCGCAACGATGGTCCAGATCGTAGGCCATAGGCGTGTGAAGCCCTCAGTATACTTCAACCCGATTGCCCACCCGGTTTCAAATAGGCCAGCCAGAATCAGGATGAACCACGCCATGCGGAATTCCTTTCACTCAATGTTGCCGTAACAGCCATCAGACGACGTAAGGCGCGCGATTCTTACGTCCTGCCTGCCACTTGTCAATAGATCGCGCTCACAAATCGCCAGCTGCGTCCTTCGACGAGGGAGTGCCTCTGCACGACCTCACAAATTTCTTATTCGAGTCGTGAAAGGATTCTTCTCCTCGCACCATACCGTGAGTAGGGAACAGAGCCCTTCACTCACGAGGTGCCGGATGAACTGTGACCGTCTGTTTGCGCGTCTGACCTCTCAATTCAGCGCTTTCGATCCCCGCCTCTACCAAATTGCCAGCCTCGGCACCCTCCTCACGTACGGGTTGCTGTGGCTGCACTTCGATGTCTCGATTCCTCAGATTATTCTCACATTGGCGGCAGCGCTGCTCACTCAATATGCCTGCACACGACTTCACAAACTGCCGGCGTTCGATCCTCTCAGTGCCGTCGTATCAGCTTTGGGCCTCTGTATCTTCCTCCGCACCAATGACCTACCCATCGCCGCCTTGGCTGCAGTCGTCGCAATCGCCAGCAAGTTCGTCATCCGCTGGAAGAAGAAACATGTGTTCAACCCGACGAACCTCGCGCTGATCATCGTGATTGTCAGTGGACTGGGCTGGATCTCCCCAGGACAGTGGGGCCAAGTCGCCTGGCTGGGGTTTCTGATCGCCTGCATGGGAAGCCTCGTCGTCACTCGTGCGGCGCGGGCCGACGTGACGCTCGCATTTCTCGGATTCTATGTCGGATTGCTGATCGCCCGGGCGCTGTGGTTGGGCGACCCCTTGACGATCCCCCTGCATCAAATCGAGAGCGGCACACTGCTCATTTTCTCATTTTTCATGATCACGGACCCAAAGACCACGCCAAATGCGCGCTCCGGCCGGATCCTCTTCGCGTTCCTGGTGGCTCTGACTGCGCTCTCGGTGCAATTCGTTCTGTTCCGTCCCAACGGGCCTCTCTGGGGACTGATCCTCTGCTCACCTCTCGTTCCACTCATCGATCGCATGTCTCCCGGCCTTCGCTACGATTGGTCCCGTCCGTCTGACGGTCGAATGACCCCGCGGCTCGCGGCTTCTCTCACTTCACGACCAAAGGAGGTTCTTATGACACGCCCTTTCGTGTGTGCGTTGACGTTGTTGACCGGCCTGCTGCTGTGGAGCGGGTCCGCGTTCGCATTCTGCGGCTTTTACGTCGGGAAGGCCGACACGAAATTGTTCAATAAAGCGTCCGAGGTGGTGGTCGCCCGCCACGAGGACAAGACTGTCATCACGATGGCGAATGACTTCAAGGGCGACGTGAAAGAATTTGCGCTGGTTGTGCCGGTTCCAACCGTCTTGGAGAAGGAACAGATTCACGTCGGCGAAGCGGCTGTCCTCAAACATCTGGCCGATTACTCCGCGCCGCGGCTGGTCGAATACTTCGATGAGAATCCGTGCCGTCGTTACATGTTTATGGAAGAGAAAATGGACGCCCTAAAAAGCATGCCGCAGTCGGCGATCAGTCGTGAGCGGGACCGGGCCTTAGGCGTGACCGTTGAAGCACAGTACCAGGTCGGCGAGTACGACATCCTTATTCTTTCAGCAAAGGAAAGCGCCGGACTCGAAACCTGGTTGACCGAGAACGGCTACCGCATTCCAGCGGGCGCGTCGTCCGTGCTGCACAGTTATCTGAAACAGAACCTGAAATTTTTCGTGGCCAAGGTGAACCTGGGCGCGCAGGCAAAGCTTGGCCTCACTCACTTGCGACCGCTTCAACTCGCATTCGAATCGCCAAAATTCATGCTGCCGATCCGACTCGGCACCGTCAATGCCGATGGACCGCAAGAACTCTTCATCTATTTCCTCACGAAGCAAGGCCGTGTCGAGACCACGAATTACCGGACGGTGCGTCTGCCGGAAGCACAGGAGATTCCTCTTTATGTGAAAGACCGATTCGGAGATTTCTATCGTGATCTGTTCAGTCAGCAGGTGAAGCGCGAAAATGAACGCGGCGTGTTCTTGGAATATGCCTGGGATATGAACTGGTGCGATCCCTGCGCCGCCAATCCGCTTTCTGCGGACGAACTGCGAAGCCTTGGAGTGTTCTGGCAGGCAAAACACGTCTTTCTCACCCGGCTGCACGTCCGTTACGATGCCACCCATTTTCCCGAAGATCTCATCTTTCAGGAGACGTCGGATCGGGCCAATTTCCAAGTACGCTATATTCTGAAACATCCCTGGACAGGTCCGGACGATTGCGCAGCGGCCACGGCCTATCGACAACAGCTTCGTGAACGTTACGAACGGGAAGCCCAGACACTGGCCACGCTCACCGGATGGAATATCGGTGAGATCCGGAAAGCGATGAACCTCGGCGTCCGGCCGGTCAACGATCAGAAAAAGTGGTATGAGCGGCTCTGGAGCGATTGAGTCCGGGAGGACTCTGAGCGCTGGTTGCTGCCCAGGCGACTCGGGGTATCCCTGGACGAAGCCTGCTTGATCCTCCCTGCATTCTGCTCTACAGTGAAGGCCGCAGAGTACACTTGGCGATCATTCACTATCGTGGAGGGAAGTCATGACACAACTCACACACAGACTGATGCGTCTTTCCTTTGCTGCAGGTCTGGTGCTGTCTCTCTCAGCCTGTAGCATCACCGAGACCATCAACAATATTCTGTCGTCCACCTCCGGCAGGTCCTGGTTTACCGAGGATGGGCAGCTCAAGGCGGATCATCGCGTGCAGGCCTTCATGGCGTTCAACTTCGAGAACATCAAACAGGATATGGCAAAGGGACAGGGCGAGTATCTCGATTCCCTCAGCTCGTTGATGGAGATTCCGTCTGATCGCCGCGCATCGTTCTACGCGCATGCGCAATCCCGCTATCCCTTTGTCGTGCAACACAGCAGCAACCCTCAGGAGACACTCGTCCAACTCGTGGGACATGACAGGGCGGCTACCTTCTGGAGGTAACGGCTGAACGACGGTCCCGGTGAGACTCGACTTATCTGCCGAGGGAAGCGCCGCGCGGAAGCGGAACCATCGCTCCGTCCTCCGGACGCTGATCTCTGGCCGTGAGCGTGCGTACTGGCAGGCCGTCCCTGAAGACGATAAAACTGCTCGGCACGGCCGGCACACGAGGGCCGGGAAGAATCACGCCGCAGAGATTCAAGGGATCACAGGCGGAAAGCTTGATCTCCGCGCCGACAGTCGCCCCCTGGCTCTTCTTGAACGCACGAAGCGCTTCAACGGCTTCCGGCAATGCGAACTGCTCTCCGACGTACCCTGAGACGAATCGGCCGCCCCTGACCTCTCCTTTCAATTCCATCCTTCGATAGACCACGAGCAGGTCGCGCCATGACTGCACCAGCACTTCGCGAGCCAGGAGATCACGGAAGACCACACCGTATCGGCGGAGCAGTTGACGCGCAACGTGTTCGGCGCGCGGGGATCGTGGATCCTGTGCTTCCCGGGTGGCTAGGGTGGATGGCCTCATCGTTCTGAGCAGCGACCACCGGCCGGCGGCATGCCGCGGCCGGCGCGCGCGCTCCCGTCCCTCAGCCCGGCGCCGGCGCGGATCCATGAGGGCGCGCAGATTATCGAACCCATCCGCCGTCACCAATCCGGCCGCCACCAGTTCCCAAAGCCCCTCTTCCACTTCCGCCGGCAGATGCCCCGTCGCGGCCACCACATCGGCGAAGAAACTCGCCCCCCGTTCCTTCAGAGCGTTGCGCAGATCTTGTGCGACGGCGCTTAATGCAGCATACGGGTCCGGCCCGGCCCCGAGCTCATCCGCAAAGGCCTCCAACAGCCATCCTCCATCCTCTCGCGGGAACAGGCTGATGGGAGCGACGCTGGTCGGTGTAATGCGACGCCCCTGATCCCGGGCGGCTGGGTCAGTCAGCCTGGGATGAGGTGACAGCCGTCCCCAGCTCACGGCTCCGCTCAAACATACTCGGTCGAGGAGTACCGGATCGTACTTGCTCATACGCACCCGCAGCAGCTGAGAATCCCAGCTCGACGCCGCCGCTTCGTATCCTGCAAGTTGCCTTACCACCTCGAGCAAACCGGCCTCGCCATGCTGACGTGAAGCTGGTGCCACGTGCTGCCATTGAAAGAGAAAGCGCATGAAATCCGCCGTGGCGACGGGCTCGATTTCCTTGCGCAAATTGCCGAGGGTGCGGCGATGAATCCTGGAGAGGAGCCGCCGATGACACCACTCGGTCGTTCCTTCACCATCTGCCATGCGAGATGCGAAATCTGAGATTGCACCGGCAGGCCGGAACCGGCCGCGGAGGACCTGCCCCTGCCTCTCGAGCCGCACCAGGGACGCCTCCACGCCAGCCTGGGGCAGATACAGCCGCATACTCAATTCACGCGCGGTTGTCGGCCCGATGCTCTCCATCCAACCCAGCACAATGGCGTCGGCCGTGCGTTCGTCGCTCTCTCCGGTCAGGATCCGCTCGACATCCGCCGTCTGTTCGGCGGCCACCCACCCGGTGATGCGATCTTCTCCGTTAGTGGCGGCCAGTTCAACCGCCCGACCTCCATGCATCAGTTCCGGCATGAACTGCTGCCAGCCGGACGCCTCTTTCGACGGAAGCCAGACGAGCGTCAACAGCGCATCGTGCAACTCGTCGGCATCTCGCACGACCGGCCAGGACTCCCGCACGACTGCCTCGATCGCACCGGGATCGAGCGCGCCCACCTCGGCGGCCATATCCGCGGGAAGCGTTCGCCGGAGTTCCACGGCTCTGGCGCGCCGCTCCTCCAGCGGGGCGTCGTCGAGAAACGCATAGGGATTCGCATTCAAAATCTCGTGCGAGAAGGGCGAAGGCGCCGGGGTATCGATCGCGACGCAGTGAATCGCACCGGTCTCGATGTGCCGCAAGACGTGCGTCAGCCCTTCGACGTCCATGGCTTCCGTCAGGCAATCGCGCAGCGTCTCCTGCACCAACGGGTGGTCGGGGATCTGCCGCTCGCGCTCCCCCGTCATATTGTCCTGGCAGGCGATGGCGTCGGGAAAGACCGCGGCAAGGAGGTCTTCGGCTTTCATCCGTTGAATCTGCGGAGGCACTTTCTTGCCGTTCGAAAAGCGCAGAAGCGCCAGCGAGCGCGACGCATTCCAGCGCCAGCGCGTGGCAAACATGGGCGCGGCCAACACGGCGTGCAGCAGCACGTCTCCCACCGTCTGCGAGTGCAGATAGCCGAAGACGGACGCCAGAGGAAAACTATGTTTCTCCCCCAGCGAGAGGACCAGTCCGTTGTCGGTCGCCGCCGCCTGCAACTCAAAATCGAACGTGACGCAGAAACGCTTCCGCAACGCCAAGCCCCAGGCCTTATTGATGCGTCCTCCGAAAGGGGAATGGATGACGAGTTGCATGCCGCCACTCTCGTCAAAAAAGCGCTCAGCGACGATCGTGTCCTGGGTGGGCACCGTGCCCAGGACGGCGAAGCCGTTCAGCACATACTCCACGGCCTGGTGAGCGCCCCGCGCGTCAAGTCCGCATTCATCCTTGAGCCACAGGAGCGCGGAGTGTTGGGCATCGCGCGCCCGGTCCGCGATTTCACGCCGCACGCCGGCCACCTCGGCGGAGAGCTCCGCGGTGCGCGAAGGGGCCTCCCCTCGCCAGAAGGGAATGTTCGGCGGTGCGCCATGCGCGTCCTCGACGCGCACCCGGCCCATTTCCACGCCCTTGATCCGCCAGGACGTGTTGCCCAATAAGATGATGTCGCCGGCCAGACTCTCCACCGCAAAATCTTCGTCGACCGACCCCACGACGGTGCCTTCCGGTTCTGCGACAACGGCATAATTGGCTGTATCGGGAATCGCGCCCCCGGAAGTGATCGCTGCCAACCTTGCACCCCTCCGTCCTTTGACCGTGTGATGGATACGATCATGGTGCAGATAGGCCAGACCTCGTCCTCGATTGGTCGAGATGCCGTTCGCCAGCATCTGAACAATACGATCGAAATCCGCTCGGTCGAGATCCCTATAGGGGAACGCACGGCGGACAAGCATATAGAGGTCGGCTTCGGTCCATGCGTGCGTCGCGGTGGCGGCCACCAACTGTTGGGCAAGAATGTCCAGCGGCGCTGAGGGGATCGAGATCTGGTCCAACGTCCCCGCTCTGATGGCTCGGATCAGCGCTGCACACTCCAGTAATTCATCGCGTGTCGTGGCGAACAACCGGCCTTTCGGAATTGCCCGGATCCAGTGGCCGGCGCGGCCGATGCGCTGCAAACAGGTGGCAATCGCCCGGGGGGAACCGATCTGGCAGACGAGATCCACCGTGCCGACATCGATGCCCAATTCCAGTGAGGCCGTGGCCACCACGACACGTGTCATGCCGCTTTTCAGGCGGTCTTCCGCGGACAGCCGGATCTGCCTCGAGAGGCTCCCGTGATGCGCCGCAACAGCGCCAGTCCCAAGGTCCTTGAGCCGCTCTTCCAAATGATGCGCCACCCGCTCGGCCAGCCGCCGGGTGTTGACGAACACGAGAGTCGTCCGATGCTCCCGGACCAGCGCGGCCAGACGCTCGTAGATATCGGACCAGATGGCGTTGGTGACCACCGCGCTCAACTCGTCCTTCGGCACTTCCACCGCAATATCCATCCGACGCCTGTGACCGACGTCGATGACCGTGGGAAGTGGCCGCTCGCCCGCAAGGAAGCGCGCCACCAGTTCAATCGGCCGCTGGGTGGCCGACAGCCCGATGCGCTGCGGCTTCGTGAGCGTTAAGGCTTCGAGCCGTTCCAGTGAGAGGGCAAGATGCGCTCCTCGCTTGTTCGGCGCAAGCGCGTGGATCTCATCGACAATCACCGTCCGGACCGTCTGTAACAAACGGCGGCTTTTTTCGGCCGTGAGCAGGATAAACAGCGATTCAGGAGTCGTGACGAGAATATGCGGAGGCCGCTTGAGCATCTGCTGGCGATCCGCCATCGGCGTATCGCCCGTCCTGACCAGAACCCGCAACTCCGGCATCAAGAGTCCGGCTTGCAGCGCTGCCTGGCCTATGTCGGCCAATGGCCGCCGGAGATTCTTTTCAATGTCATTGCTGAGCGCCTTGAGCGGAGAGACGTACAGGACCTGCGTACGGTCTTCGAGTTCCCGTCCAAGCGCTTGCACGAACAGCCGATCGATGCTGGAGAGAAAGGCTGCGAAGGTCTTTCCCGAACCGGTGGGAGCGGCAATGAGCGCATCCTGTCCGGACTGGATGGCGGGCCAGGCTTCGGCCTGCACGTCGGTCGGAGCGCCAACAGATGAAGCGAACCACTCAGCAATGAGAGGATGGAAGCGGGTCAACGGCATCCGGTGATGCTAGGATGCCGTCAGCGTTGAGTCAAGGGCCGCCCGCGAAGATCTCGTCCAACGATTACTTCACAGCAAAATCTGCGACATTCTCCCCTGCAGCGAGCGTGGTGTTGAGCTTAGCGCTCACGCCCGGAGACGAAAATTGAACACGGTACAGTTCAATGATCGCGGGATTGTCCTGATTGGCTCGGTAGATCGCACTGCCGCTGTCGGGCGAGACGGTGTAGGTTTCGACATTTTGGCCTGCGGTTGTTAATGCAGGATTAAGCTTTACAGAACCAGGAAAACCAAACACCACTCGGTAGATCTCCTTGATGTTGTCGGTGTCTTGATCGGCCCGATAGACAACTCCTGCGCCATTCGGAAACAAAGCAAAATCCTCTACATCTTCTGTTCCAGTAAACGGTGGGCTCGTGTAAGCTGGATTCAACGGAACGGTAGGCGGGGTTCCTGAAAACTGCGATCTGAACAACTCGAACACATCATTGGCGTTCTGATCGGCGATGTACACGGCCCCGGTGTTGTCCGGAATCACATTAAACAACATCACATCTCCACAGATAGCAGGTCCAGGCACACAGCTAGCCAGAGGGCCGTTCAGTTTGGTACTGGCTGCTGATCCTGCTGTGGGCACACTGTAGAGTTCAAAAACCTCATCAGTGTCCTGATCGGCTCGATAGACAACAGACAGCCCGTTTGGCGTCACAGCAAAACCCGTCACGTTTGCATTATTTGGATTAGTCCCAGAGACGGTGTTGAGTTGGATGCTGGCACCGCCTCCGGTTGGCACAGCAAACAACCGGTCCGAGTTAAGAGGCCGATTGGCAATATACACGACTTTCTGGTTATCAGATGTTGTTGCGAATGCCTTCACGCTCTGTCCGGGTCCCAGCACGCCGGAAATGGCCGGGTTGTTTGTTCCCGGCGTCGCAAACAGCTCAACATATAACTGAAACACATCATTTGCAGCTGGATCTTGATCGGCACGATACACGACGCCTGTACTGTCCGGCAGGATGACAAAGGCATCCACATCTTGGCCAGTCGGTGGTGTATAGGGTGGGTTGAGTTTTGAGTTCACCCCGGTTGCCAGGACAGTCTGGAAGATCTCGAACACGTCGTCGTTGGATTGATCTGCAATATACACGACAGAATTGCTGTTCGGTGTGACGGCAAACTCTTCGACGTCTCCCCCTGTCGCTAGCGCTCCGTTGAGCTTGGTGCTCACTCCGGGATTGGATAAATTCACGCGCCAAAGTTCGAAGACTCCGGTCTGCTCTTGATCAGCGATGTAGATCACGGCGGTGGCATCAGGGGTCAACGCAAAACTTTTCACGGAGCCGCCGGCCACCAGCGGGGAATTGAGTTTGGTCCCCGACGTGGCCAGAAACAATTCAAAGACACCAATGTTGGTTTGATCTGCCAGATAGACGATCGTTCCGCTCGATGAGACGACCGGGGGCGCGCTAGCATCATCGCTCGGGCAGCCTGTCAGAAAGAGCGCTGCAACGGCCATCAGGAACAGAGAGGCTTTATTGGCCATGGGGTTCACCATAGGGGAAACACCTGTGGTCATACAATTCGTATCGCCACTTAGCGCAGAATTCGTATCGCACCGCGTAGCTGGTTTATACCATCAGAAGCCCGATGTGCCAACGAAAGAGCGAATCTGCTCAGTAGGTCTCACGCGGTCATGCCGCAACATCCAAGTTACCTACGTGATTTCCGTAGATTCTCATCGATTTGGCGAGGCAAACTGTCTTTAATCTCACTCACCGGTCGGGAGGATGATGAAGCGAGAGACTGTTGTGGTTCTTGGAGCGGGATATGTGGCGCATTTTCTGCTTTCCCTTACAAGTTCTTACCAGACAGTCCTGTATACCAGCCGGGATCCGGAGCGCCATCTCACCTGGATTCCACAACAGCAGCGCGTGCAATTCAATCTGTCACGACCGGACACGTGGGGTCATCTTCCGTCCGGCGCCGATTTCCTCTGGTGCTTTCCTGCGCAGCCGCTGGAGGCCGTTCGCCAGTTTGCTCACTCCATCGGATCATTCAGCAGACTTGTTGTGCTGGGCAGCACCTCGGCCTATGACATCAGTGGTTCGCCGGAATACCCGCCACCTTGGCTCGATGAAACAGCGCCTCTCGACTTGAACAAACCGCGCGTGCAGGGCGAAGAATTCCTTCGCAAGGAACGCGGAGCCATCGTCTTGCGGGTGGCCGGCATCTACGGGCCCGGACGTCACCCCTACAGCTGGATCAGAACGGGACGTGTCACCCTCTCAGACAAATATGTCAATTTGATTCACGTGGAAGACTTGGCCGCCATCTGCCTGGCGGCCCTACAGTGCGGCGCTCCTGGAACGGCCTACAATGTCAGCGACGGGACGCCACGGACGTGGAGGGACATCGGCCGGGGACGCTCCGGAGATGATATCGGTCACACGGCGGAAGGAAGACAGGCGCAGGCATCAGGAAAGCGGATCAATACGGACAAACTTCGTTCGCTGCTTCAAGAGGCCCGCCTCTCACTTCGTTATCCGGATCTGTTTCGTTCACTTGAGCAGCTCCATGACGAACAGATTTCGGGCTAACTATCTCGGAATCCCCCCGACTATCCGAAACGCAGCAGCGACATCACCGCCAGACACACGAGGAAATTATTGATCGCATGGGCCAGGATCCCAGGCCCAAGGCTCCCGGTCTTTTCATAAATCCACGCCCATAAGACCCCGCTCCAGCACACACTGATGAGTCCGACCACGCCATAGCCATGCGCGAGGCCGAAAATCATTGCGCTGATCAGCGCCGCCGGGAGGAACCGGAATTTCCGGCGCAGGATCGCAAAGAGCAACCCGCGAAATACCAGTTCTTCGAAGAGCGGAGCCAGGATCACGTACTCGATCAGACTCACCATCGTCAACGACCCCGAGCCCCAGACCAGATCTTCATCGAACCATTCGGTCCAGTGGCTCGCAAGCTGCCATTGCTCTGCCACGCGGTCCATGACCCATTCACCCCACAGACCGGCAGCGACGACCGCCAGCACCGCAGTCAGCAACCGTCCCACGGACGTCCAGGGAAGACCGAGGCCAAAGCCTTCTTCAAAGGTCATGCCGGCCGGCCGGAAGAGATGGAAATAGGCCAGCGCCAAGAGCGGTACGTTCGTCAACGGAATCGCGAGGGCGCGTAACGAGGCATTCTCCGGCGGCAGGTATACGAGACACATCACCATGATGATGGCACCGAGTGCACCGCCGCGCAGCAACACGGCCGCTCCCACGCGACCCGGCCAAGGCGGCGGAATCCCCGGATCATGCAGCCGGATCGAATTCCTGCCTGCCCGGCTTGCCCGCCAGATCATGACCAGGCAGCCGGAGCCGATCAACATGATGACCAACTCGACGACCGTCAATCTGCGCGAATAGGCATACAGCCGGTCGCCACGCCGG
>Ga0207679_10001625_pt1 | contig 14013 bp, 12 predicted proteins | sample KBSC73metaG_FD_184320 | JGI IMG/M metagenome (GOLD analysis project Ga0207679, IMG submission 184320) | Corn rhizosphere microbial communities from Kellogg Biological Station, Michigan, USA - KBS C7-3 metaG (SPAdes) (version 2) | ecosystem: Host-associated > Plants > Roots > Rhizosphere > Soil ... | reverse complement strand
GTTCTGCTGCATCGGCACGTACACGCTCAACAACAACAACTTCGACGTCTACATGACGGCCATCTTCGCGGTCGTGGGCTACCTGTTCTACAAGCTCAAGTGTGAACCGGCGCCGCTGCTGCTCGGGTTCATCCTGGGGCCGATGATGGAAGAGAACCTGCGTCGGGCGCTGCTGCTGTCCCGTGGCGACTGGAGCACCTTCGCCACGCGTCCGCTGTCGGCCGGCCTGCTGATCGCCTCGGCCCTGATGATCGTGGTCGTGCTGCTGCCGTCCATCAAGAGCAAGCGCGAGGAAGCGTTCCAGGAAGCGGACTGATCCTCCTGTTGTTCGTCGACGAGGCCGCCTTCGGGCGGCCTCGTCGTTCCTGCGCCGGAGCAGCCGCCGCCGAGGGATCGTTTCATGGCGACGTAACGTCTCGGAACCGTTCGATGCCGCAATAACCCAGTCGAGTGTGCACGATTTACCTGACTGCGCGACGAGCTTGGCATGATGGGCGGATTTGAGCGCCCGGCATGGACGGGCACGCAGCTTGCTCGAACGGGCGGCGCCCTGTTCCATGGCTGTTGCCGTGCTGCAGGGCGTTCGCCACTTCCTGACCGATCGATGCCCAAGACAGACGCTTCCCGCGAATTCGGCCCCAGCACCATGCCGACGATCTCCGAACCCGACCGAGACCTGCTGCATGCCGGCATGTGGGTGGGAGGCTGCCAGATCGTGGAGCCCATCGGGCAAGACGACAGCAGCATTCTTTACGTGGCGACCGATTCCCTGCTCCAGCGGCACGTGATGGTGCGCGAGCACTTTCCGCAGGGCCTGGTCACCCGGAACGATGCCGGCGAGGTGGTGCCCGTCACGGGCGCCGACCTGCCGGCCCGCCACGCAGCCTATGCGGCCTTTCTGCGCGGCGCACGCTGGCTCACCCGGTTCGACCATCCGTTCATCGGCCGTGCGTTGCGGGTGTGGGAGGAGCGCGGCACGGCCTACCTGATGATGCCGATGTACGAAGGCCAGTCGCTGGCGGCATCGCAACGGCATGGGGGCCCGGTCGATGAGGCCAAGCTGCGGGCCCTGCTTTCGGCGCTGTGCGACGCATTGGCACCGATGCACGCCGCGGGCGTCTTTCACCTTGGGCTGTCGCCTGAGAGCATCTGGGTGCAACCGGACGGCCGGCCGGTGCTGTTCGATCTGTCGTGTGCCGCTCCGGCGGCCCAGCGCACGGTGTCGGACAACGTCGACCGCCAGTTCGCCCCCATCGAATTGTTCGCCCACGGCAGCGCACTGCCCGTGGGCCCATGGACCGACATCTACAGCCTCGGGGCGGTGATGCATCACGCGTTGCTCGGGCGCCCGCCGTTGTCTGCTGCGGTGCTCGGCCTGGATGACGTGCATGCACCGCTGGCCGAGGGCTTGTCACGTCGCGGCCCCGGGCGCATGTCCGCGGCGCTTCCATCGGCTGTCTTTGTTGCCGCCATCGACCGGGCGCTGGCCGTGCGCCCGGAAAATCGCCCGCAGGATCTGATGACGTTCCGGCGTCTGCTGGGCTTGGACACGGCGCAAACCGTTCACCCGCCGGTGCAGCCCCCGGTGGCGCCGCGGCCGGAGCCGCCGGTGCTCACGTCGATGCCGCCGCAGCCCGCCCCCGTGCCCAGGCCAGCGCCCGAAAGCGCGCCCGACGCCGGTGCCTTGCCGAACAACAGCCCCGAAACCGGAGTGGATGCTGCCGCGGCGGCAGCCATCGCGATGGCGGTGTCGTCCCTTCCGTGGGCGAACGAGCGAGAGCCTGCGATGTCGGCCGAACCGCCTGGCTTCAGCCCGATGCCGGGCCGCAACGCGCCTCGAGAGCCGGGCCTGGGCCCGCAGACCTTCGTCATGCCCGGCCCTGCGAAACGCACGCCGCCGGCGCCGAGCAAGCGTCCGGGGCGTCTTGCAGCCGCCATGTTCGGCCTGCTGGCCTGCGCCGGCATGGCGGGCTGGTACACGAAGGAGCATCCCCAGCAGGTCGCGGGCTGGTTCGGTCTGTCCATCCAAGAGCCCGCGCAGGCTCGAAGCCAGCCGGCGCGGGCAGCCGAGGCCCCTGCACCGGCTGCGGTGCCCAATCCGGCATCGGTTGAAACGGTGCTGTCGGAAGCACCTCCCGCCGCAGCGCCAGCCTCGGTGCCCGCATCGCCCATGCCAACACCGGCGCCCGCGGCGGTGGAGCCGACGCCTCCCTCTCCGGCGCCCGCGGCCACGCCGGAACCGCCACGTGGTCAGGCCAAAGTCCAGGCGCACGGGCCGAAGAAAGCAGCCACCCCGCCCGCGAGCCCTGCGGAACCGGTGCCCGACGGCCCCAAGGCCGTGTGCGGCACGAGGACCAACTTCGCCCTCTACCGTTGCATGGAAACCCAATGCAGCCTGCCGCGGTTCTCCCGGCACCCGCAATGCGTGGTGTTCCGGTTCGAGAACTGAGTGTGCGGATGCCGGTTTCCGACCTTCAGCCTGGGAGAACCGTCCTCCATAGAATCCGCTGATGGGTTCTTCTTCTGCCGCCGCCAACGTTTTTGCCACACGTCCGCAGCGCCTTTGGCCGGGCTTTTTGCTCGCCGCCGCCGGTGCCGTTGCGTTCTCCGGCAAGGCCATCATCGTGAAACTGGCGTACCGCCACGGCGTGGATGCGGTCACGCTGATCATGTACCGCATGCTGTTCGCGCTGCCGCTCTTCGTGCTGCTGGCGTGGTGGGCCGGTCGTGGCAAACCGGCCCTGACCCGGCGCGACTGGCGCATGGTCGTGTTCCTCGGCGTCACCGGGTACTACCTGGCAAGTTTCCTCGACTTCGCAGGGCTTGCCTACATCAGCGCAAGTCTTGAACGCCTCATCCTTTACCTCAATCCCACACTCGTGCTGGCGCTGGGCGTGGTGCTGTTCAAGAAGCCGGTGGTCCGCCGGCAGGTGGTGGCGCTGGCCATCAGCTACACCGGCGTGGTCGTCGTCTTCGGCCATGAGATCACGCACCTCGGTGGCGATGCGGCATGGGGTGCCCTGCTGGTCTTCGCGAGTGCCTTGAGCTATGCCTTGTACCTCGCCTTCAGCGGGGAGGAGGTGCGTCGCCTGGGCTCCCTGCGCCTGGCAGGATTGGCCACTACCGTGGCATGCCTGTTGTGCCTGGTGCAGTTCATCGTCCTGCGGCCGCTGTCGGCCGCCGTGGTGGCACCCGAAGTCATCGGACTGTCGGTGCTCAATGCCACGGTGTGCACCTTCGCGCCGGTGTTGATGATGATGATGGGCATCGAGCGCATCGGCGCTGGCGCGGCCGCCCAGGTGGGCATGCTCGGGCCGCTGTCCACCATTCTGATGGGCGTCGTGATCCTGGGCGAGCCGTTCACGACTTGGATGGCAGCCGGTACGGTGCTCGTGATGGGAGGCATCTGGATGCTCGCGCGCGCCCGCACGGACTGACTCATCCGCGCACCCCCTTTCTATCATCGGAGAAACCACATGGATCTGGGACTGACAGGCAAGTGGGCACTCGTGTGCGCCGCCAGCAAGGGCCTCGGCAAGGGCTGCGCGGCGGCGCTGGTCAAGGAAGGCGCCCACGTCGTGATCACGGCACGTGGCGCCGAGGCCCTGGAGGCCACGGCGGCGGAACTGCGGGCCCTCGGACCCGGCGAAGTGCGTGCCGTGGCCGGCGACATCACCACGGAAGCGGGCAGGGCGGCAGCGCTGTCAGCGTGTCCGCAGGTCGATATCCTGATCAACAATGCCGGCGGCCCCCCGCCGGGTGACTTCCGTGACTGGGGGCGTGACGCCTGGATCCAGGCACTCGATGCCAACATGCTCACTCCGATCGAGCTCATGCGGGCCACGGTGGACGGCATGGCCAGCCGCGGATTCGGCCGCGTGGTCAACATCACGTCCAGTGCCGTCAAGGCGCCCATCGGGGTGCTCGGCCTGTCGAACGGTGCCCGCAGCGGCCTGACCGGATTCGTCGCGTGCCTCGCCCGCAGCCCCCTGGCCGCGCGCAACGTCACCATCAACGGCCTGCTGCCGGGCGCGTTCGATACCGACCGCCTCCGTGCCACATTGCGCGCTGGAGCAAGAGCCGCCGGGCAGGATGAAGAGGCCGCTGCCGACACCCGGCGCAGCGTGATCCCTGCACAACGTTTTGGCACGGTCGAAGAGTTCGGCGCCGTGTGCGCCTTCCTGTGTAGCCAGCATGCGGGCTACCTCACCGGGCAGAACATCTTGCTCGATGGGGGCAGTTTTCCCGGGACGTTTTGAAGGTGGGGCGGTCGGGATCGGGTGCCAAAAAGCCCCAGGTCTTTAGCAGCATGCTCGACCGCGCGCAGCTTCCATGAGAATGAACGGTCTCAGGGAACAGAAACGCAAAAATGACCGTTCAACGAAAGAACTATTCAGCACTCGGCGAGCCTGTCGGACCGTACGTCCATGCCACCCAATGCGCCGGGATGCTTTTTCTCTCTGGCCTCACGGCTTTCGGGACGCCAGCTCAGGGCGGCCGCATCGCCGATCAAGCCAGGGCCATCTTCCAGCAGATTGAACGCATCGCTGCGAGCGAGGGTGTGAATCTCACAGCGTTGGCGAAGGTCACCATCTTCGTCACCAGTTTCGAAGAGGTGGACGCTTTGAGGGAAGTCTTGTTCGAGACCTACGGCAAGAATCTGCCTGCAAGTTCACTGGTCCAGGTCGCAGCGCTTTTTTCCGCCGACTTGAACATTGAAGTGGAAGCGGTGCTCTGCCTCGGGTAGATTCTCACCGGCTGAACTGCCAACGGGAGACTAAACCTCCCCGCTCGACCAGCAGCTGTCAATCAAAGGGAGATGATCAATGAATTGTGTTCTCGCGAACGTGTCCACCCGCTCGCCTTCGGATCTGCCCAACGAGCATCGGGTGGAATTCCTGGTTCGAGACAACGAGTGTGACCAGCTCGGCGGGGTGAATAACTCGCACTACATGTCCTATTTCGAGCACGCTCGATATCAATACCTCCGCGAGCACTTGCGGGTGGACGTGGCCGAGATGGTGCGCGATCACAAGCTCGCCTTCGTGGTTGCGAGTTGCAATATCGATTTCCACCGTTCCTTGATAGCCAACGATCGCTTTTATATCGAATCAAAGTTCGAGCGAATCGGGTCGCGCAAATTCCAGTTTGATCAGAAGATCCACCATTGCGACGCCAAGGATTCCAAGCCGCTTGCCAGCGCCGTCTTTCTTCTGATCTCCATCGATCTGGAAACGGGCAGGGCGAAAGAATTTGACGTGATCGACAAGCTCTTCTTCAGCCCAGCAAAGTGACGCCGGTGTTGCGACCCGACCAGCTTACTCGATGGCCTTGCCAAACCGATCGACGCGCGGGAGCCAGTTGCCGATGATGTCGGCCGACACCAGCACATGGTGGGCGCGACCGATCAGCATTCGGCGGGGAACAATGCCCACATAGCGGGAGTCGCCGCTGTTGTCCCGGTTGTCACCCAGGAAGAAGTAGCTGTCCTGCGGGACGACGATCGGTCCGAAGTTGCGCTTGGCCGGAATGGGCGGCAGGAACTGCACGGCGTGAACCTGCTCGCCGATGCGTTCCGTGGCACGCATGCCGGGCAAGGTGTGCTGCCCCATCGTTTCAGAGATCTGGGCCACATCGCTGTACTCTGCTGCGGTGCCATTGATGAACAGCCGATCCTCCTTGAGTTCGACCACATCGCCGGGCAAGCCGACCAGCCGCTTGATCAGGCGAATGCCGTCCTGAGGGGACGTGAAGGTGATGACGTCGCCGCGCTCGGGCTCGCCGAGCCGGGCCAGCGAAATGTCGGTCAGAGGCACCTTGAAGTCATACGCCAGGCGGTTGACCAGCACGACATCGCCCTCCAGGAGCGTAGGCCGCATGGAAGAGGATGGGATCGGGTTCCAGTCGGCAAGGGCCGTGCGGAAAAAGCCGAAGCACAGCAAGAAGATCAGGAAGCCCCGGTTGGTTTTGAGCCAGTGTTTCATGGAGTTTTTCTGCGAATTGGCGAGATGAAGGTTTTCTGATTTCAACGGCCGCTCCATCGAAAGGAACAGCCCTGTCCGACGCCTTGGAGTAAAGAATGGACCGGGCGTTCCGTCAGCGCACACAGCCTTGGCGTCATCCACGCGTTTGCGTGGTGAACGCGATCAGACGCGTGACCACCCCGGCCAGGTACATGACACCCACCATCATCTCGAGGCTCGCAATGGCCCGCGCATGGGAGGACACGGCGACGATGGCGCCCATGCCTGTGCTCGACAGCAATGCGAAGCTCAGGTGGTTGAGATCAGACCAGGTTCGCAGCGCCGGCTCGCCGGGTGCGGAGAATGCATGCGGGTGCAAGGCCTGCGTCACGACGAAGCAGTGCGTGAATCCCCACGCGAGCAAGGTGAACGTGGCGGCGGCCGCGAACAGTTCATCCGTTGTGGTCCGATAGTCCTCCATCATGTAGGCGATCAGACTGCCGGCCGCGTAGAAATAGAACAGGGCCTCGAGTCCCGACGACCAAGGCAACAGGCCTGGCAGCTCGCGGGCCATCTGCAGCGCGAGCAACACAATGATCACGGCCGCAAGGGCCGCGCTGATCCAGGTCAACCCGGGCGTACGCCGGACCATGCCGGTGGTGATGCAAAGGACGAGGATGCCGAAGATGTTGAGCGCGATTTCTGCGTGACGAGCTTCCTCCATGAACGGATAAAGCAGCACCCCGAGGATCTGCACCAGGAACAGGAAGGCAGACGGATGGCGTGTGGAATGACTGAACACGAACTTCAACATCGGCCCCCTCGGTTGCTGTGTCGCCATGATGCCGCCTTCGATGGAGCGTGCAGGCAGGAAGGGGCTCAGCCTTGCCTTCCGGCTGACGGGCCCAGGGGAGTCAACGCTCGAGCGCGTAGCGCAGGATTGCCTTTTGTACGTCCAAGAGCAACGCCTTCTGCCGGTAACCCACAAACCCTGAATACGTCAGCGGATCCACTGACAACTCCCGACCGACGAAGAACGGCGGCGTGGGCAGCAGCTTGGGATGCCCCATGTGCGCCAGGTGTGCTTCGGTCAAGGACCATGACTCGGCGCCGCTGTCCTCTGGCCAGGCATCGGTGATGACCAAGTCGACTTGGGTCGGGGCCGATGCCATGAACCGGACGTTCGGAATGGGTTGGTGGAAACGCGGCGCACAGGCGTGTGTGACCGGGATGCCCAGGACGGCCGCGAGCTCATGCCAGGACCGAAACACGTTGGTTGGCGGCCCCCACAAGCAGATGTGAGCTTTCGCCAGGGGCATGAGTTGGGTCTCGGCGAAATAAGCATCCGTCAGCACCTCGCAGGGATGCCCTTCGTTCGACATGGCGTTGATCACGGGACGCTGAGTCGCCGCGGCAAACTCGTTCAGACGAGTGTGGTTCGCCTCGCGGATCACGTAGATCTCGTAGAAGGGGTCAAGATAGCCGGCGAGATCGCGAGCGCTCTCCGCTGTCTTGAGCAGGTTGGGAAGCTCCGTGAATGACAGCCCCAGCTCCCGGAACGCTTGTATGAACGTGGTGCGTGTGCGGATGCCGTTGCCCTCGAAGGACCACGCGACCGTGCCGGTCATGCGTTCGAAGGGCATGTCGACCAGCTTCCAGATGGCATGTACGTCGGTGTGCGTCAGATCGGAGATTCGAAGCAGGTTCATGCAAGCTCGGGCGCGCTTTGGAGGTGGCATGGTCGCACATACCGGGGGGGACGGAGGCACTCCCCCAGGATCGGGGCTCGATGCCGTTGTCCCGGTTGTCGCCCAGGAAGAAATCGCTGCGATTTGAACGGAGATCAAGGATCGCGGAACACGAAGGGCACGATGTCCCCGAGCATATGCGCGAAGATGGCCGGCCAGAGGCGGCCTGAACGAATGAAGTAAAGCCCTAGGACGAGGCCGAACGCCAGCACCCACAACGCCCCGACAGGGCCTTGATACAGGTGGTACAGCACTCGCACCAGGAGCATGACACCCAGTGCGACCGAAAGCCCGAAGCCGCGCAGGCCCCGCAAGAGAAAGCCCAGAAGGAAGATTTCCTCGTACGTCCCGTTGACCATGGCCATCAGAACAATGACGGGCAGCGAGAGATTTGCATCATGGACCATTCGGTCAATGGGCTGCTCGGGGAGCCTTCCGACGAACGGCGCGGTCAGGAGCCAGCCAACGACCCATGTTGCGAAGAACAAGCCGATGCCGACCGCGCACCCTTGAAGGGTGGGCGCAGGAAACAAGCTGGAAATGGCATAGCGCCTGGCTTGGAGAAAGCCGAGCGCAATGGCTCCCAGCACCAATTCCGAGGCAACCATCCAGATGAATCCTGCATCGTTGAATGTCATGGCGGGAAAGCCAGACGCGACCGCTTGTAGCGATGTCAGGATGGAGAGGCCGAAGCAGATGCTGGTGACAGTGGCTGCTTCGATGGGCGTGGTGATTGTTCTGGGTGACGGGGACAAATGAAGCTCTGACGTTTCAAGTGAATGGCAGGCAGGCGGGCGGCTTGGTGACAGCCCCCCTAGATCCTCGAGGGACGGGACGTGACCACGATGCCCGAAGCAATCAGGACGAACGCCACCCCGTGGTACCAGCGAGGCGATTCGGAGAGCAACCCTGCCGACAGCAACGCGGCGAACAGCGGCGTGAGGTTGATGAAAAAGGCGGCCACGGAAGGTCCGGCTTCGGCCACCCCGACGCCCCACAGCCAGTAGGCCACGATGGAGGCGCCAAGCGCCACGTAGACCCAGCCCAGCAGGAGCTTGGCCGACCAGACGGTGGGCTCGGGTTGGAAGAAGGCGTGCTCGATGCCGGCAAAGAGCCCGGCCCACAGGCCACCGAAGATGACTTGCACGAACAGGAACTCCGCCCAGTTCCAGGCTGGGCGGGCCTCCCCGCGCATGGAGGCCGGAGGCCGGGCCAGCAGCCAGCTGTAGCAGGCCCACAGCGCCGCGGCCAGCAGCATCAGCAGGTCGCCCGGCACAAGGCGCAGTTCGAGGAGGGTGGCCGGATGGCCGTGAGACAGCACGAGGGCCACGCCGGCCAGCGAGAGCGCGGCGCCTGCGAGCTGGCGGTGCCGCGCCGGCTCACGGAAAAAGAGGAACCCGACGCCGAGCATCCACAGTGGCATGCTGGCCGTGATGAGGGTGACGTTGATCGGGGTGGAAGTGCGCACGGCCATGTACTGGAGCGCGTTGAAGCTGCCCACGCCGAGGCCCCCGAGCACGCACAGGTACTTCCAGCGCGCAAGGATGTCGCGGGGGCGCATCAGCGTGCGCCAGCCGAGGGGAAGCAGCAGCAAGAAGGCGAGCGCCCAGCGCATCGCGTTGAGCGTGACCGGTGGAATGCTGCCGATGAGCGCGCGGCCCAGGACAGCGTTGCCGGCCCACAAGAGGGGCGGCAGCGAGAGTACCAGCGCGACGCGGGCGGTCAGGCGGCCCGTCATTGGAAGGAGGTCAGGCCGCGCAAGGGCAAGGAGGTGTGGGTGGAGGTGGTCGAGAAAGGCTCGGGCTCGGCGCCGCTGCTGCTCGGCAAGGCGAGGAGGGCGGTGAAGCTCAGGCAGCTGCCCACCCCTTCCGTGCTGGTGACGGTGATGTCGCCGCCCATGAGCTTGACGAGCCGGGCGACGATGGCCAGGCCAAGGCCGGTGCCGCCGTAGCGCCGGGTGATGCTGCTGTCGGCCTGCACGAAGGGTTCGAAGACGCGTGAGAGCTGCTCGGGAGACATGCCGATGCCGGTATCGCGCACGGTGAAACGCACCGGCGCGCCGGCCGCTGGTGCATCGACCACCGGTTCGACCGTCACCTGGACGGAGCCCTGATGGGTGAATTTGACGGCGTTGCCGACGAGGTTGATCAGCACCTGGCGGATGCGGACGGCGTCGCCCACGAGGGTGGCCGGAATGCTGTCGGCCACCTGCCAGGCCAGCCGCAGGCCTTTTTGCTGGCTGGTCAGCAGCAGCGGGGACAGCGCGTCTTCCAGGCACTTGCGCACGGAGAAGGGGCGGTGCTCGATGATCATCTGGCCGGCTTCGATCTTGGCGACATCGAGCAGGTCATCGATGATGACCATGAGCCCCTTGGCCGACTGGTTCGCGAGACTGATGTACTGGCGCTGCTTGGCGTTGAGTTCGGTGTGAAGCACGAGTTCCGTGAGCCCCAGCACGCCGTTCATCGGGGTGCGGATCTCGTGGCTCATGTTGGCGAGGAAGGCGCTCTTGGCCATGTTGGCGTTGTCCGCCGCGACGCGGGCGCTTTCGAGGGCTTTTTGCGTGGCCTTGAGGTCGGCGATGTCGCGGGCGTTGACCTGCATCGCCCGACGCCCCGACACAGGATCGATCACCGGACGCACGTCCACGCCATGCCATCGCTGGCCGGCGAGGGTCAGCAGCTCCAGTTCGGCGCTGAAGGTCTGGCCTTTGCGCACCTGCGCCATGATGCGGGCCGCCACGGCCTGGTCGGGGAACATGCTGTCGAAATCGGACGGCCGCGGTGCATCACCGGTGCGGATGGGGCCGAAGGCCTGCACGGCCGCCGGGTTGCGCATGAGCGCCATGCCGTCGGGCAGCGAATGAAGGGCGACCCGCACGGTGGTGTGGGTGATGGCTTCGACGCCGCGGAGGGAATCGGCGTCGAGCCCGGTGGTCAGCGGTTCGGAGGCGAAGAGGATGCCTTGCCGGCCGTCAGGCATGCGGATGCCGCGAGACACCAGCACGGACGTGAACGGCTTGCCCTTCGGGTACAGCGTCCAGGAGTCCCGGGTGATTTCTCCGCGGGCATGGGCCTCGAGCGTCAGGGCAAGGCGGGTGCGCGCCCCTTCGCTCACATCGGAGAAGTCACGGGCTTTGAATTCCTCGACCGACTCGGCCTGCCAGAACGTCAGGCCTGCGCGATTGGCCCACACGGCTTGCAGGCGTTCGGCGTCGAACACCCAGATGGGCACGTCGAGCCAGTCATAGAACGGCAAGCAACTGAAATCGACCATCGCGTGACAGGGTGAGCGGCGCTAACCCGATCATGCCCCAAGGCGCTCCGCATGGGGTGCGCATTCACCACGGTTTTGTGAGCCTTGTGACCGTCTCCGGCCAGATCATTTCGCTCGGCGCACCCGCATCAGCTCATCGAGGATCAGCAAGATGGCGCCGACGGTGATGGCGCTGTCGGCGATGTTGAACGACGGGAAGGCGCGGCCGGCGTAGTGCACCTGGATGAAATCGACCACGTAGCCGTGAAGCACGCGGTCGATCACATTGCCGAGCGCGCCTGCGAGGATCAGTGCGAGCGCCCAGGCAAACACCTTCTGCCCGCCGTGGCGGCTCAACATCCAGACGATGAAAACGGCCGCTGCCGAGCCCAGGCCGATGAAGAACCACCGCTGCCACCCCGAAGCGCCCGCGAGGAAGTTGAATGCCGCACCGACGTTGTGGACCCGCACGAGGTTGAAGAACGAGGTGATCGTGCGGCTGTCGCCGTACTGGAAGTAATGGACGATCAGCGTCTTCGTGAACTGGTCCAGCACGATCACGAGGAGGGCGATGCCCAGCCAGGGCAGCAGGCGGGACGAGGGCGACGAAGCGGGGCGGGTGGCCATGGATGGGTGGGAAGTTGGAATGGGCGAGGTCAGGCGGCCGAGCGGGTTTCCCCGGCGCCGAACAAATTGGACAGGCAGCGGCCGCACAGCGCAGGATGCACCGCATCCTGGCCCACGTCGTCACGGTAGTGCCAGCAACGTTCGCACTTCGCGGCGTTGGAGGGCGTGACCGTGACCGCAAGCGCATCACCGGCGACGGCCTGCGCGGCCGAGGTGATCGTCACGAACTTCAGGTCATCGCCGAGGGACGCGAGCAGGGCCAGATCGGCAGGCGCGGCGGCGATCGTCACGTTCGCCTGCAGCGAGGCACCCACCTGGCCTGCTGCACGGACGGTCTCGATTTCCTTGTTCACCAGGTCGCGGATTTCGCGGATGCGGGCCCATTTCGTCAGCAGTGCTTCATCGGGCGTGCCGAGGTCGCTGTAGCGCTGGGTGAAGATGGATTCGCCGTTGCCCACGAACTGCCACGCTTCCTCGGCCGTGAAGCTCAGGAACGGCGCCATCCAGCGCAGCATGGCCTGGGTGAGGTGCCAGAGCGCCGTCTGCGCGCTGCGCCGCGCGTGGGAGCCCGCGGCGCTGGTGTACAGGCGATCCTTCAGGATGTCGAGGTAGAACGCGCCGAGGTCTTCGGAGCAGTACACCTGCAGCTTGGCCACGACCGGATGGAATTCATAGGCCTGGTAGTGCGCGAGCACCTCCGCCTGGAATTGCGACGCGCGGCTCAGGGCGTAGCGGTCGATCTCCAGCAGCTCGGTCAGCGGCACCGCATCCTTCTTGATGTCGAGATCGCTCGTGTTCGCCAGCAGGAAGCGCAGGGTGTTGCGGATGCGGCGGTAGGCGTCGACCACGCGGGCGAGGATCTTGTCGTCGCCGGCGATGTCGCCGGAGTAGTCGCTGGCGGCCACCCACAGGCGCACGATTTCGGCGCCGAGCTTCTTGTTCACCTCCTGCGGGTCGATGCCGTTGTTGAGCGATTTGCTCATCTTGCGGCCCTGGCTGTCCACGGTGAAGCCGTGGGTCAGCAGGCCCTTGTACGGGGCGCGGTCATAGAGCGCGCAGGCCAGCAGCAGCGAGGAATGGAACCAGCCGCGATGCTGGTCATGGCCTTCGAGGTACAGGTCGGCCTCCGGGCCGGCATCGTGATGCACATCGGGGTGTGTGCCGCGCAGCACGTGGAAGAAGGTGCTGCCGGAGTCGAACCACACCTCGAGGATGTCGGTGCTCTTCGTGTAGTGCGGCGCGTCCGCGGCGCCGAGGATGTCCTCGACCGTCACGCGGCTCCAGGCCTCGATGCCGCCCCGCTCGACGATGTCGGCGGCCTGGTCGAGGATCTCCATGGTGCGCGGATGCAGCTCGCCTGTGTCCTTGTGCAGGAAGAAGGGGATCGGCACCCCCCAGCTGCGCTGGCGGCTGATGCACCAGTCGGGCCGGTTGGCGATCATGTCGTACAGGCGGGCCCGGCCGTTTTCCGGGTAGAAGTGCGTCTGGCCGATGGCCTCGAGCGCGGTCTGGCGCAGCGTCTTCGGGGCCTTGTCCTTCGTGAAGACGCCAACGCCTTCGTCCATCCGGATGAACCATTGGGCGGCGGCGCGGTAGATCACCGGCGTCTTGTGGCGCCAGCAGTGCGGATAGCTGTGGGTGATCGTGGTGGTGTGCAGCAGGCGGCCGGCGTCCGACAGCGCCTGCAGGATCACCGGCACGGCCTTCCAGATGTGCTGGCCGCCGAAGAGCGGGAAGTCGGCCGCATAGGTGCCGTTGCCTTGCACCGGGTTGAGGATCTGGTCGTACGTGATGCCGTGCGCGATGCAGGAGTTGAAGTCGTCCACGCCGTAGGCCGGCGACGAATGCACGAGGCCTGTGCCATCTTCCGCGGTGGCGTACTCGGCCAGGTAGATGGGCGACAGGCGGCGGTAGCCGGCATCCACGTCGTACAGCGGATGCTCGAACTCGAGGCCGCCGAGGCGTTCGCCCAGCGCGGTGGCGATCACCTTGCCTTCGATGCCGTAGCGGGTGAGGCAGGCTTCCACGAGCGAGGCGGCGAGCACCAGCAGGCCGCGCGGGGTGTCGACCAGCGCGAATTCGATGCCGGGGTTCAGGTTGATGGCCTGGTTCGCGGGGATGGTCCACGCCGTGGTGGTCCAGATCACCGCGAAGGCATCCTTGGCGAGCGAGGGCAGGCCGAAGGCGGCCGCCAGTTTCGAGGGGTCGTGGGCCTTGAATGCCACATCGAGCGTCTGGCTCTTCTTGTCGGCGTATTCGATCTCGAATTCTGCGAGCGAGGAACCGCAATCGAAGCACCAGTGCACGGGCTTGAGGCCGCGGTACACGAAGCCGCGTTCGATCACCCGCTTGAAGGCGCGCAGTTCGCCGGCCTCGTTGGCGAAATCCATCGTCTTGTACGGATGTTCCCAGTCGGCCAG
>Ga0207679_10001623_pt1 | contig 14021 bp, 11 predicted proteins | sample KBSC73metaG_FD_184320 | JGI IMG/M metagenome (GOLD analysis project Ga0207679, IMG submission 184320) | Corn rhizosphere microbial communities from Kellogg Biological Station, Michigan, USA - KBS C7-3 metaG (SPAdes) (version 2) | ecosystem: Host-associated > Plants > Roots > Rhizosphere > Soil ... | reverse complement strand
GAGCGCGGGGATCCGCCGCGCGATCGAGGCGATCACGATTCCCGATGATATCGCCGCGGCAATACGCGACGCGCTCGCTTCGCTCGGCGAGCAATCCGCCTGCGCCGTTCGCTCCAGCGCAACGGCAGAGGACACACCGGGCGCGTCGTTCGCGGGGCAACAGGACACGTACCTCAACATCGTCGGGGTGACGTCGGTGCTCAGGCACGTGCGCCGCTGCTGGGCGTCTCTCTTCACCGAGCGAGCCGTGACCTATCGGCTGCGAAACGCCATTGACCACCGGATCGTGCGTATGGCCGTCGTCGTCCAGCGCATGGTGTTCCCGTACGCATCAGGCATCCTGTTTACCGCCGACCCTGTCACCGGCGACCGTACGGTCGTCTCCATCGACGCGAGCTTCGGCCTGGGCGAGGCACTCGTCTCTGGTCTCGTGAACGCTGATGTGTACAAGGTGCGAGACGGCCGAGTCATCGTGAGGACGATCGGCACCAAGCAGGTTGCCGTGCAGGCGTCACCGTTAGGCGGCACACGACAGCAGGAGGTTGAGCCCGAGCAGCGGCAGCAGGCGACGCTCACGGACCCGCAGATCCTGGGACTGGCCCAACTCGGCCGTCGGATCGAGGCGCATTTCGGTCATCCACAGGACGTCGAATGGTGCCTGGTGGACGGTGGCTTTCAGTTCGTCCAGAGTCGGCCTATCACCACGCTGTTCCCGATTCCCGCTGTGAGCGACGCGGACAGACACGTCTACGTCTCGACCGGGCATCAACAGATGATGACCGACGCGATGAAGCCGCTCGGCATCTCGATCTGGCAGTTGACCGCGGCGGCGCCCATGTACGAAGCGGGTGGGCGGATCTTCGTTGACGTCGCTCGAGCGTTGGCGTCGCCGGCGGGGCGCGCGGGTCTGTTCGCGACGCTGGGCAAATCGGATCCGTTGATCAAAGACGCTCTTCAGACGATCATCGATCGTGACTTCATCCCTCTGGTGCCGGGCGCGCCCGACGCCGGTCCGCCCGTAAAAGAATGGTCTGCCCCGATTGAAACTGATCCTGCGATCGTCGACGAGCTGATCGCGAATGGTCGGGCGTCGATCGAGCATCTCACGCGGGAGATTCGCGCGAAATCCGGCACGGACGTGTTCGACTTCATCGCGACGGACATGGAAGACCGGAAGCGCGTCGCGTTCGACCCGCGAGGTATGCAGGTCATCATGGCGGGACTGACCTCCTCGTGGTGGCTGAACGAGCATCTGGAGGAGTGGATTGGCGAGAGGAATGTGGCCGACACGCTCGTGCAATCGGTTCCCAACAACGTCACGTCAGAGATGGGTCTCGATCTCCTGGACGTCGCCGATGCCATTCGACCACATCCGGAAGTCGTGGCGTTTCTTCGGCGAGTCGAAGACGACAATTTCCTCGACGCGCTCCCCACACTTCCGGGCGGACACGAATCGAGGCGCGCCATTGACGCGTGGCTCGAGAAGTACGGCATGCGTGGGGTGGGCGAGATCGACCTCACACGACCGCGGTGGAGTGAACGTCCGACGGCGCTCGTTCCCCTGATCCTTGGCAACATCAGGAACTTCGCTCCAGGCGAGGCCGAGCGGCGATTCACGCACGGGCTCGATGCGGCGCGTAGGAAGGAAATGGAGCTGCTTCAACAGGTGCGGTTGCTGCCGGGCGGCGACGAGAAGGCCCGGGAGGTCACGCGGATGATCGATCGCGTCCGGACGTTCGTTGGATACCGCGAGTACCCGAAATATTTCATCGTCAACCGCTACTTCGCCTATAAGCAGGCACTGATGACGGAAGCCGATCGTCTCGTGGAATCCAACCTGCTGCGAGACCGCGAAGACGTTTTCTTCCTCACATTTCTGGAATTTCGCGACGTCGTTCGCACGAACGTCGTGGACTATGACCTCATTCGCGAGCGGAAAGAGGTATTTCGGGTGTACCAGCGCCTAACGCCACCTCGAGTATTTACCTCAGACGGAGAGATCGTCACGGGCGCGTACCACCGCGACGACGTGCCGCCGGGAGCGCTGGTCGGGTTGCCGGTTTCCGCGGGAACGTTTGAGGGTCGCGCGCGAGTCGTCTTCGATCCGGCCAAGGCCGACTTCGAACCGGGTGACATCCTCGTCACTCCCTACACGGACCCCAGTTGGACGCCGCTCTTCGTGGCGATCAACGGTCTCGTCACGGAAGTCGGCGGCCTGATGACGCACGGCGCCGTGATCGCGCGAGAGTACGGGTTGCCGGCCGTCGTCGGTGTCGAACATGCAACCGAGCGGATCCGCGATGGGCAGCGGATTCGCGTGCACGGCACTGCGGGATACGTGGAGATCCTCTCCTAACGGGTGCAAAATTGGGGTCAGAGTCGAATTTCATCATTCTAACGCGGCCGCGTTAGAATGATGAAATTCGACTCTGACCCCCTCATCGAGGATGTCATGCGGAATTTGAACCGCGTAGTCGTTGCCGGTCTGGCATGTGGTCTCGTGGCTGCCTTGGCCGCAAGTGCTTCACGCGCCCGGGCCGACCGAACCAATACGACCGCGAAACTCAGGATCGTGACGGTCGTCAAGCGAACCGGGATCGGGTGGTTCGAGCGGATGGAGCAAGGAATCAAACAGTTCGCGGCGCAGAATGACGTTGACGCCACCATGACCGGCGCCGCCGATGCCGATCCCGAGAAGCAGGCCGACGTCATCCGCAGGCTGATTGCCGAGAAGCCTAACGCGATCACCGTCGTGCCGAATTCGCCGGAGGCGCTCGAGGCGGTCCTGAAGCAGGCCCGCGCGGCGGGGATCAAAGTCGTGACACACGAGGCGAGCAATCAGGTCAACACCGACGTCGACATCGAAGCGTTCGACAACCTCGCCTTCGGCTCCTACCTGATGGACCAGCTCGCAACATGCATGGGCGGGAGCGGCAAGTATGTCGCGTTCGTGGGGCACACGACCGCGCGCAGCCATATGCGGTGGGCGGCGGCGGCGCACGACCAGGCGAAGGAGAAGTATCCGAAGATCGAGCGCATCGCACCGCCGGTCGAAACCGCGGAGAACCAGGAAACCGCGTATCAGGCCGCGAAGCAGCTGCTCGCAAAGCATCCCGACGTGAAGGGCTTCGAGGGCAGCTCCGTGGTGGATGTGGCGGGAATTGGGAGAGCGGTCCGCGAGGCTGGTGCTCAAGCCAGGACTTGCGTCATGGGAACGAGCCTGCCATCCGTTGCCGGCGAGTTTCTCGACGACGGGGCGGTCGACAGGATTTTTCTGTGGGACCCCGCGATCGCGGGGCAGGCGCAAGACAAGCTCGCGCTGATGCTTATTCAGGGAAAGAAAATTGGACCCGGGATCGATCTTGGTCTGCGAGGCTACCGCAACCTGAAGAGCATTCCTGGAACTCCGCATGCGCTTGCCGGCGCCGGTTGGATCGCGATCGACGCCGCGAATTTGAAACAGTATCCGTTCTGATTCTGGATGTGGGGATCCGTCGTTTTCCGTCAGAATCGGGCCGCGAGGAACTGAGCGGGGTCGGTGTACAGGACCATTTTTTTTCCCGTCCAGACGTTGACCTTGCAGAGACTCAGGTCCGCCTCATCGGCGACGTTCAGGCTGTTCACACAGTTTTGCAACTGCCTGGCTTTCGGTTTGTAGTGACCGCTTTCGTTGCTGATGTAGGTGATCTTCCCGTTTAGGAACTCGATCTCGCCGGCGCAGATCACGTCGGCGCCTGCGTTGAGGCTCGAGTGATTGTGCTGGGCATCGCCAGTGCCGTCATACACTCGGGTCGTCTTGCTGTAGAACAAGCCCACGGGCATCGTGATGAGGCTCCCGTACTTGTCCATTGCATACAGCTCGTGACCGGTCGAGGTGTGCGCAATGCCATCCTGCTTGTAGAAAAGGCCATTTTCGCACCAGGCAAGAAACTTCGAGACACGATCAGTCTTGCGGACGAAGTTCACCTCGGATTTCTGCGACACCATGCCCAGGAATTCGCCCGCCTCGACCATCGCCACGATCTCCTCGTAGTCACTCGACGAGATCTGCTTGATCTCCTTCCCATGCACGCGCGTGAGAAGGTTGATGTTCTTGCGGTTCGAGCCGAGGTCCCTGATGGTCCCGTCAGACGGGTTGTCTGACTTCAGCTTCGCGGCACCGGTCCTATGCAGGATCTCGCCAACGAGACTGCCGGCCTTCGGGGCGATTCCCTGATCCTTCGCGACGCCGCCCTTCTTGGTTGCGAGAAACTCCTTACGCTCGTGACTGTACCCCTTCCCGAGTGAGCGTAGCCCGCTCTTCTTGCCCGACACCTTCTTCTTCTCGTAGCTCAGCACCGCTTTGCGGAGGCTCATCACGTCGAGTCCGAATTGGGGCAACTCCTGCTCGACCTCCTGCACCAGCACCTGCACCTTTTGGAGCCGGAGACTGAAGTTCTCGGTCCGCTTGTCACCGTGCTTCTTGGCTTTCTTCCATCCCCACGCAATCGCCGCGGTATAGACCGCAATCAAGTTGCCGGCGGTTTGATTGAGCTCCGCCGCCCGGAGACGTTCGTCGATCGCTTTGAGGTCGGCGCCGCGTCCACACCACTTGATCTCGGTGCCGTCGTAGAAGTCCTTGGCTGTCATCATTGGTCGTGACCTTCGTCAGGAGAAGCGCGGCGTCCTGCAATCCGAATGACAGGAGTGCATGGGCGGAAACCGAGAAGTTGGATCGCCCCCCATGTCGACCGCAACGGGTCGCAGGTCACGACTTGGATCCCGGCGCCGCAGGCAAACGTCCGCGCGACTCGGGAGGCAGTGTCTTCGCCGCGGTTCGGCGTGCGCGCGTCGATGCGCTCACGCGGCTCATCGCACCGGGTGACGCGAGACGCCGCGCGCCACCTGAAACCGGCATGCCTCGAGGCATGCCGGTCACGGTACCTGGGCTCGACGCCGGAGCGCCAGCGACGGCGCGGTGCCCGGAGGGGCATCACCCACTCACATTCGCGAAACGCCGTGTCTTAAAGGGGATACCGAGCATCGGCGCCGTATTCCCACGCTGTCTCCACCGCACTTTTCCGCGAAAAACTGGCCAACTACTGGCCAACTCCGAACCCCAGTAAGACCGCGGTTGGATCGCCCGCAACCGCAACACGCCCGTCAGCATCACGCGGTACGGGAAGTCGGTTGTCGGTGAGCGCAACCGTGAATCTCGACGGTAACCCTGCACGTCGCCTACAGGGGCGGGGAGTCTGCGTTGTGGAACCACGTGCAGGTCCTTCCGGCGTTAGGCGTCTGCTGCTTCATTCGGCGGCCTCAATCTGCTGACCGACTCCGTATTCAGTGAGCGCGCGTGTCCTGTTCAGTGGACGGGCCGCATGGGTTCACGGCTCCGGCGCTCGCGATCTACGCGCTTGCGCCCCTCGACGCGGTCCTGCTCTCGCACATGCACTACGATGACCTCGACAAGCCTGCCGTGAAGCGGATCGCGAAAACGCATCCGCGCGCGATCTGGATCACGCCGCTCGTTCGCGTCGAATCAGTTGCCCCAAGAAGGTGCAATCGCCTTCCGTTACCGACGAGCAGCACGCTCGATCGAGGCGGAGTCCCATCGAGCCCTACTGCGCTGTCACACGCCGCGCATGCTCATCGCGCTGGCCGAGAAACTCGCCGACCGAGGCGAGCGACTCGATGTGATCGCAAAAGATCTTGAAGGTCGCCAACAGAGGTACGGCGATGAAGGCGCCCGCGATGCCCCAGACCCAGAACCAGAAGGCCAGCCCAATGAACAGCGCGACGGGGTTCAGCGAGAGTCGATGACCCAGGACGAGCGGGCTGACGACGTTGCCCTGAATCAGATTGATGACCAGGAAACTGGCCGGAACGAGCAGTGCGTGGCCAACGCTGTCGAAAGTCGTCAACGCAGCCACGGCCAGGATGACGACCATCGCGAGCGCGCCCAAGTACGGGATGAACTCCAGCAGCGCGACCAGCGCGCCCCAGAGTGCAGGGTTCGGCATCCCCCAGAGATACATCGCGCCCGCGACGACCGCGCCCTCGGCGACGTTCACCGACGCCGTCGTGAGGAGGTACATGGAAATCGAAGACTCGGTGGCGCGGGCGATCTGAACGGCCTTCCTCTTGTCACGCAGGTTGGGCAGCACCTTGATGAGCTTCTGGAGGAAAAGGTCGCCCGCCGCGAGCAGGAAATAGAGCAGGATCAATACTTCGAGGACGCTCGCAACCGACCGCTGGGTTGTGCCGAACGCGCGCGAGGCCAGGCTCGGCCCCTGCACCACCACCTCCGCCCGTTTCGCCGCGCCGCTGCTACCGCTCGCCGCCGCGCCGGCAGCATTCGCTACCTGCTCGGCCGTCCTCGAGGCGCGTCGAATAGGCCGGATGATCTTGTCGAGCCGCGCTTCAGCCGTGGCTATCGTTGCCGGTACGGTTGCTGCCCAGTCGCGCACGGTTCCGGACAATCCGAACGCGCCAGAGCCCAGTACACCCAATATGGCCAAGACAACGAGACCGGCGCCGAGCGGCGCCGGGATGTGGAACCGTACGAGCGCGCGGACGAGTGGGCTCAACAGGAAGCTGAGCAGGAGCGCGAACACGATCGGCAGGAGGAAATCGCGAGCAAAATACAACGTGTAGAGAACGGCGAGCAACGCCAGAACCGTTAAGCTGACTGACCGCCCTCGCACGCCTTCGATCGCCGACGCGGTCTTCGAGAGGTCGGGCCCGGCCGAGCCCGGATCCGCAGGTCGTGCCTCCGCCACCCCATCAACGTCGGGCGTCACAACCGAGGCGTCGTCCACCATATCCACCGTCATCAAAAAAACAGCTCCCAGTCGCAGGTTTCGTCAACTGTCTTTCCTCCGCGCGCCGTCGCGGCAAGGACTTGGCGTCGGCCATTTAACGCCTCTTCTCGCCCCAAACGGTCGCCCGCGCTCGCAAAACGCACAGGATGATCGGCCTACCTCATCCGGAAGACCTGGTGATATCTGCTCTGTGACGACTCCATGCTGGACCGTGGCTCGCCACTGACGGGCTCAATACGATGGGCGTACAGGGAACGGTACAGGACGCCTAACGCGAGGTAGCGCCGCCCGCGCTTGGCGCGCAGATCACTGGGCAGGCGGCGCGAGGTTGCCGCACGCGACGACCACCTCGGCGTTCGCTGCCGATGCCTGCACCGTTACGAAGTAGCCACCTGAGGCCGGCGTCGCCATGGCGACTCGCGCGGTTGCCCCGCCGCGGCCGTCGTCACCCACCTTGATCGTCCTGTACGCGTCGGCCGAGCCGAGGACGCCGTCATCCGCCCCGCACTGCCCGCGGTGCACCTGCCAGGGGTGAAGACCGCCGGGCGTCGCGTTCGCAATGCTGACGGAGAAATCGGTGTCCGCGTTGTTGCGACTCGGCTGCATGGTGGCCGTCCCATTCATCTGCACCGCACCGACGAGCGCCGCCGGGGTGACGAGCGTGGCGCGCCACCGCGAATTCACGTTCGCGTCCCGGCTCACCTCGGTCACTGGCTCATGATGGAAGGGGTTGCACGCGCCGAGCTCTAACGTCGAGGCTGCGATCGCCAGTAGGAGGACTTGGGGCCTGCGCATACCCTCCGAGGACTGACGGAACTCGCCGGTCAGTAGTGCTCATGCGGTAGCGGCCACGACCCACTCCCGTATTGACCAGTTGGACAATGAAAGATACTTGTTATCATCCATCTGGTCAATGTGCGCTGTCACACATACGACTCCGGCGCGCGATTCTGCCCGGCAGTGAGGTCCTGGGCTCGTTCGAGCGGCCCGCCCAACACACGAACGCATTCGGACCGAAGCGACCAACGTTCGTCGGCACCGCGCTGAGGAATCGGCTAGCTTGAAACATCCGGGCGTCTTCCAGGGCGCACGATGAGGCTGATCGTTCAGCCGCGCATTCCGCTTTCGACATCGAGATGGGCGCTCGCGTCCTTCCCTCTGCCGCCGGTTGGGTGTTCCCACAGCGGAGAGGTCCAACATGCCAGGGGTCACACGACGGCGACCGCAGCGCGCGCCACCCATCGGGATGGTGCAACCGAATCGCTTGCTTCGAGCGCTTTCCGCAGCAGACTACGCGGCGCTCCTGCCGGACCTGAGGCGCGTCGCGATCAGCGCCGGTCAGCCCATCTCCGAGCCGCTCGAGCGATCGCGGCAGGTGTACTTTCCGGAGACGGCGGTTTTCTCTCTAATCATCGTGATGGCCGATGGCGCTGCCGTCGAAGCGGCAACCGTCGGGAACGAAGGGATGGCGGGACTCTCGCCATACCTCGGTACCGGCGTGATGAACACACGCTGCCTCGTCCAGATCGCGGGCGATGCACAGCGCATTGCTGCCTCGGCACTGATACGCGTGATCGCCGCGAGCCCCGCGGTGGGCGTGGTGTTGCGCCGCTACACGCAGGCCTTCATCAACCAGTTGGCGCAATCGGTCGCCTGCAACCGCCTGCACACCATCGACCAACGGTGCGCCCGGTGGCTCCTCATGACGCATGACCGCGTCGGGGGAGGCGATGCGTTCGACCTCACGCAAGAGTTCCTCTCGTACATGCTCGGTGTCCGCCGCGAGGCCGTCTCCGGTGCATCACACGCACTGCAGGAACAAGGCATCATTCGTTACCGCCGCGGGCACCTTTCCGTCGTCGACCGGCCGGCGCTCGAGCGCGCGGCATGCGAATGCTACGCCGCGACGCGTGACGACTACGGGCGACTCTTCGGATAGCGGTTGACACGCGGCCGCCAAGAGTGACGCCCGCCCTTGTGTCGCAATGTTCGATGTCGCACATTGCAGACTCTGCAGCTTGCCACCAGGCAGAGAAGGCTCGGTGTCACGGGCCACCTACGGCACACGGCGCTCCTGGCGACGCCTCGTCCAGGACGATCGCCATGGTTGCCCTCCCGCCACACAGCCCTCGATCCTCCGTCGGGTCCTCGCCATCGCTGCTCGAGCCGACCGCGGTCTTCGGCGACGCACCGAGCGGCATCTCCGACGCCAGCCGCCAACTCCGCGCGCTCGCGATGCTCAGTGGGTCGCTCACCGACCCGCTCACGCCGAGGGACGCCGCCGACGTCGTCGAGCGCCAGGCGCTCGCTGTCCTCGACGCCGCGAGTGCCGTCGTCGTGACGCTCGGCGAGTTCCCGCCTAACGAAGCGGCCGACTCCGCGGTGCTCCTCGGCGCACGGCCGCCAGTCGCGGCTCGCGAGGGCGCCGGGCGCGCCGGCGAGACGCTGACGCTGGTGCACGCCATCGGCGTCCCGGGCCACGTGGCCGCCGCGCTGCAGCACCTCCGGTTCGATGCACCGGTACCGCTGGCGGAGGTGGCGCGAACGGGCGAGCCGGTGTTCCTCAAGTCCGAGAGCGAGTTGCGACGATACCCGGAATGGTGTGACGCGATCCTGAGCGCTGGCTCATGCGCTGCCGCGGCGGTCCCAGTGTGGGCCAATGGACACCTCCGCGGCGTGCTCGGCCTAACGTGGGTGACCCCGCACGCCTTCGACGAAGACGAGCGCGCGTTCGTGCTCACCCTGGGCGTCATGTGCGCACAGGCAATCATGCGCGGCCATCTCACGGATGCCGGGCGGCAGGCCAGGGAAGCCGCCGAGCACGCCAACCTGGCGAAGACACAGTTCCTCCAGACGATGAGCCACGAGTTCCGGACGCCCCTGAACGCGATCCTCGGCTACACCGAGATCCTGGCGGACGAGATCGTCGGCCCCGTCACAGCGGTGCAGAAGGATCACCTGCGCCGCATCCGCGGGTCGGGCGACCATCTCCTGGCGCTCATCGAGGAGCTGCTGCGCTTCGCGCGGCTCGATGCGGGCGAGGAATCGGTCAACACGGAGCGCGCGCTCGCCGCCGACGTCGTGGCAGAGACGTTCGACATCGTCCGTGCGCTCGCCGAGCGAAAGGGATTGCAGCTGCGGTCCAAGATCCCCGACCACCCCGTCGAGCTCTACACCGACCGCCTCAAGCTGCGACAAGTCCTGGTCAACATCGTCACCAACGCCGTGAAATACAGCGACGGCGGCGAGGTGCTTCTTGACGTCGAAGTCGCCGGGTCCGGTGATGCAACGAGGATCAACTTCGCCGTGACGGACTCCGGGCGGGGAATCGCCGTCGCCGACCAGCTACGCGTCTTCGAGGCGTTCTGGCAAGTGCACCAGTCGCTCACGCGGTCGTCCGACGGGACGGGCCTCGGACTCGCGGTGGCTCGGCGACTCGCGCGCCTGCTCGGCGGTGACGTTGTCATCGGCGAGAGCCACATCGGACATGGTACCACCTTCGTTACGTGGCTTCCGGCGCACTACCGTGCGCCCTGAGACCGCTCGTCGTCTGTCACGATTCCAATTCCGGGTGCAAATGAAAGCGCCGGAATGCGGTTGCGGTAGTACCTAACGCGGGTCAGTTACCGCAGTGCAACAGGCGTTGCAGAAGACGCTATGAGGTCTGCTTCGGCATGAATCGGCTCGGCTAAGCGTGCTTGAGAGCGGCGGCTCGCCATATCGGGGCGCCGACCTCGCCTGGCCAGTGCGGTCGTCCGCCGCCGCCACGACACACCCCACCGACCGTTATTCGCTATACCCCGCACTTCGACGCGGACGGCAGGGCGGTACTCGCCCATGCGTGCGGGCTCGGCGCGGAGGGGATCGTCAGCAAGTGCCGCACGGCACCATACCGAGCCGGGTCGCGCTCGGACGACTGGCGGAAGACCAAGTGCGTTAGGCGCCAGGAGTTCGTCGTCGGCGGGTTCACCGAGCCCGAAGGCTCGCGCGAAGGCGTCGGGTCCATCCTCGTCGGGTACTACGAAGGACGCGCGCTCCGGTTCGCCGGTCGGCACGGGACGAGGGTGGAACGACGCGTTCGGCCGGAAACTCCGCGGGCTGCTCGAGTCCATCGCGGTCGACGCTACGCCGTTCGACCCGCCGCCGCCCGGCGCCCTCCGCAGGCTCGCGCACTGGGTAGAGCCGCGGTACGCGCACCTCGTCGAGTCGAAAGCGCGCCGCCGAGCTGACGTCGGCGGCCGTTGCAGCGGCGCTCGCCGGCGCCGTGGCGCCCGTTGACCGACACCGGGATGTGTTGCCGTTTGCGGTGATCTCGTGGCGCGACGTCGGCGTGTGGCTCGGGCTAGGCTCGGAGCATGGCCAGATTCACTTCACTGCATGAGGCGTTTACTCGCACGGATCGGCGTCGGCTGGCACGGGCGCTCTCACCGCGGTCGTCGGGGCACATCTACCGCCGGATGGCCGCGGTGTTGGCGATCGCGGACGGCGAGCGCCTCGAGGACGTCGCGCGTCGGCTCCGCGTCACGCGTCGAGCGGTGTATCGGTGGGTCACCCGCTACCTCGCGCGGCGGGACCCGCGTGACCTCGTGGACAAAGCGCGGTCCGGGCGGCCGCGACACCGCGGCCCCTCGACTCCGCAGCTGCGACGGCTGCTCGCGACGGACCCGCGGACGCTCGGCTACCAGAACGCGACGTGGACGGCGCCGCTGCTCGCGGCGCACTGTGCCCGGCACGGCCACGGCGCCGTCGACGCGCGCACCATCCGGCGGCGGCTCCACGAGCTGGGCTACCGCTGGACGCGACCGCGGTATCGTTATGCACATCGTGCAGCTCATCTGTCGCAGAAAAAGGGGCTCTCCGCCGTCGCCTGAGAGCGAGCGTCCGCCCCGGGGACGTGGTGCTGTTCACCGATTGGACGCTCCTGCGACTCTTCCCACCGCTGCGCGGCGCGTGGTCGCCCATCGGGATCCCGCACGGGGTGCTGATCACGGGCGAGAACGCCAAGGCCGTGCTGTTCGGCACGATCAATCCGCGCACCGGCCATCGGGTGGTCGTGGTCAGGCCGAAGGCGGCGGGAGAGGACGCGCGGGCGTTCCTCCGCGAGGTGCGACGTCACTATCCGCGGGCCGGGACGATCTGGCTGCTGGCCGATCGCGCGAGCGCGCACACGGATCATCGCACCCAGGCCCTCGCGGCGCAGCTGCGCATCCGCTTCGTGTGGCTCCCGACGCAGGCGTCGGAGCTGAACGTGATGGACCAACTGTGGCGCGAGTTGAAGCGTGTGATCGCGGCGAACCGCCAGTTCCCGACCGTCCTCGCGCTCGACGCGGCCGCGATGCTCTGGGTGCTCATGCTCGCGCCGCGAGAAGCCCGTCGCGAAGCGGGACTCCTTTCGCCCAACTTTTGGCTCCGCGATTTGTGACAATACTTTTGTCCACCTACTTAGGCGCTGCGCGGCGAGGTGCGTGTCTAATAGCATTTGACATCTCCGTCCGTCTGGGTACTCGCGACCTCGCACGCTGCGCAGCCGCGTAGCATAGTCTGCGCGTCGCTACCCATTGCCCGCAGTCGCGGTCGGTGCATATTGTTGCACGAACGTAGTGCATCATGTTGCACCCGAGGGCTAATATGTCGCTCCGAGACCGCGAGGCTGCCCGAGCCGGGAAAGACGCACGGTTACGCCTCGCCGAAGTGATTCGCGAATACGCTGCACGCCGCGGGTGGGCGTTGGAGCGCGTCGGCGCTGAGCTTGGGGTGAGTCGCCGTACCTTGTTCAACTACGCGGGACGGGAACCGAAACCGGACGGTCTGCCCCCGATCGCCGCGCAGCTTCCGAGTGCCGAGCATCTGCGACTCGTGTGCAAGCTGACCGACGTCTCCGCAGACTGGGTGTTGTTCGGAACTGAACCGCGGTACCGCGGACAGTACCGCGCGGCGGCGGCGCTAGAGAGTGATATTGCGACCGCTGTTATGCGCGAAGCGGGTGTCCGATCCAACGTTGCCGCGGACATAATGGTTGACGGCAACGCGGTCGTCCTAACGGCCGCGGCGGCCGTCGCGGTCGGTGCGAAGGCATGGAGACGTTGGATGACCGACGCTACGCTCGCGCTCCTCGGCTTTGGGTACGGTGGTCTTGAGGCTCACATCCTCCATCTAACCGCGCGGAAGGCTGGCGCTCGGGCCAGTAAACGTCGTCACGGGGACCTAATTGCGCCGCTGATTCGCCAAGCGATCGACGACCTCCTCCGGCACTTCAAGCCAGGCGGATCCACGGGGATGCCCGATACTGGACCGATTCGGCTAGTTCGAATGCGTCCGCTTGTTGGAAGCGGGTCGCGAACCCCATACCCCGAATTTTTTATTGACATACCGCCGACGCGCCAAGACGTGGCGAAAATCGTTCGCTTTGCGCTTTGGCAACTCGGCCGGCGTTTCATCAACAGCGGAGTGGATCCGGAAACATGGCTTCCGCCAGCCGATGAGTTAGAAAGGGGGCTCCCGGGCGTTTCGTGGCGAGACGCGCGCCAAATCGTGCTGGAACGCGAGTCGCCTTTCGACGTGTTCTGCTCACGATGGCTAAGCGGTCGCCTAACGCCGTCGAGCTAACCCCTGAGAGCGGACAGCCTCCTGGCGCTTCCCACGTGCTTCCCAGGCTGGCGCCCGGAGGGAAAATGCGAAAAGCCCGGCGCCACATAAGTGGTTGCCGGGCTTTCAGTTGCCCCTCCTGGGCTCGAACCAGGACTCTTCTGATCCAGAGTCAGACGTGTTGCCAGTTACACCAAGGGGCAGCGTCACAAATTTCCGCGTTGGCGCGGAACTCGTAAGCTAGCTTTGGACGACTACCCCAACAACCCCCGAACTCCCGGCCCTACCACGTCTTGCCGCTCCTCCGCCTGGCCGTCGCAGCATCCCTGTTCGCAACCGTGGCGTGCCGCGGGATGCCCGAAACACTCGGGCCCGATCGCCGCACCGCGCGCGCGAACGCCGACGCGCTATTCGGCGGCCTCGCCACGCGGTTCGACAACGTCCAGCGCGCTCCCAAGTTCTACCAGGCTCGATCGAAGCTCGGCCGGTACGCCCTGTCGCCGTCGGGCGTCTATGGCGACACATCGGTGTGGACGACGGTAGGCGCGGATAGCACGAGGACGCTCACGCTCCTCGGCACCCATACTCCGACCGGATACCTCTTCGCCCCATACGCTTCCGTCGGAGTATGGG
>Ga0207679_10001618_pt1 | contig 14030 bp, 16 predicted proteins | sample KBSC73metaG_FD_184320 | JGI IMG/M metagenome (GOLD analysis project Ga0207679, IMG submission 184320) | Corn rhizosphere microbial communities from Kellogg Biological Station, Michigan, USA - KBS C7-3 metaG (SPAdes) (version 2) | ecosystem: Host-associated > Plants > Roots > Rhizosphere > Soil ... | reverse complement strand
TCCGGTTGACGTAAACGGGACAAGTACTTTGCTTTCAACAAGCCGTTTTTTTGTCCCGAATTCATCCTCTCTTCATACAGAAGCTGTGCAAATCCTTATACAAGGATCAAGCGATTGATATTTAAAGATTTTTCAGACTTATCCACAGAAATGGCGTCCAGTTAACCATTACCACCATTTATATATATCAACATCGATTTAAAAAACCATTACCCATCATTACCGCCAAAACGGCCCTCTTTATGTGCCAATAATTCGCGTGCTAATGACGGTTTTCCCCAATCGCGCGGGTCCAACACGCGGTCTGCTCCGGCGTCATTCGGCCAAGCGGCTCCAGACGCCCATCCTGCAAGCTCTCCTGTTCGATGTCGCTCAAATATTGCTCGCGTGATAACAGCGTCCCAAAGCAAATGTTTTCGCTTGACGTTTCCTCATGCATTTCTCGCCGCAAGCGTTCCAGCAATTCATCCATGATTGATGCCGGTATCAGCTTGCGATGTGTCGGGTAGATGAAGCCGAACAGCACAAGATGGGCTAGCAGTACTCTCCAGTGTGGATCGAAGCGGCGAAACAGCCGTGCCCAGTCGAATTTGTCGCCGCAAGCGCGCAGCAAATGGGCGACATCGGCACCGTCATAGCGTTCACGTTCCATGATGTATGCCTTGGACCAGATCATTTCCTCCGGCGGTGAAATTTTTACCGGTACGCCAAGCACTTCTTCCTCGATCGCATATTCGAACCACTGGTCGTCCACTTCCGCGACGGCATTGCCCGAACTGAAAATCAAGTCGATGTAAAAACCGTCGTGATGCGCCTTGCCGAGCCAATGGGAAAAAGTCAGTTCGGTACGGTAACCGGCCTTTTCCAACGCTTCGGCGGCACGATGGAAATCGCTGCGGCGGAGAAAGAGATCGAGATCCTTGGTATGTCGATCAATGCCGGTATAGCGGTTGAAGGCATAGGCTCCCCCCACCAGGAAGGAAACTTGCGCGGCATTCAGGGTTTCCAGCACATGCCGGTAGAACATAGCGGTATCGGAGTTGGGCTGTTCGCCGGAGCGCGTGGTCATCGTTGCGTTTTCCATGTTGCAGGCTCCGGGAAAGATGACGAACAGAATCAGCAAAACTTATGCCATTCAGTGATGGTCTTCAGAAGTGAAAAGAGAGGAGCATATCGTGACACCCAAAGACACCATTCGCTTTGCCGCAGTCGGCGACATTCACTGCAAGAAGGAATCGGCAGGCAGTTTGCGCAGGTTTTTTTCACAGGCTGCGGAGGCTGCGGACGCATTGCTGTTATGCGGCGACCTGACCGATTATGGCTTGCCGGAAGAAGCGCAAATCCTTGCGGAAGAATTGTCGGTGGCGCGCATTCCCATCATCGCCGTGCTTGGCAATCACGATTATGAATCGGAGTGTCCGCAAGACGTCAGGCGCATTCTCAAAGATGCAGGTGTGCGCGTGCTGGATGGCGAGGCGCTCGAAGTCCATGGTGTCGGTATTGCCGGGATAAAGGGGTTTGCCGGTGGTTACGGACGCGGGACCTTGGGATCGTGGGGAGAGATGGCGACCAAGCAGTTCGTCAACGAAGCCATCCACGAAGCGCTCAAGCTGGAATCGGCATTGGCCAAGCTGCGTACCAGTCAACGTATCGCGATGCTGCATTACTCGCCCATCGCCGCCACCGTGCAAGGCGAGCCGATGGAGATATTTCCCTTTCTCGGCACCAGCCGGCTGGAAGATCCATTGCTTCGCTACCCCGTCACGGCAGTGGTGCACGGTCATGCGCACCGCGGCTTTCCGGAAGGGAAAACGGCCAACAACGTGCCGGTCTATAACGTGGCAAAGCCGCTATTGCAGCGCCTCTACCCCGACCGGCCGCCATTTCGGCTTATCGAAATTCCGGGCACAACGCCGACAGAGACGGACATGTGATGAAGCGCAATACGGGAGTAATTACTGAAAGTATTGCTTAAAAGCATGTGATAAGCTCGGCAGGTCTTGTTTTCGTTCTCTCCATGCCATGAAATGCGCGATTGTCCCCGTCACGCCCTATCAGCAAAACTGCAGCATTCTCATCTGTGAAAACACCAAGCGCGCCGCGTTGGTCGACCCTGGCGGCGAAGTACCGCGTTTGCGTGCGGCGCTGGAACAGTTCGGCGTGAAGCTGGAGAAAATTTTCCTTACCCACGGCCATTTGGATCACTGTTCCGCTGCCGATATCCTACGTAAGGAGTTCGGCGTGCCGATCGAAGGTCCGCACCGCGAAGACAGTTTCTGGATCGAGCAATTGCCCGCCGCCACGCAGCGCATGGGTTTTCCGCCGGCAGATGCCTTCGAGCCGGACCGCTGGCTGGAAGACGGCGATACCGTAAGCTTTGGCGCGCAGACCCTGAAAGTGCTGCATTGCCCAGGCCATACCCCCGGGCATGTGGTGTTCTTTCACAGCGGCGAGCGGGTCGCTTTTGTCGGTGATGTGCTGTTTCGCGGGTCGATCGGCCGCACCGATTTTCCACGCGGGGATCACGCGGCCCTGATCGAGTCCATTCGCAACAAACTTTGGCCGCTGGGAGACGACGTGGCTTTTGTGCCGGGGCATGGGATGACTTCCACGTTCGGCGAGGAGCGGCAGACCAATCCCTTTGTGGCAGACGAGCGATTCGGGTGAGCTTGACTGACCACTAATCGCTGCTATACTTTCCTATAATCAACATTGCAGGGCAAACCGTTCGAAAGAGCGGGACGCAAAGCTTCCGGCCTAAAAGAGATCGTCTCTCATGGTAGCGGAGCCGCCTTTCGAAGCGAAGTCACGCTTCCGCCATGGCTTGCCTTGCTTTTCCGCGCGAGCCGAGATGATGAGATTCCTAGCCCGATTCCTAGCCCTTTTCCTGCTGCTGGCTCCGCTGACCGCCGCAGCGCAGTGCGGTTTCGTCAATTCCGATGAAGGCATGAAGATCGTTGTCGGCAAAGGCGACAAACGGTGCTTCTCCTCGCCAGAATTCCGTGAAAACTTTCGCAGCAGCCTGATTGCCTCGGTCAAGGCGATGGAAGTGGAAGAAACACGCACTGCATGGCAAAGAAGAGCCTTTGACGAGCGCAACACCACTGGCGAAAAGCTGTGGAGGCTGGCCGAACGCCAGCATGCGGCAACGGGAGGCCGCTATTTCGGGCAACGCTGAAGTGGAATCAGTGATGTTGCCTCTCTGACATCTGTTGCAGCGCAACGTTCTTTTTGTCTGCCTCTGACGAGAAAATGTTTCCAATCGGAATCATTGGATGCAGAATGGAAATAATCGTTCGTGTTTGCGGAAAATATCAGATGAACTTTTTCTTTTCCATTCGACACCGAAAAATGGCGTTTGCGGTCACAGCGGCCTTGGCCGCTCTTACCGATATAGCCTGTGCAGACGATAACAATGTCAGTGCGCCGATTCAAGCCGCCCAGACGTATGTCCAGGCTTCGGGGACTGTCGATATGGAGCGTAACAATACGGCAGCAGTGCTTGTTCGCATCAATGCCAATTATGCTTATGGCAAGAACATCACTGGCAAAGGCGTGACTATCGCCATGATGGATTCCGGTATCAGCGCCACGCACCGTGAATTCGCCGGGGCGGGAAAGATCGCCACGGGCTTTAATGCATTCAACGGCACCAACGACGTGACCGACCTTCTCGGACACGGCACCCATGTGGCAGGCATCCTGGCCGCAAACCGCGATGGTAAAGGTATCTTCGGCGTTGCTTACGACGCCACGCTGCTGCCGGTCAAGGTGTTAAGCGATACGGGCAAGAGTTCCATCAGCGTGCTCGATGCCGGCTTGCGTTATGCCATCGGCAAGGCGGCAATCGTCAACATGAGTCTGGGCACTGATGTCGCTTACAATCCCGGAGCGTTGCGTCAAGCGGTGCAGGCCGGCATGCTGATCGTGGCAGCGGCCGGTAACGGCGGCGGAGCCAATCCCGGCTGGCCGGCGCGCTTTGCGAAAGAGTCCTGGGCCAACAACCAAATCATTGCCGTCGGAGCGGTCGATGCCTCCAACCGTATCGCCAGCTTCTCCAACCGCGCCGGCGATACCGCTGCCTGGTTTCTGGTGGCGCCGGGTGTCAACATCCCCTCCTCCTACCTGAACGGCCAGTACGTCTACATGAGCGGTACTTCAATGGCAACGCCGGTCGTATCTGGTGCCGCGGCCTTGCTCAAGCAGATGTGGCCGGCCCTGCGTGCCGAGCAGATCGCCAACATTTTGTTCGTCACCGCCACCGATCTTGGCGCACCGGGCATCGACCCTGTGTATGGGCGCGGCCTGGTGAATGTCGAGAAAGCCTTGCAGCCGATCGGTTCATTGACCACCACCACTTTCAACGGCAAGACCATTAATGTGCTTGCCGGCAGCACGCAGGTGTCGTCCGCGACAACACGCTTGTGGAGTCTTGCCGCCTCCGGACAATTGCAAGTAGTGGGACTGGACGACTACCGGCGCGACTTCAAGCTCGATCCCAGAGCAACACTGATACAGCCGCCCGGCCTGTCGCTGGATCAGGTATTCGGCAGCATGGAGCGGCGATTTGAAGCAGCCAACCGCGTATTGCCAAATGGGTCGAAATTCGTCGCGTTATACGAGTGGCATCGACCGCTTGCCGACAACATGGGAACAAGCGAGGCCAAGCCGCGCCTGGCCGCTTTCTCAATGACAAGCAGTCAAGCCGACGACGACGAGTTTGCCGTGGGCAGCGGCGGCATGGCTGGGCATTATTTCGGTGCAAGCGGCTTGCCGTTGGCCGAACATTTGCAACTGGACAATGTGACGGCGTTGGCGCATCCCTACTTTTCGTTGCTGCCCGGCGCCACGCACGCAGCCTGGACGCGTCACATTGACGGCATGACGTTGCGTTTCGGCATGCTTGCTTCCGGACCGGGGGCGACGTTGGTGGCGCAAGACGAGCATGTGCCGCGTGCGCGCTCTGTCTTGTTTGAAGCGGCGAAGTCGTTCAGCCAAGCCGCGTTGTCCTTGTCGCTGACACGCATTGACGAGATGAACGGTTTCCTTGGTGCTTATTCCGGCGGTCCGCTGGCACTCACCGCCGATGCCTCGACTCATGCGTTGCAGGCCACCGGTGCCGTGCTGCTGGCGCCGAAACTGGCGTTGGCGGGGCAAGCCGCCTATGCCGTCACGCCAGGCAGTCTGGTCAACAATAGTCTGATCACAGAAGTCACGAAAACCCGCACCAATGCCTTTACGCTGGCCCTGGTCGCTTCCGACCGCTTTCGTACGAACGACCGCCTGAGTATCGCGCTATCGCAACCGATGCGCACTTATGCCGGCCAGATCGCGATGGACATGCTGGCCGGACTGGACGCCGACGGCAAGGAGCAGCGCGAGCGCATGCAGTTCTCGATGGTGCCGCTGGGGCGCGAACTGCGGGCGGAAGTGAATTACCTCTTGCCGCTGCGCGATGCGGCTTCGATCGGCACGACACTGATGCTGCGTCATGAGCCGAACAACATGATCGAAGTGCCGATGGAGAAACTGCTAGCGTTGCGATACACGAAGCAATTCTGAAGGCATCCGATACAGCTCGAAAGCAATGCTATGGTCGGTCAGCCAATAAGGCAAACCCTGTGAAAATTCCGGCAACTTGCCGGCATGCAGCCTCATCGCGTAACAAAACCTTTCAGTCCATGCCCTTGCGGTACGGCTTTGGGAGAATGATGATGAAGTTGCACTTCATAGGAGGGCATCATGGCAAGCAGCACCCTCGACCCCGATAACATTCCCGAACCCGACCGCCAACTCAGTAAAGGCCACGGCACTCGCGCACTTGGTCCGAGCGACACATCCGACAGTGGCAGCGACGTGCAAGGCGGCCTGCGCTGGGCGGACGAAGCCGATCCTGGACTGGACAAGGGAACCAACGAAGATCCCGACACCGCAGCGCGCGACCCGACTGCAGGGCCTGACATCGGCGATGCGCGCCTGGACAGCGATACCGATGCCTTCGGTACCGGAGAACACGCCAGCGCCGGACGCGATGAGGACTTCTCGGGAGCAGACATCGACATCGATCGCGTGGATTACATCAACCCCGACGAAAATCCTGATTTCGAAGAGCCGGAACATCCTGAAAGCGGCAGGTATCGCCAGCGCAGCCCGGAACAGCCGCCGGCACGGCGTTGAAGGTTTATTCCTCGGAGGCGTACAGGAAGTCGGTAACGAGAACCTCCTGCACCTTGTCGGTCTTGAGCTTGGCGTTGACATCCTCCCGTACCTTTTCCTGGAAGGACTGCATGCCGGAAGCGGATGCCAAGCGTTGCGGCTGCGCTGTTTGCAGTGCTTCTGACATCACGGTTTCGAGCGCGGCGCTGTTGCTGCGCGCCCAGTCGGCATCGGCTCCGGTAGTTCTGACCGCAAAGCTCAGGCGCATGGTGTAGCCTTTTCCAGCGACAGCCACTTGCTGTGGCTTTGAATACGCCGGCTGGTTGCGCAGACGATCCAGACGCTGCAGGTAAAACCAGGCCAGCGCGAAGCCGACGACGAGGATCACAGTGGGAATCGTTACAGTTTTCCAAAGCGAGTGCTCACGCACGGGCTGCTTGCTGTTGGGTTTCTTGGACATGGGGGAGGCGGGAGCCCTATTTTTGCTGCACCAAAATCCAGGGCTTCACCACTACTGCCCATAACTGAGTGTCCTCTTCATGCCAAGCGGCAGCCTGTGCATCGCTGGCTCGGCCGAGGCGGCCTTCTTCCATCCAGCGCACGACGGAATCTTTGTTGTCATTGGCGATTTGCAGTGCTACCTCGACAAGATCGAGTTCGGCGCTTACGGCAATCACCACACCGGAGGCAAAGAAGCGCTCCAGTTCTCTCCAGTACATGCGTGCGGTTTCACCGTTGATTTTTGCGCGCAGCAATTCCTGCTGCTGATCGGTATTGTTCATCAATAATGCGGTGGTCTTTCGAGTAGCGCCTCGCCTGATGCGGGGGCTGCATCCTTGAGATCCTTCAGATGCCAAGCCAGCGCCGAGCAGAGCGCTTCAAGTTCGTCGATTTTCTTTTGCTGTTCGTACACGGTCTTGTTCAAGGCATCGAGCAGGTCTTCCTGCCGTGCGATCCTGATCTCAACGTCGACCAGCCGGTCTTCAATAGCCATGTCATGCCTCCTTGAAAACGTGGCGGGCCCGACAGCATGAGCCAGACGCCGCCGCATGTCAACGAACCGGCGGCGAGAGCGTCGCCGCCGTGGAGGTGTGGGATCGACGAACGCGGCTCAGGTTCCGCTGGAGAGAAGGCGCGCAAGCGCACCTGATACGACCGGGATGAGCAATAGCAAGATGCCGATGGCAGCCGCAACTAACCGATGCGACCAAGGCAATTCCTTGTGGACCGAAGAAGTTCGAACCCGCATGGCGTCTTTCATGACTTTTCTCCAGATCGCGGTAATGATAAAAATTCGACTCGCTGTAGCGGGATAAATTCCGGGTAGGTACACGGCTTTTCTTGCAGGGCGGACGCTGCGTCTGAAATTGGTTGTACTATCGGACGAAAAATCGCAGCTCTGCTGCAATGACGCGGAACTTGTCACTTGTCATGAGATCGACCAAAGCCAGCGCCGCCGTATCTCGGCTTAATATGCGCGACACCGAGCATCGTTATTCGCTGGGCGTGACCGCCAGCGGCTTCTTCTATCTGCTGCGAGCCTCGCCCGGCAGTGCGCCGGAAAGAATCAGCGGCGACCTCACGCTGGAGGAGTTCGTCGCATTCGCCAACGGGCTGGGGCCGCAGAAGAAAGTGAAGATCGGCAAACACGATGCCGCTTTCGAGAAGCAGTTGCGCGGACGAAGCAAATGAGCATGAGTTCGCATATCTTCACCTACGGTTCCTTGATGTTCCCGCAAGTTTGGGAGCGCGTCGTGCGTGGCCACTATCGCAACACCCGCGCCGTGCTCGCCGGCCACGTGCGCTTCGCAATTACGGGCGAGACCTATCCCGGCATGGTGGCGCAGGAAGGGGCGCAGGTCGAAGGCGTAATCTATTTCGATGTGACGCACGAAGACATGGCAGCACTGGATGCCTTCGAGGGTATCGATTACCGGCGCGACAAGGTAACGGTGATTACCGAAACCGGCGAGAGTATTGCTGCCCACACCTACATTTATCTGCTGCCGCAACGCTTTTCCGGCGCGCTGTGGCGACCGGAAGAATTTCAGATGGAACGCTTCATCGGCACCTATTGCGCGGCAAGATTGAATTCTTGATGCGCAGAAGGAGCGCAGGCAAGCCGGTATAATTCAGCATCTTCTGACAAGCCGCGCAACCTTCCGGTTGCCAACCTTTCATCCCATGCTCGCTTCACAAAAACAACAGATTGCCGACCTGTTCCAGGCTGCGCTCGCTCCCATCCTCGTCGGCACCGAACTGCAACCCAGCATCGTGCTGGAGCGCCCGCGCGATCCTTCGCATGGCGACCTCGCCTGTAATATCGCGATGCAACTGGCCAAACCGCTGAAGAAGAATCCGCGCGAACTGGCGCAAGCCATTGTCGCCTCGCTTTTGGCCGATAAGGGAGCGCTGATCGAGTCGGCCGAGATCGCCGGTCCGGGCTTCATCAATTTGCGCATCGCTGCCGCTGCCAAGCGCAAAGTGGTCAACATCATCCTTGCCGAGGGTGAGCAGTACGGCAAGGGTAAGGCTGGCGCCGGCAAGAAGGTGATGGTGGAATTTGTCTCCGCCAATCCGACCGGTCCGCTGCACGTCGGTCATGGCCGCCAAGGCGCGCTTGGTGACGCTTTGTCCTCCCTGTTGGAAGCGCAAGGCTACGAAGTCACGCGCGAGTTCTACTACAACGACGCCGGTGTTCAGATCGGTAACCTGGCGTTGTCCGTCCAGGCGCGCGCCAAGGGTTTCAAGCCGGGCGACGCACAGTGGCCGGAGGCTGCTTACAACGGCGACTACATTGCCGACATCGCAGTCGATTTCCTGGCGAAGAAAACCGTGTCGGCCAGCGACGGTGCACCGGTTACCGCCAGCGGCGACGCCGATGATATCGAATCGATCCGCAAGTTCGCGGTGACCTATCTGCGTCACGAACAGGACCTTGACCTGCAGGCCTTCGGCGTCAGGTTCGATAACTACTACCTTGAGTCTTCGCTGTACACCGAAGGCAAGGTGGAGGCTGCTGTGCAGGCGTTGATCAAGGCTGGCAAGACCTATGAGCAGGATGGCGCGCTGTGGCTGAGCACCACCGGGTACGGTGACGACAAGGACCGCGTGATGAAGAAGTCCGATGGCACCTACACCTATTTCGTGCCGGATGTGGCGTATCACATCACCAAGTGGCAGCGCGGCTACGGCAAGGCCATCAACGTGCAGGGCAGCGACCACCACGGCACCATCGCGCGCGTACGCGCCGGTCTGCAGGCAGTCGGCCTCGATATTCCGCAGGGCTATCCCGACTATGTGCTGCACAAGATGGTCACGGTGATGAAGAACGGCGAGGAAGTGAAGATCTCCAAGCGCGCCGGTTCTTATGTCACGCTGCGCGACCTGATCGAATGGTCGGCTGGCGATGCTGCCGATGATGAGAGCGGCGAGCGCGATTTGACGCGCGGCCGCGACGCCGTGCGCTTCTTCCTCATCTCGCGCAAGGCAGACACCGAATTCACCTTCGACGTGGATCTGGCGTTGTCGCAATCCGACGAAAACCCGGTGTACTACGTGCAGTATGCCCATGCCCGCATCTGCTCGGTGTTCGCGCAATGGGGTGGCGAAGAAACCACACTTGTCAACGCGGACCTGGCGCCGCTGACATCGCCACGCGAAGCCGCTTTGCTGACAAGGTTGGCAGAATACCCGGAAATGTTGCAGAAAGCTCTCGACGAACTCGGCCCGCATCAGGTAGCTTTCTACCTGCGCGATCTGGCGGCGGAATTGCACAGCTATTACAACGCCGAGCGCGTACTGGTGGACGATGAGTCCACGCGGATGGCGCGTCTGGCATTGTTGTCGGCAACGCGCCAGGTGTTGCGTAATGGTTTGGCGCTGATCGGCGTATCGGCGCCGTCGAGAATGTAGGAGCTTATGAAAACAAGGCAGCAGGGCGGAACCCTCCTCGGCATCATCATCGGTCTGGTCATCGGCTTGGGCGTGGCCCTTGGCGTGGCGGTAATGATCAACAAGACACCGCTTCCCTTCCTGGACAAGTCGGGCAGGCAAGGCAAATTCGATGTAGCGCCAAACCAGATCATCGATCCGAACAAGTCCTTGTACGGCAACAAGTCGGCGGCAAGGGAAGCGGCGAAGGAGTTGATGAAGGAGAAGGAGCCCGAGCCGCCGGTCAATACTGTCGCCCAGCAGCCTGAGCCCAAGCCGCCGGTCGCCGACGAAACAGGCGAGAAGACGAAAAAGCCCGAGCCCAAGGCGGCTGAAATCAAGCTCGGCGATACCGCCAAGGATGGCGGCAAGGATGCCGCCGCCAAGACGGAAGACGACAAGTTCACCTACTATCTGCAAACGGGCGCTTTCCGCGAACAGAACGATGCCGACGCGATGCGGGCCAAGCTTGCCTTGATCGGCGTCGAAGCGAAAGTTTCCGAGCGCCAGTCGGAGAACGGCATGCTGTATCGTGTGCGCGTCGGCCCGCTCAACAAGCTCGATGCCGTGAACAAGGTACGCAGCAAGCTGTCTGATAACAGCATTGATGCGGCGGTGGTGCGCATCGCCAAACAATAACTCATTCAACTAATAAGAAGGAATACCATGCGTTTTCTGAAACATGCGTTGGCTGCCCTGAGTCTCGGTTTCGTGGCGATTGCCGCAAACGCCACGCCTGCCAATCCCCAGAACGGCGTTGACTATCGCACGCTGGAAAAGCCGCAGCAGACCGATTCCGGCAAAAAGGTCGAAGTCACCGAATTCTTCTGGTATTCCTGCCCGCACTGCTATGCCTTCGATCCGGACCTCGCAGCCTGGGTTAAGAAACAGGGCGACACCATCAGCTTCAAGCGCGTGCCGGTGGCCTTCCGCGATTCGATGGTGCCGCAGCAGAAGATGTTCTATGCGCTGGAAGCCATGGGCAAGGGTGAGGAGCTGCATTCCAAGATCTTCAACACCGTCCATGCCCAACATCAGTCGCTGGATACCGAGGCGCAGATTCTCGACTTCATTGTGAAACAAGGGATCGACAAGCAGAAATTCCTTGAGACCTACAACTCCTTCGCAGTGCAGACCAAGGTTCGCCGCGCCGCCCAGTTGCAGGAGTTTTACCGGGTCGATGGCGTGCCGATGCTGGCAGTGGACGGCCGCTACGAGACTTCGCCATCCATCGTTTCGAGCAGCATGGGGTCTGTCTCGGAGCAGGCACTTGCCGCAGGAACGCTGCAGGTGATGGACTGGCTGGTAGCGAAAGCGCAGAAGGAAACAAAGACGACAGCGAAGAGCAAGTAAGCAGAAAGCTGTTTTCATCGAAGTCCGCTACTCGCAAGAGGGCGGACTTTTATTTTTTAAACAACCAATATCAACATGAAACGCGTCTTTATCACCGGCGCATCCAGCGGCATCGGTGCCGCGTTCGCCAAGCGCTATGCGGAACAGGGAGCTTCGCTGGGCCTCGTCGCACGCCGACGAGAACTGCTGACGGAATTCGTCGCCGGCTTGCCGCATCCGGAGCGGCACCGGATTTATCCGCTCGATGTCACTGATCATGCCGCCTTGCACGCCGCAGCCGAAGACTTCATCGCGGCGACCGGCGGCATCGAGGTAGTGATTGCCAACGCCGGCATTTCACGTGGCACATTAACGGAATATGCTGAAGACCTCGCGGTGTTCGAGCGCATTCTCGCTACCAACGTCATGGCGACGGTGGCCACCTTTGCTCCTTTTATCGCGCAGATGAAACGGCAAGCCGCAGCCGGCAGCCGTGATTGCCGGCTGGTTGGCATTGGCAGCGTGGCCGGTATTCGCGGCCTGCCGGGATCGGAAGCCTATAGCGCATCGAAAGCGGCAGTGATCAGTTACTGCGAATCGCTGCGGGTCGAACTCAAGCGCAGCGGCATCCGGGTCGTGACCATCGCGCCCGGCTACATTGATACGCCAATGACGCGCATCAACACCTACCCCATGCCCTTCCTGATGTCGCCGGAACGGTTTGCGCGCAAAGCTGTAGCCACGATCGAACGCGGTGCGAGCTATCGCGTCATTCCATGGCAGATGGGCATGGTGGCGAAGCTGCTGCGCTTGTTGCCGAATGCGTTGTACGACGCGGCATTTGTGAATGCGCCGCACAAGAAGCGCGAACCGTAAGGCAGAGCCATTAGGGGGCGCGCAGGAATAAGTTGCACATTTTTACTGGCCGTAGCGGGCGCCTTGCATCGCATCCCGCTATGACCACTAAAATGCACACCTTATTCCTGCGTAGCCCCTCACTTCTGACTGTTGAGTCGTACCAGCATGCGAATGAATTCGCGTGCGAGCGTGCGGTGATGTTCGTCGAGACGACGCAAATCGGCCATCAATTTGACGTCGGCCGATTCGAAGCGCGTCTGGCTTTGTGCTTCATCGGAGGGAACTTCAGCGCCGCCAAAACGTAACCATTCGGCTGGTACGCCTAGCCACTGGGCCAGGGTACGCAGTTTTTCCTGGGTAGGAATAGCTTCGCCCACCAGCCATTTTCTTGCCGCATGCACAGTAATGGGGCGACCCTCAAAGCGAATATTGAATTCCCGCGCTAGCTGGGTCGGGCTATCAGGGGAGTAGTCGGCGTTGCGCAAGGCGTGTTGCAGACGCCCGCTAAAGCCTTCTCGTTCAGTAGATGAATTCATGACCGCAAACTATTCCATGTCATGACTTAACAGTCACTCTATGGCACCAAGGGACTGGTTGTGACCAAATGTGTTAAGGTAATGTAACACATCGCGACGACAGTGTATCGCTCTTTTTGACTGTGCGGCCAAAAGGCGCGGAATGAGGTATTCGGATTGTGTACGACACTGCCAGCCCGCCTTCGTTGCGGGCTAGCGATGGATAGGGTTTTGCCGTCTCAAGTCGAGGAAAAGCGCACCACGCCGTCATTGCCAACCTCGCGCCGCAGCATGCCGTCGTGCCACAGCTTGTTAAGGTGGGCCAACGCTTCGCCGAGTGCGAAGGTAAGTTGGTGTGCGTCCAGCTTGCGTTTGAACATGAGTGGCACGATATCCGCTGCCGATTGTGGTTGTGCACAAGCAACAGCTACTTCTGCCAGCCGCTCCCGATGATGCTCAAGAAGCTGGGCGATGCGCAGATGCAAGCCGCGAAAGGGTTTGCCGTGCGAAGGCAGCACTAGCGTGTCGCCAGGCAGATCGGCGTATTTTTGCAGTGAGTCGAGATAAAGCTGGACTGGATTTGCTTCCGGTTCCACGGCAAAAACTGAGACATTGGTCGAAATGCGTGGCAGCACCATGTCGCCCGCAATCAGCAGGCCGAGTTCCGCGCAATATAACGAAGCGTGTTCCGGCGCATGGCCGAAGCCGATAATTACCCGCCAGTCGTGCTTGCCGATGCGTAGCCACTGGCCATCCTGAATACGGCGATACGAAGGCGGCACGGCGGGCACCAGCATCGGGTAATAGTTGTGGCGAGCTTTCAATTGCTCCAACAGGAGCGGATCGACCAAGCCGTGACGCTGAAAGTGCGGCGTTATTGCCGGGCCGTCTACGCCGGGAAGCGCAGCCGACATCATGCGTGCAAAGGCATATTCGCCAGTCGTCATCCACAGTTGTGCATCCCAATGGGTGCACAGCCAGTCAGCCAGTCCGACATGGTCCGGATGACAATGCGTGGCGAATACACGCAGTACCGGCTTGTTGTCCAAGCCGGTATTGAAAATCGTTTCCCACGCTGCGCGAGTCGCATCGTTGGCGATGCCGCAATCGACAATGGCCCAGCCGGTACGGCAGTCCTGCTCATCTTCCAGCAGCCAGAGATTGATGTGGTCGAGCGCAAACGGCAATCCCATGCGCAGCCAGCGCACGCCGGGCGTGACGTTGAGCAAGGTGCCG
>Ga0207679_10001600_pt1 | contig 14100 bp, 13 predicted proteins | sample KBSC73metaG_FD_184320 | JGI IMG/M metagenome (GOLD analysis project Ga0207679, IMG submission 184320) | Corn rhizosphere microbial communities from Kellogg Biological Station, Michigan, USA - KBS C7-3 metaG (SPAdes) (version 2) | ecosystem: Host-associated > Plants > Roots > Rhizosphere > Soil ... | reverse complement strand
GCTGGTCTTTCGCGTGGGCAGGTGCCGCGGCGAAGGTGGCGATGGCCAGGACGGCGGCGGCAAGGGCTCGAGCGTTCATCTTCAGATCTCCCGGTCGGAGCGCAGCAGGGTTGGCGACAGCTTGGCCGCCACGACGATCAGCAGCAACGTCAGCAGCATCAGCAGGGTTGACACGGCGTTCACCTCGGGCGTCACCGAAATCTTGATCATCGAGTAGATCAGCAGCGGCAGCGTGACGGTGCCGGCGCCCGCGGTGAAGAACGTGATGACGAAGTCGTCGATCGACAGCGTGAACGCCATCAGCGCGCCGGCGACGACGCCCGGCATGATCAGCGGCAGCGTCACGTGGCGGAACGCCCGGGCCGGTGTTGCGCCGCAGTCGCGCGCCGCCTCGGTGAGCGATTCGTCCATGCCGGCTAGCCTTGCGCGCACGACGATCGCGACGAACCCGATGCAGAACGCGATGTGCGCCAACGCGACGGACACGAGCCCGAGTGTTACGTTCAGCAGCACGAAGAAGATCAGCAGCGAGACGCCCATCAGGATCTCGGGAATCGCGATCGGCGCGAGCACCAGGATCGGCAGGAGCCGCAGCTTGTAGCGGTGCAGCGCCACCCCGGCCATCGTGCCGAGCACCGTCGACACGAGGCTCGCCGTGAGCGCGATCAGCAGCGAATTGCCCGCGGCGGCCAGCATGTCGTCGTCCGCCGCGAGCTTGCGATACCAGTCGAGCGTGAAGCCCACCCATTCGGCGTTGAGGCGCGAGTCGTTGAACGAATAGACGACGACGATGACGAGCGGAACGTAAAGAAACGCGTACGCGGCGAGCGCCGCAGTCCACAGCCAGGGCGACTGTCTACGCACGCGCAGCCCCGGCCGCGCCGCGCCGGCCCACCCACGCGGCGATGCCGGCGAGCAACAGCGCCGCCAGCGTCAGCACGATCGACAGCACGCTGCCGAACGGCCAGTCGCGCGTCTCGAGGAACTGCTGCTTGATCAGGTTGCCGATCAGCGTGTCGTCGGGCCCGCCCAGGATGTCGGGGATCGCGAAGATGCCGAGCGCGGGAATGAACACCAGCGCCGCGCCGGCATACACGCCCGGCAGCGACAGCGGAAACGTGATCCGCCAGAAGCGATGCCACGCGTTTGCGCCCAGGTCCTGCGCCGCGTCGAGCAGCGCCTGGTCGTGCTTCTCGAGATTGGCGTAGAGCGGCAGCACCATGAACGGCAGATGCACGTACACGAGGCACGTCAGCACGGCGAACGCGCTGAAGAGCAGCGGCACCGGGCCCGCGCCAAACCACGCGAGCACGCCATTCACCATCCGCGCGAGCGCGGCGTTCGGCCCGAGGATGATCATCCACGCGTAGATGCGGATCAGGAAGTTGCTCCAGAACGGCAGGATCACGAGCAGCAGAAGCAGATCGCGGTGCTTCTTCGGGCTCTTCGCGATCAGCGTCGCGAGCGGATACGCGAGTGCCAGGCACGCGAGCGTCGTCAGCAGCGCGTACCACGCCGACTTGACGAATACTTGTGCATAGACCGATTCGGTGAGGAGCCGGACGTAGCTTTCCGTGTTGAGATCGAGCCGGCCGGCCTCGTCGACGAGCGGCGCGAGCCCGCCGAATTCGCCCGGCGTGCGGAACGACGCGAGCACCATGATGAGCGCCGGCACGGCGAAGAACACGAGCAGATAGAGGAGCGGCGGGCCGCTGACGAGCCACTTCGCCATGGGCGCTTCGGAAACACGGTTGGCAGCCATTTGCCGGACGCTACTCGGCGATGAAGTGGCCGGCGTCGACGCTCCAGCTCATCTCGACCGCATCGCCGACCTCGAAGAATTTCGCGCGGCCGCTCTGCGAGTTCGCGAGCAGCGCCTCGATCCGCGTGCCGCCCGGCGTCTCGACGCGGTAGACGGTGACGTCGCCCATGTAGAGCAGGTCGGCGACCTTGCCGCGGAAATGGTTGTCCGGCGTGTCGAGTGGAGCGCTCGGCGCGATGCGAATCTTCTCCGGTCGCAGCGCCACCGTGCCCGTCGCGCCGGCCGCGATCGTCGCGCGCGTCGCGACGCGCACGGAGCCAAGTCCCTTCACGTCGACGGTGACGATCGCGCCGTCGTTCGTGGTCACCGGGCCTGCGAACAGATTGCACTGGCCGATGAAGTCGGCGACGAACTTCGTTCTCGGAAAGCCGTAGATCTTCGACGGCTCGTCGAGCTGCTCGACGCGGCCATGGTTCATCACCGCGATCCGGTGCGACAGCGCGAGCGCCTCCGTCTGGTCATGCGTCACGTACACGAACGCGATGCCGACTTCCTTCTGCAGGTTGATGAGCTCGACCTGCAACTCCTCGCGGAGCTTTGCGTCGAGCGCCGCCAGCGGCTCGTCCAGCAGCAGCATCGTCGGATGCGTGACGAGCGCGCGCGCGATGGCGACGCGCTGCTTCTGGCCGCCCGACAGCTCGTGCGGATAACGCTTGCCGAAGCCGATCAGGCGCACGTCCTCGAGCGCCGCGGCGATGCGCGCCGGCCGCTCCGAAGCCTTCACGCTCGCCATCTGCAACGGAAACGCGACGTTGCCTTCGACCGTCATGTGCGGGAACAGTGCATAGCTCTGGAAGACCGTGCGCACGGGGCGAAGCTCGGGCGGCCGGCTCGCGAGATCCTCGCCGTTCAGGAGGATGCGGCCGGCGTCCGGCAGATCGAATCCCGCGATCATGCGCAGCAGCGTCGTCTTGCCGCAACCGGACGGGCCGAGCAGCGTGAAGAACTCGCCGGCCTCGACTGCGAGGCTCACGTCGTCGACGGCGGCGAAGTCACCGAAGCGCCGGGTGACACCCTGGATTTCGAGCAACGCCACCGCTGCCAGCACTCCCTGTTGATCGATCGCCGAATGGCGCGGCGGATTGTAGCGGATGGGAAATGAGGGTCAGCGATGCATTTCCCCGGACGGCAGCCCGACTTGTTGCTCTGACCCCGAAGTCACAGCGCCTGCCGCAGCAGCAGCGCGATGACGATCGCGAGCAGCACCACGATCGCGGCGAGCCAGCGGTTGCGCGACTGCTGCGCGAGCGCGAGCGCCTTCAGCGCGACGTCGGACGCGGGCGACGGCGCGGTGAGTTTCTGGTGGATGAGCCGCGGCAGCTCGGGCAGCGTCTGCACGATCGACGCGGCTTCCGCGAACAGCCGCCGCTCGAGCGCACGCAGTCCGATCTGGTCCTGCATCCAGCGCTCGAGGAACGGCTTGGCGGTCACCCACAGGTCGAGATCCGGGTCGAGCTGCCGGCCGAGCCCTTCCACGTTCAGCAGCGTTTTCTGCAGCAGGACGAGCTGCGGCTGGATCTCGACGTTGAAGCGGCGCGACGCGCGGAAGAGCTGCACCAGCACCTTGGCGAGCGAGATCTCCTTGAGCGGCCGGTCGAAGATCGGCTCGCAGACGACGCGGATCTCGCTTTCGAGCTCGTCGACGCGCGTGTTCGCGGGCACCCAGCCGGACTCGAGGTGCGTCGTCGCGACGCGGTGGTAGTCGCGACGGAAGAAGGCGAGAAAATTCTGCGCCAGGTAGTTCTTGTCCTGCTCTGAAAGCGTGCCCATGATGCCGAAGTCGAGCGCAATGTACTTGCCGTGGTGCGCGGGATCGACGGCGACGAAGATGTTGCCCGGGTGCATGTCGGCGTGGAAGAAACCGTCGCGGAACACCTGCGTGAAGAAGATCTCGACGCCCGCACGCGCGAGGCGCCGCAAATCGATGCCGGCGGCGGCGAGCTCGGGGACGCGCCCGATCGGCACGCCGGACATCCGCTCCATCACCAGCACTTCGCTGAACGTCCAGTCCCAGTAGACCTCCGGGATCCGCAAGATGCCCGAGCGCAGGAAGTTGCGCCGCAGCTGCGACGCGTTCGCCGCCTCGCGCGTCAGGTCGAGCTCGTCGTGGATCGTCTTGTCGAACTCGGCGACGACCTCGCGCGGCCGCAGGCGTCGGCCCTCGCGCCACAGCCGCTCGACGAGCGACGCGGCGGTGCGCATCAGCGCGAGATCGTGCTCGATCACGTCGGCGATGTTCGGCCGCAGCACCTTGACGGCGACCGGCGTGCCGTTCGGCAGCTCGCCGAAATGCACCTGCGCCACCGACGCGCTGGCGACCGGCGTGAGATCGAACGACTTGAACACGTCGGCAATCGGCCGCCCGAACACGCGCACGATCGTCGCCTCGACCTGCGCCGACGGGAACGGCGGAACGCGATCCTGCAACAGCGCGAGCTCGTCGGCGATGTCGGGAGGCAGAAGATCGCGCCGCGTCGAGAGCATCTGGCCGAACTTGATGAAGATCGGCCCGAGATCCTCCAGCGCCTGGCGCAGGCGGACGCCGCGCGGCGGCGTCAGGTCGCGCCAGAACAGCAGCGTGCGCGCGAACGGACGCAGCGGCCGCAGGCGCGCGTGCGAGAGCGCGAAGTCGTCCAGTCCGTGCCGGAGCGCAACGATCACGATCCGGAGGAGCCGGGCAAGGCGCATGCCCGGATTGTACGGCGGCCCTTCCTGGCGGCTACGGCACGAAGCTCGTAGAGCGCCCTCGTTTGCGGCTACAGCACGAAGGGCGGGCGCCGCCGGCGCGCAGGCTTCGGGAGATCGCTGGTTTCCGCCGCAACCGCGACGGGCGACGCATCGCGCGGCGGCCGCGCGCGGGGTGCGGGCGGCGCAGGCTTGCGCGCCTGCGCGGCGTCCGCGGGCTTGCGGCGCGTGCCGGTCATGCGCTGGCGCGAACCGCCTGCGCGAGCGTCGCGGTCGCGTCGGCGGGCCGTATCGTCATGAATATGTTGGCGACGAACACGAGGATGCCGATGGCGACGGTCAGCGCGCCCGCGATCGCGACCGGCATCGCCGCCTCGTGACCGGTCAGCGCGAAGCCGAGCCCGAGCATGAACACCGGCAGCGCGACGTTGTGGATCCAGAAGTGGACGCGGGCGAGGCGCGTCGCGGCCGCGGCGGGATAGACGCGATAAACGACGCCCATGATGCCGAGGCTCGCCCACCCGAGCAGGTTGATGTGCGCGTGCACGGGCGCCAGCACGAACTGGTGCGTGATGCCCATGACGATGCCCATCGTCACGCCGATGGCCAGGTACACCGCGGCGATGCGAATCAGTCGTGCGCTCATCCGAATGCTTCCTCTCTGTGTGACTGCGATCAGTCCGCGCACTCCGCGCGGGGGTTGCCGAACGTTCCCGCGATCGCGGCGAGCGCGGGATGCACCTGCGTCTCGAGCATGCGGCCGAGCTCGCAATCCGCGTCGCGCGGTCGCGTACCCGGGCGAAACGCCTCGGCGAGCCGCGCGAGCGGTACCGTGCCTTCCAGCGCATAGGCGGCATAGACGCCGCGGGTGATCGCGAGCTCGGCCAGCACCGAAGGCACGACGTCCATTTCGCCGAAATCGCGCTCGAATGTCGATAGCGCAGGCAGGTCTTCGCTCAGCAGCAAGGCTGCTTCGGCCAGCGAACCGACGCGGCGCAGGCCGTCGGGGTCGGTCTCGCCCAGCACGGCGACGAGGACGTAGTTCGCGAAAGCCTCCTCGAGCCAGCGCGTCGGAAAGGTCAGGCCGGTCTGCGCCGCATGGAGATGCGCGACCTCGTGCACGATCAGCGACTCCGCGAGCGCGTCGAGCGCCGGACCGCGGCGATTCTCGGCGTCGACGCCGTGCACGCCCACGAGCGCGCCGAGCGCCGGCGCCGGCAGCCGGCGCGCGAAATGGTCGCTGACGTCGTGCCAGGGATCCGCGGCGCTGGCGCCGGTGACGAGATCGCCGTTGTCCGCGACGTGCGTGACGCCGTAGGCCGGCACCTCGGCATGGCGATGCCAGTCGCCGCGGTCGAGCACGCGCAGCGCGACGCTGGGCGCCGTGCCGAGGACACTTTCGAGCAGGCCGCAGGTCGCCGCCACGCGGCGTGCGATGCGCCTCGCAGCCGCGCGACCGCGAGCGCTCGCGACCACCGGAAACGGCAATCCGCGCAGGGCCATCGGCTGGCTGCGGCCGGCGCGCGCGATGGGGCGCACGTCGCTCGCGCTGCAAGGCATCCGGGAAGGGCTCGGGCTGAACATGGCGTTTCCTCCGCTCTCGACAGGCGCACATCCTGAGCGCCCGGGGCTCACGGATGGCTGACGGATTCCTGCATAACCGGGTTCAGGCGGTTACGAGCGACGCCCGCACCGCCTCGGTCTCGGCCGTGGGCTTGCGGCCGAGCACGATCGACAGGAGCTCGCGGCAGCGTCGGTACGTCGACAGCGCGCCGGCCGGGTCGCCGAGCTCGCGCTGGCACACCATCAGCCGGCGGTACACCGGCTCGGCCAGGTTGTCGAGCTCCAGCGCCCGCTCGTAGAGAAGGCGCGCGGCCGCGAAATCCCGCTGCGCCTCGAGCGCCTGGCCGCGGGCCAGAACGGCGCGGGCAAGCCGTGCCTGCAGCCGGTCGCGCAGCGGCATCGCCCACGGCGCCGGCGTTTCCAGGCCGAGGAAGTGGCCGCGATACAACGCGAACGCTGCATCGACGTCGGGGGGCGTCGCGTCGAGCGCATGCTCGAACGCCCACACGTCCACCCATACGACCTCGGGATTGAACGACAGCTTGCCCTCGGCGAGCGTCAGCGCACCGTCGACGCCGAGCAGCTTGCGCAGCCGGTAGAGGCCGCTGTCGAATGAAGTCTTCGCGTCGTCGCCCTCGGCATCCGGCCACAGCTGCGCCGTCAGCACCGACGTGTCGACGTGGCGCCCGCCCTGCGCGACCAGCGCCTTCAGCATGTCGAGCGGACGCCTCTGCGCCTTGCCCTTCGACGCGAGTGCCTCGCCGTCGCGCCGCACGACGAAATCGCCGAGCGTGTGCAACGCGAGCGGCCACGGCCAGTCTGCCGTCCATGGCGACGGCGGCGCAAGCTGGCGCTCGCGAATCACCATCTTCACGTACTCGGGCTCCATGCCATTCGCCAGCGCAAGCGCGAAGAGTGGCGCCGCGACCTCCGGCAACTGCCGCAGATAGCCGAGATAGCGTCGCTCCCGGCACACGGGGAGCAGCTCGCGCAATCTCGCGACCGCCTCGTCTATGCGGCCCTCGACGCGCGCGCGATGTGCGAGCACGAATCCGCGCTGCATGCGGAAGTTGTCGGCGTCGACGCCGGTGGCGGCGGCGATCGCCTCGTCGTAGCGCGCGAGCGCGGCGTCGAGCGCGCCGAGCTTGAGGTGCGACAGTGCCTCGCGGACGAGGAAATGCGGAATCTGCATCGCGGGAAGCCCCGCCTCGCGGCCGATCGCGAGCGCCTCCTGCGCGGCGCGCACCGCTTCCTCGGCTCGGCCTTCGAGCATCCGCACCGTCGACTCCTGGAACTGAAAGTAAGCGACGTCCATGCGCCGCGCCGGATTCAGCACGGTGGCGAGCTTCGCGAGCGCGGCAACCGACGCGGCCACGTCGCGCGACGACACGACGGGCGCGACTTCCGCGTAATAGATCTCGAACAGCACCGAGCGCAGGCCGTGCTCGCGCGCGATGGTTTCCGCTTCGTCCATCGTGCGGCGTGCGGCGTCAAAGCGCGCCTGGATCTGCTGGTTGAACGCGAGGTGAACTCGCCACCAGACCCGGTTGAGCGGCGTGGCGCGCGGATCCGCAAGCCACGGCGCTACGCGCGCGATCAGCGCGTCGGCCGTGTCGCCCTTCGTCTTCCAGTTGTAATAGTTGAACAGGATCGACGCCGCGTTCAACCGGAAATTGAGCGGAACCTCCGCCGCCGATTCGTCGCCGATGCGCCGCGCGACCTCGGCAGCGACGTCGGCGATTCGCGGATGCGACGGCCTGCGGAACAGAAGCGCGATCAGGAACGCGGACCAGACGCGCATCGCGTCGTAGGGCGCGTCGAGCGGCGCATCCGGCGTCAGGTGTTCCTCGAATACGGCGATCCAGCGATCGAGCGGCGTGAAATCGGCCCATTCGAAGTAATGGCAATCGACCGCGTGCGCCGCGGTCATCAGCACCCGCCGCAAATCGCCGCTCGCAACGAATCCCTCGTACGCGCGGTTCAGCAGTTGTTTCGCGCGCTTCGGATCGCTGTACAGCAGCGCAACGCCGAGGTACAGGGAAAGCCGCGGCTCGCGCTGTTGCGCATCGGCGGGCAGCGCGTCGATCCATTGCGCTAGCGTGTTGGTTCGCCCGTCGGCAATCAGCGCCGCACCTGCGTGCAGTGCAAGGCCGGTGAGCGCCGGCCACGCCTGCGCCTCCCGATAGAGCGCCGCGGCCGCGTCGAACTCGCCGCGCGATACGAGCTGCCCGCCGGCCCGGTCGAGCGCGTCGCGCCGCTCGGCGGTGGTGAGCCGGCGCCGGCCTTCCTCGACCAGGAATTCGCGGAACAGCGCGTGGAACTGGTAGACCGGCTCGGCAGCGCCGCGGCGCCGGTCGGTGAACAGGTGCTGCCGGTACAGATAGTCGAGGACGCGCGGCGCGTCGTCGTCGCCGGTGATCGCGGCCGCGTCGCTGCCGGTGACCGACGGCAGCAGCGCCGCGAGCAGCAGCGTTCGCTGGTTGTTCGGCCGCGCACGCTCGAAGATTTCGCCGGTGAAATACGCAAACACCGCTTCCTTGCTCTCGGGCACGCGCGCGCTCCTGTCGAGCGCGCCGGCGCGCGCGAGATGCTCGCGCATCAGCACGATCCCTGCCGCCCACCCGTCGGAAGCGCGGTGGATCTCGCGCGCAACGGCCGGATCGATGCCCGTGCGCGCGGTCATCGCACCGGCCTCGTCCTCGGTGAACCGCAGCTCGCTCCAGTCGATCTGCGTGATCGACTGATCGGCGATCAGCCGCGCCATTTCAGGCGGCGGCGGCATTCGCGACACGAACACGAGATTGAGGGCCGCCGGCAGCTCGCGAAGGCCTTCGGCGAACGCGTGCCGCCATGCGGCAGTAGCCGGCGCTTCATGAAAGTTGTCGATGACGAGCACCGACTGCGGCGGGAACAGCGCGAAGAACGCGCGCAGGAATCGCCGCGTGAACGAAGCCAGCTCGGCCGCGTACTCGGGGCCGAAGCGCGGCAGCGCCGCGAGCGCCTTCGACTTCGCGTGCACGACGTCGGTTGCGGCGACCGTCAGGTAATGGAAGAACGTTCCGGGATCGGCGTCTCCGGCGTCGGCCTGGAACCAGACACCGGGCGCTTTGCGCGCCTCGACGTAGCTCGCGATCAGCGTCGACTTGCCGGCGCCGGGGGGACCGGCGATCCAGACGATCGGATGCTCGCGCGCAGCGTCGAGCCGCGTGAACAGCCGCTCTCGCCGCAGCACGTCGTAAAGGCGTGGCCGGCTGAACTTCGCGAGCGTGATCGGCGGCGGAGAGGCAGGGGACCGCGGCATCGTGGCGCCTTTCGGGCGACGGATTGTAGCTAGACCTTTTTCACCGGGCCCATGGGCACGCAACTTGCCACTACGGGTCTCGTTTTTCCATTCGCATCACTTCCGAAAGATTCCATGTCCGACACGAACGCAGAGAAAGCGCGCGCCTACATGCACAAGCTGCTGGCGGCGATGAGCGAGGCCGGCGGCTCCGACCTCTTCATTGCGAACGATTTCCCGCCCAGCATGAAGGCGCACGGCAACATCAAGCCGCTCTCCGGCCAGAAACTGACCGGGCAGGTCACCCGCGAGCTGGCGTACTCGATCATGACCGACCGCCAGCGCGAGGAGTTCGAGCGCGAGTTCGAGTGCAATTTCGCGATCACGCTGCCCGATCGCTCGCGCTTCCGCGTCAACGTGTTCGTGCAGCAGCAGTACGTCGGCATGGTGGTGCGCACGATCGCCGCCGAGATCCCCACGGTCGAGAAGCTCGGGCTGCCGTCGATGCTCGAGCAGATTGTCATGCACAAGCGCGGCCTCGTGCTGGTCGTAGGCGCGACGGGCTCGGGGAAGTCCACGTCGCTCGCGGCGATGATCGACCATCGCAACCGCACGTCGTCAGGGCACATCATCACGATCGAGGATCCGGTCGAGTACGTGCACGAATCGAAGGGCTGCCTCGTCACGCATCGCGAGGTCGGCGTCGACACGCAGTCGTGGCATCACGCGCTCAAGAACACGCTGCGCCAGGCGCCGGACGTGATCCTGATCGGCGAGATCCGCGACGCCGAGACGATGGAGCACGCGATCGCGTTCGCGGAGACCGGGCATCTGTGCCTCGGCACGCTGCACGCGAACAGCGCCAACCAGACGCTCGACCGCATCATCAACTTCTTCCCCGACGAGCGGCGCAACCAGCTCCTAATGGATCTCTCGGCGAATCTGCGCGCGATCGTATCGCAGCGCCTCGTGCGGAAGGAGAAGGGCGAGGGTCGCAAGGCCGCCGTCGAGATCCTGATCAACACGCCGACGATCGCCGAGCGCATCTTCAAGGGCGAGTTCCACGAGCTCAAGACGATCATGTCGCGCTCGCGCGAGCTCGGCATGCGGACGTTCGACTGGGCGCTGTTCGAGCTGTACAACGAGGGCCATATTTCGTACGAGGAAGCTATCCGCAACGCCGATTCCGCAAACGAGCTGCGGCTCTCCATCAAGCTCAGCAGCGCGCGAGGCGAGCCCGCGCAGTCGTCGGGGCTCGCGCTGTCGTTCGACGGCGAGCCGATGTCGCAGGAGAAGAAGCAGGAAATGAAGCGCGAGCTCGAGGACCGCGAGCTCGAGGCGATGCGGCTCGCGAAGCAGCAGCGCCTCGAGGAAGCCGCCGCTGGCAAATAACCGTCAGGCGGGGCTGTCTTCCGGCGGGCGTCCGACGAGCGCCTCGAGCCGTGCGCCGAGCGCGTCGAGACGCGCCGCAAGCACCGCCGTTTCTTCGGCAAGCGCGCGGAAATCCGCCGGGTGCGCGAGCACCTGCGCCTCGTCGCGCGCGTAGCTGCCGACGTTCGCGGCCACTCGCGTCGCCGCGTATTCCGGGATCTCGAGCATCCGGCGGCCGGCGTCTGCGAGCCGCTGTCCGACGACAGGTCCGAGGATCTGCGCGCTGGCTTTCTCGACGAACCACGGCAGCGTTTGCGCGAGCTCCTTGAGCGTGCCGCCGAGTTCGACGTCGCCTTCCTCGGTGACGAGCTCGTTCCAGCGTGAAGGATCGGCGAGGAACGCTGGGACGTTGTGCGGCGAAAGCGACAGCGAAAGGTCGGGCGTGGCGCCGGCGAGCGGCGCACTTTCGAGCCTGCCTTGCGGGTCGACGCGGAATCCGGCCGTTACCGGGCCGATGCGCACCATGAACGCACGGCCGGCATGAGCGGCCAGCCGATCGCGCGCCCACGGCTCGTGGGCGAGCATCCGGTTGACGGCGGTATTGGCGAGTGCCATGACCCCGCGTGGCGCTCCGGTCAGGCGAGAGCGGGCGATCCTGCCTGCTGGATGCCCGCGAGCAGCCACCCTGACGAGCCGTCCGCCGGCTTCACGAGGTGCCACAGCTCCTCGAACGGATGGGGATCGCTCGCGCCGTCTTCGCGCAGCGCACCGTGGAAGCGGACGCTCGCGACGTACTGATCGCCTTCGCGCACCACTTCGATCACCTCGGCGTCGAGCAGCGCGACCTCGGTCGGCTGGTGCGTGCCGCGCGTGGCGAGCTCGCGCATGATCTCGGCGTGCATCTCGGGCGTCGTCACGTCGGCGAGCAGCGCGCGATCGCCGCGGTCGTAGGCCGACTGCAACCTGCGGAACTGCTGCTTCGCCTGCTCGACGAACGGCGCCGGATCGAATCCCGGCGGGAACCGGTTCGCGGAAGCCGGCGTGACGTCATTCGCGCCCCAGTGGGAGCCGAATGCCGGCTCGCGTGCCGCCTCGAACGGCGCGCGCGCTGCGGCGCCGGCCGCCGCGTACTGCGGCCCGGCGTTGCGGGCGTTGCGCGCGGCGAAGGCACGAAACAGCATGATCGCGCCCACGGCGAGAAGGCCGATCAGCAGCAGGCTCCCCAATTCCGCGGACAACCCCAGGTGCGAGAACAGCGCCGCGAGGCCGAGGCCGGCGGCCAGGCCGGCGACCGGACCGAGCCAGCGCGACATGCCCGACGGCGCGGCCTTCGCGGCGCCTGCAGCGGCGGGTGCGGCCGCGGTGGCCCCGGGCCGGGCCGGCATCACCGGGTTGGCCGCCGGGCCGTTGAAGTTCTGGCCTGCCTGCGGCGCTTGTGCGGCGGGCGGCGTCGTGCGGGCCGCCGGCGGCGCGATGCTCCGCTGCATGCCGAAGCTGCGACCGCCGCCCATGCGCGCGGCGTCGGCGAAATCGGCGTGGACGAGCGCTACCGAGGCAAAGGCAGCGAGAGCGAGCAGGTGCAGACGATTCACGTGAGTCCTCCGAGGTGAGCACCGCCTCCCAGGGCGGCTGCGGCGCGATGCGCCGGCGCAACGCTATATGCGGGCTATTGCGCTTCGCGTCAATCCGGGATTCGCGTACCGCCTAGTACACGCGCCCGGCGTGCAGCGCGACCGCGCCCGCGACCAGATTGTAGTACTCGACGCGATCGAAGCCGGATCGTTCCATCAGCGCCTTCAATTCCTGCTGATCGGGATGGACGCGGATGGATTCCGCGAGATAGCGATAGCTCGCCGCGTCGTTGGCGACGACACGGCCGAGCGCGGGCAGCACGTTGAAGCTGTACCAGTCGTAGAGCGGTGCGAGCGGGCCCGACATCCGCGAGAACTCGAGGACGACCGCGATCCCGCCCGGCACGAGCACGCGCGCCATCTCGGCGAGCGCCTGTTCCTTCCGCGTGACGTTGCGCAGGCCGAAGCCGATCGACACGCAGTCGAAGCTGCGGTCGCGAAACGGCAGCGCTTCCGCATTGCACTGGACGGTGGGCAGGACGACGGCGCGGTCGAGGAGCTTGTCGCGGCCCGCCGAGAGCATCGCGCCGTTGATGTCGGAGTGCACGACGGTGCCTGCCGCACCTGCGCGCTGCGCGAAGAGCCGCGCGAGGTCGCCGGTGCCGCCGGCCAGGTCGAGCACGCGCGCGCCCGGCCGGACGCCGGCAATCTCGACGGCGAAGCGCTTCCAGCCGCGATGCAGGCCCGCCGACATCAGGTCGTTCATCAGATCGTACTTGCCGGCGACCGAGTCGAAAACGCCGCGCACACGGCGCGATTTCTCGTCGGGCGTGACGCGCTCGTAGCCGAACCACGCGGGGCCTGTCATCGCTTCTCCGGATCGCGGCTCGCGCCTGCGGCCGCGATCCGCTGGAGGTACCGGCGCCAGAGCTCGTCCTGCTCCATCCCGAGCTCGTAGAGGTAGTCCCACGAATAGATGCCCGACCCGTGCCCGTCGGAAAAGGTGGGACGCAGCGCGTAGTGGCCGACCGGCTCGACTTCGGTGATCGTCACGTCGCGCTTGCCGACCTGCAGCACTTCCTGTCCGGGGCCGTGGCCGCGCACTTCCGCAGAAGGTGAATGCACGCGCAGAAACTCGTACGGCAGCCGGAAATGGCGGCCGTCGGGAAACACGACCTCGAGCACGCGCGAGGCCTGGTGCAGCTTGACGTCGGTGGGGGTCACGCCCCCGATTCTACTGGTTGGGCTCGGGGACGATGTCGAGGTTGCCGATGCCGGAGAACATGTTGCGGTTCTTCGCTTCCTTGCCCTTGAGCTTGATGTCGAGGCGCAGGTCGTTCAGCGAGTCGGCGTTGCGCAGCGCGTCCTCGTACGTGATGAGCCCCGCCTCGTAGAGGTCGAACAGCGACTGGTCGAACGTCTGCATGCCGAGCTCGCGCGAGCGCTTCATCAGGTCCTTGATCTCGCCGACGCTGCCCTTGAAGATCAGGTCGGACACGAGCGGCGAATTGAGCATGACCTCCACCGCCGGCACGCGGCCCTTGCCGTCGCGCCGCGGGATCAGTCGTTGCGCGACGAACGCCCGCACGTTGAGCGACAGGTCCATCAGAAGCTGCGCGCGCCGCTCCTCGGGGAAGAAGTTGATGATGCGGTCGAGCGCCTGGTTCGTGCTGTTCGCGTGCAGCGTCGCAAGGCACAGGTGGCCGGTTTCCGCGAACGCGACCGCATAGTCCATCGTGTGGCGCTCGCGGATTTCGCCGATCAGGATCACGTCGAGCGCCGCGCGCAGCGAGTTCCGGAGGGCGACC
>Ga0207679_10001599_pt1 | contig 14104 bp, 9 predicted proteins | sample KBSC73metaG_FD_184320 | JGI IMG/M metagenome (GOLD analysis project Ga0207679, IMG submission 184320) | Corn rhizosphere microbial communities from Kellogg Biological Station, Michigan, USA - KBS C7-3 metaG (SPAdes) (version 2) | ecosystem: Host-associated > Plants > Roots > Rhizosphere > Soil ... | reverse complement strand
CGCCGGTACTTGGCTTCGTATGCACACCGATACGCATGCGACAGTGATGGCGAGATCCTGGCCCACCGTCCATCATTACGCGCAGCGCAGAGTCGTCTGGTTTCCGCCGATTTCTAATCCGGCTGTTCTGATGGAAGGGATGATGAGGCATGGCGTGGATTACGTTGTCGTGATCAATCGCGAGAGTTCTTACTACTTGCCCGACGATGGCTACTCCTTTGAGCCGCTGTTAGCCAATCACGGTGATAAGTTCCAGTTGGTCTTCCGGACTCCCAACTTGCGCATATTCAGATTCAATAAGCGATAGCTGGCGTTAACAGGCGATTTCACCAACTACTTGGGAGCCTATCCCCAGTCGGCAGTTGTTGGTGAAATGGCGATATTACAACAGCTATCCGGAAGCGCCGTGCTCCCGACCCGCATCCTTTTCCCTGCAGGTTGATTGCGGCGGAGTACAATACCGGCGTTTGCGACAATGGCTTCATTCTCCATCTAAATCTTAGACAGGAGGAGCCATGCCCACTTCCCGCGAGATTGGCCGAGCCCAACTGTGGTGGAAGGCGAGTCTTCTGCCGATCGCGTTCCTTATTACCTGGCCTCTCACCGCGCAGAAAGCCCAGAAGAACAATGGACCCGCATATGACCTCAGCACCGAGACCAAGGTGAAAGGCACCATCGAAGAAGTGAGACTTCCTCCAAAAGGTAATAGTAAGGACGTCGCCCATCTGCTCTTGAAAAGTGGATCGGAAACGTTTGACGTGTACCTGTGTCCCAAAGCGTTTCTCGACGACATGGGGTGTGAGCTTCAGCAAGGGTGATGAGATCGGCCTCACTGGATCAAGAGTCAAGCAGGGCGAAGGCGAATGGATTCTTGCCCGTGAAGTCGTGAGAGGCACCGACACCCTCGTTCTTCGTGACGCGAAAGGCAATCCAGTTTGGAGTTGATACCGCCGGGTCGCGCACGCGGGAAGCCGGTTCTCTAGAGTAGTTGGTGAAATGGCGATTTTTTTCACCAACTACGACTCATGCCCCCCTTATCCGAGTTGCCGACGATCCGGGGAGTACATACGGGATTAGAAAAGCCGGTGGCGGTTGGGGCGAAATTCTGTGCTTTTGCATTGGTCTCGCTGGCGATTCGGAGATCACGGGCTTCTTAAATTATTGTGATCTTTTCCTCGGCAGGGTGCCATATATTGCTTGGGGCCGGTGTCATGAACAAATCCACCGCGGTCATCTGCTCAAAGTCGCCCGCTTACGCCGCGGTTCTCCTCGCCCTGACTCTCGTCGCGATGGGTCGGACGTTATCGGGCCAGCAGGCCAAGCGATCCGCTCCGAGCAAGGCGCCTCGAATTCAGCGTGCCGCGGATGCAACCACCCTTGCGACGCGACAGCGCTTCTTAGAGATGTTCGCTCGGGCATACTTTCCCGGACGAACCGGTCAACTCCTGATCGTGCCACGGGACGGCGACATCATCACGCGGCCCGACCTCAACGTGACATACATGCACGGTTCGCCGTGGACTTATGACGTCGCGATTCCGTTGATGTTTGCCGGCCCTGCGGTGAGAACGGGAGTGTACTCGATGTCGGCGGCGCAGCAAGACGTTGCGCCAACCCTTGCGGATGCACTTGGCGTCCAGATGCCTCCGACGGCGACCGGCCGTGCGTTGCCGGTTTTGCGACCAGGTTTCGCTCGACCGCGAGTGGTCATGCTGCTTGTCCTGGATGGAATGCGCCGAGATTACTTCGACCGCTATTCCGCGTCCATGCCAACCCTCACCGCCCTGCGTCAGCGTAGTGCCTGGTTCACTCAGGCGCGGGTTAACTTTCTTCCAACCAACACAGCCGTGGGGCACTCGACGCTTTCGACCGGGGCCGATCCTCGCGTGCACGGAATCACAGGGGTCAGCGTGTACGAGCGCTCGCAACGCCGACGCCACGACTTTTTCGCTGGGGGAACGCCCCAAGATCTGATGGCGTTGACGCTGGCTGACGTCTGGCAGTTGGCGACGGCTGGTCGCGCGATCATATTGGCACAGGGCAGCATCGACCGAGCGGCGACGCCGCTCGCAGGGCATGGAGCGTGTCAGTTGAATGGAGCGCCAGTCGTTCTTGCCAGCTACGATCAGGGAACGGGCAACTGGACCACAAACCCGAACTGTTTCCGGCTGCCTGCATATCTGAAGGATCGCAATGCGAAAACACTATGGCAGGCGAACGGGGAGTGGATGCATCACAAGATCGACTCAACCGACGCGGTGCGATATTCGGCTCTGTTTCCGGCATTCGAAGCCGATGCGATGGCCGCGATGATTGAGCGAGAGCCGCTGGGCGAAGACAACGTTCCAGATCTCATTCTGCTGAACTACAAAGCCGCGGATTTCGTGGGTCACAAGTACGGTCCGGATTCGGACGAGCTGCGCGTCACCCTCGGCGAGATGGATCGTCAGTTGAAGCGGATTCTGAATGTGTTAGAAGCAAAAGTTGGTAATGACTATCTCCTTGTGGTGACCGCGGACCATGGCATGCCATCGGAACCATCGTCGCCCGATCGCCGGCACTTTGCACCATCGATCGTAGACTTGTTGCACGAGAAGTTTGATCCAGAGGGAAAGCAGCTGATTACGTCCTTCTAACCTGAAAACGGCCAGATCTTCGTCGATGAGGAACGGCTGTTGTATCTTGGTTTGACGTTACGTGACCTGGCTCATTTCCTCGAATCACAGCCGTTCCTTTTTGCGGTGTTCACAAACGACGAGGTGCGCCGTGCAGCTAACACGGCGAAACCCGTGACGGCGACCCGCAGGCACTCGAAGGGCAAATAGTGTCGCCAAAATGTGCGCCGCAGCCCGGAGGCCGCATGACTCCGCTCAGCAAGAACGCTAGAGTCGCAGGGCTTCTCTACCTGACACTCCTTACCGCCCCATTGCGCCTTCTCTACATTCCCAGCAAGCTGTTCGTGACTGGGAATGCGACGGCGACGGCCGACAACATCGCCGCACATGAGACGCTTTTCCGCCTCGGTATCCTCAGCGATTTGCTCACCGGGACCATGGTCATCTTCCTGACGTTGGCTCTCTTCCGGCTGTTCAACGGAGTGGACCAAGGATTGGCACGACTGGTGGTGATCCTAGGGAGCCTGATGGTGACCCCCATTTATTTCCTCAACACGATCAATGACGCTGCTGCGCTGCTGCTCGTGCGCGGCTCCGATTTCTTGTCTGTCTTCGACAAGCCGCAGCGTGACGCCCTAGCCATGTTATTCCTACGCTTGCATCACCACGGAATACGTGTCAATGAGGTTTTTTGGGGACTCTGGTTGTTTCCGTTCGGCCTTCTTGTCTATAAGTCGCGTTTTCTTCCGCGCATCCTGGGCGTCTGGCTGATGCTTAATTGCTTTGCTTATCTGGCGATGAGCGTTACAGGAATATTGTGGCCGCGATACGAGGCGACGGTCTCGAACTGGGTCTTCCCGATCATGTTGGGCGAGCTGGCGATCATGCTGTGGCTCATCATCATGGGTGCCAAAGAGCAAGCGGCTGGCGCGTCGCCGCGGACGACGGGTTAGTCCCGTTCCTGGCTCAAGATGGCCCGTATCGGGGGCGATCCAAAAGTTCGTCCGCACGAACGCAAACGCTAATTCACGAAATCAGGCGATTTCACCAACTACAGGGTAAAGGGCCATTTCGGCAAAGTAGTTGGTGAAATGGCGATGTTTCGCCAACGATGCCGAATGAAAAACATTGGGTCCGCCTGCCCAGACGGACCCTCCGAGCCAAAAAACCTTCGGGGATCGGACGGAACCATCGAATGCACCAGATTTCATGCCGCTAAAGCACAGTATTCAAAAGGAATTCGGATTTATTGAAGTTGTGAACGGTGGGATTGTCTAGAGCATCAAAACCGTAAAGCAGCAAGGAGGAGGTTCCTATGAAGCAGATCGCATCGTGCCTTCTGTTGCTTCTGGTGACGTCGCCGTTGGCTCAGGTACAAGGCCAGTCGCCGTCTCAAACTATGTCGTCTGCGTTTTTCCAGGAACAGGTTCCAAGGGAGCAAATGCCGCCGGACCAGCAAGCTCCGCCGCCCAGGCTGTCGACTCCCGCAAAAGTGCAGCAGCAAATTGAGCAGCATTTGAATTCGGAGCCTGCACTCCAGAACAGCAGAGTGAGTGTTGATGTCGATGAGGATGTAGTGGTCCTTGGTGGCACTGTCGGCACCGAACAACAGCACGATCTTGCGCTGCGTATCGCCCAGTCCTATGCCGGCGATCGAAAGATCGTCGACAAGATCAAGCTCACGCAGCAAACATAACGGCACGAGAACTGTGTTTTGAGGTGAACCATGAAGATAAGAGAAGTGATGAGCCGTGATCCAGTATGCTGCGTGCTGGGTGATAGCGCGCAGACGGTAGGCAAAATCCTATGTGATCGCAACATCGGTTCCATGCCGGTTGTTGTCGACCACCAATCTCGGAAGATTGTCGGCATGATTACGGACCGTGATTTATGTTGTGCAGTAATCGCACAAGGCATGAATCCGAAGACCACACCAATTGGCAAACTCATTGTGTCGGCTCCAATCACCTGCCGTGATGGCGAAAATATCGAGGCCTGTGAACGCCTGATGCAGGAGCATCAAATACGTCGAATTCCCATCGTTGATGCGCAGGAACGCGTTATCGGAATCGTCGCTCAAGCCGATCTGGCACTCAAGGACACACCAGAACGAGTATCAAAGACAGTTGCGGAAATCTCGAAGGGTTCACGGCCTTCCATCGCAGCCTGAGACTCATCACGGCAGCCAAATTGGCTGCCGTGCTCACCGCTGGCTCCAGCCCGGCCCTCGTAGAGGCCGTCCCGCTTTCACCCCGGTCACGCCCCCGTGATCGAATTCAACTTGGCCATTCACAAGAACGTAGTCAACGCCTTTCGAGAGTTTGTTTGGATCCTGGTAGGTGGCCTCATCGATGATGGTCGCAGGATCAAACACCGTGATGTCCGCAAAGAAGCCTGTGCGGATGAGCCCTCGATCGTTCAGATGTGCTCGTTGCGCGGGCATCGACGTAATTTTACGAATCGCTTCTTCCAGCGGTATCAGATTCTGATCGCGCACATAGCGCCCGAGGAAGCGTGACATCGATCCAAAAGTTCGCGGATGACCAAAGGGCTCGTATAAAGGACCATCCAGAGCGGAATCACCGGCATCAAGACCGATCGATGTCCATCGCTGCTTGAGTCCATACACAAGGTCCTCTTCGCTCGCCATGAAGTACAAAGCCCCGGTCTGCGCCTTATCTGCCAGAATGAAGTCAAACAGCGCTTCGAGCTCGGCCTTGTTCTCGGCCTTTGCCATGTCCGACACCATCTTCCCGTTGTACTTCTTGAGATCTAGATTGACGACTCCAGCGATCATGACTCCCGATCCGCCGCCACAATCGAAGTAGAGGTTCTCCCATTCCGCGTGATCAGTCGCCATCTCACTCTTGATGCGTTCCCTTGTTTTCGCATCGCGAAGCCGGTCTAGCAGCTTTTCAGTTCCGCCATCCGCAACCCAGGGTGGCAGTGAAGCTGCCAGGGCGGTCGCACCTGCAATATAAGGATATTGGTTGGCCCGAATATCGAGCCCCTGGGCGCGTGCCTCTTGGATCTTCGCGACAACTTGCTTCATGGATCCCCAGCGCGGCTTCCCGCTGACTTTCAGATGGAAGATTTCGACCGGTATTCCGGCCTCCCGCCCGATCCGAATTGCCTCGTCAACGGCCGCCATCTCGGAAGCCCCCTCGCTTCTCATGTGCGAACCATAGACACCGCCGTAGGGAGCCACCACCTTGGCAAGTTCGATTAACTCTTCCGTTTTTGCATAATGCCCTGGCGGGTAGATGAGCGCAGTCGAAATGCCTAACGCTCCATCCTTCATAGCCTGGGCAACCAGTTGCTTCATCTGTTCGAGTTCGGCCGCGGTTGGCACTCGATCGTCGTCGCCAATCACAGCTTGGCGTACTTGCGCAGCTCCAACATAGGTGCCGATGTTGATTGGCGTCCCTTGTTTTTCGAGCCGCTTGAAATAGCCATCTAGGGTAGTCCAATCAATCGTGACTTTGTACTGATCAAGAAATGGCTTCAGTGGAGTAATTGTCTTCTGATTGTGAGGAGCAATTGAGGCACCTTCCCCTGTAATTTCCGAGGTAATGCCTTGCGCAAGTTTACTGATGCCACGGTTATCAATCAGAAGTGGATACTCGGACTGACCCAGCGTGTCGATGAATCCGGGGGAGACAATGCGCCCAGTTGCATCAATTACTTTGCTTGCCTGAGCGCCATCAAGCTTTCCGATCGCTACGATGCGATCGCCTTTCACTCCGACATCCGCGGCGTACCATGGGCCACCCGTACCATCAAGAATGTGCCCGTTCTTAATAACGATGTCGAAATTACTCCGGCTCGCTGGCGTTTGTGCAGCGACTTGGGCAGATGCCGCACCGAAACAAATCAGCAACGCAACCACCGCGACTATTGCAAAATCGGGATATCTTCGGATTAGTGTTCTCAACAATGCGCTCCTCGAACCAAAACTATCCTCAGCGGGTCTCAGGAACAGACCATCTACCGTCACAAGTCTCTGATCGCGTCAGTATTTGAGGTTGAAGTTGATGAGGTTCCAGTGCCAGATAAACCACGTGAAGCCCAGGCACGCGACTGCGATGGCTACGTCGTGGATCTTCGTCCAGATCCATGCCTCTTTGTTGGCCCAACTTCGCACTGCATTCACCAAGGTGATCAAAGTTGCAAAAGCGGCAATAGCCCCGACGATCATCAGAAGCACAATCCATTTATCCAGTTTCTGATTTACCGCTCCGGGATCGTCAATCAGTGAGCCGAGAACTACCCAGCCCAACAGAAATACAAGATCAAGGGCGCATACCAGTCGAACAACAAGCCGCATTTTCTTTTGTCCGGGCGCCAGCTGCAGGGGGCGGCTGTAGTGCTTTCGAACTCCTGCCGCGATCGGCCATAGAAGCAACGTCAGGATCATCACCGTAATGCATGGAATAATGATCGCGAGATTCAAATACTTGCCATCAGTCAGTCTCGGCCGTTCAAAGATGAAAAATGGCCAGTCAACCGACATAACCATCTTTCCATTCGCATCTCGTTTGAAACCAAGATGCAGTTGCCCGTGTACCTCGCGATAGAGCAGCGGGCCGATTTCCTCGTATTTCTTCGGTTCTCCGTTTGGATCTTTCAACAGATCAAGGCTCACGGTGCCGTCGGAATTCGGAGTGATTTTGAGTTGGCCCACAAGATTCAGCAACCTCAGAAATGAGGTTTCCATCCGGCGGCTGGGAATGTAAAACCCGGCAACCTGGCTCGCGTCAGCTTTTGGATTTGCAACCTTTTCTCCTGCCGGAGGCGTGAATGGGAAGTATCGGTCCATGAATTGCTGGAACATATCGACACCGCCCTCGTCTTTCCCCGCGCTGTTCACCGAAATAAAAAAGCCGACACCCTGGTCGAGGATCAAATGCAGGTTACTGTGGAAGTAGACCGTGTCGCCACCGTGTCCAATGATTCTGTGGCCGTTTTTGGATTCCTCATAAAAGCCCAGGGCCATCGCATCCAGCCGGTCATCGTAGCCCCACTGTCGCGCATGCATGAGTTTCGCTGTTTCTGGTTTCAAAATCTGTGCGCTTCCAAATTGGCCATCTTGCAAGTGAGCCATCATGAAATTGCACATGTCCAGAGCGCTCGTCGAAACGCTCCCGGCCGGATAAGCCTGAACAAACTCAAACGACTTTGCGGGTAATGACGCGCGTACGTAACCATTCGACATCAGCGGTTGCAAATCAGGGGGGAGGGGCTGGACAAACGTCGTATGGACCATGCCAAGCGGCACAAGAATGTTGTCGGCTGCATATTGGTCGAAGGGCTTTCCCGAAACGCGCTGCACGATGTACCCGGCTAATGACGTTGCATAGTTCGAATAAGCAGGGATGGTTCCTGGTGGATAGATTCGCTCCGGAGTATGTTTCTTCACGTATTCGTCGAGTGGACGCACGTCGGCCGCGCCCGGGACGAACAGATCTTTGGCCGTCTCCTCAAACCCGGGAGTGTGGGTCATTATGTTTCGCAGTGTAATTGGCTTTCCAAAGGCCGGCGGGATCTTGAAGTCGAGATAATCATTGACGTCTCGATCCAAATCCAGCTTGCCCTGTTCTACGAGCTGCATGACCGACGTCCAGGTAAACAGCTTCGAGATTGAACCGGGACGAAACAGCGTGTCGGACGGCGATACCGGGGTTCTCTTTGCAACATCTGCAAAACCGTAACCCTTTGCAAAAAGGATCTTGCCATCTTTTACGACTGAGATGACCGCACCAGCGATGTCCTGTTTTTGCAAATGTGATGGAACCAGGCCGTCAAGAAAAGCGCCCAAGTCCTCCGCCGTAAGAGCGTGCGTGGAAGCCGGAGTAAAACTCGGAGCGGCAGGTTGGCTTTCGGGAATCATCTCCTTCGGCGTTTGTGGCTTTTGCGCTGCACTGCCTACCGTCAGCAACAGCGCGATGAGCATTAAGGCCAATAAGCGGAACACATAGCTGCTTGCTGTGCGCCGCGGCGCGGCGTTTATAAGGGCCATCGAGTTTCCTTTCTCAGTTCGGGTAAAGAGAACCTGTTTCTTAAACGCGAGATGTCAGAAATTCATTTTCAACGCGAATTGAATCACTCGCGGATTTGCGACCGTGCTGGTGATGTGGCCAAAACTGCCACCATCTGACACGTAATTATCCGGGTCTGCAAAGATCGCGTTATTAAACGCATTGAAGAACTCCGTTCGGAACTCCAAATTCGTTCGTTCCGTCAGGGGGAACAATTTCACGATCGAAAGGTCAGTGTTAGCCTGGCTTGGACCGTGCAGAATCCCCATGCGGCTGTTGCCGAACGCGGTCGCAAGCGCTGGACACGGCTCCGTGGGGTCAGGAAGACCGCAAGTCCCCGGGGGCTCTGGGTCCCCAATGATCGGATACGGAGCAATGCAATCCTGGTTGATCCAGTTATTGAGCCGTACGTTCACCGATCCGCCGGTGCTGATACTGCATCCGGGCACAGTCTGCGCAAAATCGGTGGAGATGCCGTACGCATTCGTCCCGGTGTTATTAAGAAGAGGAAGCAGGTGTCCGGACTGAATCGTTAGAACTCCTGACACCTTCCAGTTCGCCAGCAGTTGTCCAACCAGCGAACGCTGGTCCTTCGGACCCGGCAGTTCATATATACCGTTAAATACGAAACGATGCGGCCGAACAAATATGTCCGGCCCATAGTTGGATCGCCGATTGTTGTTATCTCCGAATACTTGCCCCCCATTCGCCCCTACGGTACTGCCATAGACATTGGCCAGATCTCGAGAGAATGTGTAAGAAGCAAGGAACTGCAATCCATTGCTGAATCGCTTGGTCAGACTCGCTTGCAGGGAGTTGTACCAGGCAAACCCACTGGACTCGATATTCAACATGCTGCTCGCCGAAAATCCCTGATAAGGCACGCGCTGTTGAACATTCAGCACAGTAGTGGTGGTTTCGCCGCGAATGGGGCTTTCGGGAGTAGCGAGCGCAGCTTGGTTAATCGTGTGCCAAACCAGCATGTGAGTACCACGCATCCCGGAATAGCCGACCTCCAGCACGAGATCTCTGGCAAGCTGCGCTTGCAGGTTCAGACCGTACCTTTGAAAAACCGGCGGTCGAAGATTGAGGTCAATGATGTTCGGCGACAGCGTGGTGCTTGGGCCGTAGGGAAAAAACTGGGGGAAGGGGCCGGGGTCCGATGGAAACGGATTAGAGATGTCGTTCTCCAGGACCGGCGCCACCACGCGAATAAGTCCAAAAGGCTGGTTTGATAACTGTTGCAAGTATGGTTGCCCCGTGGCGCGCTGGTGGTACACGCCATAGCCTCCCCGAAGCACCAGGCGTTTCGTTCCTGGTAAGCTCCACGCAAACCCGATACGCGGATTAAGAGTGTTCTGACTGACCCCATTGATCCCCATATTGTTGCCGCTACTGACTACGCCTGGCGGTCGGGTGCCCGGAAAATTGTCCGAGACCACGATTCCATCCAGACTGCCTTCATCGGGAGGATTCTGATTAATTAACGATGGATCCATGCTCGCATTGCGCCCGTTCAGTTCACCTAAGTTGCCCAGGCGCTCGTATCGGAACCCGAGGTTAAGGGTAAGACTCCGCGTCACCTTAATATCGTCTTGCGAATAGAGACTGCCATCCCAGATCCGCCAATTGCGTTGCGTAATACCGGCCAGATCCTGGGTAATGAATGGATTGAATGGCGCTTGGCCCAAAAGCAGTCCCGGATAATTCAGATAAATCGAATAGCCCGCGAATAGGAACTTCGACATGTTGATCTGACCACGGGTGAGGCTGCCTCCGAATCGCATGGAATGCTTCCCACGGATCCACGAGACGGTGTCTTGGAGCACGTAGGTGTTTTGCGCGAGAACCACAGTCTGGCCATCTCCGCCGATATTGAAACCGCCTGCAATGATGAACACTGGGCGCGCGTCATCAAAGGCGGGAACGCTGCTGCCGATATCGGAATACGAGATCGGGAAAGTTTGATCCGTGCCAGCCAAAGTACGATGAAAACCAATCTCGGCCTGGTTCACAACGTTGTTGCTGAATAGGTACGTGTGGGTTAAAGAGAAATTGCGGAAGTTCTGTGGGTTCTTTGAGGGAGAACCCGGCAGGCTTCCCGCACCGGCCGCGCGCGCAGATGGCATCGTAAAGTCAGCCTGGCTGTTTGAGAAAAAGAATCGTCCCTGAAACGTGCTCTTCGCATTGTGCAGCCAATCGAGGTTCGTTACGAACTGGTCTTCGTTATAACGGCACGGCGAACTGAACGTTGAAAAGCCTTCTGGAAGCCCAGTAGCCGGATCTGTTATGACTTGCTGCGGATTCGGGATCAAGAATTGGCCATTCGGCAATGTAGCATTAAACAGCGCCAGGCCCTGTGGGCTGATATTCGAAGCATCCACGTTACGACCCAACGGGTCGACACCCTGGAATGCCGTCTCCGGACCCACTGCAGCCGCCAGGCCTTCTGGCGAGCGATCGTCCGTCAGCACCGGCAGTATCACGCTGCTCGAACAATTCTCATCGAGGCCATTCTGCTGCCGCGTCCCCTGATACGAAGTGAAGAAGAGCAGTTTGTTTTCGAGTACAGGGCCGCCCAGCGTGACACCAAACTGGTTCTGACGCAAAATGGCGCGCGGCTCGCCTGTTTGTTTCCGGAAATAATCATTGGCATTCAAAGCTTCATTGCGAAAGTATTCCCATACGTTGCCATGCCACGAATTAGAACCAGCCTTGGTGAGGACATTTACGTTGGCACCGGCATTGCGCCCGAATGAGGCATCGTACTGGCTGGTTTGCACTTTGAATTCTTGAATGCTGTCTGGATTGGGAGTCGCCACTCCACCGCTGAAGTGCCCGCTTCCCTGCAAATCGTTTATCTCCACACCATTCATCTGAAAATTGTTGTCGCTGTAGTTGCTCCCATTCGTGACCAGATTGCTGTCGACCCCCCCTCTGCCAATCTCACCTGCGTTGAAAACCTCAGCAGAAACACCCGGCGAGAGCCCAAGAATCTGGGTGTAATTGCGGGTGACGAGCGGCAGGCTGTTGACGGCTTTCTCGTCGATCACGTTGCCGAGCGCGCTCTCCTGGGTCTTAAGGAGTTCGGAATTTGCGCTAACCTCGACCGTTTCGACTTGAGAACCCACGGCAAGTTGCACACTGACCAAGGACGTCTCGGTAATGTGCACCGCAACATCTTCGCTTACGGAAATCTTGAAGCCAGTCTTGCTCACCTCTACGCGATAAGCACCCGGCCTCAGCAGCGGTACGAGATAGGTGCCGGTAGCGGACGAAAGACTCGCCCGCGCTTCACCGGTGGTTCGGTCGATGGCTTTGATCGTGGCGCCTGTAACTACAGCTCCGTTTTGATCGGTGACCGTTCCCGAAATTGCGCCTGTGCCGGCCGTTTGCGCGTGGCCGATATCAAGCAGTGCTCCAGCGACTACGAAACAAATGAGTGAGCGCAACAAAAGCTGCCTTGTTCGGTAGGTTGCACATGATGATTTCACGACAGTCCTCCTCAAGATTGCGAGCCTCCGGGCCTTGACCCTTCAGCTCTCCGGGCAACTTCTGTCGATCAGAGACGTTCTACTCCGAACCATTCGATTCTGCGATCGTGGCGTACCATCTGCGCCCTCCGCGGTCTTCTTCCTCGCTTTGTTTCAGCATCTCCAGGGAGCGCGCCGTTTGAGTATGAGCTGATGCGACAAGAATGGCGCCCAGCAACGACATCGGTGCCACATACGAACCGCCAAACGACGGGCTGGCCACAGACGCTAAGCAGCAGCTATCGCAAGTTTGCGCGATCGGCGTTCTCTCGCCATCGGTGATCCCGAATGTTGGTACTCCTTGCTTCTTGGCGCGAAGCACCGCTTCCACCGTGTCGCGCAGGCAGCGCCCAAAACTGATTGCGATCAGCAGGTCTTTGCGGTTGAGCGTGCGAATTCGACGCTGCACATTCCCAGCGCTCCCGACTGGCGCTTCGGCCGCCAATCCGAGGGCCGTCAAGCCATAGGCAAGATGCCAGCCAAGTGCCGCGGCGAGATCGATGCCCACCACGAGGATTCGGCCCGCCCGGTTGATTTGACGCGCGATCCCCAAGATTTTTTTCGTGTCGAGGTTCGCATACAGATCGTGGACGTTCCGCACGTCCATCTCGACGCTGTGCTTGATGCGGTTCGGCAGGCTCCGCTTCTCTCGCGATGCCGCCTTGAGAACGGTGTAAGGGGTGATCCGCGTTACGAAATGCGACCTGAGATCCGCCGCGAATTCCGCATACTTTCGGTACCCGAGCGCCTGAATGGTGCGGACGATCGTCGCGGCATCCACGCTGTAACGTTTCGCAAGCTCACGAGAAGAGAGGAAGAAAGTGTCGTCGGGATTTTCAAGGATGGCGCGAACTAATTTCTTGCGGCTGGCATTAAGATTTTGCTCGGCACTCCGGAAGCGTGTCTCTAGTGGCGTGTATCCCGACAAAGCGTTCCCGGATTCGCGATTCTCGACCTCGTGTTTCGGCATCGACGAGCAAGCTCTTCAAATCGAGGCAAGGTACAACCAGCGTTGCATGATGTCAAGAATATTCACTATGTGTTGCATGGAGCGGTCGGCCATCATTTTCGTGTTTGGGCTCCCGAAGCAAGTCTCACAGGCGGGCGGAATTGAACACCCGGTGAATTTCAAAAACTGCCACGCCCCACCATGGAGCGAAGTGCCCAAAAATTTCCAACCAATCTAAAATTGAAGCATGCTGGCGGTAGCAATAAAAAAGGGTAGCCGTCAGAGAACGTCAGGCTTCCGAGAGATGGGAACACTGAGGTGTGACGGTTGCGGCGAGGAGTTCTTGATCGGCCACAACCCATTATCGGCAGACACGCGGGTTGCAGAAAGGCAAGCAAAGTGGCTTGAAAAGTTCTAGCAGAAGAGCACGAGCGCGACAATAAGCACTCTGACCGAATCGAACTACCGGACTAGCTGTCAGGCGATCGCGCCAACTGGGAAACAGGCCGCCTGGGCAAAGTAGTTGGTGTAATGGCGATTTTTCAACAACTACTCACGCCCTTGTGCCAGTGCCCCCACAGGCTTCACAGGATTGGTACACGTAGTCCCATCTTCGTGTATCGCTAAGCCACGTGGCGGGATTGTCTAGGTCGTACCGCTCCACGAGCACTGCGACAGGTCCTTCTACTTCTCGCTCACTGCCATCTTTGTCCCGCTGACCTTGGAAACTGCTGTTCAGTGTCCTGATTTCAGAGCGCGGGAGGATTTCCCGCACCAAAGAAGCCGCTCTAGCTCTCGATCAGCGGTAGGATTTTCATGCCGCCGCGCGTTGCAGGTGTGGTTCAGTGCGACAAGGGGGGCGTTTCTTCATGGCGCGCAGCGTATTCGCAGTCGTCGCGGGATACGTCCTAGCCGCGCTCGGAATTGGAGCGTTACGTGGAACGACTGTCATCTTGTTGCGTCTGTTCG
>Ga0207679_10001598_pt1 | contig 14139 bp, 23 predicted proteins | sample KBSC73metaG_FD_184320 | JGI IMG/M metagenome (GOLD analysis project Ga0207679, IMG submission 184320) | Corn rhizosphere microbial communities from Kellogg Biological Station, Michigan, USA - KBS C7-3 metaG (SPAdes) (version 2) | ecosystem: Host-associated > Plants > Roots > Rhizosphere > Soil ... | reverse complement strand
CAACGGTTTAGCAAACCGCCGCCTTCGGCCACTCGGCCACCTCTCCACAATCTCAAGCTGTATCCTGTGCGGGTTCCTTGTCGCCGATGGAGCTAGGCGATGATGCTCGGATGACCGACTAGCAGGGTGTCCCTCACGACCCGTCGCCCTGATCACTCAGGTACGAAGAGTGAAACTCTTATCCGCTCTACCTCACTATGAGATGTTGAATGAGGGGTGATCATACCTGACGGCACCGGGAGGTACAAGAGTTTCGAAATAGGGTCCGGGTCGTACTTTATTGTTCGATCTGCAGGAGGGACGGTCGCATGGTGAGGTCCACCTGGCGCAACCTCGGCCACTCGAAGGTGGCTTTCGATTGGATGGCGATACTCGCGACCGTCGGTTGTCGTTCGGCTTCCTGACGGTACAGCGCATCGACCTTGGCGGTCGGCACGAAGTAGCGGGGTTCAACGTGGCCGAGCCTCAATACGCCGCTCGCTGAAAGCATATGCAGCACTGTTTGCAGCTGTCGCCGTCTCGCCCGTTTTTTTCTCACGTAATGGATGGGTGACGTTAGAAGGTACATAACAGGTCCTCCTCAATACGTCTCGATCTACATCCAGAGGATACGCCCGAGATCTTCATTGATCTCTCTGGGGCGATGACACTGGGTACAGCGGGCAAAAAGTTTTCCGACGTGCGACTGCTTCACACTTCGAAGAACGAGTTGGTAGCTGCGACTACCACAGCCGGAGCAGGCCTTCCCGTGAACGTTTCTGCGAATTGCTCCAATCTTTCCCTCTTGCTTCTGCATGGGCTTCCCTCCCACAGAGATTGGCCGAACTCACCTTGCGCCCCATCTTGTAAGAGGAACGCGCGTTTGAAAATACCGTAGAGGTATGGCCGAGCCGCCCTGAAAGAGGGGTGCAATTTTTGGCAATTTTCTAGTCGCGAAGAAGAAAAGGGAGGCGGAGGCAGGTCTCCCAGGAGGGAGCAGAGACCTCTTGTCGCTCCAGGGTGGGCATGCCGGAAACGACACCTCCGCCCACCCATCACTACAACAGAGACGAGCGTTGGATTCAAGGCGGTAAAACTCTAGTCTGGGAGAAGCACTCCGGTGCCAGTGACCGGGTTCTTCACGCCAGGGGGTTCCCTAGTGGCAGCTTCAGGCCATCCTGTGGTGTTCTTCAGCTGCAAGATGTCCTACAGAAATCCGCGTAACCGAATGACGCAACGCTACATCTCGAGCGCCTCCCAAACCGATCCGCCACGGACTGTTTCGTCTTCTCCAGCCTGCTGAGAGTTTGGGCGGCTTCTGCTGATCCCTGATCAGCGATTGGAGCCTGCCGGCAGCGGGCGTCGTCCATCAACGTCTTACCCAAAGAGGCTTCCTTCCTGCGCGGCGTATTCACCGGCAGCAAGGGGTTTGTGGAGTCATCACGATGCACTTTTCCTCTGGTTATCCGTCGGTTCTCGTGTTTCTGGCGATCTTGGGGTTTTCTCTCAGTTTGACAGCGTGCGGGTCGGACGATGAGGGGCCCGGAGCCAGCAAAACATTGTCTTGGACGGCAGTGTCTGAGCCCTCGGTTCTCGGATACAAGCTGTATTGGGGCACGATGTCCCATGCATACGATTCGAATGTCGACGTGGGGCAAAATGCCAGCTACACACTGAGCGGCCTGCAACCAGGCACGACCTACTTCTTTGCGGTCAGCGCGTATAACTCGGGTGGAGAAAGCGCGCTCTCCGCCGAAGTGAGCAGCCTCGCTGAGTAGAAGTGGAGCAGAAAGGGCAGTGATGAAGTGAAGAAAATCTTGTCAGGCAGCGGCGATCCGGCTCATGAATTGGCTGTAGCACGTCGGACAATACGTATGGGTCAAGCGATAGGCGGCGAGGTCCTTCCCGTGAGTTCTCCGAAACACTCCTTTGTTCACCCAAGACTCCGCCTTCGAGGGTGTGGTGTGCTCTCGAATCAATCCGCAGACGCAGCAAATAGGGATAATCACACTCTGCGTGGTCAGTGACATTGTGGAACTCCCTTCACGACGCGCAAGCCTGATGAATATCAATGCACCATACTCGATTGCCGGGCCATTCCTACCTGGTAATATCCCCAGTTCTCGACTAGGAAGACCCTGAAGAAATCTGAGATATCTTTGGGTTAGGTAGTTTAGTGGCTTGCAGTGGAACGACCGTTAATCGCCGCCTGAATCTCCAGATACAGCTGCTCCACGGCCATATACTTGGAAATCAGTGTGGTGGCTCCGGCGGCGGTCATCGCGCGGCGATGCGCATCACTTGCGCTGACAGAGAGTCCGACGATCACCACGTGGGGGTATGACATCTTGATTCTCAAGGTAGCGTCAATACCATTCAGTTTCGGCATATTGATGTCCATCACGACGACAGAAGGGGACAACTCTTGTACGAGCCGTACCGCTTCCTCACCATTCGACGCCTCGCCGACGAGAGACAAATTGGGGTAGCTTTCCAGCAGGTCCCGCAAGGCGGCTCGAACCCGTGCGTGGTCATCTACCAGCAAAACGCGAATGGCAGATCTCCGCGGGGAGCTGTCGTACGATTTGTCGTATAAAACCGACAAGCTTCTCCTCTCATGAGAGCATCTGCCCGCTCAAGCTCCAATCTCGGAGGATATATAAGAAATCAGCGCCTTCCACCACTGGGGTTCCCCCCCAGGGTCTGGCCGCTGATGCCGCCGGCGCCTCGATTCTGTTTGAAGAGAAGAGTATCCTGCCGACGGAACAAGGTTCGATGTTGTCACGCCGATGATCAGGAAAACCTCCGAGGACCGGATGGTGGTGTGAGATGACGGACGATCGGGAGGATTCATGGACGAGGAGATGAAAACGCTCGCGAAACAGTACCTTGATGCGAGAAGGAAGCAGAGAAATGACCTCATGGAGGAGTTGAAACTCAGCGAAGCGGAAGCGGACCAGGCCGTCTGCACGCTCGAGCTGTATTACCATATCGAGGCATCTGAGGAGCAGTGGACACAGGCCTGGATGGCGGCAAAGCGTGATTTTCTGGCCGACGGAGAGCGCTCTGGCATACGGCTGGCTGATCTAGTCGTGAAGTATGTCGACATCGCACGCCTTGGTGGAGGTCCAGAGAGGCGATGGACATGAAGCGGCCGCGTCGGCGAAACACCCATCGCACACCTCATGATGGATCCTAGTGGGTCAGCGCTTCGGTGGTGCAGATGGCGGCGGTGGTGGATGGCGCGAGGTGGATGCCTGGGCGTTGGCCTCGTCTTGCTGGGCGCCATTGCCGGACTCGCGCAAGATGCAGCGGCTCAGGCGAATGGCCGACAACTCGATGTTCAAGTCAACCTGCCCTATGCCGTGCAGTTCGGATTCGGGTCTTACGATGTCGGCGGGCTTTCAGTCAATGTCTTCCGGGTTCCGTTGCAGCATACCTTTGCATTGGGGCCGGATGAGGATGCGTGGCGACTGGCGCTCACCGCCTACCTGGGCTACGGTCACTTTTCCTTTGAAAGCAGTGCGCTTGGACCCAAGATCACCGCGTCCGAGGACTTTGTGTTTGCGTTGCCCCAGGCGGAGCTCCAGATTCCGATACGGCGGTGGTGGACGGTCAAACCGTTTGCGGCTGCGGGTCTCGGCAGGACGTTCAATGGGTCTGCGACTGTCGAAGGCGGGTCAGGTAGCGTTCAGGTAGAGGAAGGGTTTGTCTTCCTGTACGCGGCTGGGATCAGCAACCTTTTTGAGTTCCATGTGGAGGATTTCTTACTGAGCATCGGCAGCAGGCTGGCGGCGGCCGGCGATGCCGGAGAGTCGTCCAAGAGCACGAACTACGGGACGCTCCAGAACGGCCTCGAAGTTCGGCACCCGCTCGGTTTTGATGTGAAGGGGTTTTTGCCCGACGTCGGGGTCTCTTTTATTTACTACTACTTCTTCCCATCGGCGAAATTCTCGCTGCCTGGTGAGAGTCCGCTCGAGGTGTCCAATCAGTTTGAGTTCGGGATTAATGTTGGCTCCGCCACGCCGGCCAAGCTATGGATCTTTAACAACCCCCGACTCGGCGTCAGCTACCGTTTCGGAGACGGCCTGTCGGGGGTGAGGGCGCAATTTGGCTTTCCGTTCTGAAACGCGCACGAGAGGCGGCCTGGGCCCCATTTAAAATGGGCACTCATTCGCTTCCCGTTTCGTGAACCCCCGCTCGAAGCGGCTCCTCCATAGGCAGATGCGCCGCCTGCTTTCATCTTCTGCTCCGTCACGGGCGAGCGGTTGACCGACAGGCCGATGACGACGCTCTGTAGAAATCCATCTCGATATACCATGCGCACGGCTGCCTTCTTCATGACTCCATGTTTCGCCACATTAATCAACAATCCCCGAACCGATTGAAAGAGGAGCACCGCACGATCTTCTGGCAACGGCACGTCGAAGGCTTTTTGGATCTCGACGGTAATCGCGAGCTCGTGCTGTTTCATATGGTCACCCAGCCAGATCAGACCGGCGGGCAGCCCCTGTTCCTGCAACACTGGCGGACTCAGTTCACTCATCTAACTGCGGCAATAGGTCAATGCTTTGCTCAAATTGGCTTCTGTCTCTTTGATCAATTGTTCGGGGCGGGGCTGCAAATTGATCCTCTTAACTTGACCGAGCGTGAGGTAGCCAAGCACGAGTAACTGCGCCAGATAGTCGTGCAGCTCGGTTGAGAGCCGCTTTCGTTCCCGCTGCTCCGCGAGATTCAACTCCGTGGCCAGTGCGCAATGCCGCTAGGCAAATTTCCGATGACCACTCTGCCTGGCTTGGCGGTGGAGATATCCGGCCGTTGCGTTTCGTCATCTTGGGTTTCCTCGCCATTGATGCTCCTTGAGTTTTAATCATCCAGGTCATCGAACGTTGCACGAGGCCACGCGTCTTCCACCAAGTGCGGCGTCAGTTCTTTTCCTATGAACGTCACCAACAGACCGAGCAACTGAGTAATGCCGGCTGGCCAAATCTCTCAGATGGGGGAGTGATGTTATCTGGCATGTCGCAACCACCCCAGAGCTTGTTGCCAACTGAGCAATATTGGACAGACAGCTATGGGACACCTGCCCCCATAATGCCGCCGACAGCGCGCCGGAACGGCTCGCGGTTATGGAAATGACGGATGTCCTCTGGAGTGACGGGGGAAACCCGGAACGAACCTTATCTGGCATCGAGAAGATCGGGAAATGGCCGACGCTTGCGGATGATCCGCTTTCTTTCCTTTACATGAGGTGAAGGACTGTTTGTTCAAATCACATTTCCGCCCTCTGCGCCCTGAGTATATCGCACAGTATGAGACGATGGTAATTGAAGAGGAAGGGACACATACCGGACGATCGATAAGGTGAGGGCCTATCTGGTGGGGGTCGAATGAAGAGTTCTTCATGTTCAGTTCACGGAGTCTTCACGTTGAGCGGCTATGATCCACAGTAGGTGCCTCCACGCATTGGCAACTCTTGGAGTAACGACCTGTGAACCTGAAAGGTCTTGTTCATCGTGAGGTCGGTGAAGGGCTGACAGAGCAGGAGTTAGCCTCTTCCGTCGGTGTGCCTCTACCAACAATCGTGAACATTTTGGCCGGCAAGCTCCCGGACGATCGCGCAATCTGGGAAAAGTTTTCGAAGTATTTTCGGATGGATGTGGATTTTCTTCGAACCGGTGAATGGGCACACGCAACGACGACGGTTGAACTACCAGGGAACACCCATCATTCGGCGGCGGGTCACATTCGAAAGTTTCCACTCCTGAGCTGGCATCAGATCGGTCAGATGGTCACAGGTAAAACGCTTCCAGGTGTCATTCACGCCGAAGCGATGGTGGAGGCGACGGACGTGGCGGGGATACGCACCTTCGCTTTGAAAGTCAAAGACGATTCGATGGAGCCCCTCTTCAGCGATGGGGAGATGATTTTTGTGAATCCCGATCTCGAGTGGAAGCCTGGCGACTATGTCATTGCCAACAATCGAGACCGACACTCGGACGCCGTGGTTCTTCGACAAGTCAAACGCATTGGCAGCCACTACATGCTCCATCCCCTGAACCGGAAGTATGACGACCTTCTGGTGACAAACCAAGACGAGGTGCTGGGAAAGGTCGTCCGCCTGAGAAAGAATCTCTGAATGTACATGATCATGAAAGAGGAGTTGACCATATGTGTTCAACAGCGGTGCAGAAAGGACAGACATTATGCTGACACGAAATAACCTCTGGCGACTCGTGGTGTTATGCGTGTGGTGGCTCTCAGCCGTCTCCATTGCCAGTGCCGGATCTGAGGCGGAACAAACCCTTCCGCAACTGCTTTCCGGCGACCGGGTACTACTGGGCATAGTCGAGGAAGTCAGAAGCGATCAGGCAAGAATCAAGATTGGGGAGACAGAGACTCGGTATCTCCCCATGAACGTGCGAAAAGCCAAGGGATTGGAGGACTTAAAAAAAGGGGATCTGGTCGAGATCACCGTCAATGATCAGAACCTGCTGGTCGACGTGCATAAAGCCGGTGAGGCAAGCCATCACCGTGTCGTTCGCGGGCAACTCGCCGAACCCGTGGATACCGGACACGATAAGGCGGTGATTCGTACGCCCGATGGGAAAGAAGAGTCTCACCTCGTGCGACCGGTCGCGCGCAGCAAGGTGGCCTCGATGCCCGTCGGGGCCGATGTCATCTTCCTCATCGACGAGTTGGACAAGATCGTTGATGTGACCATGGGGACCGCGGAATCGGTCCAACGGGCGGCCGAACTCAAGCAACAGAAATCTCCCCTCAAGGGCAACCTCAACCAGGTCACAGGGAACATCCTGAAGCCCTTGATGGACAATACCATTGTTATTCGCACCAAGGATGGCAAAGAGCACTCGTACCAGGTGCGCCCGCTCGTTCAGCAGAGGCTGGGGACGTTAGCCAAAGGCGATGCGGTCGTGCTCTTGGTGGATGATGAAAATAAGGTGACCGACGTCGCATTTGTGCCGGACAAACCACGGTAAACAGATATAAACGTGAGCATCAGAAGAGTGGGGAACAGTTTTTCGCGCATGCGCGCAGCGGGTGATTGGGGTTCCTGCGCAGCCCAGACAGCCTCGATCCGGAAGACACCGGAAGCGATAACGATTTTGCAAACAACGCAGGACATCTTCCTGCTTTGAGCGTGAGGCGTATGACGCACTGATGCTTTACTTCCAAGGAGGTCTGTGATGAAAAAGGTACAAGTATTGAGCGGTGTCGCGTGCGTGAGTCTGGTTCTGGCCACGGGAGCCTTCGCGGAGATCCTGGGCGTGCAGCCTGGGACCTCGGATAATCCAAAAGACAACGTGCCAGCGAAGATTCAGCGAGATGGCGGAGCTTTTAGTCCGGGTGACAGCGGTCCGGGCCAACGAGACGATGCGTTAGTGGGTATGAAGAAAGAGAAACCCGAGCCCGTCACCGAACAAGAGTTGGAACAAAACGTCGAAAAGACTCAGGGGGGTGGAGCGGCTCTCGCTGCAGAAGATCTCAAGGAGAAAAGCATGAACAAATCGAAGAAAAGCATGAATAGCAAGTAGGGTGAGACGCTGGCGTGCGCACCCAGGAGAACGACGGAATAAAAGCAGTCAGAACAAAGCACAGTACGGACGATCGCGTGTCAATCTGGCAGAACTCAGCTTGCATAGGCGACTTGTCTTCTGCCAACCAGAAGGTGGTGTGTTCAATGAAGGGGGATTTCATCATGAGACTCTTTACGATCGGGATCATAGGACTTGTGTGTGCTGGAATGACCGGGTTTGCCCTAGCGAACCCGTCGATGCTGCCAAAGCATCCAGGATATCCCTCGCGTGGGGAATTTGCTTACGACCAAGGGCAACAGAATTTGTCCGCTGCCGAGTCCCTGTTGAATGCGGCAGAATCCGAAAATGCGAACATCGTGCAGAATCTTGAAGATCCTTATAACACCAAGCAACTCGGACAGGAGGGGGCTGGCCTCTTGCCCGCTGGCCAAACGCCGAAGACCAAGATGGAACTGCCGGCCGCTGGGGTGACTCAAAAGCCCAAGCAGTAGCGCAGTGAGAGGGGAGGGTTGTGAAGGCCCTCTCCTCTCATGGGCATGAAAAGAAAGTTTTGAATTTCTCATGACGGCGCGTGGGATCGAGGCTGTGTTATCCGGAGGCGGACGGTTCGAAGGAGGAGTGCGCATGACGAACGAGGAAAAGCAGCAGCGCATCCGTCAATGGATTGACCCAGGGGAACGGGTCACGGTGCATTTCCTCGATGCACCAGATTTGAACGCCGAAGTGACGGGCTGCACCGACCAATTAGTGGATCTCTCGATCGAGACGCACGTGCCCTATATGACGCAACATATCTCAGTCCCGCTCAGTCAGGTTGAGGTCTCAGAAGACTTCTCACACTACACGCGAGACCCCGAGCGACCGCTTCAACGACAACGATTGATGCTGGTAATCGATGAGAAGCGACCATCCGTCGTCTACTGACGAGGACGGAGGTCTGGAATGAGAGGATGCCGGGTTCATCGTACCCTGAACTGCGTGAAACGGGAGATGCTACATATGAATGAAACACCGTGGATCGACGGAAATATTGAAGCGGTCAAGAATTATTTAAAGCAAGAGTTCGAGAATTTTGCTCTCGCGCATCGAGCCGATCAATCGCTCGACCATATCTTTACGGTTAATGATGGGAAAAAGCTTTTTAAACTCTTTATTGGATCGCCTATCTTAGCCGATAGAAGCTTTGCCCAAACGAGAATTGACCGCTTAGGAAAAGAAAACGTGGCTGGGGAAATGCGCCTACATGGAAAGGACGGGTATCACTGGACACCTTCAAATTAGGGCCTGCCCAGCATGTGGGCATATGTGAGAACCGGCTTGTTGGTGCTACGCGCATCTTCGTGCTCACCCACGATAGCATCGCGCTTGGCGAAGATGGCTCAACGCATCAGCCGATTGAGCAATTGGCCTCGCTGCGCGCAATCTCAAACTTGCTCGTCATCCGCCCATGCGATGCGAACGAGACGACCGTATTCTCGCACATGCGCGATGGTGGTCGTGGGACCAACCCCAACTCCTGCATACGCTGCGGAGATTTCGGGATCGGCAGCTAGAAGAAATTCTGAAACTCAGCCCCGCATCCATACCTGCAAGGGAATGACAAACACCGCCGCCGAATATCGCTGACTGCAATCTCGTCGCACGGATGCCTTGTTCAACACACTTCAGGATGATGAAGAATTCTTCATGGTCCGTTCATGAGGTCATCATGTGACGGAGTTACAGTCTCACCAACGGGTGAGGATATTGTGTTGGAGTTTGTTGGTCCAGACCACATTGCGTCGAATCACAAGCCAGGAGGTTGAATCATGGAATCTAGGATAGAGACGAAAACACCTAAGGGAATCGAAACTATGGAACGGAATGAGAATGCAGATGCTATTCGGTTTCTCGCGGCAATCGAGCAGTTCGAGACGAAGTCTTGCGCTCGTTGTGCCGGTCTGCTCCTGAGCGACTGGTGCTATGACTTGAAGAACTCCGGGGAATATAGCGTGAGAGTCTTGCGCTGTGTTCAATGCGGGCATCGCGTCGATCCTGCAATCGTGCAGAATAAAATCTCTCCGTCGGTCCTCAGCGATCTTGCGGGGCGAATCAGTCACAAGCACTCCGTGAGCAAAGGGCTGTTGGAGGAGGCTGCATAAGCGAGAGCACGCAATCGGGGGAGGGGGGTCGTGACTGAACACTGATTCAGACATCAAGGGAGGACAGAATGAAACTGGCAGAGGGACGAGGGAACCTATGGTCAATAGTGCTGGCAGGCGGGGATGGTCTACGGACTAAGGACTTTATCCGGCGATGGTGTGGCCATGAAAAGCCGAAGCAATACTGCGCCTTCGCCGGGGCCCGCTCTATGTTCCAGCACACGCTGGATCGCGCAGTCAGGCTCACTCCATGGGAACGAGTCGTTGTAGTTGCGGCACGACATCACCACGATGAGGTTTGGCGCCAGCTCGATGGACGGGCGGCTGGCATGGTGCTGTTACAGCCGAAGAATATGGACACGGCCGCCGGCATATTCTTGCCGCTCACATTTATCCTTTCACGGGATCCGCAGGCGACCGTGGTGATCTATCCGTCGGATCATTTCATCTACCCGGAGGACTCGTTCGCATTGGCGGTGGATCATGCGGTGCGGGGGAGTAAGAGTCTGGAAGGGCGACCGGTCTTACTTGCGGCCAAACCGGATTGCCTGGAGTTGGAGTATGGCTGGATCAAGCCAGGGCGGTTCTTGGCCTGGACAGGGAAGGCTCCGGTCCACGCCGTGGACATGTTCTATGAGAAACCGGATGACGCTACAGCTCGTGAAGTCAGAGCCGTCGGCGGCCTTTGGAACACGATGGTGCTTGCGGCCAAGGGACGAGAATTGTGGAGCTTAGGATGGAAATGCTTTCCCGAGATGATGCCACTCTTCGAGCGGCTGAAGAAAGCGATCGATACCGCGGAAGAACTGAGAGTCCTCGACGCAATCTACGAAGCCATGCCGCGTCGGAACTTTTGTTCGCATCTGCTCCAGCGCGCACCGGAAAGGCTCGCGGTCATGGAGATGTCTGACGTTGTCTGGAGCGACTGGGGAAATCCGGAACGTATCCTCTCTGGCCTGGAAAAGATCGGGAAACTGAACGTGCCTCCACTCCCGTTCCTTTATCAAGGGTAAGAGGTCAACAACGATCTGGTCCGTTGGAACCTGTCTTTCAGTCACGCAATCGCGGTGATCGAAGAGGAGCTGGCGGTCCGAGCGTTGAGAAGGCGAGGTAAAATCGGAGAAAGACTTTCAAGCGTGAGGCGAGAATGAAGCATTGGAGACAATTCATTGTTACGCGCAATTTCGATAACACGGTTGCGCATTCAGAAGGAGGATGTATGCCAGTCGCAACGAAAACAGAGCAACGGCCGAAGGTCAAAACAAGGGGCCTCGAGGATGTGTGGGTGCCTCAAAGCACCTGGCAGCAGATAGCAGACAGGGCGTATGTACTTTATGAGCAACGCGGACGTCGCGAAGGCGACGCCTTACAGGACTGGCTCGATGCAGAACACCTGGTCATGGAAGAGATCTATGAATCTCATTAGTAACTCCCTGATCCGAGCAGGAGGTATGAGATGGAAACTATGCGCGCGCACGTCTTTCACGGCGTCGGACGGTCCGGGCATTGAGCAAAGGCGAGGGTAAATAGGAAAAGACTTTCATGCTTTTCCAACTGGCCATATGTCCGAACGGTGTCCGAAGGATAGACGGTCACCTTGAAGTTGCGGGCGTCATCTACTACTCATGAAACGAGACTCGTTTTTACTGGAACCTATATCGCCTTTCCGACTGGACCTCACGGTCTGGGCGTTGCGCCGCCGTCCGGACAACGTCGTAGATCGCTGGGACGGGCACACCTATCGACGGGTACTGCCTTTGCCGGGCGGCTTCGCGGAAATCGCGGTCACCCAAGGCGGGCCGCCTGAGACGCCCCAGCTTCGAGTGACGGTGGGCGCCGCTGCGCTCAGCCTAGAGGTGCAGCAGTGCGTGACGAGGACCCTGGAACGGCTACTCGGATTCCGTACCGACGTGGCAGCATTTTATCCTCTCGCCTCCCGCGATGCGGCGCTTAGTTCATTGGCGCAACGCTTCTGCGGAATGAAGCCGCCTCGGTTCGCCACCGTATTCGAGAGCGTGATCACTGCGATTGCCAGCCAGCAAGTGACACGGACCGTGGGCGTACTTCTGCTCAATCGTTTAGCCGTGAGCTACGGCGCCGCGGTCCACGCAGGAGAGGTCGCCGCATACGCGTTCCCCCAGGCGGAAGACTTGGCTACGCTGCATCCGACCCATCTGCGTCAGCTCGGTTTCAGCCGGCAGAAGGGTCGTGCGATGATCGAGTTAGCCCGATCGATCACCGTGGAAGGTTTAGATGTGGAGAGACTGGCGAAACTGCCGGATGACCAGGCCATCGAGCGTCTCTGCGACTTGCAAGGCGTGGGGCGCTGGTCAGCAGAGTATGTTCTCTTGCGTGGCCTGGGACGGACCCATGTCTTTCCGGGTGATGACGTGGGCGCCAGGAAGAATCTGCAGCGTTGGCTGAACCTCGTGAAGCCGCTTGACTACGCGGCGGTTCACCGCGTGCTGGAGCGCTGGCGCCCGTACGGCGGATTGGTGTACTTTCACCTGCTGTTGGACCGACTGGCGGAAGCAGGATTCCTGGTGGCAGAAGCATCGCGACCACAGACAGGCTGCAGCAGCCACGCCAACACACAGTATCTACAGGAGATCATACCGATGAAACCCGAATTCAAAGTTGGAGATCATGTAAGTTGGAACTCGGAAGCGGGGCGCGTCCGCGGAACAATTAAGAAGAAGGTCACTTCCGCCATGAAGTTTAAAACCTACACCGTTCGCGCCTCGAAGAAGGAGCCGCAGTATTTGATCCAGAGCGACAAGACCGACCATATCGCTATGCATAAAGGTTCGGCTCTTAAAAAGATCACCGAAAGCAAGCGCGGATCGACATGATCGACCGAACAAACGCGCGTAATATTCTGCTGCCGCCGTACCCCGTCATCGCTGTCTCAGGTGAGTGTATCCTGCACATTGGTTTGCCACAGCGGCAGCAGATTCTCAGCTCGTAGCAGTTCACTCATAGCTCGGGGCGTTCCCGGTTTCCGCCATTGGCCCCCTCGTCCCAACGATCAGCCGCATATTTGAGATTCGTGCGTCCAATGCCGCAGGATGCCTTGTGCGTCGAAGGTAGCGTTATTGCCTCCTTCCATACGTTCTCGGATGGGGTAGACCCAAAGGACTTCTCCAGTTTTATTGGATGTGACCCGAAGCGGTTGCCCAAGATGATGCCGGACTTCCTCTTGCGTGGCCCGATCTGTAGCCGATAACAGATAGCGTGTTTCCTTCGCGAGGAAAAGGACACAGCCAACCCCGACTAAGTCAAGCTGAGTACCATCACATTGATGAGGACTCTCATCCTGCCCCCATCGAAATTGTGATCATCTGCTGTGGCAAAATACGAAGGATTTCTGCGCTCGATGTGTGTCATTCGGGCACCTGCGGAATGTGCCAGGTGCCCTCGATCAGCCGATCCGCTGCGCGCGGGCCCCAAGTGCCCGGCTCGTACTCATGCAACAATGTCGGGGTTTCGAGAATAGGCTGCACGACATGCCAGGCGGCTTCCACTCCGTCCCCGCGGGCGAAGAGCGTGGCATCACCCTTCATGGCATCGCCGAGGAGACGCTCATACGGATCCATCTCGTCGCCGGGGCAATGCCGTGCGACCAGTTCTATTTGCTCGCCCACCATCGCCTCTCCCGGAAGTTTGGTCTTGGTGCCCAAGGCAATCATGACGTCCGGGCTAAGCCGGACGCGCAAATAGTTCGGCAATGGTGGTTCAATCTCGTCCAACACCGGACAACATGACCGCGTGAACTCAATTAGTACTTCTGTGGCCGTGACTGGTAAGCACTTGCCAGTACGTACGTAGAACGGCACTCCGTCCCACCGCTCACTGTCGATGTAGAGTCGGAGTGCTGCGAATGTTTCGACCTGAGAGTCAGGAGCCACACCGTCTTCGCGGCGGTAGCCAAGGAACTGCCCCCGCACCACATCCGACGGAACGAGAGGCCGAATCATCTTAAGGACTTTCGCCCGTTCCTCTCGAATCGATTCATGATCCCTACCGGACGGCTGTTCCATCGCCAGGCAGGCGATCACCATCAATAGGTGATTTTGCACCACGTCGCGGATCGCTCCCACCTCCTCGTAAAATCGGCCGCGACCGGCCACTCCGAACTCTTCGGCCATTGTGATCTGCACGCGATTGATGGAGTGCCGGTTCCACCCCGACTCAAAGAACGGGTTGGCGAAACGGAAGTAGATCAGGTTTTGGACTGGTTCTTTCCCGAGGTAATGGTCGATGCGGAAAATGGCTTCCTCCGGGAAATAGATGCGGAGCGTGCGGTTGAGCGCCTGCGCCGAGGCCAGGTTTTGTCCGAAGGGTTTTTCAACGACCATGCGGGCTCCGATGATACATCCTGACTTCGCCAGCCCTTCGATGACGGTCGTGAACAGGCTGGGCGGAATGGCCAGGTAATAGAGAGGCCGTGCGGCGGAGCC
>Ga0207679_10001594_pt1 | contig 14149 bp, 10 predicted proteins | sample KBSC73metaG_FD_184320 | JGI IMG/M metagenome (GOLD analysis project Ga0207679, IMG submission 184320) | Corn rhizosphere microbial communities from Kellogg Biological Station, Michigan, USA - KBS C7-3 metaG (SPAdes) (version 2) | ecosystem: Host-associated > Plants > Roots > Rhizosphere > Soil ... | reverse complement strand
AGCTGATAGCTAAAGCTATCAGCGAATCGGAATGGCTTTGGCGAACGCCTCGAACAGGCGACGGTCCCAGTCTTCCGGCGTGTTCACCAGCTCCTCCGGATGCCATTGCACGGCCAGCATCCACCAGGCCGGGTCCACCGACTCCACGGCCTCGATGATTCCATCGCTCGCGGTAGCGGTGACGCGAAGACCCGGCGCCACTTCGTCCAGCGACTGGTGATGCGACGAATTCACGCCGATCTCTGCCGCGCCGACGATTTGCGACAGCAGAGATCCCTCGTCGACCGCCACGGCGTGAACGCGCTCGGTTCGGCGTGAGGACTGGTCATGTTCGATGTCCGTGATGCGTTGCGAACCGATGTCCTGAACGAGGGTACCTCCGAGCGCGACGTTGATCAGCTGTGCGCCTCGACAGATGGCAAACGTCGGCGTGCGGCGTTCGCGGGCGCCCTGGGCGAGGGCGAGCTCGCACGCGTCGCGCCCGGCGTGCGGCTGGCCGGTCTTGTCGTGCGACGGTTGATCGTAGTGCCTGGGGGCAATGTCTTCGCCGCCCGTGAGGAGCAACGCGTCGACGCCGTCGAGCGCTTGGAGAGCGGCGTGCGGCTCAATGGGCGGAAGAACGAGTGGCGTCATCCCCGCGGCGACGAGTGCGTCGGTGTAGGCTTCGTTCACGCGTACGCGCGGCCGGCCGCGAACGACTTCCGTTGTCGCGGTGACGAGGACGCGGGGCACGGCGCGGCGCGGTTGCGAGTCTCGTGACACGGTCTGTATCGTACACCACACGCTCCTTACTGGCCAACAGGACCATGGTCTTCGACAACTTGCGGCGGTCGTTCGATGAATTGATCAGCCGCGCGACCAAACCCGAGGAGCGGCGCGCCATCGCCGCGCGCATGAAGGACACGCTCATTCAGGCGCGCTTGGGGCTCGACGACATGCGGTCGGCCCTGGACAGAGCCAGGAAGCAGCTCACGCTCGAAGAGCGTGAGCTGCAGACTATACGACGGCGGAAACAGCTCGCGGAGGGGATCAGCGACAAGGAAACGGTCGATCTCGCCGTGAAATACGAACAGATGCATGCCGAGCGCGTCGAAGTGATGCGTCGCAAGGTGGAAGCGCAGGAAGCGGAGCTGGCGTTGGCCGAACGTGAGGTCGGCTCCATGTCAGCCGAGTTGCGCCAAGTCATCACCGGCGCGCCGATGCCTAACGTTCCGCCCCCAACCGACGCCGATCTCGGGCTGGCCGAAGATCCAACGTTGCGCGACGAGATCGACTCACTCGGCCGGGCCCGCGCGAGGCAGGATCGCGACGCGGAGGCCGACCGCCGGCTCGAAGAGCTGAAACGGCGAATGGGGAAATAATCATTCGCGTCGCGGGAGTATTGACGGCGGCATCACTCGCGTGCGTCGCCGTGCCGACAGTCGCGTGGGGGCAGCAACAGCAGATCCTGTCCATTCCATGCATCGGGCAACCGGTTCGGCACGTGATCGTGCGGGCGTCCGCGCCGACCGCGGCGATGCTGCGTCGGCTGCCCGTGATCGAGAAGCTCGCGGCCGCCGTGCACGTGACGACGCACGAGAACATCATCGCGCGCTTCGTTCTGCTGAAACCGGGCGATCGCTGCAACGAGCTTCGCCGCACCGAATCGGAGCGCATTCTGCGCGCGCAGCCGTTCATCGCCGACGCGACAGTGGAAGCGTTCGGAACCCAGGATGGCGGTGTGGACATCGTCGCGACGACGAAGGACGAAGTGGCGATCGTGGGCGGCGCGGCGATTGGAACGGGTAGCCCGTTCTTGCGGCTGCTGCGACTCGGCAACCTCAACGTCAGCGGACAGGGGCTGTTTCTCGGCGGCGAATGGCGGTCGGGGGCGCCGTATCGAAACGGCTACGGCGGGGCGTTCACGGACAATCAATTTCTTGGCAGACCCTACACGTTCTCGGCGCAGGCGCTTCAAAGTCCGCTCGGCGATTTCTGGGAGGTCGCGTCGGAACACCCGTTCTACACGGACATTCAGCGCATCGCCTGGCAGGCGCGTGTCGGGGCGCGCGACGACTACGTCCAGTTTCCGAACGACCTCAACTCGAGCCACGCCCTGCGGCTCGTGCGGAACTACTTCGACATTGGCGGAATCGTGCGGGTCGGGACTCCCGGGCGACTGAGTCTGTTCGGCGCGGCGCTGTCGGGGGATGACGAGCGGCTCGGCGCGACGCCCGTGTTGATCACGAATACCGGATTCGCGCCGGACAGTGGCAGTCTGCTCTTGAACCGGTTCGAGGATCACCGCACCGCGCGGATCAACGCGCTCTGGGGCGTGCGCGACATCGGCTTCGCGCAGATGCGCGGGTTCGACGCGCTGACGGCGACCCAGGACATGCCGGTTGGATTCCAGCTCGGCACTATGTTCGGGCGCAGCCTGACCGTTTTGGGAGCGCGTGACGACGACATCCTTGTGGCGAGCGACATGTACCTGGGCGCGGTCGGAGTGAACAATGCGCTGCGGGTGCAGGCCGCATGGGAAGGTCGCCGCGACAACGGAACGGGCTTCTGGGACGGGCTGCTCGGCGTCGCGCATGCACTGCAATACTGGAAGTTCGATTCACGCAACACGACGCTCGCGTCCGTCGAGTTCAGCGGCGGTTGGCGGCAGCGTGTGCCGTTCAACCTGACGCTCAGCGATCCGATCGGCGGAGTGCGTGGGTATGCGTCATCGAACACGCCGGGCGCGCGGCGCCTCGTCGAACGGTTGGAGCATCGGGTACTGCTTGGACAGCCCGGTGGATTCGGCGACTTTGGTGTTGCCGTGTTCTCCGACGCCGGTCAGCTGTGGGCCGGCGACATCCCGTACGGCGTGACGACGCCCATCAAGCCATCGATCGGTGTGAGCGCTCTCGCGGCGATCCCGGTCGCGTCGGCGCGCCTCTGGCGGATTGACTTGGCCTACGCGTTCGCGCCCGACCCCGGAAAGGGTCGCCTGGAGCTGCGGTTCTCGAACCAGAACAAGACCGGGTTCTTTTTGCCCGACCCGAATGACATCGCCGACACGAGAGAGCGAAGCTTGCCGTCGAGCGTTTTCCGCTGGCCGAAGTAGAGCTGGGTTGTTTCTCTCGCCGCGTTTCACTTGAAACGCCGTCTCCGTGCCGATCAGCGAGCATCCGTGCAGTTCATCCGTGCCAAACCTTTGCATCCTGACCTTGGTAGTGGCGAGTTCGGCCCCAAGAAATGGAGGTCTAAACAGCATTGACACGGAATACAGCACGGATTTGCGCTGATCGGCACGGAGACGCGTTGCTGGGTGAACTGCAGCAAACGAAAAGGGGATGCTCGAGCATCCCCTTTTCGCATTGGCATCTGCGCGGTGCCGCGTTCACGCTCGCGCCGTCGACTCTCGCATCATTTTGCGAATTGGAACGACGAGCAGCGCGCATGCGACAGCTGCGATGAAGAGAGAACCGGTCGTGCGGACGAAGAGTGGCGTCATGACCTCGAGCTTCTCGGGGTCGACGTCGCCGCCGACGATGCCGGCGATGAGATTGCCGAGCGACGCGGCGAGGAACCAGACGCCCATCATTTGACCGCCGAATTTCTCCGGCGCGAGCTTCGTCATCGAGCTGAGGCCGACCGGGCTGAGCGAGAGCTCACCGATCGTCTGAAGAACGTAGCTGACGCAAAGCCAGAGCATCGAAACTTTCAGCGCGCCGCCGGCCGCGACGACCGAACGTACGGGCGCGATCATGATGAGGAATCCCAGTCCGGCGAAGAAAAGACCGGCCGAGAACTTGGCGGGGCTCGAAGGAGTGATGTTCCTCGCGGCGAGCGAGGTCCAAACCCACGCGAAGACTGGCGCGAGCGCGACGACGAAGAAGGAGTTTACTACTTGCAGCCACTCGAACGGTACTTCAAAGCCGAACAGGTTACGGTTGGTGAAGTCCTTGGCGAACAGGTTGAGCGACGACGGCGCTTGCTCGAAGCCCGACCAGAAAATCGCCGCGAAGACGAAGAGAACCATGATCACCGCGACGCGCTTCTTCTCATCGGTATTCAGGCTGGCGAACAGGAACAGGTAGACGAAGTACAATGCTGCCGCGCCAACCTCGAGGTACACCATGCTGTGCGCCACTGCCTTGGCGTTGATCGTGATGATCCCTGACGAGGCGAGTGCGATGACCGCGATCACCGCGATGCAGAAGGCCGCGACGAACACCTTCACCGTTCGCTTTTGCGCCGGCGATCCGCTGGATTTCACGCCGATCGGGCCAAGCGTTCCCTTGGCGCGCAAACGGTACGTGACGACACCGGCGAGCATCCCGACGCCCGCCGCGCCGAAGCCGTAGTGATAGCCGGCGTGGCCGCGCAGGAACCCGGTGACGAGCGGACCAGCCGTCGCGCCGAGGTTGATGCCCATGTAGAAGATCGAGAAGCCGGCATCGCGCCGCGCGCCCTTGTCCGGATAGAGATCGCCGACACACGCTGAGATGTTCGGCTTGAGCAAGCCGGTGCCCATGACGATGAACACGAGGCCGAGGAAGAACACCGGCCTTCCGAGAATACCGGAGAAGGCGATCGAGAGATGCCCGAGCGCGATGAACAGGCCGCCGTACCAGATGGCGCTGCGCAGACCGAGCCATCGGTCGGCGATCCATCCGCCAGGAAGCGACGTCAGATAAACCGACGCCGCGTAGATGCCGAGGATCGAACCGGCCGTCTCGCGATCGAAGCCGAACACGCCGCCGTCGGACAGCGCGACGATCATGAACGCGATCAGCATCGGCCGGATGCCGTAGAACGAGAACCGCTCCCACATCTCGGTGAAGAAGAGTGTGGAGAGGCCGCGCGGATGGCCGAAGAAGCGGCGATCCGACGTTACGGCTACCACCTCAGGCGGCACGTCGGCGGTGAGCGCCGCGGCGTCGGGCTGATCGAGTACGGATCCTGTCTGCGGGGTCATGAGGACTCGGTTAGAGGTCAAATGGGTCCGAAATAGGGTCAGACCCCATTTAGAAAACTCGAAATAGGGTCAGACCCCATTTAGAAAACTCGAAATAGGGTCAGACCCCATTTGGGGTGCCGTTTGGGGTGATGACCGGCAGATAGCGAGCGGGAGGATTCGTGCCACCGGCGGCCTTTTGAATCGACCAGTCTACCCCGGTTGGCGGCTGTTTGATGCAGGCGACCCAGTGACCCGGCGCTTTTTCCTCGAGCGGCGGAACTAGCACGGCGCACGCGGCGTCCTTCGCCGGGTGCTGGCAGCGCGGGTGGAAAACGCAGCCCGACGGCGGATTCGCGGGCGACGGAACGTCGCCGCGCAGCATGACGCGATTCTTCTTCACCGCCGGGTCCGCGATCGGGACGGCGGAGAGAAGCGCCTGCGTGTACGGCATCAGCGGCTCACGATACAGATCGTCCGATGACGCGAGCTCGACGATCTTGCCGAGGTACATCACGGCGACGCGGTCGGCGATGTGTTCGACGACCGAGAGATCGTGCGCGATGAACAAGTATGCAAGACCGCGGTCGCGCTGGAGGTCCTGCATCAGGTTGATGACCTGGGCCTGGACCGAGACGTCGAGCGCCGAGACGGGCTCGTCGCAAACAATGAACGTCGGCTCGACGGCGAGCGCCCGCGCGATGCCGATGCGCTGCCGTTGTCCGCCGGAGAACTCGTGCGGGTAGCGCGACATGTATTCGGCGCGCAGGCCGACTTCGTCGAGGAGCTGTCGTACGCGCGAGTCCGCGGCGCTTCCTTCCGCGATGTGGTGGATCGTGAGGCCCTCGCGAATGATCGAGCCGACGGTCATGCGCGGGTTGAGCGACGAGAAAGGATCCTGGAAGATGACCTGGATCTTTCGGCGCAGCCTCCGCATCTGCTTGTTGTCGAGCTTCACGAGGTCGATCCCGTCGAACTCGATCGACCCCGCGGTGGGCTCGATGAGACGCAGGATCATCCGCCCGGTCGTGGATTTGCCGCAGCCGGACTCTCCGACGAGGCCGAGGGTCTCGCCGGGCATCACGTCGAACGAGACGCCATCCACCGCGCGGACGGCGCCGGCCGGTTTGCCGAACAAGCCCTTCTTGATCGGAAAGTGCTTGACCAGCCCGTGAACGCTGAGGAGTGGCGACGTCGACGCATGCGGGATGGTCATGGCGGCACTCATGAAGCGCGTGTCCCGCGGCCGGGGTTGCCCTCGCCGGTCGCCGCGACGACGAGTGGCTCGTGTTTCTCGGCGCGACGCTGCGGCTCGTCGGCGAGATGGCAGCGCGAGACGTGACCGCTTCCGATCTGATAGAGCGGCGGATGCTCCGTCGCGCAGCGATCCCACGCGTAGGGACAACGGTCGTGAAAGCGACAGCCAGCGGGCCACGCCGTGGGCGGCGGCACGGTGCCGGGAATCGTTGCCAGACGCTCGCGTTCCTGCCCCACCTGCGGCATTGCGCCGAGAAGTCCTTCCGTGTACGGATGGTGGGCCGCCGCGAAGAGCTCTCGCACGGCAGCCTCCTCGACCACTTCGCCGCCGTACATGACGATCACGCGCGACACGGATTCGGCGACGACGCCGAGATCGTGCGTAATGAGCAAGATCGATGTCCCAAACTGTTTTTGCAGATCGGCGAGGAGCTCGAGGATCTGCGCCTGGATCGTGACGTCGAGCGCCGTCGTCGGCTCATCGGCGATGACGAGCGCGGGATTCATGACGAGCGCCATGGCGATCACGACGCGCTGGCGCATGCCGCCGGAGAGCTGGTGCGGATATTCGTTGGCGCGTTGGGCGGGCGCGGGGATGCCGACCGTCTCGAGCATCTTGACCGCGCGGTCCCACGCCTCGCGCTTGGAGCCGGCGCCATGAATCCGCACCACCTCGGCGATCTGATCGCCAACGGTGAAGACGGGATTCAGAGCCGTCATGGGCTCCTGGAAGACCATCGAGATGCGAGCGCCGCGCACGGCGCGCATCGACTTCTCGTCGATGGTGACGAGATTCTTTCCGTCGAAGGTGATCTCGCTCCCGGACTCGATGCGTCCGGGCGGACGGATCAGGCGCAAGAGCGAGAGCGCGGTGACCGACTTACCGCACCCTGATTCGCCGACGAGGCCGACCGTTTCGCCGGGAGCGATCTCGAAGCTGACGCCGTCGACGGACCGCGCCACACCGGATTCGGTGTAGAAGTACGTCCGCAGATCGTGAACGCGCAGCAGCGGCTCAGGCATTGGGCGACTCGGCGACTCGGCGACTCGGCTACTCGGCTACGGATGCGGCAATTCCGGCGTCAACTCGGGCAACGGCCGGGCCACGTGAACCTGCCGAGGATCGAGGACGTCGCGCAAGGCATCGCCGAGGATGTTGAACGAGAGCACCGTCGCGACGATGGCGAGCCCGGGGAAGAGGAGGACCCACCAGGCGCTGACACCGTAGCCGATCCCGTCGAGGAAGATCGAGCCCCAGCTGGGTGTCGGCGGTTGCGCGCCGATGCCGAGATACGACAGGCCAGCCTCGAGGGCAATCACGTTGCCGACGCCGAGCGTAGCGCTGACGATGACGGGAGCCGCGACGTTCGGAAGCAAATGGCGACCGAGCATCGATACCGGCGAGGCGCCGAGTGCGCGTGCCGCGACGACGAAATCCGCATTGCGAATCGACAGGACTTGGGCGCGTACGAGTCGCGCGACGCCAAACCAACCGGTCGCGCCGAGCAGCAGGATGAGACCTGCGAGTCCGGGGCGCCAGAGCGTCAGCACGGCGATGAGGAGGAGCACGCGTGGAATCGACATGAAACCGTCGAGCAGTCGCATCATGAGCGTTTCGACGCGTCCGCCCGCATAGCCGGCGACCAATCCGTACGTCGTCCCGACGACCGTGGAGAACAGCACGGCGAAAAGGCCGATGGAAAGCGAGATGGCTCCGCCCGTGAGCACGCGCGCGAAGACGTCGCGGCTGAACTGATCCGTACCGAACAAATGCTGCACCGAGGGCGGTGCGTTCTTCATTCCCACGACGTCCGGCTGCACGACGCTGCTTTCGCCGACGACGAGCCATCCGAGCATGGCGCCGACGGTGAGCAGCGTGAGCGACATGAGTGCCCACCGCGAAGATCGCCGCGCGAGAAGTCGGAGGAGGATGCTGGTCATGGCGCTACACGCGGACACGCGGATCCAACACCGCGTGCAGGAAGTCGGCGAGCAGATTGCCGACGATGACCATGAGCGAGCCGACGATCACGGTCGCCGTGACGAGATCGTAATCGAGAGCGATGATCGCGTTCGCGGCGAGCAGCCCCATCCCGGGCCACTGGAAGACTTTCTCGATGAAGAGCACGCCGCCGAGCAACGCCGGGAACAGTATGCCAAGCAACGTGATGATCGGCGTCAGCCCGGTGCGAAGCGCGTGACGCCACAAGATCGAACGTTCAGGTACTCCTTTCGCGCGCGCCGTTCGCACGAAGTCGGACGGAAGGACCTCCAACATCGCGGCGCGTTGGTACCGTGCGATACCGGCGAGCGTCAGCAGCGTGAACGATGCGACGGGCAGCACCAGATGCCGTAAGCGGTCGAGAAAGGCCGGCCACGGGGCGAGGTAGTCATGCACGGCCTCTTCGACCATCCCGCCGGCCGGAAAGAGCTGCCACCACTGCGCGAAGACGAGCAGTGCCATGAGCGCACCCCAGAAGTCGGGCAGTGAATAGAAGAACAGCAAGAAGCCCGAGCTCAGGCGATCGAACCAACCATCTCGTCGCGCCGCTTGGAGCGTTCCGATGATCACGCCCAGCAACAGGCTGAGGACGAGCGACAGGCCCGTGAGGGCGAGCGTTCGCGGCAGCGTTTCGGCAATGCTCCGCGAAACGGGTCCTTGCTTCGACACGGAATAGCCGAGGTCTCCATGCGCCAACGCCCAGATGTAGAGGGCGAACTGCTGCGGGAGCGGCTTGTCGTAGCCGTGCTCCGCACGCAGCTGTGCGCGGATGGCCGGGGTTATTCGAGGATTGTCATAGGCAAACGGATCGCCCGGCGCGGAGCGAATGATGAAGAAGCTGATCGTCGTGACGACTGCGACGACGATCAGCGATTGCCAAAGCCGAGCGGCGAGCGCCCGTTGCCCCATCTAGCGCTTGGCGGGAGGCGCGAGGCCGATCCGATCCCGGTCGATGCGTTTCGCCGGCGGGATGGACCAATCGGCCAGGTTGACGTGCCAGCCTTCGCTGCGCAGTGGGGGAATCTCCAGTCGACGGTTCACGCCGGCGACGTAGATCACGTCATAGAGCCAGATAGCGGGAACGTCGTCGATGACCTGTTGAAACGCTCGGCTCGCGTACGCTTTCGCCTTCGCCGGGTCGAAGGACGCGATCGAGCTGTCGAGCGCCGCGTCTACGGTCTTGTTGGAGTAGAACAGCCAGTTCTGTCCATCGGGCCCGATGCCTTCCGTCGCCCAGTTTTGCTTGGCGCCGCTCACGCTGGGATCGGGCTGGAAGGCATTGAGCATCGCATCGAAATCGCCGGCGTGATTGCCTTCAGGAACCACACGGGCCTGGAATGCCTTGCCATCCATCCGTTCGATGTCTGCGCGGACACCCAACCGCCTGAACGCCTCCTGAAGCAACACCGCGTACTTCATGCGGGGAACGCTCGTCGACAGGGTGAGCATCGAGAAGCGCAGGGGCCGTCCGTTCTTCGAGCGCATCCCGTTGGCGCCGCGTCGCCAGCCGGCGGAGTCGAGCAGCGCGGCCGCGGCGACCGTGTCGAACGGAGGAAGGCGGAGCGTGCTGTCGCTCGTGGTCAGCCCCATCGGGAACGGGCCATGCGCGATGCGACCGAGATCGCCGAAGACGTTGTGCAACATCGCTGTCCGGTCGACGGCCATCGACAGGGCGCGACGAACGCGGATGTCCGCGAAGACCGGGTGGGGCTCGCGTCGCGTCGATCTCGGGACAAATGGATTCATCCCGAGGAAAGTGTACTGCTGCGTCGGCACGGTCTGGCCTCGGGCCTGCTTGCTGCTATCGAGCTCCGCAATGCGGTCAATCGGATATGCCTGGACGAAGTCCGACTGACCCGCGAGGACCTGGGTGGCGGCGGCTGCGGACTCGGTATAGGGCGTAAGGATGACGCGGTCGAGCTTCGGGCGACCGCGATAATTCGCGGTGTCGGCGACAAGCTCGATGCGGACATCGCTTTCCCATCGCACGAAGCGGAATCGGCCGCTGCCGATCGGCGTCTTTATCAGTTCCGACGTGCGCAGCGACTCGAGCGGAACTTTGCCGTAGATATGCTCGGGAACGACGAACAGCTGGAAGGCGACGTCGTAGAACTGCTCAGGCGTGCGCTTCTTGAAATAGAACACGGCCGTCGAGCTATCGCGTACCGCGACCGAGTCGATGTTCACGAGCAAGGGCGCGACGGGTGAATGTGCCTTGGGGTCGGTGAACGTCGCGAAGCTGTATTTCACATCCGCGGCCGTGACGGGCTTCCCGTCATGCCAACGCGCCTTTGGGTCGAGCGAGAACGCGATCGACAGGGAGTCGCTCGCCCACGTCCAGCTCTTGGCGAGCTCCGGAGTGAAGCCTTTATCACCGACGGTGTTGAGGCCCGGTCCGATCGCGGCAAGGCGATCGAATACGAGATCGCGCACCGCAGCGCCATTCTGCTCGCCGACGAACGCAGGGAAGATGTCGGCCGCGTCGCCGGGGATGCTCGCGATCACCGTACCGCCCGTGGGCGAGCTCGAACCCGTTCCGCGCTCGGTTCCGCACGCCATCGTGATCGCGGCGATCGGGAGAATCACGCTCAGTGCTTTCATGGGTGCCGTGCGCAGGAGGTGGGGGAAAGAGAGGCAGACGGCAAGCGACAATACTCAGCGGCGCCAGGTCCAGGCGTCATCCTCGTATTGGACGACGAGTGCATCGGCGCGGGCACGCGTTTCCGCCTCGACGGAGAGCTCCGCGGCAGAAGGGTCCTCGAGCTCCCGCACGGCGCTGCCGAGGGCATCGGCGACCTCACGCGGTGTTGGCGCATGGCCGAGGGCGTCGGCGAGGGTTGCCGGTGGTGGGACTGGTCGCTGGGGGACGGTCGTGAGATCGGCCAACGAGCTCTGATCGTCATGGACGAGAATCGATCCATGCTGAAGAACGGCCCCGTCGCTCCGCCACTGGGCGCTCCCCGCGAGCTTTTTTCCATCGACCACGAGCTCGCCGGCGGAGGGCGCGTCGAAACAGGGCGCCGGACCCGGCGGCGCCGCGCGTCCCGTCGGAGCGGCGATTTCGGTCCGGACGCCGAGGCGGTGCAGGCCCGCGACGAGCACACGGTTGATCCGATCGTACGACTGGCGAAGGTCGCCGGCGTCCAGGGCGGGGGCGGTCACGCTGTAGGTGATCTCGCGATGGTGGAGGATGGCGCGCCCACCGGTCGGTCGCCGGACGACGCGGAGTCCCCGCGCGCGGATTCGGTCCATATCATAGACCCGTCGCGCAGACTGATTGCGGCCCAGGGAAAGCGTGGGCGAGGCCCACGAGTACACGCGCAGCGTGAACTCGCCGGTCTCGCGCGCGCGCGACATCAGCGCCTCGTCGAGGGCCATGTTCTCCGCGCCGCCGGCCGCAGGGGAGAGGAGCAGGCGCCAGATCGGCTTCGGCATGGTGTCGGGGAAAGGGTCGAGGCGGTTGCTTGGACCCTAACATAAATTCCAAGCGGCTCCAACCCCTCCTGACTTTCATGACAAATCAAGCAGAAGAGACCAGCGTCGCGACGACGTACACAGCCGCGACGAGTTTCGTTCCGCGACACATCGGCCCGACGTCGCAGGATGTGCGGGCCATGCTCGATCTGCTGGGCTACGACTCGTTGGACGCGATGATCGACGCGACGATACCGGATCGCATCCGGCTCAAGCGACCGCTGGCGATTCACGCGCCGATGAGCGAACACGAAGCGCTGTCGAGTTTTCGCGCTGTCGCCAAGCGCAATAACATCTACCGCTCGTACCTCGGACTCGGCTACTACGACTGCATCACGCCGCCGGTGATCCAACGGAACATCCTGGAGAATCCCGGCTGGTACACGGCGTACACGCCGTATCAGGCCGAGATCGCGCAGGGGCGCCTCGAAGCGCTGCTGAACTTCCAGACGATGGTGATGGACCTGACCGGTTTCCAGATCGCGAACGCGTCGCTTCTGGACGAGGGGACGGCGGCGGCGGAGGCGATGCACATGTCGCACGCCATGCGCGGCAAGGAAGGGAAGGAAACGTTCTTCATCTCCGACGAGTGCTTCCCGCAGACGATCGCCGTCGTGAAGACGCGCGCCGAAGCGCGCGGCGTCAAAGTCGTGATCGGCGACTGGCGAAAGGCGTCGCTCGACGACGACGTGTTCGGCGCGCTGTTGCAGTATCCGGCGGCCGACGGCGGCATTCACGACTATCGGCAGTTCTGCGAGCGGGCCCACGCCGTGAACGCGATGGTGACCGTCGCCGCGGACCTGATGAGTCTCGTGCTGCTCACGCCGCCGGGTGAGTGGGGCGCCGACGTCTGCGTCGGCAACACCCAGCGGTTCGGTGTACCGCTCGGCTACGGCGGACCGCACGCGGCGTTCTTCGCCACGGCGGACGAGTTCAAGCGGCACCTGCCCGGTCGCATCATCGGCGTGTCGCGCGACGCGGACGGGAAGCCGGCGCTGCGCATGGCGCTTCAGACGCGCGAGCAGCACATCCGGCGTGAGAAGGCGACCAGCAACGTTTGCACGGCGCAGGTGCTGCTCGCGGTGATTGCCGGGATGTACGCGGCGTATCACGGACCGGCGCGGCTGACCGCGATCGCGCAGCACATTCACGAGCTGGCCGCCACGCTCGCCGCGGGGCTCGAAAGGCTCGGGCACTCGCTGACGCACGCCGAGTACTTCGATACGATCTCGGTGGAGCTGGGCGATCGTCCGGCGACGGACGTCATCGGCGCGGCGCGGGGCCGCGGTATCAACCTTCGCGCGTCGGGCGACTCGCGCGTGATCGTGGCGCTCGACGAGACGGTGACGCCGGCCGATGTGGACGAGATCCTCGAGATCTTCGCCATGGGGCGCGGTAAGGCGCCGAAGTGCGACGAGTTGTCGGCGGCCGTGGACGCGCGATACGACGAACGCTTCGCGCGCACCACGCAGTTCCTCACGCACGAGGTATTCAACAGCTATCACTCCGAGACGGAGATGCTGCGCTACCTCAAGCGTCTCGAGAACCGCGACCTATCGCTCACAACGTCGATGATTCCGCTCGGCTCGTGCACGATGAAGCTGAACGCGACAGCCGAGATGTACCCGGTGACGTGGCCGGAGATCGGCAAGCTGCACCCGTTCGCTCCGGTCGATCAGGCGAAGGGGTATGCCGAATTATTCGCTCGCCTGGAGAAGGCCTTGGTCGAGATCACCGGTTTCGCGGCGGTCTCGCTCCAGCCGAATGCGGGGTCGCAGGGCGAATACGCCGGCCTCCTCGTGATTCACAAGTACCACCAGTCGCGCGGCGACACGCATCGCGACGTGTGCCTGATTCCGCAGTCGGCGCACGGAACGAATCCGGCGAGCGCCGTGATGGCGGGGATGAAGGTGGTCGTCGTGAAGACGGACGCGAACGGCAACATCGATGTCGCGGATCTCGAGAAGCAGGCGAAGGCGAACGCCGCGAACCTCTCGGCGCTGATGGTGACGTATCCGTCGACGCACGGCGTGTTCGAGGAAGCGATCACCGACGTCTGCCGCATCGTTCACGAGAACGGTGGACAGGTGTATCTCGACGGCGCGAACATGAACGCCATGGTCGGATTGGCGCGGCCGGGCGACATCGGCGCCGACGTCTGCCATCTCAACCTTCACAAGACGTTCTGCATTCCGCACGGCGGCGGCGGTCCCGGGATGGGGCCGATCGGCGTGGCGAAGCACCTCGCGGATTTCCTGCCGAGCAATCCGGTGATTCCCGTGGGCGGCAAGGACAGCGCCGGCGCGGTGTCCGCGGCGCCGTGGGGCAGCGCGAGCATCCTGCCGATTTCGATGATGTACATCGACATGATGGGTGGCGAGGGGCTGACCGAGGCGACGAAGATCGCGATCCTGAACGCGAACTACATCGCCAAGCGCCTCGAGGCACACTATCCGGTGCTCTATCGCGGCGCGAACGGGATGGTGGCG
>Ga0207679_10001589_pt1 | contig 14193 bp, 16 predicted proteins | sample KBSC73metaG_FD_184320 | JGI IMG/M metagenome (GOLD analysis project Ga0207679, IMG submission 184320) | Corn rhizosphere microbial communities from Kellogg Biological Station, Michigan, USA - KBS C7-3 metaG (SPAdes) (version 2) | ecosystem: Host-associated > Plants > Roots > Rhizosphere > Soil ... | reverse complement strand
CGCTTCAACCTCTTTCCCCACCGGCTCTCGACCGCGTCGTGCGAACCTGTCTAGCCAAAGACCCGGACGAGCGCTGGCAGACTGCGCATGACGTTCGCCTGCAACTGGAGTGGATCAGGGATGCAGGGTCGCAGGCGGAAGTCCCTCAAGTTAAGGGCAAGCGCCTGATTATTCGCGAGCGTGTAGCATGGGCGATTGCGTCGTTTCTGCTTCTGGCTGTTGCGACAACGTTTGTGATGCGAGCTGTTCAACCTTTCTCGCAGCGCCAGCCGAAGGTCGCGTTCACTCTGGAGCCTCCGCCCGGATACAAGCAGAACCCAGATGGCGTCTTTGCTCTTTCGCCGGACGGAACCCAGGTTGCCTTCGCTGCCATCGATGCCAAGGGGAAGCAGTCGTTGTGGGTTCGCGTTCTCGACTCACTCTCGCCGCGGCTGTTGGAAGGGAGCGAAAACGATGGCGGTTATCTCTCGTTCGCGTGGACACCTGATGGCAAAGCCGTAGTTGCGGTAGTGAACGGAAAACTGGTGCGACTTTCGGCAACAGGTGGCGCGAATGAGCTGCTGTGCGACAAGGTTGACGCCTTACCGAGCACGATCAACCGGGACGGTATGATGCTCACATGGACAGCACCGGCAACTAAGATCATGAGCATGTCGCCAGACGATTGTACTCTCCATGACAAGTCGCCCTCAGACGCTACGGGAACGGATGTCGGGTACGCGTATCCTCATTTTCTTCCAGACGGCAAACACTTCCTTTTTGCTGCCATCCGCAAAGACAAGAACCATGAGGTGCTAATCGGTTCATTGGACGACTCGAAGGCTCGAGTGGTAATCCGAAATGCCAGCTATCCAAAATATGTCGCGGATGGTTACATCCTTTTCAGCCGCGACGGGTACCTGATGGCGCAGAAGTTTGATGCGAAATCGAGAACTACCAGCGGCGAACCGTTCTTGGCCTACCCCAATCAATTGAACTTTTACGCAGCGTTTGGCTGGGCGGCGTTTGATGCAACTAGGAACGGGTATCTCTCCGCCAAAGAACAAAGAGAGCCGCCAAGATTGTTGCGCTGGTACGACCGGTCGGGACAGGTGCTGAAAACGTTTGGGGAGCCGGAGTATGCAACCGCGCCTCGGCTCGACCCACAGGAAAACCACGTTCTCATGTTGTTCTCTAATCCCAGAACACACGCCGGAGACCTATGGTCGCTTGATTTGGAACATGGCACGAGAAAGCGGGAGAGCTTTTCCAATCGGCCTGGAGGCGCGGTGGCGATTTGGATGCCGAGCGTCCAGCGAATCGTTTACTCGGCCCTTCTAGGCACCCACTTTGAAATGTTCGTCAAGACCGAAGGAAGCAGCGATAACGGGCAGATGCTCCAGACTGGGTTGGACGGCGCGAAAGTCATCAGTGATGTGTCGCCTGATGGCAAGTCGATCTTGTATCAGCACGAGACGGGAAATTACGGGCAATCACTCATTGATGGGAAGCCGTTCTTGATTGGACCTGCTCCTGAAGACGAACTCCCGAGGTTGTCGCCGGACGGCGGTTGGGTGGCGATGCCATCGAACGAGTCCGGTTCAGTCGAAATTGTTGTCCGGCCTTTCGCGCCAGGACCCAGCGACGTCATCCAGGTTTCCTTAGGAGGCGGTCACGATCCCCGATGGAGCCGGGACGGTAAGGAAATCTTTTATCGAACCAACGACTGGCACCTCGTCGCAGTTCCAGTGATTGACGTCAAGCAGCATCGCTTTGGTAGGCCGGTTTCCTTGTTCCGGCTTCCAGAGGGAGCAGAATACGACGTGGTGAAAGGCAAACGAATTCTCGTCAATGAGCCTGTGGGCGTAGCAAGCGCGCCGCCGTTTGTAATCGTAAACTGGAGACCTGAACCGACAAAATCGGAATAGACCGCAGAAACTTGATCACGAAACCGGCCGAATCGGTTGCTGACGCAATTGGCGTAACATCGCCATTTCACCAACTACTCCGCGCGACCCCCGGCGACGGCGATACCAGAAACGACACCTACTGCGACCGCTCAGAGATGCTACGGGTGTATCAAATAAAGGGTCCGCGAGAGCGCCCTGCTAAGTCCTTACCTATCAGTTTCGATTAACTCCAGCACCTGTATTGACCAAAGGGTCGATTGACTGATACAGCCGACGGGCTTAGAGAGGCGCGCCATGAAAGCAGCAATTTACGCTCGGGTAAGCACGGACAGACAAGAGAACAAGAACCAGCTGGAACAGCTTCGTGAATTTGCCGATAAACAGCGCTGGTTTATTGTGCGCGAGTTCGTGGATACAGTAAGCGGATCTGGCAAGCAAAACCGGCCGGCATTTGAGCAGATGATGCTTTGGGCCAGTCAACGCAAGTTTGACGTTCTGCTGTTCTGGAAGCTTGATCGCTTCTCGCGCGAAGGAGTGCGGCAAACGCTCCAGCATCTCACCAGGCTCGATCACTATGGCGTTGGTTGGCGTTCTTATACCGAGCAGTTTTTGGACTCTACCGGTATTTTCAAGGACGCAATCCTTTCAATCCTAGCGACGCTTGCCCAGCAAGAGCGAATCGCTATTTCAGAACGTACCAAGGCAGGCCTGATTCGCGCCCGCAAGGCTGGCAAGAGGTTGGGCCGTCCTGAGGGAAGCGTTTCTGTTGTACTGAAACTGGCCGATATTGAGCGAATGCGAAGGGAGGGGCTAGGTCTGCGGGCCATCGCTAGAAGCCTCGGCTGTTCTGTAAACACGGTGCAACGTGTTCGGCACTCGAGGTCGTATCGTGCCTAGCTCCGGCAGCCTCGAGGTTCGCGGGAACGTTCGAGACCCTTGGCCAGTACGGCAAGCCATTGATGCCATGCGAGGTGGCGTCTTGAGTACGCAATCGCGAAGAGGACGCCGAGACGCACTCAAGACAGTCCCTCCGTCGTAGTATATTTTCTCTCCGGCGAGGCGGTCGGCGTCGTCGAACGTGTACACACCGCAAAGCGGGAACTCTTAGACGAGAGCACACTGAAAAGAACTCGCCGAGATGACAAACAAATGTCCCCACTGTTCGGCGGCAATCGCCAGACAGTTCGACGGTCACTGATCTGCAATACCTGGGGCGGTATTAAAAAATGGTTGATCAGTCTTCGCGTATCGCATTGGTGAGCGGCGCAAACCGGGGAATTGGCTTTGAAGTGTGCCGCCAACTGGCTGCCCGAGGGTTCGTGGTTTTGCTTACAGCTCGAGACGCCGCAAAGGCCAAATCAGCAGCAAGCAAACTCGCGGACGTCGGCAAGGTCGAACATCTCGTCCTTAATGTCTCTGATGGAAAGAGCATAGCGCACGCGGCGGCCGACGTTAGAAAGCGGTACGGTTATCTCGATGTACTCATTAACAACGCCGCCATTAATTACGATACGTGGGAAACGGTCGAGAGCGCAGACATTGAGGGCACGGTCGTCGAGACGATCACCACGAACCTATTAGGGCCGTGGCGTGTCTGCAAGGCGTTTTTGCCGCTTTTGCGCAGGAGTAAGGCTGGCCGAATCGTTAACGTGTCGTCCCAGTCAGGGTCGCTCGCGCACATGAGGTCGGGGCCACCTGCCTACCAAGTCACGAAAGCTGCGCTAAATGCGATGACGCGTACACTGGCAGGGGAACTTCGTAGCTCTCATATCCTTGTTAATGCAATCTGCCCGGGATGGGTTGCAACGGATATGGGTGGCGCTGGTGCTCCTCGTGCTGTCAAAGATGGCGCTGCTGGCATCGTATGGGCGGCGACTCTACCGGATAATGGTCCTACCGGCGGTTTCTTTCGAGACGGCAAACCGCTGCCGTGGTGAATTACACTTTGATTGACAGCGCCAAGTGAAATATGAGGAGAAAGCGTCGCGAACATTGGGAATGTCGGCGTCCCCGAGCTTAGGGTCGTCCACCCGAAGGTCGGCAGCTCGCGACAAGTCCCCTTCACTTAAAGGAGGAGGTACGACGATGACGCGATCTGTATATGCATTGGCCGCGAGAGTTATGCTAGGCGCTGCGTTATTCGCAAGTAACCGTTCCGCCTACGAAGAGAAGCTGTGTCACTCGAAAAATCTTACTGGTAGTTTGTGCAGAGTAACGACCTAGAGCATTATCGCGGGCTTTGGCATCCGCAGTTCCTAGGGTCGCCGTCGGTTAGCCCCGAACCCTTGCGCAAGGATCACATCACTGACTGGATCTCGACCATACCAGCAGAGGCGAGGCGCTCAAATCCTACAATCTGGAACGGCTCCCAATGCAAGTGACCGACAACATCGCCACAACTACCTATCGTGTTTTGTTGGTGTGGGTGGCCAAAAATGGGAAGGAACAGTCCGCAAAGTTCCGCGTCATCCATACTTGGGTCCGCGACACAGACGGCACATGGCAAATTATTTCGGGGATGTCTGCGCCCCACCAACACCGAGGGACACTGAAGGGAGAACAGAAGCGGCAGGTGGTCCCCCTGAGACTTCCCGCCGCTCTGAAGACGCTTCGTGCGCGCACCCGAACTATACCCAATAAAAGGCCCGTGGTGCATGGCTCGGAAGTGGCAAGGTAAAAACTGTATTCGGTGATCACCTATTTGAGACCCTTGCTCCGCTCGGCGTCTTCTCATTTTCCCCAGTTCTTGCCGCACAACATTAGCGCAATGGTGATTCTAGATTCGGGCTCGCGGCCCCGCACTGGCGGCCCGTGCTCTATTTGGAAACCTCCTCATGCATCGCGTTAGACAACGGCACTCCGTGAAAGCGCTAGCAAACCCCTTTCCATGGCGCGTCATCTCACGGCCGTTATGGACAAGCAAGATTTAAGAACGTTGGTGGCATGGAGAAAGACCCTGGAACGAGCGGCAGAAGACACTAGCGATGCAAAATGCACGGAGTATCTGCAGGCCCTTTTAGACGCCATGAACCGAGTGATTGCGAGGATCAATGGAGAAGACCTAAGAGGGAGTACAGGCAAACGAGGAGGTACAGGCAAGTGAAGCACTACGCGGGCAGACGTTCCTCCTGGAGAATTAACAAAGCATGTACCGCTGCATCAAGCTCTCCCCGCTCCTCTGGCGATCCGCCTTGATCCATATTCAAGATGCGATAACGCTCGCCAATTGCCCTATGTGCTTCAGCAATGCGTTCGGGCAGCTTGGCGTTGTCCTGTTCGAGAACAGCGGCCAGGTACACATCACGCCAAGTGTATTTTGGAATGTCGTTCGAAGGCGGTTGTGCGGCCATGGTCGCCCCGGGTTCCGGTGAACCTGCTAGCGGTGGCAGCCTCCGGTAACAAGCATTTTAGCCATTCCTCTGAAACGTTCAACGTTTTCTCCACAAAATCTACCCCTCGTTGAAGGAAGGTGCGTGTGGCATACTCCGACCGAACGTGGACGGGGGACAGTGAAAGACAAAGATAAGTGGATGGAGTTGTGTGAACAGGCTGCTGTCGAACAGGACGCCGCTAGGCTTATGACTCTTATCCAAGAGATAGAACGCCTATTACAGGAAAAAGCGGACCGTCTAGACGCTCTCAGGAAGGTCAGCAATAGGCCTAAAGAGTGAACGCTTGCGAGTCAGCGCTCCCAGTACGCCCACAAAATCGCAATCTGGCGACGAACACTAAGAGCGCCCCCGGGGAAGCGTCAGGGCGCTCTCTAGAGCTTGCCTTCTTGCACCAAAGCTCGCTCTAGTCGAAAGCAACAGCCCCGGTTCCACCGGAGGCTCCCAGTTTATCCCTGTTGTTGTTTTTGCAGCGCGCACATGCCGCTTAAAACGAGTACACGCTCAACTCGCAGCTTATTGATTTAGTGAGCTGCCGACTTGGGAAAAGACGCTGTTGGCGTTCGAACCGACGAGCCGAATCGTACCGACTACGAAAACCAGAATCACTGCCAATACCACAGCGTATTCCGCGATGGCCTGACCTTCGTCGGAGCGCAGAAGCTTGTGAAATCGCCTGGTTTCAACAGTTACGACAAGCTGCATGAGCAGGGAGGCCAGACATCCAAGGCTGCCTCGAAATTACGGTACGACTACTTAGCGTGTCGAATTAAATAACGTCACGCGTGCGCCTGTCGGAAAATTGCAGAGCTTTTTATCGAGGCAGGGTTAACTGTGGCGTTGATAGAGGAACCCAGTATTCCCACCTTTCTTTAGTGGCGAGGGTACGCTTAGTAGGAAGGAAAGAGGATTCCAATATGCCACAAGACGCTCAGTGGAAGGTGATGTACCAGGCTGCAATGCTCGAACTGAATCCTGCGAGACTGCAGGCAAGCATCGACCTCGCTCATTCAGCAATTCAACGTCGGATCGAAGAACTGAAAACTGCAGGAACGCAACACAATGGAAACTGTGCGGAGATGCAGAATATCATGGATGCCCAGAATAGCCTGCGCACTCTCGAACGGTTGGAATGCCCAATCTCTCACACCGGCAACCACGAGGACGGCAACTCGATTCGGGACAGAGCGTCATGAATCGCATGTGCCGCGAAGTTTTAACGCCTTATGTACAGCAACGACAGCCGAGTTGGCGAGAAGCATTTCCTCACGCCTCGATCATTACTGACCCGAGGAAGTTAGCGCAGCTGAAAGCTGAAGTAGCGAAGCGTAAACAGGGGGAACGAGTTGACGAAAGGTGCGTCTCTAGATGACAAGCACGAAAGCAAAGGCACCCGAGAAGAAGGCCGGCACGACACCGACTGTGTGCATCCGTGTCGTCCCTCTGGAGCCCGTTCTGGCTAATGCAAAGCGATCGAAGAAGAGCGCTGCAAAGAAACCGATTGTACGCGTCCGTAACGTTGTTCTAGAGGGCGTTCTCGCTAGAGCAGAGCCATTAAAGTAAGAAAAGCGCCAATCGACCATCCCGATTCTTCTACGTTGCATTGCCGCCCAACTGTCAAAATATCGCCATTTCACCAACTACTCAGTTGCTGGTTTCGGGAACTCCTTGGTCGACCTGTTAAATCCCTAGGCTGGCCATCTCTGCGTTGCAAGATCAATAAGCGTTCCAGCCGCTGGCGACGAGCGTCGCCCATTGCCAACCTTCGTATCTTTACGAACCTCTACTTGCGGTGATTGAGTACTTCTTCAATGCACTTCTCAATGTCCGGTAGTACATGGTAAGGACCTCGTAGAACGCAACGCGATTAAGCCTTTCGTGATCTGTTGCTCCATCCCCACTTCACTGAACAATGATCCTGCAGTTCGGTGAGTCCCCGGATACGATCCCGTCTGGCTCCGCTGGGTTGCTGCGCCACCAATCCCCCAACCGTGCGCACGTGGCACGGTGCATTTGAGGCGACACGTGAAACGTCCGAGCCCGCGATGGAACGCCATCGCACCGATTGTTACTTTTCTAGTCATATTTCTCTTACAACTTCCTATAGCAGCTCAGATTGCGGGATCGCCGAGCGCAATGAATTTCGGAAGTGTTGCCGTCGGCAGCAAAGCAACACTCTCCGGGGCGCTCATTAATTCCAGTACAGCCAGCGTGACCGTCAAAGGCGTTAGCGTGAATGGCGCAAGCTATGCCTTTGGCGGGCTCGCCTTTCCATTGACGATTGCTCCAGGTCAGAGCGTGACCTTCAGTGGAACCTTCGCGCCTTCGGCCGTTGGTACGGTGGGTGGAAGCTTCGATTTTACTTTGAAGTCCGCGATGAACCAGAAGGGTTCACGCGGAACGTTTAAGACGAGCGTAGGGCTTTCAGGTACGGGCACCACGGCTGCCGCTGGCCAGCTCAGCGCCAATCCTTCGAGCCTTGCGTTCGGAATGGTTGCAGTGGGAGGAAGTTCCTCGCAATACCAGACTGTGACCAACAGCGGCAGTGCAAGTGTGAGCATTTCGCAGGCAGCGGTGTCATCGGCTGCGTTCAGCGTGAGCGGGTTAAGTGTCCCGCAAACACTCACACCTGGACAGAGCTTGACTTTCAGCGTTGCATTCACCCCGCAAACGAGTGGAACAACGAGTGGGAATCTGACCCTGACTTCAAACGCCACAAATCCGAGCCTGGCCATCGCTTTGTCCGGGTCATCAAGTTCCCCCGGGCAGCTGTCGGTCAACCCTGGAAGTGTGGACTTCGGCAGCGTCGTGGTGGGGCAGAGCGCGACCAAGACTGGAACACTCACAGCGAGTGGCTCGAGCGTCACGATCAGCTCGGCCAGTCCAAGCACTGCGGAGTTCGCCTTAAGTGGCCTCGCCCTTCCATTGTCTTTGAATGCAGGTCAGAGTGTTTCCTATAACGTGACTTTCACTCCGCAGATGAGCGGAACGACTGCGGCGAATCTGTCGTTTGCGAGCAACGCGGCGACATCAGTGGTGACCGAAGCCTTGTCGGGAACCGGAGCCGCGGCCCCGACTCATAGCGTGGACCTTTCCTGGGATTCGAGTTCGGCGGTAGCCGGCTACAACTTGTACCGAGGAAGCCAAGCTTCGGGTCCGTTCAACAAAATCAATTCCACGCTTGATGCGACAACCACGTACACCGACACGAGTGTGCAGGCTGGATCGACGTACTATTACGTAGCAACAGCCGTGGATACCAGTGGAGTCGAGAGCGCATATTCGGCAGCAGTCTCCGTTGTGATTCCGACTCCGTAGCGTCAAGCCGGCGGGTGAGCGCCGCCCGCCCCATCTTTCTCTATTGCCGATTCAACTCATCCTCGCCCATACCGGACGAGGGCATTACTTTCGTCTTCTCTTGTGATTTTGACCGGCAGCACGTGTTCTGTAGATCAAAAAGACCCGGCGTCAATGACGCCGGGCTTCAGCACAGTTGGTTAGGGTGTTGGTAAGTCAACCGTGAACTTTGTCGTGTGTGACGCGATTACAGCTCCCGAGCTATTCTTGACTGTCACCGTCACGGTGTAGGTCCCGGAACAGGCAGACGGTGGAATGTCGAGTGACAGGTCAGCCAGCCTGGTTTCGTTCGCACGCAAGCCGATTGCAAAAGCCCCAGCATTGCTTGGAATTTTTCCCGATACGCAACCACCGGGATTCGTAACGTCGATACTAACTGTGACCGCTTCGGCTGCTGCCGAAACATTTCTTACCGCCGTGTGGATGAACACTTTTGAACGACCTGTTGCCACCGACGGCACAACTGCGGACGTGACTCTCGTCGCGGCGAACGATGACGGAACCAAGAACCCGCCCAGCAGTAGCAGAAGTTGACCGAAATGAACAAGTTTCTTACTCATGATTGACTCCTATAGGCTGATTTGGCTGTAGCACCCCAACGCTTTTGACCACAAGAGACAGCCGGGCAATCTTGGTTTCGCTTGCCGTTGTAGGTGCTGATACGTTCCGAAGAACGCATGGACGGAGGGCTCGAGAAGGTAAGGAGCGCGGCAGATCAGAACAGGCCGAGACTCTTTCCTTATCGCTTGAAGGGAGCCTACCGGAGCTCGCGGCTTCAAATCAATGCTCGATGCACTAACGATTTCGTTTCCCAGAGAGCGCGTTTTCAACGCATGGTTTTGCCTCAGAGCATGTCGTGGACCTGCTTCCCATTCTGGAGTAGCGCACAACACTATTGCCTGAGCGAGGGCGCTATGGTTTAATACGCGCCCTGACGGAAGATTCTGGCCCTCCCGTTTTATCCATCCATTTGATGAAAGGCAGGAGGTTCCTTATGTTCTCGTGCTCGCGGGTTCGCGTGCTCATGGGTGTGGTTGTGCTCCTACTGGCGGGGCTCGGATTATTGATCGCTGACAACGGCCCCAACCACCAGGTTCGCACCTTGTCCTTCGGCAGCTCCGGAGGCAATATCAATGACGTTACCAAAGCGTTTTGCTGCTCAGGGACTCTGGGGTCGTTAGTAAAAGACAGCTCCAACGCGCTGTACATTCTCAGCAATAACCACATACTGGCGCGTAGCGATCAGGCCGCATCGGGCGAGGACATTTCCCAGCCTGGGCTGATTGACAACAATTGCCAGCCGGGCACAATCGTAGGCGACTTCACCGTCGCTCCCCAACTGGGAAGCAATGTGGACGCCGCACTGGCTGCGCTTCGGTCTGGCACGATGGATTCTGCGGGTTCCATTCTTGACATCGGAGTGCCTCACTCCTCGCCGCTCGCGGCCAGCGTTGGGCTCGCTGTCGCTAAGAGCGGACGCACGACTGGCCTCACCTGCGGTTCTATCCAGTCCACGAACACGAGCGTCAAAGTGCAGTATCAGCAGGGCTGCAACAAAGGCAAGAAGTTCACGATCAGCTATACAAATCAAGTTGTCGTTGGAAGCGGCACATTCAGCGCGGGCGGCGACTCAGGCTCGTTGATCGTCAGCCAGAGCGCTGCTCATCCTACTGCATTGCTCTATGCTGGGAGCAGCAGTACGACAATCGGGAACCCAATAAGCGAAGTGCTGGCTCAGACCAGTTCAAGCCTTGGCAAACAGGTGAGCTTTGTGGGAAGTTCGACTCGCACGACCAACGTAGCTTGTCCGGCTGGCGGTGCTAGCACGACCGCTCATGGCAGGCCTTCACAGACGGGGATGGATCGGGCCGCTGCTGCAAAAGAAGCCCACGCGCAGCGCCTCATGGTTGATCCTGCCATTTTGGCAGTCGGTGTAGGAGTGAGTGAAAAGAACCCATCGCAGGCAGTAGTCAATATTTATGTCCAGACGGGTCGTTCACACGGCTCCATTCCGGCAGAGCTCGACGGGGTCAGGACGCAAATCATACGCACTGATTTAATCCGGGCGTATGGTTGGAATGAAAAGAAGGCAACTCCCGGCAACTCCTGCTCGACCAAGGTCCAATAAATCTAAATTACTAAGAGGGCTTGGGAACTTCCCAGCCCTCTGAAATTCTGGGTCGTTGACCCGCACCTGATGGGACAGGGGAGTACACCAACTACTGTGCAGGCATGTCGCGTTGCGAAGCACAGTGTTAACTACGAACAAGATGACTGTCGCTTTCAAATAGTGTCGACAGCGCGACCGAAATGTCGGGCAACAGCCTCGGCCTTGGCGCAATGAAGTTTGTTGATGGCACTCATCAGGGCTTGGAGTTCTTCCGCATTCGCTTGATTCACCGTCAATTCATTCAGTCGCTTGGACACTGCATCTTCCGCCTGAGCCAGTTTCGAGACAACAGAGGGACTGTCAAGTTCCATCATCGCGTGAACGAATTTATGTTGCCAAGGGGCTCCGTAGGGTGGTGTGTTCATTTTCTTCCTCCGGATCAGAACCAAAGTATGCCTCCGAGAAAGAGGCAATGTCTAGCCACTTGATGTGGGTCAACAAGACTTCAGTCGGACTTTCTCAGGCCGTTTGACGCCACGGTCACTGTCGTATTCGAATACGCTTTGATTGTTCGAGATCATGATTCGGAGTGCCCGTTCTTCTCGACCTTGCTTCATTCCAACCCTCACAGCAGCACGTAATAGGTCTTCCGTCACCTGCTTGATGTCTGACCATTTTTTTCCGCGTTCATTCAGTAGGCTTGGAGCGCCGATTTCGAGTTCATTTCCCCTCTGCGTTCTTTAGGTCGTCCCGTGATCCTTTCTTACAAGGTTATCGCTATTGCGGCCCGAACCCCCAACGCACTGGCATGCGATTCGGGGCGAACTATGCTCACGATCCACATGAAACAGACAAAACTAACGTCGAAACAGAAAGGCCAGGAAGCCGAGATTCTCGAGAAAACCGCAATTGAACTTATTCAGAAATCCGTCGAACTAAAGCGTGCGAACCACTCTCGGAATCTGGAAAAGAAGGCGCTGAAACGTAACGCTGCGTAGCGTTGCACCATTTTGTCAGGAAAACGAACTATTTTCCCGATGCCCACCATCAAAAATCCGAATGGACAAGCGAGACTTGAGAACGCTGGAATCGTGGCGGCGGACACTTGACCACGCGCTCCGGGAAACCGACGGAACTCGCACTTTTGCAACCGAGCTTCAGGGGATATCGATGGTCTTCTGGAAGCAATCACTCGGGCAATAGCGAGAATTAAGCGCGACATCTAGTTGAATTGGCGACGGTGACGGACCGACGAATGCGGACCCATGTTCCAAACCGTCCGGAGGCAGCTTTAACTAGCGGTAAGGAAAGCCGTGTCATTGAAGATGGCGCGGTTTATAAGACCCGGCCCGCGGGTCATGGGAAAGGGGTACGTGCGGGCCAGGTTGCTACTTCGGCGTTGCCCGAGACTATACATCCAACAGATGGCGGCTGTCTTGTAGGTGAATCCAATTTTGACGCTCTGACCCCACTTTCGCGGGTGCTGCGTATTAAATGGTTTCAATGGCTGGGTCTTGATGCTAACGTGGGCGGCGGATTGGCTGTCGCACCCCACTGTTAGCCCATTTTCCTCACGCGACACCAAGACAGAAAGAGAACGGGGCGCTTTTCATTCAGGCGCCCCGTTCAGACAGCGTTTACTGATTTAGTGAGCTGCCGACTTGGGAAAAGACATTGTTTGCGTTCGAACCGACAAGCCGAATCGTACCCACTACGAGAACCAGAATCACCGCCAACATAACCGCGTACTCAGCAATGTCCTGACCTTCGTCGGAGCGGAGAAGTCCTATTAAATCTCGCATGGGGGAGTACCTCGCAATTGAATCTTAGAAGGCGGTGGGCGTGTTGTCTATGTTACTGATGAGAGTCCGGCGGGGCCTATTCCTTACGTTTGAGAAAGGATTGTCACTTGAGCGAACACAACGAGTCACTCCTCAGGGTGAGGCTTTTTGTTACTGAGCCTGTCTTGCTGCTCAGCCAGGAGTCGGTTGATCTCTTTGACAAGTTCCAGCAATTTATCAGAGTCCTGCTCGTTCGCCGCTTGCTCGCAAAGTTCTTCCCAGCGTTCTCTTGTCGGTCCCTGCATGGAGAGATTTAATACCGCCAGCGCTCAGCAAAGACAACAGTTTTTGCGGTTGGGTTCGGGGCGTGAAGAGAGGTTCCGAGACAGATCGAGTCAAAACGAAAAGGCTCCCGGTGAAGGAGCCTTTCCTTCTCGCTCTTGCTGTCTTACGTTCATCGACTATCGGACTCTCGCTCCCCATACGGCGGTCTCCGCCTGTTTTTACAAGGCGAAAGGGAGAGCCCAGGCTCCCCCTTTCGACGTTTGACGCACTTGTTTCAGTGAAATTGAGCTGATACCAGCAGGGGCGAGCCGCACGTCGGAGGCAAATTGAACGGCGCGATCTTTTTCTGTCGCGCCTGCAACCTGTCACCAGCCGTCACCACCGGCACACGATCACCGTCGGTCGCTTCCAATTCAATCTTGGCCGTGCGGATTCCCGCTAACAGTACCACTCTACCGCGGCCTGCGAGGTGCTGGACTCCATTGTGCAGCACACAGAACGCCACAGGCGTTCCGACCCGCAGGTTCACATTTTCCAACTGGGCATTCAGCCGGATTGGTGCCCCAGCGGCTCGATAGTCCCCGCGCAACTCGGCGCGAATCCCGTTAATGATCGCCGTGCTGCGTGCCGTCAACCGTACCGTAGTAGCGTCAGGCTGAACGATCGATGTTTCATCTTCTTCCGCCTGCGCCCACAAATGGCCGGATGCTGTCAGCATCATTGCCATTACTAATACGAACGTTGTGAACTTGCCTTCTGTCTCTCTCATGTTTTCCTCCTGCGAAATTCAGGCTTTCATGGAGTGAGACACACGTTCATGCGCTACGGAACAGAGAGTTGTGCGACTAAGCGCCGAATTGTTTTCGTGGTCTAGTAGGCAACCTAAAAAGCTCGTTCCGCCGGTCGATACGTATTGTCCTAGTTGACAGCAGAGGATGTTCTGCTGCGCTTCTCACGGGGGAGAACCCGGACTCAGAGGTGGGTAGGGGCTCTCTCCCAGGAAGTGATGGACGAAGCCCGTCACACGGTGAGGTGACGGAGATCACCGCATCGAAGTGCGAGAGGTTCAACAATGACAGTCCTTACCCACCTCCGCTTAGTCAAGATTCCGATTGTTTGAAGGAGATCTCCGATGCGTAGCCAGATTTCTATGTGGTTTGCAGCGGCTTTGCAGGATTTCGCGATAGTTACCAGAAAGACTCTCTCGGCTAGCGCTGCGCGTCTTGCGTCGGGGCGTGCCCCTCTTGTCGCGCTAGTGCTCGGCCTGACATCTTGGGCCGTTGCGGCTGACCCAGCTTCTTATGTCGTGCAGGATTTGGGGGTCCTGCCCGGCAACTCGTCCAGCATCGCTTTTGGCATTAACCAGAAGGGAGACGTCGTCG
>Ga0207679_10001587_pt1 | contig 14197 bp, 10 predicted proteins | sample KBSC73metaG_FD_184320 | JGI IMG/M metagenome (GOLD analysis project Ga0207679, IMG submission 184320) | Corn rhizosphere microbial communities from Kellogg Biological Station, Michigan, USA - KBS C7-3 metaG (SPAdes) (version 2) | ecosystem: Host-associated > Plants > Roots > Rhizosphere > Soil ... | reverse complement strand
ATGACACAGAAAACAGCTCGGCACCTCTGACGCCGCGCGCAACGAGCCTGTTTTAATAGGAACTGCCTCGGGCCGGCTATGAACCGACCGAGGCAGTTCCCATCAAAAACAGGCTCGTTGCGTGAGGAGCTTCCACTGACGCGAAGCCTTTCTGCGTCATTCTGCGTCGCTCGCGGTAGCGGGCGTCTGCGCGTTCTGCGTTCCTCGGTTGAAACCTACCTAACGCGGTGCCAGAATGGCGATGCGGCCACAGCCCGTTTCCAACCTGCTACAAGCGCCACGCCACTAATATGCCACGCCAGGGTTGTTCTCGAACGTCGCTGGCCGCATGCCGCCCAGGTACAGGGCGGCGTCGAAGCCAAAGACCAGGCGCGCGAACTGGTCGCGTTGATCCGGCCGCAGGGCGGCGGCGATCCGGCGATAGTTCGCGCGCAGCGGTCGCAGGTCGACGATCGTCCAGGCGTCCGTCGGCAGCGACCGCGCGATGAGCGGGTCCGGGAAGGAGTCCGGCCACGCCGTCAGCGTGCGATATCCGCCCGCCGGGTTATTGCCGTGCACCGAGACGTGAAAGCTCCGGCCGCCATTCACGCGCGCGAGCTCCGACACGAAGTTGCCTAACGTTTGAAGGTTGCTCGGGCCGATGCCACGGTACAGGTGCCAGTGGCCCATCTTGAGGATCACCTTCGGCGCGGCGTGGTCTGCCGCTTCGGCACGACGGTATTCATCCATGAACCGTCGTTTCATGAACTCCTCACGCTCGTACCCGTTGTCGTAGCCGCGCCGCTCTCGGTAGTAGCGGTACACGCGGTCGGACACGACGAGGTTGTCGATGAGGAACGCGGCTTCCGAGTTGGCGGGAGGATGCAGGAGCTGGCCGAGTCGCTCGAAGTCCTCGGATTTCGCCGCCGACATGTAGTGATACTTCTCGAGGTCGCGCACACGCTCCTTCGCTGAAGCGCTGTCGCGATACGCGCGGATGAGTGCCGCGGCCTCAGGCGGCGCATCGCGCGTGATGATACCAAGCCGATCGAGCGCGTGCGTTACGCCAAATGATTGATCGAGTCCCCAGAGCGGGTTTCCCCTGCCGTTGGCGACGCGACCGACATCCGCGATCATGGCCAACTCCTGGTCGCTCATGAACGTGAACGCGTGTGGATAGCGGTGTGCGTACGCCAGCACCGAATCGACTCGACCACGCAATGGCGAGACGGACGCGGCTCGCATCGCGGCCGGATCCTGCTCCAGCGCGACGTACCGGTACCCGGCTCGCGGCGCGAGGTCGGTGATCAACGCCGTGATGAGGGCGGGGATCTCGGTGACGTTATGCTCTTCGCCGATCGCGAGGAATTGCGCTCGCGACGCTTCGGCGAACAGCCACTCCGCACCGCTTCCCGTCAGCCGACCGCGGTCGAGCGACAGCGACCGAGCGTTGGCGGCCACGAGGCTGTCGAGCAGCTGCTCCGCACTCGCGTTTGGCGCGGGGGCGGGCTTGGAGGCGATGATCGCCGCCGCGCCACAGGCAGCGGTGATCGAGATGAAGCGGCGCATGTCAGACCCTCATGCATGCTGACGTTGGCGGTCCCGAGCGCAACGCTGGTACCGCGGGGCAACGCATGTCAATGCTGGTCTGTGTCGTTTAGTTCGATCGGGCGTCGAAGTGGTAAGGATGTGACGCAAAGACACGAAAGGGAAACTGGCGCAGCGTTGTTCCGCAGCGCATCCTCATAACTGGGGCGGGTTTGGATCCCGCCGATCCGAGGTTGGTTCGACGGGAGACAAGGATGGTTGTTCAATGAGGTGGTCCGTGGCGCGCGCCTGCGTTGCCATCGCGTGCGCGCTCGCCACGGTCGGGCCCGCAGCGCTTGCGGCTCAGGAAACACACTACGACTCGAGTGTCGTGAGCGTCCGTGGTAACGGGCCTACGACGTTCGTTCTCATCAGCGGCATGGTTGGCGGAGTCAGCGGATTCCGTCGCCTCGCGTCGCTGCTGGAGTCGGAGAATCGGGTCGTCACCATCGACCCGTACCGGCTCGCGGTCGATTCGGCTGACGTCACGTTCGCCGCTCTCGCCCGCTACGTCGACACGATCCTCGGGGAGCTCGGGGTCGACTCGGCGCGCGTCGTCGGACACGCACACGGGACGGGCGTCGCGCTCCGGCTCGCTGCAAACTCGCCCGACCGTGTCTCGGCGCTCTACTTCCTCGACGGTGGCGCCGTGGACGAGAACCGTACGACGCTGTTCGCTTCGTCGCTCAAATGGGCGTCGTTCATCATGAAGTTTCCGGGTGGGCGCAATTTCGTGCGGGGGCGCTTCATCAAAGGCATCAAGCAAAACGCGGGACGGCGCGACTGGCTCGACTCCGCGACCGTGCGGGCGTACACGGAACCGGTGCTGAGTCAGATGTCGAAGGCGATCTCGCTGGCGAAGCGACTCGACCGCGCGCGCGAGCCGGACTCGAGCGAAGCGGTGGTCGAGCGCGTCAGGGTTCCGGTGACCGTGCTGCTCGGCGACGTGCCGCACCCGGCGGAGCCTGAGTCGTCGGAGATCACGGCGCTCGCGTCGCTGGGCGATCGCGTGCGAATCGAGCGACTGCCGGGCGTGGGACACTTCCCGCACGAAGAGTCGCCGGCCGACGTCGCGGCGTACCTGCTCGTTGGGACGGTCGCGACGGAGTGGCGAAGCCAAGGACCCAACCCTCCGCGTGGACGTATACTCCCCCGTCAGTAGTTCCACTACTGAATGAAGGGCGCGGAAGCCAGACGACGCGAAATCACAGACAGCGCGCCGTTCGTGATTTCGCGCCCTTCGGAATTCGCGCGCCGTTCTGCACCTGCGCCGTTAGTGCTCTGCGCCGTCGGTGTCCTGCGCCGTCCGCAGTCCGGTCAATCGACGAACGCCCAGAGGAGTTCTCTGCTTTTCTTGTCCATCTGCGACGGAGCCGCGAGCCGGTAGAGATCACCCCCCACGTCGCGGATGAGGATCCCGCCGTTAGGCAGGCCACGCGGCCAGTCATCCAGATGCGTCTGGAATGATCGGCGTCCCTGCCGAGTCTCGACGGTCCACTGCCGGATCTCGACTTCCTCATTGATGTCGAGCACGCGCGTCACCTCGAGCACGAACCCCGCCTCGGCCAGCGCCTGTTCGATGGCGCCGCGCGATTCGGCGTCGAGCTCCGCGGGGTCGTCGACGATCGCGACCTCGCGATCCTCGTCGTCGCGCAGCGACAGGTGCAGCCCTGGCTCCGACCACGGGAAGCACTGCCGGAGCCGCACCGGCACCGGCGTGCCGTCGACCATCACGACGAGCCGGCCGTCGGTTGCGATCCGCAACGTCGGCGTCTCGTCGATTTTCTCGTTCATCAAGGTGTCAGTCATTGTGCACACTCCATATCAGGCATCACGATCATTCTTGTCCTTGTGGTCAGACCGTCATCGCTGGTGGACGAGCCTCCGCAACAGCAGGGAAGCGGATCAGACGGATCTTGAACGGCGATCGGGCGGATCGCTCTCAGCGGGCTTTGAGCTCCTCGCCCAAGCGGTCGTGATTCTTTGTTCAACGGTCCCAGGAATCCCCGCGTCGCGAGGTTTTCCTTTTCACCTCCGGCTCGTTGCGAATGGAGCGCTGAGGGCCGAGGAACGATCCGGTCGATCTGCTCAATCCTGAAGTATCCGAACACCCCTTCGTCTGTGGAGGCGGCCCTCTCAGGTCCTGTAGTCAATTCGATCTCCACTGTGCTACTGGAGCTGGAGCTGCATCTCATATAAGCGTCGGTAGATGCCCTCCGGTTTGCCGAGCAGCTCCCGGTGCGTCCCCGACTCCGCGAGGCGGCCGTCAGAGATCACGAACAACCGCGACGCCTTTCGCAGCGTCGAGAGCCGGTGCGCGATTGCGAAGACCGTTCGGCCGGCGATGAGCCGGTCGAGCGCCTCCTGGATCTGGTGCTCCGTCTCCGTGTCCACACTGCTCGTCGCCTCATCGAGGATGAGAATCCGCGGGTCGTGCAGAATCGCTCGCGCGATCGAGATCCGCTGACGCTCACCACCCGACAACGTGTGTCCCCGCTCGCCGACCACGGTGTCGTACCCCTGGCCAAGCTTGCAGATGAAGTCGTGGGCGTTCGCCGCCTTCGCTGCGTCGACCACAGCACCTAACGACGCCGTCGGTAATCCGTACCGGATGTTGTCCAGTACCGTCCCGTGGAACAGGTACGGCTCCTGGAGCACCATGCCGAGCTGCTCGCGGTAGTGACCGGTGTCGAGATCGCGCACGTTCACGCCATCCACACGCACCGCGCCGCCGCTGACGTCGTAGAACCGGGCAAGCAGACTGACGATCGTCGACTTGCCACCGCCCGACGGACCGACGAGGCCCACCAGTTCACCCGGTTGCACGTCGAACGAAACGCCGCGCAGGATCTGCCTGACGCCATCGTACGCGAACGTCACGTTCTCGAATCGCACATGCCCGCGCACCGGCGAGAGACGCACCGGATGCGGCCGGTCCTTCACTTCCGGCTCGCTGTCCAGCACCTCGAACACCCGATGCGCTGACGACACCGCACGGTTGATCGTGCGCACCATCTGCCCGATGATCTCGATCGGCGCGACGAACATGGTCGTGTACAACAGGAACGACACGAACACACCGGCCGACAACGGATGGCCGCTGCCTAACAATCGTGGGACGGCGAGCACCCATACCAGCACCGTCGTCGTGTGCACCGCGAGCATGAGGGTCGGCCAGAACCGGGTCCACAGCGCGTGGATGTTGTTGATCTCGTCCGTGACGTCGTCGTTGCGGACGACGAACCGGTCGATCTCGCGCGTCTCCTGGTTGAATGCCTTGACCACCCGGATGCCCGGGATCGTGTCCGACAGGATGTCCGTCACGCGCGACCACTTCCGCCATGTCCGGATGAACAACCCGTTCAGCGACTCTCCATGCCGATAGATCAGCCAGCAGAACACCGGTACCGGCAGTGTCATGACGAGGCCGAGCCGCCAGTCGAGCGTCAACAGCACGACACCGAGGCCGGCGAGCATCACGAGCGAGAGCGAAACGTCCACGACGCCGAACGCGATGAACTCCCACAAGCGGTCGGTGTCCGCCGTGACGCGCGAGATGAGACTGCCCGTCTTCTTGCGTGAGAAGAACGCGAGGCTCGATCGCTGGATGTGCCCGTACAGCTCGGACCTCAGGTCACGTGCCACCAGCTCGCCCAACGTGGACATGAGCTTGAGGCGGAGGTGCTGTGCTGCCTGCCGCACGATGTGCAGCAGCGCCATCGCGCCGACCGCGATCCACGCCAACCGCCTCGCTACGTCGACGGTCAGGCGACCCTCCTGCGTCGGCCGCACGACGCGGTCGATCAGGTAGCCCGCCAGGTACGGCGGAAGGAGGCTCGCGAGCGTCACGACCGCCGCGGCCGAGAGGCCGATGATCACCCGCCGGCGGTACGGCGCCAGGTAGCGGAGCAGCCGGAACATCACCGCGGACTCGCGCCCCGACACGAGCGCCTGCGCATCGCGCACGGGTCGCGCGACCGCGTCGGCATACACGCGATCCGCGTCGTCGAGCGTTACCGAACGTCCCGTCAGCGCCTCGTCGAGCACGAAGCGGATGTTCTCCACCGCCGCGCGCTGGCGCTGCGTGTAGCGGACGACGAGCAGCGGCGCCGCGCCGTCATCCCCCAGGATGAGCAGTGTGTTCGCGCTGAGACCGGGGACGTCGCGCAGCGACCGGACCCGCGAGCGTTCGACGCTCTCGATCTCCCACGTCCCGTCCGACGCCGACCGGGCGATCGCGACGTGGCTCGCGCCTAACGCTAACCAGTGGTGGCGGAGCGTGAGCGTGTGGTCGAGGTCCGCGAGCGCGTAGAGCTGGACCGGCTCATCATTCCACGCGCGCGCGAGTGCCGCGCGGAGGTCGTTTGGAAGGCACGCCGGCTGGCCTATGTATCTGGAAATGATTTCCCGATTCATGTTCGTGATCCGCTGACGGAGACAGAGGGGGCAGCAAAAAGGCCTTTCGGGTTGGCTGCACCCGAAAGGCCGGATCACGACATTTGATCCTGCGCTTCTAGGGTGCTCGGCCTCCGGAATCGACGGCCGATTTCGACGTTCCAAGGCGCACTGCGCCCAGGAAGCCGTTTCGGATCGGCGTCTTCCGCTGAATAGAGGTGAGCAACCGGTATCGTATCATGGCAGGATCGTGTCTCCTCGCGGCCGGACAGGTAGGAGCCGCTTGCCTAACATAGGGAGGCGTCTCGAATGGAGCAAGTCTCTCATGAATGCGGAACGGCGCGCGAATCCGAAGCGCGCCCTTATATGTTTTGCGCCGTTCGGGCCAGGCGCCGTTTCGGTCCTGCGCCTTCCGTGCCCTGCGCCTTTAAGTCGTTCGCATGGCCACGATTCCGAGTTGGTGAGTTCCTGGTCCTGATCCGTCGAACACAAACGCGCGAACTCCGGTCTCGTGCTCATACTGGCGAGCGATGTGGTGTACCGCACCTCTCGCCGCCTCGGTGCCGAACACCGCCACCGTCCCGCCGCTCCCGCCGCCCGTGATCTTCGCGCCGAACAGCCCTCGGGTGGGTTCCATCTCCGCCACCAGGTCCACCAGCCGATCTGTGCCGTCGCTGCCCAGGCCGCAGGCCGAATAGCTCGCGTGCGACCGGAACATCAGCGCGCCCATGCTCACTGCCGCATCCGAGTGCTCGAGGCCGGTGGAAAGCAGGTCGCCAAACCGCGTCACGCGATCGTTCTCGTACACCGGATGCGACGTCGCCTGTCGAACCGGATACCCAACCTCCGGGCTCACGCGCGTCACCGCGTCCGTGATGCCGCCATAGCGCGCCAGAAATTCCGCACCGCGCATTCGATTCGGCAGCCGATCGGCGAAGTCGCGCGCGAACTCGGTCGGCGCGATGTTCGCGAGATAGCCACCCCACCGCTCATCCCGGACGTGTGCGCGACCACCCTCGGACGTCGCCGTCAGCCCCGCGAGCTCCGCGATCATGCGATATCCCATGAACGCCGCGGTCCGCACGGTTCCGTAGTCCGAGCCGCTCACCGCGTGTCGGATACCGCTGTCGATACCATAGAAGCGGTAGCCTTCCGGAACCGCGACGTGTCCCTCGACGGTCGCGGGCTGACAGCGGAGACGCAGCAGCCGGTCGTGCTGGCCAAGTGCGGAGGTCATCTGGTCCATGATGCCGCACGGCGCGCGCGCGATGTGGTTCTCCGCCCACTGACACGCTGACGCGAGCGTGGCGGCGTCCAGATCGAGCCCGTAGCATGCGGCGGCCGCGGCCATCGTCGCGACCTCGAGCGCCGCCGACGAGCTGACGCCTTTGCCCTCAGGAACGTCGGACGTGATCAGCACTCGCAGTCCGTGCGTCGGTGCCACTGCGTTCAACGTTAGGCAGCGAGAAACCGTGCCGACCACGTAGGCGGCCCATCGATCGCTCGCGTCTCCCGCGAATCGCTCCGCGAGCGCCTCCGCCGTGCCGGCCCCGCCCGCGATCTCGGCCAGATCGATCCCGAATCGAAATGGCTGGCCCTCGCGAAGCGAAAGCACGTCGAGTCGAGGAGCGTCCTGGGCCTGCGCCATCGCGAATGTCGCACACGCGAGTGGCATCTCGAGGACGAGCGACCCACTGTAATCGGCGATCCCGCCCATGACGTCGAGCCGACCCGGCGCCCGGCCGATCGCGACAGGTCGGTCTGTGGCGAGAAAACCTGCGAGGGTGGGATCGGAGGCGTTAGGCAGCGAGCGGACGAGCTCGATCGCGGGCGTGAACCACCCCGCGTCGCCGTCGGCGGCGAGCTGCTGGAGGGAACGGAAGCGCACCCTGCTCACCCGCGATCGATCGCGTCGGCCTTCATGCCCAGGCCGCGCCGAGCCAACGCGCCGAGCAGCGCGGGCTCGACCCGAGCGCGCAGCCGGTCGTTCGCGTAGCCGACCCACGAGACGTCCGCGTCGAGATCGAATGGCGCGTCGAGCTCGTTACCGCCGGCGTCGGTGAGCCGAACGCCTAACTCGGCTGCAATCAGACTCGAGCACAGGTCGTAGGGATGACAGCAGAGCGGACGCGCGATGCCGCGCGCCGCGAGAAGTGGCGCCATCACCGGGCGAATGTCCGCGATGAAGCGATCGTGTCCGGCCATGAGCTCGTAGAGCTGGCCTCCCGTGGAGACGTACTGGTCCTCGAAGCACGGCGCCTTGCCCGCCACCGCCGGCCCCATCACCTCGGCCACGATCTCGTCGTCGATCGCCGCGAGAACGTCCCGCGCCCCGGGGAAGAACCGGCTGACCGAGGAAAATCCGTGTGCGAGCGTGGGCGATTGGGAGGGTCGCAGCGTAAGCGGCGCAGTGCTTCCCGTTAGGCAATCAAGTCGTTGTGCCTGGACTCCTTCACCGCGCACGGTCCAGAGCTGATCGCAGAGATGCTGCTTGAGCAGCGGAATCTCGGTCTGCACCGCAAGCACGATGTCGCGCAACCGGGTTCCAGTCCCATGGTTCGGGGCGACGCCCGTGAGAATCCACGCGGGACGCTTCTGGTACATGAGACCGCGTGTGCCGTCGATCGGGTCCACGAGCAATCGCCACCGACACTGCGCGTCGGGCGTCCCTTCCGGAAGCGTGAGGCCATCGGCTGGCAGACCCTCCGCAACGAGCACCAACGGTTCCTCGCGCGCGACCGCCGCGAGACCATCCACGAGCGCGGCCTCACTCACGCGGTCTACGGCGTAGATGGTGTCACCCTCCTCGTCGTGCGCGACGCCGGCAAGCTCGTCGCGATCCTGCGTCGCGAATGCCTCGAGCACCGACGCACGAATGCGATCGTGCAGCGCGAGGATCGCCGGTAGGAGTCGCCGAGCGTCACTCACGCCGATGCTCCCGCTCGATGGTGCTCGGTCGGCGTCGCGCGAAGCTCCGCGGCCTTGTCCTCCGGGGCGGTGTCGTTCAGGAAGTTGCCGCCGCCGATCTCCGGGCCGGCGAGATACTTGAGGAGTCCCGGCTTCCGAAGCGGCGTGTGGATCTCGATGTGGAAATGGAATCCAGGATGCGGCTCGCCATCGACGGGTGCTTGATGGAATGCCATCACGTAGGGAAACGGCATGCGCCAGAGGTTGTCCATGCGTGTGAGCGTCTGGCCGAGGACGGCGGCGAGATCGTCGAGCTCCGGGGCGGAGAGCTCGGCGATGTTGTCATAGGGGGCGCGCGGAGCGACGAACGTTTCGTACGAATAGCGAGCGAAGTACGGCACGAATGCCAGCGCGCTCCCGCGTGACTCCACTATGCGACGCCCGTCCGCCTCCTCGGTCGCGATGATATCCGGGAACAACAGGCGACCGTTTGCGGCGAGATACTCCGCCGACGCCTCGGCCTCGAGCTCGATCGTGCGGAAGACGAAGTTCGTCGCGTAGATCTGGCAGTGTGGATGCGGATTGCTGACGCCGACGACTTCACCCTTGTTCTCGAACATGAGCACGTGCCGCACTTCGGGTCTGGCAGACAGCTCGCGAAACTGGCCCTGCAGCTCCTCGAGCAGCGCAACGATCTCGTTATGCGGAAGCTCGGCGAGCGACCGGTCGTGACGCGGAGAATAGCAGACCACGCGCGAGAGGCCGTCGGCGCGCCGAACCTGATAGGGTCCGGCCGGCAGGGAGTCAGGCTCCGGCGCGTTGGGGCCGACGCAGGGATGATCGTTGTCGAACGCGAAGACGCCGCGGTAGTCGGGGTTCCGCTCGCCGGATACGCGCACGTTGCCCGGGCAGAGATAACAGCCTGGGTCGTAGTCGATGCGAGGCGCGAGCGCGTCACCGACCGTCTCGCCCTGCCACGGGCGGCGGTCGCGGTGCGACGAGATCACGACCCACTCTCGACGAAGTGGATGCCAGCGTTGTTCCCAGACCATCGCACTCAGGAAGGGGCGTGGGAAATTACCGTCTAAAGGGGGTCAGAGTCGAATTTTTCGCCGTTGCCTATTGTCGACCGTCTTGGTATAGTTGTCGACGATCTAGGTATGGAGCCGCCAACGTGGGCAAGCCGTCGGATCTCATCCAGGGCACGCTCGACCTGTTGATCCTCAAGACGCTGACGGCCGAGGCGAAGCACGGCTGGGCGATCGCAAAGCGCATCCAGCAAGTGTCGGAGGAGGTCCTGCAGATCACGCAGGGATCGCTGTATCCGGCCCTGCACCGTCTCGAGCAGCAGGGCCTCATCTCCGCGGAGTGGGGCCAGACGGAGACGGGCCGCGAGGCGAAGTTCTATGAGCTGACGAAGACCGGCCGTGCGGCGCTCAAGACCGAGACGGCGCAGTGGGAGCGCCTCTCCGCAGCGGTCGGATTGGTATTGCGGAATGCCTAACGTGGTCGTCATTCCGGGCGCTGTTGTCATCCTGAGGCGTCAGCCGAAGGATCCTCATCGTCCCGACAGAGGGCCCTCGCTCGGGAGGATGAGGATCCCTCGCCTGCCGGCTCGGGATGACAACCAGCTGCCGGCTCGGGATGACAACCAGCTGCCGGCTCGGGATGACACCCCACTTGTCGGGTCGACGGCGATTCCTCGACTCGCTGCACCTCGCTCGGAATGACCAGCATGCGCTGGGTTCACGTCTTGAAGCTCCGCGCGCGATCGCTGTTCCGCCGCGCAGCCGTCGAGCGCGACCTCGCGCGCGAGCTGCAATCGCACATCGACTTCCAGGTCGAGGAATACGTGGCCCGCGGGATGTCGCCGGAGCAGGCGAGACAGGCAGCGCTCCGGGAGTTCGGCGGCATCGCACGATTCCAGGACGACGTCCGCGACACGTGGCACGCGTCGCTCCTCGGCGACCTGCACCGCGACCTGCGCTACGCCTGGCGCGGACTTTCCCGCAGGCCGTTGCTGCTTGTCGTCTCCATTCTCTCGATCGGGCTGGGCGTTGCCGTCAACACGACGGTGTTCGTGCTCGCGAAGACGCTCTTTCTCTCGCCGCCAAGCGCGCGCGACGCGAGCCGGCTGGTCAACATTCGCCTGGCTCGCAGCAGCCACGCGTCGTACGAGCAATGGCGGGCCCTCTCGACGAGTGACGCGCTTGCTGGAGTTGCCGGCTATCAGATCGAGAGCGAGGTGAACTGGCTTCGCGGCGATGCCGCGGTCACGCTCGTGCCGATGCTCGTCACGGCGAACTTCTTCGACGTCGTCGGTGTCCCGGTTGGGCACGGGCGCACATTCACGGCCGCGGAGGCACGCGCGGAGCTGGATCCACGGGTGGTCGTCGTGAGCGACGGCTTCTGGCGGTCAGCGTTAGGTACCGACTCGGCCGCGATTGGTCGCGCGATCATGCTCAACGGCCGCCCGTATACGATTGTCGGGGTTCTCGCGCCGCACATCCGAGGCATCTTCGGCTACGGCAGCGCTCCGGAGGTCTACCTGCCGCTGAGCAGGACGCTTCTGCCGTACCTTGGAGAGCCCGGTGCGCCGGTCGTTCAGCTTGTCGGTCGGCTGCGGGATGGCCAGACGGTTGCCGAGGGTCGAGCCGCGTTCACGGCGGCCGCCCGGCGAGCCGAGGGACTGATGGCGTCGCCGGCTGACACGGGCTTCGCGCGCCTCGAGGTATTCGCTCCGGCGCGAGGGCTGTCGCAGGCCGGGCCGCCGGGTTCGATCGCGGCGTTTCTCGCGGTGCTGCTCGTCATCGTGGGGCTCATCCTCTGCATCGCGTGCGCCAATGTGGCCGGCCTTCTGCTCGCGAGAAACGCCGAGCGGCGCCACGAGATCGCGCTGCGCCTCGCGCTCGGAGCGGGCCGACCGCGCCTGGTTAGGCAACTGCTGACGGAAGGCCTTTGGCTGGCCCTGATCGGCACCGCCGGCGGGCTCGCCATCGCAGCGCCACTCATGGCCGTCCTGAACGGCGCGTCGCTGCCGTTCCCGATGCCCATCGACCTCGGCTTGTCTCTCGATGTGAGCGTCGCGGGATACGCCGTGCTGCTCATCATCATCGCCTGTGCGATGTCGGCCCTGGTCCCCGCGCTGCAGGCAACGCGGATGGCGTTGGCCCCGACCCTCAAGGATGACGGACGCACGGTGCTCGGCTCGCGGATGACGCTGCGGCGCCTGCTCGCCATCGCTCAGGTGGCGGTGTCACTGACCCTGCTCATCACGGCAACGCTGTTCGCCCGCAATCTCGCGCGCACGCAATCGCTCGACCCGGGGTTCGACACGGCGCACACGGCGGTCGCCCAGGTCGCGTTCGTTCAGGATCGCTACACGCAGGAGACTCGAGACGCGATGGTCGAAACCGCGCTCGATCGCGTGCGAGCCATCCCTGGTGTGGTGTCTGCGGCGGCGACCACCGGTGTGCCGCTCACGATCCGCGCCGGGCGAACGACGGGAACCACGATCAGGATCGAAGGCGTCAAGGACGGTGTTCACGTCGAGTTCTCCGGTATCGACGTGGGTCCTGACTACTTCGCGACCATGGGCATGCGTACCGTGAGCGGCCGCGAATTCCGGCGAACGGACGACCGAGGCGCCGCGCCCGTCGCGATCGTGAACGAAGAATTCGTGCGACGGTACTTCGGGGGGCGCGATCCGGTTGGTCGCACGATGGACCTTCCCGGTGACTCTGGCGCCGTGCCGACCGAGATCGTGGGCGTGGTCACGAACGCCAAGCATCGCACGTTAGGCGAAGCGACGAGGGCGGCTGTCTATGGATCGCTGGGACAACAGAACGGCGACTCGAGGATTGTATTCATCATCGCTCGGACCGCGGCGGATCCGAGCGTGCTGCTCACGCCAATGCGGCGCGTGATCGGTCAGCTCGACGTCTCGACTGCTGTCGAGGTGCGAACCATGCGATCCGCGCTCGCCTTTGCGTTTCTGCCGAGTCGCGTGGGAGCGATCGTGGTGGGGAGCCTCGGCGTTCTCGGGCTGGTGCTGGCCATGATTGGCCTGTTCGGTGTGATCTCGTTCGGCGCGAGTCGCCGCGTGCGTGAGATTGCCATCCGCATGTCGCTCGGTGCGTCCCGGGCCAGCGTGATCGGGCTCGTGCTGCGCGATGCCTCGTTCGTCGCCGGCGTCGGCATGGCGTTAGGCATCGCGGCATCGCTCGCGGTCACCAGGCCGCTGGCGGCGTTCCTCGTGGACGGCTTGAGCCCGCATGACCCGCTGAGCTATCTGGGAACGGTGGCGGCGCTCGCGGTGGTGGCGATTGCTGCCAGCTGGATTCCCGCGTGGAGAGCGGCGCGCGTAGATCCGGTCGTGGTGCTGCGACAAGAGTGAGCGACGGCTAATGGCGCCTGACGAGTTCAGCGCTAGCGGACGACTCTCTCGACGTGCATGATGGATGACGCGCGAGCCGCCGACGACTCGCGTGGACCTGTGCGGATTCGAACGTCACCCATCGAGGCGTCAAATGCGCAAAGTGTTTTTCCTCGCCCTTCTCGTCGTTGCCTGTGCCAAGAAGGAGCAGCCGGCCGCGGACACCAGCGCCCCCGCTCCACCGCCACCTCCACCGCCGCCCCCGGCGCTCACGGCTGCAGACCTGAAGGGGACATGGAAGGGAACGGCCAAAGTCGAAGGCGACACGACCACACACGCCTTTACTGTCGTCACCATCAACGACTCGACCGCCAGGCTGACCGACGATAAGACCAAGCAATCGGTTGAATATGCGATCAAGTTCGACGCCGATAGCATGATGGGGACGTCCAAGCCCTGGAAGGGCGGGTCGCCTGCGAAGGGCGCCCCGAAGGTGATAGACCACACAGTGGGTCGCCTGAAGGACGGGAAGCTGGTCGGCACAGCGACCACCGCGTTGGCCTCGAAGCCTGATTCGGTGGTCGCCAAGTCGAGTTGGGAAGCGGCGAAAGCGCCATAGCGAGGCCGGCGCCAGCGGGTAACTCTTTCGACGTACATGATGGACCGCGTGAGCCGCCGGCGACTCGCGTGGATCTCCGCAACTTCGATCGTCACTCACCGAGGCGTCCAAAATGCGCAAAGTGTTTTTCCTCGCCCTTCTGGTGGTCGCGTGTGCCAAGAAGGAGCAGCCGGCAGCAGACACCACCGCCGCGGCTCCCCCGCCGCCTCCGCCGCCGCCTCCAGCCCTGACCGCGGCCGACGTCGCCGGAACATGGAACGGCACGTCGAAGCGCGATGGCGACACGACCACCGTCGCCTTCACATTCAAGAGCACGTCGGATTCGACGGGCACCA
>Ga0207679_10001583_pt1 | contig 14217 bp, 12 predicted proteins | sample KBSC73metaG_FD_184320 | JGI IMG/M metagenome (GOLD analysis project Ga0207679, IMG submission 184320) | Corn rhizosphere microbial communities from Kellogg Biological Station, Michigan, USA - KBS C7-3 metaG (SPAdes) (version 2) | ecosystem: Host-associated > Plants > Roots > Rhizosphere > Soil ... | reverse complement strand
TCCGCGGCACCTACCGCTCCTCCAGCGCGCCTTCCTCGAGCTCGAAACGCGTATGCCCCAGCTCCAGCTGCAGGAATTCAGAATGGACGCCAACACCAACCAAGCGGCGCTGGACAATGTCGACGTGACCTACACCGCCTGGGAAGCCGACGCGTCGACAAAACCATGAGCCTTTCCCCGCAACCGCCCATGGAGCATTCACCCCGATTCTTTCGTCCCGTGTCGAGTCCCACCCACCGTGGCGGCCTGAAAATTGCCGCATGTCTGCTGCTTGCGCTTCCCGCGCACGCGCAACCCGCCGCCAATGTGGCGCCCGCCAACCAGCCGCCCGGCGGCGCGGAGGACATCCAACCGTCCCGCTACGTCAGCCAGGATCCTTCTTCCTACATCGCCAAACTCGCCTCGCGTTTTGCCATCCGCACCCGCGCCACCGACCCGTTCGGCCAGTTGCAGGATCCCGCGGCCAAGCCCGTTCGCCCGTTGGCGACCAAGACGGCCACCCAGCAGCCGGCATCCGCCAAGCCTTTCTCCGACATCGTCAGCCGGATCCGCGTGACCACCGTGATGCCCGCCGAGCGCCGCTTCCTCATCGGCACCCGCAGCATCCGTCAAGGCGACAGCCTGCCCTTGCAAACCAATGGCATGCGTTACCAGATTCAGGTCATGGAGGTCAGCTCGCGCAAGATCGTATTCAAGAACGTGGAGAACGGCGAGACCGGCGAGCTCGCGCTCGACGTCCTGCCTCCCGGCATGTCTCGCGGTGCCCAAGGCGTGCTCGCCCCCGGCATGCAAGCCGCCCGCCCGGACGCCCCCATCGAAATCGACAGCACCCCGGCCGCAGGCTCCCGACGCGGCTACTGAAACTCATCCCTTTCATTCCCCTTCCCATGCAAACAACCCGTCTTTCCCTTCTGGCTCTCGCCGCCGCCATGGCCGCGGGTAGCCTGCGAGCCCAAACCCCCGGTGGCGACTCCCTGATCGAACCGGTCACGCCCGAATCGGTGCCCACGGCCGCCGTGCCGCCGCCTCCCGCGCCCGAGCTCGCCCCGAACGCGCCGGCCACCACCACGGTGGAAGCGAACGGTGCAGGAAAGCCCGCCAACGGTTCGTTCGCCCCGCTCGAACAGCAGAAAAAGTCGATGGCCGACAGCGAAGACGGCTACCTGATCAAGGACGCCAACCTCAACGACATCTTCCAGTTCCTCGCCAAACAGGCGAACCGCCAGTATTTCCATAACGCGAAGATCTCCTCGCCGGAGTACCGCGTGACCGGCCACCTGAACAACGGCAACCCGCTCCAGCAGATGGAAGAGCTGGCGTTCATGTACGGCCTCACACTCTACACCAAGGGCTCCACCATCTACGCCCTCACCCAGGCCCAGCTCAGTCAGCTGCCCGCCGCGGAGTTCCAATACCAGCTCAGGTATCTCCGCCCGACCGACATCGCCCAAATCAAGGAGCTCATCAAACCCGTGCTGAGCCCGTCCGGTGTCGTCAATTTCGAGCCCAAGACCAACACCGTCGTCATCATCGACAACGCGCAGAAGATCGAGGCCGCCCGCAACCTGCTCCATGATGTGGACAAGGTGAAGGGCCAGATCGTGGTGGAAACCAAAATCCTGCGCGTCACCAGCAGTGCCGCCGAACGCGTCGGCATGGACTGGTCGTCCACCCTCGGTGCCAACGGCCTGCCGATCGAAGGCGTCCGCTCGCTCAACAGCATGTTCGGGTTGGATTCCCTTTTCGGAACGCGTTCGACAACCAGCACGACCTCGACGGCGATCGGCAAAACCACTGGCCAAGTGCTGAACACCATCGAAGCGGCCAATCCCTACAACAACATCGTCCTCTCGCCCGTCCAGTTGAACGCGGTGCTGCGCGCGCTGGCCGAAGGCAACCTCGCCAAGCAGGTGTCCAACCCGACCCTCATCACCGAGGACAACGAACAGGCGACCATCTCGATCATCGACCGCGTGCCGATCATCACCACCACCGCCAGCCAGGGAGCCGCCACCACCTTGTCGTCGGAGCAAGTCCGCTACAAAATCGACGAGAGCGACCCCACGATCGACAAGAACCCGGAGAAACACCGCGAAATCGGCATTTCCATGGTGGTAACGCCCACCCTGCTGCCGGACGGCACCGTCCGCATGCGCCTGCGCCCGCGCTCCGCTCAGATCACCGAGCAAGTCAAAAGCGCCACCACCGGCAACGTCTACCCGCGCGTCACCGAATCGATGGTCGAGTCGCTCGCCCGCGTGCCGGACGGCTACTCGCTTCTCGTCGGCGGCTTCTACGGCGAGGTCGAGAAGAACAACCGCAACAAGGTGCCGCTCCTCGGCGACGTGCCGGTGTTGAACTTCTTCTTCAAGAGCAAAGAGAACGTCAAAGAACAGGCCAGCCTGGTTTTCGTCGTCACCCCGAAATCCTATGACCCGCGCGACCGCTGCCAGAGCGTCAAACGCAACACCATTGCCCGCGACAAGCTCAACATGACCGAGGACTACGACTGGGTGGACGAACACAACCCCGGTCCGGCCCACGACCCGAACCTGCGCCGCGGCGTCCGCGGGCTGAAGCCGGTGCAGGCACCCTACTACCCGGACACCGGCGAGACGGGCTATCCTGTCACCGAACCTCCGACGCTGCAGGGCACCTGCGATTCTTCCAAGGAAGTGATCGATGGCCCCACCACCCGCGCTCCGCAGTTCAGCCGGGCCCGGCGCTGAACGGGCGGGCATCCCACCCATCCTCATCTCTTGATGACCTCCCTTCACCCCACCGCCCCTCCTCTCGTGCCAGGTCATGTCAGTCCGGAAGACGCGCTGAACGAGTGCATCGCCCGCACGGCCGAAGCGCTCGGTGCCAGTGGCGTGGTGGACACCTCGGACATCGCGGCGGGCGCGCGGGTGCTTCAGGACTCGCTGCTGAAGGGCCGGCCCGCCGACCTGCTCGAATGCGTCGCCCGCGCCCAAGGGCATGGGGAGGAGCACCTCGGGGAGGCCATTCTCAAACTGTCGGATTCCTTGTCGGCGCTCACGGCGCAGCATCCTCCGATGCTGCCCTTCGCCGGCAAGCTTATCACCCCAACCGCCTTCTACGAGTCGTATCGTGAAATCCACGAACTCTCGAAGATGCTGTTGGTGCCCGTGATCTACGCCGAGGACACCGACGCCATCGGCATCGCCTCGATCAACCCGGTCGCCTCGTCGATCCTCGTCGATGGCATCGTGGCGGCGGTCGAGCGCCGCGTCGGCATCCGGCCGTTCGTGACGATCGCCCGCGTCGACTACGAATCCTGGGCCTTCCTCTGCCGCAAGCACTTCGTGCTCTGAACCATCCTCGTCCTTCACGCAGCTTGCGATCAAGCCGCGATAATCCCTGTCCGGCACGCCTCACCCCGCCCTTCACATGATCGAATTCGACGGCATCGCGTTCAACGAATCCATCAGCCGGCGCATCATGACGGCCCTGGCCGAGCACTCGCCCGCGTTCGAGGATCTGGCGCACGACCAGGTGTCGAACCGCGTCACCCGCTATAGCTTCATGGCGGCCGTCGCGCAGATCAATGGCCTGCCGTTCTTCCCGAAGATCGCCGAATTCTGCGACCCCTCGCTGCACGCCAACTGCGATCCCGCGGTGATGACCCGCGGCTTTTTCACCCCGCTCAGCCAGGCCGCGGGCAACAAGCTGATCGTCGCCGTCGCCAACCCATGGAGCCCGCTCGCCGAGGAATACCTCGCGCCGCGCTTCCCCGAATTCGAGATCGTCCGCATCGTCACGCTCGCCTCGGAAATCAGCCGGGCGATCGAATCCGTCGGCACAAATAGCGGCCCGAGCCGCTCGGAACTCGAGGCGATCGACGTCGAGGACCTCGACGAAGGCCACCGCGACTTCGACGTCACCAGCGACTACAACGAGCCGATGGCCCAGCTGGTGGCCACCATCATGGCCGACGCCGTGAAGCTCCGCGCGTCCGATATCCACTTCAAGGTCGAGAAGGACGTCTTCTACTATTGCTACCGCGTGGACGGCGACCTCGGCAACAAGATCGAGATCCCGATGAAGCTCAAGGACATGGTAGACGCGTTCCTGCTCAACCTGATGAAGCTGCCGACCGAGATCCGCAACACGACGCCGGGCATCTCGGGCCGCTTCACCATTTCGTATTTCCACCGCCCGATCGACATCCGCTACGAGCGCCACCGCACCTACCGCGGCTACCATGTCACGATGCGTCTGCTCGACAAGAGCCACATCAACGTGACGCTCGGCAAGGGCACGCTGGCCTTCGACGACGACACGCTGTTCGAACTCGGCCGCGTGATGAAGATCCCCGCGGGCATCATCGTCATGTCCGGCCCGACCGGCTCGGGCAAATCGACCACCCTCAACGCCATCCTGCGCGAGCTCAACCGCCCGGAGGTCAACATCCTGACGCTGGAGAACCCGGTCGAGGACGAGGTCCCCGGCATCACCCACTGCGACCTCAAAAGCCCGAAGGAGTTCAAGCCGATGATCAGCTCCTTCATGCGAAGCGATCCGGACATCATCCTGATGGGCGAGGTGCGCGACATCGAGTCCGCCGAGCTCGCGATCGAGGCGGCGGTGACCGGCCACAAGGTGCTGACGACCATCCACACCCCGCGTGCATCCCAGATCATCGAACGTTTCGAACAGCTGGGCATCGAACGTTGGAAAATCGCCCAAACTCTCAAAGCCGCCTGCGCCCAGCGCCTCGTCAAACTGCTCTGCCCCTACTGCAAGGAGATTCAGAACGGCATCGACGAATTCAACCGCCGGACCTTCAGCCTCGACGACACCTGGAGCGACGTTCCGGTGTTCGCGGCCAAGCACGGCGGCTGCCCGGAATGCCGGCACACCGGTTACAACGGCCGAACCGCCATTCTCGAAATCATCCCGATCACCCCAAAGGTCTCCGACCAGCTCTCCAAAGGCGAAATTTCCCCTTACGAACTGGAATTGAGAATCCAACAGGAAGGCCGTCTGCCGAGTCTCCGCCGCAGCGGCCTTCGCCTTCTGCGCGAAGGCAAGACCGATCTCCACGCCATCAGCCAGGTGATCGACATGACCTATAACGATGAGTAACGCCGGTTCCACGCTCAAATCCGCCTCCCTCGGCACCCAGGTCCCCGCGAAAAAGGGCGCCTCCCTCTTCAATTCCGGAAAACCCAAGGAATTCAAAAAGAAGGAACTGGTGCAGATGTTCCGAGGCATCAGCTCGATGCTGCGCGCCCAGATCAACACGGCCGACGCCCTGAAATACTACGCCCAAGGCTTGGACAACAAGGTGATGGCCGAGGCCCTTCTGCGGATCCGCGAGGACATCAACGCCGGCATCAACATCCACGAGGCATTCCGCCGCACCGGCCGCTTCAGCGACATGATCGTCGGCCTGATCCAAGCGGGTTCCGACGCCGGACAGCTGCACGAGGCCTTCCGCTCGCTCGCCCAGCGTCTCACGAGCGAGCTCCATTTCATCAAGGCGATCCGCAAGGCGACGGTCATGCCCGCCGTCGTCATCAGCATCCTCACCGGCGCGTTCATCGTCTCCCAGGTGAAGATCGTCCCCCAGGTCGAGCAGATGCTCGGCCAGGTCAGACAGAAGCCCGACGGCATGACGGCCATCGCCTTCAACGTCAGCCACTTCACCCAGAAGGTTTGGCCCGTGGCCGTGCTTTCGATCATCGGCCTCGCCGTCACGATCTGGCGTTCGGAAAAAGTCCGCACGCTGATCCTCGGCTTCGCCATGTCGAAATGGCGGCTGCTGCGCATGCTCATCATGAGCGTGAGGCAGATGACGTTCCTCGCGACGGTCCGCCTGCTCCACGGCAACGGCATCAACCTGGCCAAGTCGATCCGCGTGTCCGCCAACAGCGTCAAGGGCACGCCGTTCTACCACGAGCTTCGCGAGGCCGCCGACAAATACGAGAATTCCGGCGTCCCGCTTTCCACGGCATTCGCGAAATACACTTCGGTGGATCCGCAGGTCGTGCACATGCTGGCCATCGGCGAGAAATCCGCCTCGCTGGACAACCAGCTCGAAATGCTCACCGGCATGTATGAGGAGGACGCGGAAACCCACATGGCCACCTTCACCGCTTCCATCAACTTCATCGTCCTGCTCATCGCCGTCGGGCTGATCGGGGCGGTGTTCATCGGCACCTTCCTACCGATCTTCCTGATGGGTCCGAAGATGATGCAAGGCGGCATTTGACAAGATCCGCGGCGGCCGGGCGACGGAGTCGTGGAAGTCTCCGGAAACCGGTCTGCCGCTCCATTGATCTGCCACACGTTCTCGCCCTCATGCAGCTCACCCGATTCGACCGCTGGTTGCGCGCGCGCTTCGTGCACGAAACCCACGTGTATACACTGCGCCCGGCGGTGCGGGTGCCGGCCGGCATCCGGCACGAGGAACTCCCCGCGGCGGTGGGCAAACGCTACCGCCATCGCTACATCGCGCACCGCCCCGAGCTGGCGCAAACACTGATCGCGCAACTCAAGGAGGACAGCCAGATGTTCGCCACCCGTGTCGTGGATCGCAAAGCCTGGTTCGTACCCTACCTCGCACCGAAGGAACGCTCGGTGACCTGGTGGATCGCGTGGAAAGTGGTCGCCATCATCGCGGGCATTTTCATCCTTACCTTGATCAAATCACTGTGGGACAATCCGAACATGCGCGCCAATATCCTCGACGCCCTCAAAATCCTTAAGAGCTGACCCTCGAAATCCGCTCTCCCCAAACCCTCTCATTCCTCATGAAACCCAGGCCAGCTCCATCCACCCGCCGCGGCGCGACCTTGATCGAAATGTCCGTGGTCATCTGCGTGTTGCTCGCTCTGATGAGCACCGGCCTGTACTTTTCCAACCAAATCGGCCACTGGAAGGCCGGCAAGGAGGCCGCGGAAACCCTGCGCGCCGTCTATGCCGCCCAGCGCATGTATCTGGCGGATCACCCCACCGCCGCCGTCGGCACGCTTACCCAAGAGAAGTTGCTGCCCTACATGCCCAATCATCCAAGCGTCATGCCCACGATCACGTCGCTTGACGACCAGGAACTCGATATCAATGTAGCGGTCTCGCCTCCCGTGGTCTCCGATGGAAACGGCACTTACGACCCGTCCGGTAGCAGCAGCGACTCCCTCTGGGACGTGGGTGAATGAGGCTCGCCCGGACATCCGCGCTGGCCTGGCTCAGCGCGTGCGCGCTCGCCTCCGCCGACGAGTTCCGCCACGTCGGCGATTACCTGCTCCAATCGCGGGTCAAGCTCACCGGCACGCATGCCCTGGTGATGCCGATCAAGCCGCTGCTGCTGCACGCGTTCACCGACGGCGTCGAAGTCCGTATCACCGCGGAGGGCGACGACGACGCCCGCTCGACTTTCGAAATCTACCGCTCCGACGGCGTCGGCCGCCCGTCACGCGCCGGCGGAGCCGTTGAAATCATCCCCGGCGTACAGGCGATCAGCCGCCAGGGCGGCCAGTTCCGCCATCTCCGGCTGAGCCGCGAAACGCTGACCATCACCGCGTTTCCCGGCATTTCCGATCAAACCATCATCACCCACGCCGTCGCGGCAAACCCCGCCGCCAGCGAACCCACTTCCCCCGACCCGGGCAAAGCGCCCGCCGCTCCATGAATCCGCTGCCTCCCGCCACCGGTGCCTCCCAAGCCCCGGCCTTTTCTCCGACCGACCGACCGACACGCGCCTATCCCTGGCTGTTGTTGCTGAGCACCAGCGTGGCGGGGTTATTCTGCTACCTTTATCTCACCAAGCCGGTGATCGTCAGCTCGCCCGCTCCGGCCGCGGTGGCGAAATCCGAGCCGCCTGCGGCGCCCGCAGCCGGTCCTGTTCCAGCGCCCGCTCCCGTCACGCTGGCGAAAGCGGAGCCAAAACCCACGCCCGCCCTCGCCCCCTCGCCCAAGCGTTTGCCAGGAGACTCCGCAACGGCGCCTGCCGCGCCCAAAGAGACGCTGGGCAAAACAGGCGCGAGCGCCTTCGAAGAAACCAATCTGCGCGTGCAGCACATCCTGATCGCCGAAGCGCCCGGCGGCGCACGCAGCCGTTTGGAATTCGAAGTTCCCGTCCTGTACCGCAGCCGCAACCTGCGCTGGAGCAAGCAGGAAGTGACGCGCGCCCGTGAACTGCTCGGTAAGCTCGCCGATTATCAGGAGAAATCCCGGGCCCTGCGCGCCGAAGGCATCGCCTTACTCGATGCCTGGAACCATCTGGTGAACCACTCGATCCCCGGTGCCGGCCTGCGCGCCGACAGCCCGTCCCTGCCCGCCAACCAAGACGAATCCGCCCGCCCCGCCGCCACGCTGGACAGCCAGAACGCCATCCGCCTTCAATCCGACGGAAAATGAACCTCCGCATTCTTTCCCTCGGCGTCGCCGCCGGCCTCACCTTGCCAGCCGCCGCCCAAACCCATGATCCGGTGGTGGAAGCCCTCAAGCATCCCGAAGGCGGTGCGCCGAAGCGTTCCGCCGAAGTTTCGGTCGTCCTAGAAGAGGAAGGACAACCGCTCGTGCCTGACGCCGCCAAGCCGAAACCGGACCAGAAAACCCCGCCGCCCGCCACCGGCGAGCCTCAAGCCACCCCGGCCACCCCTCTCCTCGTGACCGGCAAACCGCCGGCCGACGCGCAGCAGCTCGACTCCGAAAAAGAACCGGAAAAAGGCGTCGCCGTTCGCGTGGAATCGCTGCAAACCGGCAGCGGTCCGATCGATCCCGCGCAGGTCAAACTGCTCGCCCCATTCGCAGCCAAGCCGCTAGCCGAACCGCCCGCGGGCTGGGTTTACGACGCCACCGCGGCAGCCCCGCCGTTCGTCAAGCAGGTCGAGCTCTCGCCCGGCTCCCACATCACCCTGAGCATCCGCCCCCACGTGCTGGTTCCGGTGAGCGATGGCGCGAACTTCTTCAACCTCCAGGAGCCCGGATTCGAAGCCGGCCTCGGTTACAAGCAAGCCAGCACCGTCGGTTCCATTCTCTCCGACTCCATCCACCAGCTCGACGAGGACTCGAAACGGCTCGGCTTTGTCATCGACCGGCTGCAGCAACTTTTGGTTTCGCTTCCGCCCGACAAACCTGCGAAAGAAGCCCCCATCGGTCCGGTTCCCTCCCCACTTCTCCAATCCCGATGAAATCGTCTTTCGTCCCGCTTGTTTGCAGCCTGGCGCTCGTCGCCATGCTCGCCGCCGGCGCCACGCACTGGTGGTCGGTCCACCAGCTTGTCGCCGGCCGCGCATCCGAGGCCGCGCCGCTGGCGGTCGCTCCGGCACAAGCCGCGCCTCCCGCGCCGGTCGCCATTGCAACTCCCCAGCACGCTTCGACCGCCGCTAAACCCGTGGTGGCTGTCGCAATCCAGCCCGAACCAGCCGCTCCGCGCGCCGAATCCACCGTCGATCCCAGCCAGCGCGAATTCTTCACCTCGCTGATCAACGAGCTGAAGGAAGTCCGGAAACAAAACCAGGAGCTTCACGACCAGGTCGCCGAAACCAACCGCGACCTCATGGAGCTTCAATTCCGGGTCGACACCCATTCGGAATCGTTCCGCCCGCTCAAGGTCGCCTCCGAGCCCGCCACCTTGGAAAGCGAGCTGAACGGAGTTCTCCCGCCCAAGGCGCTCCCGGCCGAGTAAGACTTCGAGGGTCAACGATTTGCAGTTGCGTCCGCGCTTGATTTGCCCATCCTGAGAGTCCCCCCGTTTGTCCCTGCAAACACCCCTTACGCCGTGTCAGCCCGCATTCTCCTTGTCAGGACCGGTCCCGGTATTTTTTCCGCCAAGGTCCTGGTCGCCGTTGAAACCGGCTTTCACATCCGCACCATCGCCGACGCGAAGGAGCTCGAACTCGTGCTCCAGTCCGAGTCGTTCGATCTGATTCTCTTCGACGGGCGGGAGCTGAACGAAAGCCCGCTGAACTTCGTCGAAAGCGTCCGTGCCCACCAGGCGTCGACACCGATCGTCCTGCTTTGCGCCAAACCGGAACTGGACGTCATCGTCAAAGCGATCCGTTTCGGCGTCCGCGACTTCTTCCACCCGCCTGTCAATCACGACGATCTTTTCGCCCGCATCGCCGAATTGCTGCAACCGCGCCTGAGCGGACGCACCGAGGCGATCACCCAGCATTGCCGCGCGGACATCACCCGTTTCCTGTCCGGCGAGGACATCCAGTCATCGGGTGGCCAGGACGCAGGTGCCGGATCGGGCGCGGGAAGCCAGCAGCTCAAGGCGCTGGACGAGGAATGCACACGGCTGAAGCAGCAGCTTCTGGAAGAGCGCGAAATGCGCGGTGCCGCCGAGGCTTCCATCGAAGTCCAGCTCAAGGAGATCGAGTCCAAGACGAAGCAGCTGAATGCCCGCGAGGCCGAGCTCAAGGCCGAACGCGAATCCTATGCCGAAGCGATGATGCGGTTGGAGGAGGAGCGCACCAAGGTGAGCCAGGCCGGTGGACGCGGCAAGGACACCGGCGATCTAAAAAAGGAGAAGGAGGAACTGGCGATCGCCCGCGCCGAACTCGAAGCCGATGCCGAGGCGCTCGCGCTCAAGGAAGCCCAGCTGGTTGCGCAACAGAAGAAGCTGCAATCCGACCTCGCCCGTTTCGAAGCCGAAGCAGCCGACCTCGAAGCCGCCAAAGCCGAAGCCGTTAGCGCGGGTAAAAAGAGCGGTGCCGATCAAAACGCCGCCTTGGAAAAGCGCGAGGAAGAGCTGGGCAAACAAAAGCTCACCCTCGACAAGTTCCAGAAGAAGCTCGCCCAAGCCGAGGAGAAGCTCGCCGCGGAGGAAATCTCTCTGCGCGAGGAAGTCGCCTCCATCAAAAAACAGGCCGCCGATCGCGAAGCCGAAGCCTCGCGCAAACTGGTCGAGGTGGAGTCGCGCGAAAAAGCCCTCGCGGCCTCCGAAGCGAAGCTGCAGCAGTCGCTCAAAGAGGGGAAATCCAAATCCGAAGCGGAATCCGCCGGACTCGAAGCCGCCAAGGCGGAGGCGAAAGCCGCGGTGAAAGCGCGCGCCGAACAGGAAGCCGAGCTGCAGAAGCGCGAGGCCGAGTTCGAACAACAGAAAACCGCGCTGGAGGAGCTCCGGCAGAAACTCGCGCAGGCCGAGGAAAAACTCGTGGCGACGGAGCGCAAGCTGACCGAGACCTCCGACGCCCGGGCCAAGCAGGGCGCCGAGCAGGAAACCGAAGCCGCCCGCAAGCTTGCAGACGTCGAGGCCCGCGCCAAGGCGCTCGCCGTCGAAGAAAAGAAACTGGCGGAGCGCGAGAAGGCAGTGAAAGCCGACCTCGCCCGTTTCGAGGCCGAAGCCGCCCAACTCGAAGCAGCCAAGGCCGAAACCGCCGCCGCGCTCAAAGCCCACACGGATCGCGAAGCCGAGCTGCAGAAGCGCCAGGCCGAGTTGGACCAACAGAAAGCCACGCTGGAGGAACTCCGGCAAAAACACGCGCAGGCCGAAGAAAAACTCGCGGCATCGGAGCGCAAGCTGGCCGAGGCGTCCGACGCCAAGGCCAAACAAGTCGCCGAACTCGAAGCCGAAGTCGCCCGCAAGCTGGCCGGCGCCGAGGCGCGCGCCAAGGCCCTCGCCGAAGAAGAAGCGAAGCTGGCGAAACGCGGGGAAACCGTGAAGGCTGATCTCGCCCGCCTCGAAGCCGAATCGGCAGAGCTTGAAGCCGCCAAGGCCGAAGCCGCCGCCACCAGCAAGGCCCATGCCGCGCGCGAAGCCGAGCTGAAGAAGCGGACGGACGAGTTCGAAGAGCGCGAGGAAAAGCTGTCACTGGCCGAGGAAAAACTCGCCGCCGAAGAGCAATCCGTTCGCGCGACCATCGCCGCGCAGGCCCACCAGGCGTTCGAACGCGAGATCGAAACATCGCGCAAACTCGCCGAAGCCGAGGCCCGCGAAAAGGCGGTTCTCGCCGAAGAGGCGCGCCTTGCCAAACGCCAGGAAGCCTTCAAGGCGGAGGCCGCCGAACTGGACGCCGCCAAAGCCGAAGCCGCCACCGCGCACAAGGCGCAGACCGAGCTCGGCAACGAACTGAAAAAGCGCGAATCCGAACTGGCCAAACAGCAGTCCGGCCTCGAAGGCCGGGAGCAGAAGCTCGCCCAAGCCCAGGAAAAACTCGCCGCCGAAGAAAAATCCCTGCGCGAATCCGTCGCCGCCGAAACCCAACAGGTGGCCGAACGCGAAGCCGAAGCCGGTCGCAAGCTGGCCGACGCCGAGGCCCGCGAAAAGGCGGTGGCCGAGGGCGAAGGCAAGCTCGCCGAGCAGCAGAAGGCTTTCCAGGCCGATCTCGCCCGTTTGGAGGCCGAGACCGCCGCGCTGCAGGCCGCCAAAGCCGATGCCGACGCCGCGTTCAAGGCCCAGGCCGAACGCGAAAACGAACTGAAGAAGCGCGAGGCCGAACTTGCCAAGCAGCAGTCCAGCCTCGAAGACCGCCAGCAGAAGCTCGCCCTAGCCCAGGAAAAACTCGCCGCCGGGGAAAAGACGCTGAGCGAAACCGCCGACATCCAGGCCAAACAGGCAGCCGCCGCCGAAGCCCGCGAGAAAGCGCTGGCCGAAGGCGAGGCAAAGCTGGCCGAGCAACAAAAAGCCTTCCAGGCCGATCTCGCCCGCCTCGAAGCCGAGACCGCCGCCCTACAAGCCGCCAAGGCCGATGCCGACGCTGCGTTCAAGGCCCAGGCCGAACGCGAGAACGAACTGAAGAAGCGCGAAGCCGATCTGGCCAAGCTGCAATCCAGCCTCGAAGACCGCCAGCAGAAGCTCGCCCAGGCCCAGGAAAAGCTCGCCGCCGGCGAAAAGACGCTGCGCGAAGCCACCGACGCCCAGGCCAAGCGAGCGGCCGATGTCGAGACCCGGGAGAAGGCGCTGGCCGAAGGCGAGGCCAAGCTCGCCGAACAGCAGAAAACTCTCAAAATCGAAGGTGCCCGGTTCGACGCCGAATTGGCAGGATTGGAATCCGCGAAAGCCGAGCTCGAGCAGGCGCGTGCTGCGGCCGATGCCCAGTTCAGCAAACGCGAAGCCGCCCTCAAGCAGGCCGAAGCGAATGCCGAGGAAGCCACCGCGCGCTTGTACAACGACACCAAAGCGCTGGAACGCGCGCAAGCGACGCTCGCCGCCGAACAGGAGGCGATGGAAGCCGAGTCGGCCATCCTCATCCAGAAGCAAAACGAGCTTGAGTCGAAGCTGCGCCAGTTTCAAAAAAGCATGCAGTCGATGTTCGGCGAATCCTAAAACCCCGCCAGTTAGAGTCCGTCAGTCCTCAAAAAGCCCCGTTCCCGCAAAGCCTGCCCCATGTCTTCCACTCAACGACTGCTCGTCGAACTCTCTCCCCATTCTCTCCAAGCCGCCGTGCTGACCGGTGACCGGCTGGACGCTTGCCACGAATTTCCTTTGGACGCCAAGGAGGCTCTGACGGCCTTCGCCGCCGAGCATTCCGGCACGCCGATCGCCCGGGCCTTGCTCAACCCGCGCTCGGGCTTCGCCCGACTGTCCGATGCCACCGAGGCCACCGGCATCCGCACCGTCGAGGCCCTCCTCGCCCACGCCGCCAAACTCGGCTCCACGCTGGACGGAACCATCACCGCGGTGGCCTGCGACGCGGCCAACGGAAAACTTCCCGAACCAGGCAAGTCCTCCAAATGGCTTCTCGCGGGAACCAACGCCGACGGCCTCGATCAGGCCAAACAGCCACTCGTCGATCTGGGAATTTCCGCCGAAGCCGCCACCCTCGCCCTGCCCTGCAAGCTGGGCGCGGTGGTGAGCCTCCTGTCGGCCACGCCCGGCACCCGAGTCGCCGTCCTGGAACTCCGCGACTCGGAATCCAACCTCTGGCTCGTCTCCTCGACCGGCGTGGAAAAAGCCACCGTCGTCCCGCTCGGCTTCAATCAGGTTTTCGACGCGGTGCAGGCCGAACTCGGACTGAAATTCCGGACCGCCGCCGCCAAGCTGTTCCTTAGCAACACCTACGATTTCAGCGATCTCGCCGCGGGCATCGCCGGCCGCCTGAAGGATCCGCTGGCCGCCGCCATCAAGGCGCTGGGAGAAAGCCCCTCCGCGCTCTGGACGCTCGGCCTTTCGGCCCACCAGAACTGGTTCGGCAAAGCCTTGGCGCAAGCGGTGGGCCTCAAGGTCTGGTCGCCCGACATGGCCGCGGCCTGCAAGCAGCTCGAACTCAACGGCCCCGCGGCCACCGCCGAGCTTTCGCC
>Ga0207679_10001575_pt1 | contig 14266 bp, 5 predicted proteins | sample KBSC73metaG_FD_184320 | JGI IMG/M metagenome (GOLD analysis project Ga0207679, IMG submission 184320) | Corn rhizosphere microbial communities from Kellogg Biological Station, Michigan, USA - KBS C7-3 metaG (SPAdes) (version 2) | ecosystem: Host-associated > Plants > Roots > Rhizosphere > Soil ... | reverse complement strand
GCTTTTCGCCTGCCTTCCCGACCACGGATAGGCTACGGGGCTTTGCACTTCGGCCCCTGTGAATACCACATCAAGGTGACAGGATTCGAACCTATGGCCCTCTGTACCCAAAACAGATGCGCTGACCAGACTGCGCTACACCTCGTCTCCCCCCCGGAACATATGGTATGGATCTACCCGATCGAAAAAGACTCGAACCGCAGTCGCCCACCCCGCGGCACAGGGAGGCGAGAACCACCGCTTTTAGGAAATAAGCCTACAATTTTATTTGATTCTCGTCTCGTTTCACTTGCATTTTCTTTCGGAATGACTTGATCGTTCTGAGAGTGGAATCGAACCACTCACTCCGGAAGGATTTAGAGTCCAAAGGGCCCAGCGAAAGAAGTCCCACGCCAGCAGCCTGCCAGAACCATTAATACAGGGTTTGATCCACTGAACACCCACACAATCTCGATTTGACAGATCATCGCCATCTCTTTGGACATGCATGTGTTAAGCAAATGGACTGAACTGAATGAAGAGTGATGTCACATCGCATTTTCGATCTTAGGCGAACGATGGGTTACCGGGTCTACGACCTCGCAAGGCACTACTGTAGACCTCTTTGGGCCAGACGCTTTCTCAATCAAAAATGGAAAGAAGGAGTGAGTCTATCACCTACGTCATTTCTCAAGCAAAAATGGAAGCATTAAGTCATCGTTCCGTCATACAACATCTAAGGTCATCCCTTACGACTTCCCTACATCACCCTTCTAAGCTCCTTTGCCCTATGACAAAAGTCTACTTTGAATGAATGATCATTTTACGGTTCGATTCCGGCTCGTGACATGAAGAAGAAGTCCCAAACAGGGATCAGATGAGTTTGCACAGCGTTACTTTTTGTTCTTCGTTGACGGAAAATCAAACGGTTCCCGGTCTTTTCAGAAGACTATGCTTACTTTCTTTTCTCTTACCGGTCTTTTCAATCAAGGAAATGTATTCCGTTCCTCGAATCGGGACTTTCTTTGTCGAGGATCTCTGGTACTCCATCGAGTTTCCGTTTCTTCTTCTAATGGCTGTGTCCGTCTAAGGTGGCTGGCTATTTGAGCGATTTAAGTATCGCGGTTGTCTTGAGCTCTGGATTGATGGACGGGGCTGGGTTCAATTTCAACTCGGAGATAGCCGGGTCTATAGCTATAGTAAGAGCCGCTTTGTGAACAGCATCGGATAACATAGCAAGGGTAGCCGCAATAGAGCAATTATGCCTTAAGCCCAAAACTCTTCCTTTCGGGGAAGGAAGAAAAGACTTTTCTTATTCCAAGCCAGCTACGGGACAAGTGAAACGGGCAGTTAGTTCAGTGAGGACAGCAGTTCCAGCAAAGACAGTGGAATGGTAAAGCTGTTCATTCTCAACGGGAAAGGATTTCTCTATTGCAACGGGGCTAGTTTCAACAAGGTGAGCAAAGCTAGATACTTAGGCTTGTCCAGTTGTTCCACCAACCCCTGCTCCCGACCCAGGTACATTCTTCTTGGCAGCTCAAGACCTTTCTTGTTCCTTGCTCCCGTGGATCGATACTAGTTACTTACCTTTAATCTTAGCTTAGTGTCTTTTACCTAACCTACTCGCTCGCCGAGCTTTTTTTATCTTGGTTATTGGCTTTTTTACTCAAGTTAGAGCTTTTCTTTCCTGGCTTTTTCACTCGAGTTGTTCGCTTGGCTTTAGCTCATTTTTTTGTCCATTTCTTCTCTTTACAGATCCCCTCGAAGTATCCAGAAGAATGGCAATGCAAAATAATAGCAATAGTCGTCTCGTAGGTGCTGGTGAAAGAATAGCTTATGGGGCTGGAGTCAAAGGAGCTTTCATAGACATAGAAATCATAATAGAAAGAGCAGGCCTGCGAGCAGCGAGTGCCCTTTGTAAGTTGCGAGCCTGCCTGTCAAACCATAGGCGCCTTACCGCCCCCCCTTTCTTTTTTGAATTAGAAAGAAGGGGATGAAAGACAAAGAAAGAGATCAGGTTATTTATGATCGGAGAAAAGGAAGGGGCGTGGTTGATGTGTCACTGGGAACCCGTAGGAAGGGGAGACGACCGGCCTCATTCACATCTGAAATCGCCAACATGAACACAAACGAAATCGTCGAATTTCGTATAGAAAGAAAAGGAACCACTTCTATTCTCTTCTCTTTTCTTAGGTATATGAAGAATTGCTTTTTGGTCCCTTTCGTCCAGTGGTTAGGACATCGTCTTTTCATGTCGAAGACACGGGTTCGATTCCCGTAAGGGATATTACTTCATCCTGGCCTTCAAATCGTTGGTGCTGATTATCATATAATCTCCTTGCTTTGGAGTGAAGAAAAGAAGTTCGATCAGTTCATTCAATTAGGAAGCGTCAGACTAGGCCTTTCTTTCAACGAATGTCTCATTCTAATCTACCTACCCGGATCCCTTTGCTACTAAGCGAGCCAACTATCTATCGACAGACCCATCAGCTTTGCACTTAACTAACCCATTTATTTCCAACAGTTTGACGCCCCATTCCTCGTTTTCCCACTTGTACTTCTATGCCTTGCCCCATAGAGAGGAGTCTTCTTTCTTCGGAAAAACGGCTGAATTCGATTAAGTATTCCCATAGAGAAAAAAGCCCACTAATAACTGGAGCTGGAGGTAGTAGCCCTTCCTCTTTGGTCTAGTTGACCGCAGCACCCATTGCCGAAAGCAGCTCATACGGGGGTATTTCCTTGGCCAACGCTTCTAGTAGGAGGCATATTCCTTTCTCCCGAGGGTGAGGTTTCTCACTTTTGCCTATGGCTGGCATAACCAAATCTAGAGCGGAGTGAGCCAATCCATTTGTAACCGTTTCAAAGTCTTCTGCGGCATCTTCTGGATCAGAATCTCCTGCTCAACCGAGAATGAATTCATTTTCATTGTATTATGTGGCAGTCCCACTACTTTCAACCATGGAAGCGAATCGATGATCCTGTCCAGAGTATCTTTATGAAGAATATCCTAGCCTAGTCATAGCTTTCTTTGTAAATGATCTCTCCTCTGCATCGCTGGAAAAGTTCTCAACCGGATTATCGGAGAACAACCGCACTCAACCAAGAACTTCCCCTTCCCCCATTTCCCTGTCTTCGCTATTTTGCTTTTCTACTGCTTGCTCCCCGAGCTCCCTATCCGAGTAAGTCCTACCTTCCTGGTTGGCAAGTAGTAAACCCTACTTCCCTTTCAAATCCTTGATTTGATCATCTTCATTCCATGGTGGACGGAGGAAAACTAGTTACAAATGTTCTTTGCTCGTGATACTTTGAATTGAAAGAGGAACGCTTGCAACGATAGCCCTTGTCAAGCAAAGCATCCTAGTGTGAAAAAGCAAGAAAATGCACTGACTGGCCCTGCCTTCAGCCGTACTCTCCTTTCATCTGGGTGGGTACTAGTTTGAAAGCAGGAACTCGGAAAGGAGGCACGGTTTTAGCAAGAAGCAAGGAATTCCAATTCATAGGAAAGCCAGCCCTTCGAAGAAAACGGAAGTGCTAGCAACGAAAGCAGCAGGGCCACGAATCGGATTAACAGATAGGGATCAGGTTGTTGTTGAAGTTCAGTAAAGAGCAGGGCCAAGCCAAGCCGGATTAGCAGAAGAAAAAAAGAAAGAGAAGGGATACCCTTGCATCCCTTCTCTTTCCATTTTCAATATTACAGATTATCTAATCTTTGTTGCTGCTTAGGACTAGGCGAACATCAGATGAGATGAAAGCTAGTACTACCTCATACGATACGGTGAAGAAATTCTAATCTGCTCTAGAAAACCACTTTTCATGTTCCAGATATAGCACGTAGGTTGTGACTCCACATGGGGAGCTGAGGGACATAACATGATAATAGAAGGTCATCCTAGGTAGAGCTGTAGCACAGATCCACGGAGCGGGAGGTAAGAGGAAAAGAAAAGAATACCACCATAAAAGAAAATTGTGCCCTCTTGAGCCCTAAACCTAGGAGCAATGGTTTCTCTCCTTCCCAAACTGCAACCGCAACCAGTTCTAATTCAAACAGTGTGGTGGAGTTCAATCAGAAACTCTCCTTCATCCCTCTTCAAATGCATTCCTCACTACGAGATTGAATATGTTTTCCCAGCCTCCCACCAGTAGGCGAATCCCTCCAACCAATGACTACACTACCTTGGTTATCCGCTTTCATGTCTTGGATTGAGCTTTCTAACTCTTATTATAGTTGGGTGGGCGGAAAGAAAGGACAAGATTCCTGCTTCGTTCAAAGTCCTAGTCCTGTCTCCTGATATCTCGCCCGCTATTTCTATCTCCGCTAAACCTAGTCACTTGGCTAGCTATACTTCTATAGGAACTATCTAAGCTATACTTTACTTGACATGACTGCCTATCCTGGAACTAAAAGTCTTAAATACGTCTCTCTTGGCTACCCGTGACTTGCGTTGACCTATCCCTACTACTTGGTTATTAGCTTACCCTTTTATACCTATTAGAAACCCTAGCTAGCTTGTAAACACCTATCTCGTGCTTTACTTCTATACTGACCTAAACGTGAACTGAACAATATGCCTACCTTTTTTATGTTTCTCAACAATAAGCATCCCGTGGTGACAACAAACCATATGCCAACAAACAACTCCTTAAAATGCTTATATGTATACAGCTTGGCCTTGCTATTCACAAATGTCTATCAGCTTCTCCTGCTTCTATACTTGCCTATCTGTGACATGACCTATTCCTACTTGCTTTGTCAACTACTTTACGATACTTAACTTAACTTTACGATACTTTACTTTATCCCCAGACCTATAAACAATGGGTCTCAATTCGGGAGGAAGAACCGGTAAATTGTACATACGAATGTCAATCTTCATTTAATACACTGGTAGGGGTCGATCAGGCAAATCCCAAAGCCCCGAACTGCTCTACTGATCTTCTCTCTCTTCAGACTCACTGAACCAGACTCCTTTTGCACTGAGAACACAATTAAGAACCCTCCTTCTCACATCACAAGAAGGCAAACCTTGTACGTTGATCGAATCTTCTTTCGCATCCAGAAGAGAGGCTGTGGGCTATCCGAGAGAGTGGTTCAGGTGACTACCGGAGTCATTGATTAAGCAGGTCAGATGGGCTTAGTAGGGCTCGAACCTACAATATCACCGTTATGAGCGGTACGTTTCAACCAATTAAACTATAAGCCCAATCGGATCTCTACATGCCGGGAAGAGCGGACAGAAAGAGGAGACCCTTTGCTCTATCTCCTTCTTCCTCTTCCCGGGGCCCCGGAGGGCAAGCCCTATTAAAGAAGCTAAGTGACTTTCGTCACTCAAGTAGTGAGTTTGAGAGTGGCCGTTAGGGCGACCACTTGTACTTCTAGGCCTTGGCGACCTATAGTCTTGTTACGCAACACAGCTTCACTCGATTCAGTAAATCAATAGTTCAAACCAGCCCACTAATAGCTTAGATAGTGGCCCTTCCACTTTGGTTTGGTATAGTTGACCCTACCTATTGACTCAAGGTAAGACCTCTGACTCAAGGTTCATAGGAAGGGGGAACCCAGACGTAGTGGGATGTAGGCTTCAGTTGTTTTGGTACTTTTGCACTACCTACGTCTTATTATTTATTTTGTAACCGGCTTTTCACCGGCAGGTCAGTAGGCCTTTTAGAAGGCGAACAAACGAAAGTTCTCCGCGGGCGCTAGCGCTATCTTGTTCGCTTTTGTCAACTGAAGTCGCGCGTAGCGCCAACTAACTGATAGCTGATAGAGCGCGGAGCCCCGAGTCTAAGCGAGCAGAGCCATTTCTTTGTCGTCAAAAGAAAAAAAAAGTACTAAAGGCGAAGGGCATTCTGTTGTACAGCTACTTTGGTTTTGGTATAGTTACAAAGGTAACCGGTAGGTGACTGTTGAATCGACAGTAGTTACGAAAGGGGGAAATAGCTCAGTTGGTTAGAGTGCTGGTCTGTCACGCCAGAAGTCGCGGGTTCGAACCCCGTTTTCCCCGCACGATCTTCCTCTTCCTGCCCGACTCATTTTGTCTTCACTGGAAGCTGCTGATCCCAGCGTAGCATTCAAGACAATTGTTCCTTCTTCGGTCTCCCTCCACCCCCTTCGTTTGTTGTGGGTCGCGTCTCACCGCAGGCACTTAATGAAAATGAATGAGTGAAGATCTTCCTTCCCCCCTTGTGTCTTACCAAGGACTGAGTTCCCACTTGTGGCGAAAAAAAAGTATACCATCCCACCCGGCCTCCCCCCGGGGGGTTAAGGTTCCTCTCGGAGACTGCCAGTCTACAAGAAGCTGGCAGAGCTTTAGCCATTGGACCACATCCATCCATCCTCCTACCTAAACAGTGACGCCTTTTCTTGTTCGTTCTTCGAATTACGCTAGTGGAGACTAATTCCTTCCGGCTAATGAAGATACTACCCCAGTCTTCCCATTCATTCCCAGTGGATCCTTTTCATTGAACGAACCAAGTTCACCTATACGAGAGTGAGGAATAGAAATCCTACAATCAACTTCCCACTTTTTATGTCCCGTTTGACGATTCTGCTGCGTCTTTAGAAAAGAAAAAGGAGAAGGACAGGGTCAGAAAAGCGATAACTATCAATTCGAATTCAGAATGAATCAAATCTCCCCAAGTAGGATTCGAACCTACGACCAGTCAGTTAACAGCCGACCGCTCTACCACTGAGCTACTGAGGAAGAACGGACTTAAGGAAGCTGACTCTCGTTCTTTGGACCAACCAACCGAAAAGAAAAAAAGTTAGTCACTTTTTCTCTTTTCCGGGAGAAAGGGTGACGATAGCAATCCCCTTTGCCTCCCCGGCCGGGGAGCCCCCAGGACAGGACAAGGGGGGCGGCGGGGATTAATAAAGAATGGGTTGGCAAATATCTCACTTAATGGTGGGAGGGGAGTATTTAGTCTTAGTCTGCCTTTAGGTTAGGGTTTTATTTGAAATCTAAATAGAAATGCCTCCTAGAAATGAAATAGCTGAATTCTTTATCCTTAAAAGACTGGAATCCCTCCAACCAATGACTACTCAACCTTTATCACAATCTCAACTGCTTTCCACAGAAAGTATTACCTGAGGTTGAACATTTATCCCTTCAACCTGATTGCCTTAAACATTCATAGCTAACAGTTGACATCGTCTTTCCTTAATAAAAGAAGTAAACTATTTAACGGTTTTAGTTTGTCAGCTTTCACCACTTCTGTTTTGTCTTCCTCGACTATACATTCTCTTACTCCAAAAGGGTCTAACCCAGACAGAGATTACTTTTCGATAACACACCTAGTTCGGGGGTTGATTAACAGGAAAGCCCGCGGCCTACCACTACGAATTTATAGCTATAAAGGGTCACAGTATGAAACTGCTACCCATTTGATGCACAAGGATGCTATGGTTAAAGCTAATATCTACTCAGCTGTTCCCCGACTTAGGCTATATAATCCATCTTAGGTACAGTAACCTAGACTCGAACTCACTATACAGGAAACCAACCGTTCAACGAAATGTGTGCTCAATTTATTAGAATACGCTTGTAAATCCTCTTCTAAATTCTTACTGTAAAAGAATAAGGGAAACAGTCATTGTTGAATCTGCATGGAACCCTATATGAATAATCATTATTGTATTCTACCAAACATCTTATGGGGTTGGTAAAACCAACGCATTGGTAGCTATAAAGCTTGCTACCATGATGGCAGTGCCGACACTCGCTTCATAGCAACATTATTATCCATGTTCTCGGCTTGGTTAACGTTAAAAACCTCCGTAAAGGAAAGGTTGGATCATTCATAAATGTACTAAGATAAGAACAGTATTCACTATGTCTTTATTGATCAAGAAAGTCACCCTCTTGTAACCATTAATAACGGCTTCTGGGTTCTTAAAAGCATTCAAATTTGCCAATGGGTGAGCTATTTCTTGGGGGATAATAAAAGGGTTATCACACTGAACATACCTGTACCAAACTACAACTCCTATCCCCATTAATACAAGGATATTAAACATACCCCAGACAAACTTATTGTTTGATTTGTTAAAAGTGCAAGTTCTAACTTGCGTTATAGCACTAGAAAATACTGTATTGTATCCAACAAAATACCTTTCAATCCTCGGCCCACTTCAGTTTTCGTGATAAAAACTCATTATGGGGATAGTCTGCCCCTTCATATATAGTATCAATAACAGGATCTCTTATTGGATCGTCTCTAAGATCTCCTAACCTCTCCCATGCATTTTTAGCTACTAAACGAATGTTTGTATTTTTTTGAGATAATATCTCACCGTCGTAAATAAGGGTTTGACCGCAGCATGTTAAAACATGAGGCAATTCATGAAACTCTTCTATCAAATCATATACATTCGAGACTCCATATAGGTCTATCTATATAGTATAGTAACTGAAAGCAGTCTCATTGGTGTATTCCATTTGTGGTAATACTTTATATTCATTATGGAAAACTCTATCGCACAGCTTCTTAGCAAGTAAAGATTGCTTATACATGTTGATTTTAGCAAAGCTGTTAAGAATGCTCTCTTCATCAGTTTGCAACATATGTTTGATATTGCTGTAGTTTTGGGTAAGTCCGACCTTGAAGAATAATCCGACCATGAGGAGTATGGAGTGTTTGCCATGTTTTGTATCTTTTCAGTTGTTCTATTTATGGATTTATTGGGATTTTCCATGAGTTTAGTTGTATCTACCCGATTGTGGTATCCCCACCTCTATCCTTGTAATTGGTCAGAGAGATACAACTCTATTAAAAGAAAATAACCCGAGATTTTGACCCTAAAGAAAAAGAAGTGTCTCTATTTAGAGATTTATCTACTTAGATTTAGATTTAGATTAAAAAATAATACTCCTTCTATATTATTCTAGAATATGTATCCCAATCCATCTCGAGTAATTTGTATCAATACCTATTCGGTAGATCCTTTTTTCTGTGCCAGGAACCAGATTTGAACTGGTGACACGAGGATTTTCAGTCCTCTGCTCTACCAACTGAGCTATCCTGACCATTTCTTGTGCATCATCCTAGTAGAGTACGTACTTGTATCTATGTGGGACTAAAAAAGAAAAAAGTATTCTAAAATTGGACTTAGTAAATGTCAGGATAATGATAATGACTTACTTAATAATAGGGATTACTTGCCTATACTATACTATAATATGTTCATTTGTATGAATGGGATAAGATCCAAAGAAGTAAGTTCGGATCCGTTTGTGAAAGAGTAGAATAAGAAAGATAGTGAATCTTGTTTGAACCATTAATGAAAAATAGAGGTTGGTACAATAGTATAGTATAGTTAGGAAGTAAAATGGGCTTTTTATTGGGGATAGAGGGACTTGACTTGAACCCTCACGATTTTGAATAGAAAGTCGACGGATTTTCCTCTTACTATAAATTTCATTGTTGTCGGTATTGACATGTAGAATGGGATTCTCTCTTTATTCTCGTCAGACTTGAACCTAACGAAGAAAGAATGAGGAAGAAAAAGATATCGTGATGTACGTCTAAAAACGGAAACTTAAGAACGCTTTTACCAAACCAAGAAAGCGTATCACTTTTCAATTGATTGGATCATCATAAGATCGACTGTGTTTCACCTCCCAACCCACACCGGGTTATGTTCCTCAATTCCAACAAGGGTATAATCAGCCGCCCCGGCACATCGACCGGCTCAACCCATGACGAGCCACCTTCACCAAAGCAGCTACAACCTCCCTATTAAAGTGACCCCCGGACCTATACCATACCCTTTTAGAATCTCCGCAAATTGCCAATTACCATTCCCAGGCTAGACCGATTAAAGAAACTAAATTCATACCCATCCTCTGGTCTAAAGAAGAGTTTTTTTTACTTTACTTAACTTTACATTAGAGACCTAATTCAAGGCGCCGCATCTCAGCCCTTCTCAATAGAATCCATGTGCCATTGCCTGAATGTCAATCAGCCCCTCCTGTCCGAAAAGAAGCATATCCGAATAAAGCAAGGTAACCCACAAAGCATTTTTAGCTATTAAGGACTGACTTCAAAAGGCTCAAAAAAACTGGAATCAGTTGGAGGAAACTAAGGGCCAGGTTCACATTATCAGTGAGCGCGGATAAGAACGTTTCCTGGAATTCCACATCCCATATTGACTCTACCATCCCGGCACGTTGGCCACTAAGTCCAATCTGACCTATCTCAAATAAGATCTTTTAGGATAAATTTTATAGGCATCCCTCGCACTTTGTTTCGCTAGCAGCAGCCCGGACTCGTATGCCAGTGCTCGCTATCCAGCCAGTCTAAAGAGTTCGCCTAGAAAGAACTTCTCACTTCCAGGCTTAGCGGCTGACCTATGAACCACTTCTACTGGTGGCTGCTACTGCTATCAATCGTATAATAGACTGACTCCTTTTTCGCAAAGCGGAAAGAAACATCCCAAGTCAACATTGCCAAAAGTGGACCACTTCTGCTTGATACTTGCTTGCCAATCCTTTACTCTTTTTGTTCCGCCCTGGCATCTTTACCCGCCTACCAGAAATGTGTATCACAAGGTATGATGGGATTAGAACAGTTCCATGTCCATGCATTAAATTAAATGCCGCTCCAATCGATGAAGGGCACAAGATCTCGTCCTTGACATAGGAAAGCTCAATCTCTTAAAGACATAGCATTGAAAGAGTGAGTAAGAAGCATGAAATCCAGGCTTATCCTTTCTATGACTATGAACCAAGACTTATTTATAAAATAAATAGGTTTCTAAAATCAATAGGTGAGCTCCCTAGAGGAGTATTTTCTGTCCCTCGACCTTTGTCTTCAGACTACTTTTTCTATTTCATACAGACGACGAAAAAGAACTCGATTTTCCAGGGAAGGACAGCTGGAGGATAGGATCCTTTTTTCCGACATTTAGACGATAAAGTAACTGCTTTTCTCACTATTCTCAGAATGAGGGATTGGGATTGACCGGGACCTATTCTCTGGGAACTTCCGCCTCCTTAGCCAATCCACCTTATTCTTGATAGTTCGGTATGAATGGTATTCTTTTTAGTCTTAATCCTAATACTTCTATCATGGTATTAAATACCCTAGTACTGTTAGGAGAATGCCCAATAGCCCTTGAGCATGGAAGGAATGATACGAAAATAGCGAATTTGCTTATTAGGAGTAGAAGCACTTTTCGATAGTAAGATAGATATAGATCTAAAGGGCCTAGCAGTTCTTACAATACCAGTAGTAATAGATAGGATACCTTATGGAGATACCTTGAAAAAAAAAGACTAGTTAGAGTTTCTCAAAAAAGCTTAGGAAAGCAGGTTTAGGAAAGGAAGTTTCACCAGTGTCTAAGTAAGAAAAGTCAAGTTAGTCATCTAAGGAAAGCCTTGGGCGAAAGAAAAACCCTTTTCTCTGCGCATATTCCCTTTCTAGAGTATTATACTGTCAATAACTATCCTTTAGTTTCCTAAATCCCTTTTGCCTAAAGTATAATATCTGAAGTAGTAGATGCTACTGAAAGAGGTATGTCATAATCATAAGTAGTTACTTCTTCCATTTTGACTGTAATAGAGTTCAAGTAGTTGATAGCGCCAGTCTAAGTAGTTATCTCTGTTCTCTTTTGGAGATGTAGTAAACTATGCGTAAGCTGTATTTGACTATGGATAAGGAATAGTTCTTGCCTATCTATCCGGAGTATTTGCCTATTCCTAAGTAGTTATTCACTATCCATAACCTTTATCAGTATCTGACCTCTTGGGCAAGCCAAAATCAGTAATTCTTAAAAGCTAGTATCTTTACCTCTTTCTTTCCTCCGTCTAAGGCCAGTCATTTTCCTTCTCTGCGGTTGCTTATGGTGAGTGCTAATTCCTTCCAATTGCAGTCCTTCGAGGTTATATCCTATCCTGGTATATGAAAGAGAAGATCAATTCCTTAGGAGACAGGTATCGATGCTTGCCAGCAGGAGAAAGATCACTAGGTTCAGTCTCTGATCTGATCAATAGGGTTCCCTAGGTACATTCCGTTTTCTGGAAATCCTGCAGGGATAGTAGCTCCCTTTTCGAGGGCAAAAAAACTCGTTAGGCTATCCGAGATTTTCTCTTTTTTCCAGCTTTTTGGAGTTCAAATAAGGAGTGCCCGGCCATCTAAAGTGCCAGTAGTCTAAGTTCCCCTCCAGGCTGCAGGGTAAAGGGCAGACACAGGTTCAGAGCGAGGGGAAAGGATCAAGGGTGCGTAGTATGCTTCTTACCCGCCTTATCTGCTAGGTCTAGGATTGGTTTTGTTAACTAGAGATCTTTTCCTGGACGTTTACACCTATTCCATTTTTAAGCTAAGCTCATTTTCGAGTACTAAGCATAGCATATATATTACTTGCTACTTGCCAATATGTAGATAAGTGAGTGTAAAAAGTCAATGTCCGACCGTGGCTATTGAATCGTCGAGGTTGTGTTAGTGAGCTGCTCTTTGAGTCTACCTTTTACCCAAGGATGTAGTTGTCTATGCATAAAGATTGGAATTTCCCATCTTTTTCAGCTCTGCTCCCAAAAGAGAAAGGAGACTGAACACATTTCTATACCCGGACGATCAATTCAATTTAAGTATACGCATACCTTTTCCCACGATTCAGGAATAGCCATAGAGGACTACGTTTTATAGACGTACGAATCCTACGATACGCGCAAAAGCTATGAAACCATTAGGAAGGGCACAGCAGCCCCAGGCCGGCTCCTTCTTTTACCTTGAAAAACAGATAGGAACGGCAAATCCTTGTTGAAGAAGAGAGGTGAGCAAGAGTGAAGAGTAGAGCGCGCATGGGAAGTGCGGTCGCTATGAACGAAGTGGGATTAGATATGGATCTTCGAAATAAGAGTCTTTCTACTTTCTATAAGCTATAAGTGAATTATTGATCAAGAGATATGTGAAACTATGCTCTTAGAACACCTTCTTCCATGCTATTGAAGCAGGCGAACAGGCGAGTGAGTGAAGAGAGAAGCCATGCCTCTTTCGAGGTGAGGCAAGCGATGAACGAGTAGATGCTGCCCTTAGACCTATTCTCTCTTTCGGTAGCAGACACCGTGATGGGCTAGGCTAGGAAACCTTATTCGATACGATAGGACAGGTAAACAAAGCAAGGCCTGGGTCGAGAGCCAATTTCATATTCTCCGGTTCCATTCCTGATCTTCCTGTCATCGTATCTTGTGTAAGAATCGCTTTCAGGCTTCTTATCGCTTTCTCATCAGTGGCAGTTTTGTCTCCCGTCCCTACCGAACTATACTATTAGTAACTGATCAACTTACTGTTGGAGTTCTTAAGCATATCTTTTTCCATTATTAGTTCTATCTTCCGAGTGGACTAAGGCATCAATCTGAACTATAAGCCCTATCGCTTGGGAATAAATGCTTCCCTAGCTGCTTGCCGGAGAAAAACGAAGCCTTAGAAATTGTAAATGAATCCCTAAAAGCGGAGAAAGGCTTAAACCTATTCATCTATCCTATCCCTCGCTTGACTCTTCTCGGAAAAGGTTCTCGTTCCCATGAATCTTGATCTGCCTCCTGGCATTGATAGCGATTGATCGAATTCCTACTCTGGTTTGAGAAGCTTTTCAGTTTTCCTTATCACTGAAAAGAATTCAAAATACGTATATTTGGTACTAAATAAACCGCCTTCGCTGGCTAATCCCTATGTCTTGGTACTCTACCCTCCCATTCATAAGAGAGTGGTAGTTGTCACCGGAAGCAGGTGTGAGTTGAGTAAGTCTTGTCAACAACGCTTCGCACAACTAAATACTAACACACTGTTTACTTCTGTACTTCTCCACCGCCAAAACACAATGACTGATGCAATTCATACAGGCACGAGCGAAAAACGAGCTGAACGAGTGATCAGGTGCTTCGACCTCTCTTTCTACGGTTGGTTTCTGACATCGATCGAGATTCAACATTCAGTAGGTTTGCTTTGACGAGTTAAAGGTGGAAGCTTCGAAGCATCAGTGAAGAGAGTGACCCGGAGCCCATCCTTCCTGTACGCATTTCTGCCTTATTTTGAAAAGCAGCACGGGGACTTCATCTGCCCATGATTGATTCCCGGCTATGATTTATAAAAAATCTTCGCTTCAAAAGCTTTCATTTCATTTTCTTCAAAGGCACATGCACTAGGTTACTTACGGAATCTCAAAGAAAGAGTCGTCCAGGAGCACTTCGTTAGATTTGCATGTGTTAAGCATATAGCTGAAGTAGCCTAAGCGCTTCAACCTGCTCGCTCTTACAAGACGAATCTCTTTCTATACGCAATTGAAACTAGA
>Ga0207679_10001569_pt1 | contig 14281 bp, 15 predicted proteins | sample KBSC73metaG_FD_184320 | JGI IMG/M metagenome (GOLD analysis project Ga0207679, IMG submission 184320) | Corn rhizosphere microbial communities from Kellogg Biological Station, Michigan, USA - KBS C7-3 metaG (SPAdes) (version 2) | ecosystem: Host-associated > Plants > Roots > Rhizosphere > Soil ... | reverse complement strand
CATCAGGAGCGCAGCCTCCTCGACGTCTGGTTGTCCGGCGGACGGTCGTGCTCGCGGGCGTGTCCGAGCAGGGAGTCGTCGTCCTGACTGAAGGCGCTGCCCTGCGGTGGAACGAGCTCATGTGGGACGCCGCGGGTGGTGCCGACCGCGTCGTACCGATCGAGGACTCGCCCCGGATGCAGGAATGGGCGATGCACGACTGGGGACCGGGCTCGTTCGGCAACGCCGGCTTCGAGTTCTTCGCCCCCAACGTGTCGCAGCGCTGGCTGGGCGAGTTCGTCGACGGCCAGGTCCGCCCGCACTTTGCGGTCCCTCAGAACGTCGAGCCCGGGCCGGGCCGCGCCTGGGTCCTCCGCAACCCGTGGGCGTTTGGGAACGGACGCGACCTGAAGGGCGCGCTCGAGCCGACGACGGCGACCCTGCGGGCCCGCACTCTGGGGAAGGACGGAGAGCTGGGAGCACCCGTGCCGCTGCACGCACCAGCGGGCTGGTCCTTCGCCCGAGCGCCCGCACCGGGTGACATCGTCTTCTGGGAGGACGCCCACACATTCCTGGCCCGCGTGGTCGACTCCCGCCAGTCCGGCGACCGCCTCGCCCGCTGCGACCTACCCCCCGCCACCTGCGTGCTGGTTGGATCGTAGAAACCTCGACGGCCGGTTGAAACGGGCGACAGCATTCAGACCAGGCAGCACACCCGCGAATCCTCCGACGTCGACGAACCGGTCGGGCTTCCGATTTCGGGATGGGAAGCAAACCTCGGCGCGGACGTGGCCGGAAGGCCCGTGACCGCCTGCCGATGGGGGCCTTCTCCTGAACATCGCCGCCGTCACTGGCGGCGACGTGATGCGGGTCGTAGACCGAACGGATCGCGGCTGAGCGGACTGGTCACCGACCACCGGGCGGCGGCTCATGGATGCTTCGCGGCGACAGACGAATCCCCGCCGCGACAGCGAGGACGCCGAGGATGAGCGGAACGAACCACATGGCGAACGGCACTTCGTCCTCGGGATCGATCGCCATGAATCCCGCGAGTAAGAACATGGTGCCCAGCAGACCGGCGAGCAGGCCGATAACGATCAGTGAGCCCGAGACGACACGACGTAAGAAGATCCGATCGTCCTGCTGCATGCCGGTCAGCGTAAGCCGCGCCTCCGTCGGGCAACGCCATCCGGCTTCTACCGCGGGGTTGACGACGCTGAGTAGCCCGCGTGCGCCTCACTGAGCGTCGATAACCCCGCGTTACAGCGGCGATCGGGGCGCGTCACAGAGGGGAGCCCGTCTGCAGCGCCTCGAGCGCTTGGTCCGCGGACCACCGCCACACCCACAACCCGTCCTACGGGATCCAGTCGAACGTGCTCGGGTTCGGGCCGCGGCGGCCGGCCTCGCCGCGGTCCAGTGCGGTGATCGCCGCGACGTCGTCGTCGTCGAGCCCGAAGTCGAAGAGCGCGAAGTTCTCGCGCATGCGCTCGACGTGCGATGTCTTCGGGAAGACGATGTCGCCGCGCTGCACGTGCCAGCGCAGCACGACCTGCGACGGTGTCCGGCCGAGCCGGTCGGCGATCTTGGTCACCACCGGGTCGCCGAGCACGTCGCCCTGGGCGATCGGCGACCACGCCTCGGTGAGGATGCCGGCCGCGGTGTCGGCGGCGCGGACCTCCTCGTTGCCGAAGTAGGGATGCACCTCGATCTGGTTCACCGCCGGTACGACGGACGTCTCGGCGGCCAGCCTGGCCAGGTGGTCGACCTGGAAGTTCGAGACCCCGATGGACCGGGCGCGGCCGTCGGCCTGGAACTCGATGAGCGTGTTCCAGGTGGAGACGAAGTCGCCGTCGTACCGCGTCGGCAGCGGCCAGTGGATGAGGAACAGGTCGACGTAGTCGGTGCGCAGGGCCTTGAGGGACTCGTCGAACGTGCGGCGCGCGTCGTCGGGCCGGTGGAAGCCGTTGTTGAGCTTCGAGGTGACGAAGACCTCGTCGCGGGGCAGGTCGGAGGCGGCGATGGCCGCGCCGACGCCCTCCTCGTTGCGGTACATCTGCGCGGTGTCGATGTGCCGGTAGCCGACCTCAAGGGCCTGGCTGACCGCAGCCTGGGTCTCTCGGGGTCGGATCTGGTACACCCCGAAGCCGAGCTGGGTGATCGAGTTGCCGTCGTTGAGGGTCAGTGCCGGAACGCTCATGACGGTCCCGACAATCGCGACGGCCCCCCTATTCCCGATGCGTCGGATCCGGGGGACTCGTCGTAGGCTTCGTTTCGCCGCCTGGCGGCACGGGTAGGACTGATCCGGCACCGCGCAGAGCTCCGTCTCGGGAGTTTCACGAGTCTCGGTCGGGCCGACCTGACGGCTACTCGCATCTCGGGAGACACTGCATGATTTCGACACCGGAGCGCGAGGCGTTCGAGCGGGGTCGACTGCCCGTCGCGCCGCGCGACAAGCGCCCGGCGCTCGCCGCGCTGGCGCTGTTGCTCATCCTGCTGGGCGCGCTCGGCAGCGCGCTGCTGGTGTTCCGCAGCGGCGACCGGGAGAGCGTGCTCGCCGCCAGCGACGACATCGCTTTCGGTCAGGTGATGAGCCGCAGCGACTTCACCACGGTGCGGGCGGCGGCCGAGGGCGCGGCGCTGGTGCCCGCCCGCCTCGTCGACTCGTACGTCGGCACCCGCGCCACCTCCGCGATCCCCGCGGGGGCCCTGCTCAGCCCGAAGATGTTCAGCGTCGACACGCTCGTGCCCGACAACGGTGAGGGCGTCGGCATCGTCGTCGACGCCACCCGACGGCCCAGCCAGGTGCCGCACACCGGACAGGTCGTGCGGGTGTACTTCGTCTCGGGCAACGGCACGTCGACCGAGGCCACTCCCGACAACCCGGTGGTGGTCAACGCGGCAAGGGTCATCGGCGTCGGCTCCGGCTCGGGCGCCGGCACCCGGAGCATCACCGTCCTGGTGCGCAGTGATCTCGCCGCCGACGTCGCGAACTTCGCCTCGTCCGGCAACCTCGCGGTCACCGTGCTGCCCGACGACACGAAGCCGTCGATCGACTGGAAGACCCAGGACTAGGTCGGCGATGGCTCTCCTCTCGTTCATGTCCGCCAAGGGGGCGCCGGGCACGACGACCACGAGCATGCTCCTGGCCAACCTCTGGCCGGCCCCGAGCATCCTGGTCGACGCCGACCCGCTGGGCGGAGACGTGGCGCTGCGCCTGCCCGGTGAGCACGGTCCGCTGGACCCCGACCGTGGCCTGATGTCGCTGCTTCCGGCCGCGCGCCGCGGGCTCGAGCCGCAGACCGTGGTCGCCCACGCGCAGACCGCCCTGGGAGGCCAGCAGCTGCTCGCCGGGCTGCCTGGTCCGGAGCAGGCGATCGCTGCCGCCCCGTTGTGGCCCGGCCTCGCCCAGGCCTTCGCCCGCATCCCCGGCGCCGACGTGATCGCCGACGTCGGGCAGGTCACCGCCCGTGCGACGCACCTGGCGATGCTCGAGAGCGCGGCGGCGCTGCTGTGCGTCTACCGGCCGACCGCGTGGAGCGCCGTGCACACACGTCGTCGGCTCGAGTCGCTGGAGGAGCTGCTCCGCGACCGACAGACGCGAGTCGGCATCGTCTGCGTGGCCGCACCCGGCGCCGCGCGCGACGTGGCGGCGGCTGCAGACAGCATCGTCCGTGAGCTCCCCTGGGTCACGGACTACGGCGTGGTCGCCGACGACCCGGCGACCGTGGTGATCTACCAGGGAGGCGAGGTGTTTCGTCCCGAGCGCAGCCTCCTCGCCCGCAGCGGCCAGACCCTTGCCCGCCGCCTGTACGCCGACCTCGGTCCCGTCGTCGCCGCGCCCGCTGCCGTGCCGGCCGAGGCCGCCGAGGCGCGCTCCCGTGCCCGGCGCGGCCGCAGGAGGGCGTCATGACCACGACGAGAGCAGCCGCCACCGGCCTCGGTGCCGACCCGCAGCTGGTCCGCATGCTGCGCGCACAGGTCGCCGACCGGCTCAACCAGCAGCGGCGCAGCGACGAGGTGCTCGGCCGGGCGCCGATGTCGCCGGAGGACGAGCGCCAGTTCGCCCGTTCGCTGATCGTGCAGGTGCTCGAGGACCACGCCCGCGCCGAGATCACCCTCGGGCGGACGCCCCCGACGGCCGAGGAGGAGGAAGGGGTCGCCGCCGCGATCCACGCAGCTCTCTTCGGCGTCGGCCGGCTGCAGCCGCTCCTGCAGGACCCCGAGGTCGAGAACATCGACATCAACGGCTGCGACCGGGTCTTCGTCGGCTACGCCGACGGCCACGAGGAGTTGGCCGATCCGGTGGCCGACAGCGACGAGGAGTTGGTCGAGCTGATCCAGATCCTCGCCGCCAGCGTGGGGCTCGCGTCCCGCCCGTTCGACACGGCCAACCCCCAGCTCGACCTCCGGCTCCCCGACGGCTCCCGGCTCTCGGCCGTGATGTCGGTGTGCTCGCGGCCGAGCGTCTCGATTCGCCGCGCCCGCCTCGGCAAGGTCGGGCTGGACGACCTCGTCGGCAACGGCACCCTCACCCCGGAGCTCGCGTCCTTCCTGCGTGCCGCCGTGCGCGCCCGGAAGAACGTGATGATTGCCGGCTCCACCAACTCCGGCAAGACGACGCTGCTGCGTGCACTCGCCAACGAGATCCCGCCGGTGGAGCGGCTGATCACCGTGGAGCGCGCGCTCGAGCTGGGCCTGGACCACTTCGAGGACCTCCATCCCAACGTGGTCGCGTTCGAGGAGCGGCTGCCCAACTCCGAGGGTCTCGGCGGGGTCACCATGGCCGAGCTCGTCCGCCGCTCGCTGCGGCAGAACCCCAGCCGGGTGATCGTCGGCGAGGTGCTCGGCGACGAGATCGTCACGATGCTCAACGCGATGAGCCAGGGCAACGACGGCTCGCTCTCGACGATCCACGCCAATTCCTCGCTCGAGGTGTTCAACCGGATCGCCACCTACGCGTTGCAGGCCCAGGAGCACCTGCCGGTCGAGGCGACTCACATGCTGATCGCCGGCTCGATCAACTTCGTCGTCTTCATGCGCAAGCGCAACGACTACGACCGCGGCGGCCGGCTCAGCCGGTGTGTCGAGAGCGTCCGCGAGGTCACCGGCGTCGACGGCCGGGTGCTCTCCAGCGAGGTGTTCGCCGTCGACCCGCGGTCGTCGCTCGGTGGTGACGTCGCGGTCGCGCACGCGCCGATCAGCTGCCTCGACGACCTGCTCGTGCACGGCTACCAGCCGGCAACGATGTCGCGGTGGTCCTAAGGCCGTGACTCTCGACCCGCTTGCCTGCTGCGCGCCGCCATACGCGGCGCCCGGACTTCACCATGTCGAGTTCGTGGCGTGTCAGTCGCCGGCCCCAGAGCCGATCAACACTGGCGGGCCGCCTCCCTCCTCCGCCTTGCCATGCACCACGTCTGACGTCGCTCGCGACGGCAGGGGATCGAGAGGCACGACCTGATGGACTCCCACCTGCTCGTCGCGATCGGCTGCGGTGCCGTGCTGGGCCTCGGGCTGTTCACGCTCGTGGTCGCGTACGTCGGCGTACCGGAGCGGCCGGCCGGGAAGCCGCGCCGCCAGCGGGCGTCCGTGCAGGAGCGCACGCGTCGCCTGGTCGTCGGGGTGAGCGTCGGCCTCCTCGCGCTGCTTGCCACCCGGTGGGTGGTCGCCGGCCTGAGCATCGGCCTCCTGGTCGCGTACTGGGACCGCATCACCGGCAGTTCGGCAGTGGAGAAGCGCGCGATCGCCCGGCTCGACGCGCTGGCCAGCTGGACCGAGTCGCTGCGCGACACCATCGCGGGCGCGATCGGCCTGGAGCAGGCGATCCCGGCCACCGCGGTCAACGCCGGCGCCCCGATCCGACCGTCGCTCAACCTCCTGGTCGACCGGCTGCGGATCCGCGAGCCGCTGCCGGATGCGTTGCGGGCCTTCGCCGAGGACCTCGACGACCCCAGCGCCGACATCATCTGCGCCGCGCTGCTGCTCAACGCGCGGTTGCGCGGCCCTGGCCTGCGCGACGTGCTCACGGCGCTGGCCTCCTCGACCCGCGAGGAGCTCGACATGCGCCGGCGCATCGAGGCCAGCCGCAAGAGCATCCGCCGCAGCGTGCGGATCGTGCTGTTCATCGTGCTCGGCATGATGGGGATGCTCAGCGTCCTCAACCGCCGGTACGTCGAGCCGTTCGACTCGCTCGGCGGGCAGGCGATGCTCGTGGTGATCGCCGGGCTGTTCGCCCTCGGCCTGCTCTGGCTGCGCAGCCTGTCGGCGCCGTCGAAGACCGACCGCTTCCTGGTCTTCGGCCCGGAGGCACACAAGCAGGCAGTCCGCGCTCCCGTCGAGGCGGCGCCCGAGATGCCGAAGCAGCCGCCGGTGCGGGTGGTGGCCCGATGATCGCGGCCCTGCTCTGCGGGAGCCTGGTCGGTCTCGGTGTCTACTGCCTCGTCCGGGTGTTCCTGCGACCGAAGCCCGGCGTCGCCCAGATGCTGGCGCGCATCCACCGGGGGCAGCGGTCGATGACCACGCACACCACCACGGCGTACGAGTCCGCGGGTGCCCTGGACCGGCGTGCACGCTCCGCGTTCACCTCGTTGTCGGACCGGTTCGAGGTGCTCGCCGCCGAACGCGGCTGGGAGCTCGGCCGGCAGCGCGCCGACCTCGCGCTGATGGGCCGCACGCGGGGCACGCACCTGGCGATGAAGGCGGCCACGGCCTTCGGGCTGTTCCTGCTGGCGCCGTTCGTGTGGACGGTGATGCGGGTCGCCGGCGTGCCGCTGCCGACCGCCATTCCCGCGCTGGCGGCACTGCTCTTCGCCGGCTTCGGCTTCCTGCTCCCCGACCTCGCCCTCCGGTCCGAGGCGACCGCACGGCGGCGTGACTTCCGGCGCAGCGTCGGGGTGTTCCTCGACCTGGTGGCGATGAACCTCGCCGGCGGACGTGGTCTGCCCGAGGCGCTGCTCGCGGCCGCCAGCGTCGGCGACCACTGGTCGATGATCCGGATCCGGCAGGCGCTCGCCAACGCCCGGCTCTACGGCACGACGCCGTGGGCCGCCCTGGGCGCCCTCGGCGAGGAGATCGACGTCGAGGAGCTCCGGGAGCTCTCCGGCGCGCTGGTGCTCGCCGCCGACGACGGCGCGAAGATCCGATCCTCGCTGTCCGCGCGTGCCGCGACGCTGCGTCGCCGCGAGCTCACCCAGGCCGAGGGCGAGGAGGGCGAGAAGTCCCAGTCGATGTTGGTCGCCCAGATGCTGATCAGCACCGCCTTCCTGCTGTTCCTCGGCTTCCCGGCCGTGTCCCAGCTGCTCAAGGCCTAGGGCCCGAGATGCACGTTCCCACCGAGAAGGAGATCCCGACCGATGACCATCCTGGCTCTGCTCCACCAAGCCCACGCCCGCTTCCGGCGGCTCCGCGACGAGGCCGGCGCGACCGTGCTCGAGTGGGCGCTGATCGCCGCGGTCGTCGTCGTGGCCGCCTCGATCATCGGTGCGGTGATCTTCAACATCGTCCAGGACAAGAGCAGCCAGCTCGACGACTGCGCGAACAAGCCGGCCGGCACCGCCTGCGGCTGAACCGGCTCGGCGGTCGCCGCCGCGACGAGCGCGGCGTCAGTGCCGTGGAGATGGCCTTCATCGCACCCGGGCTGATCTTCCTGATCTTCTTCTCCATCCAGGGTGCGCTCTTCTTCTACGGCCGCAGTGTGGCCATCCAGTCGGCGCGCGAGGGCGTCTCCCAGCTGCGGCTGGCCCAGGACCGCGCGACGTACGACGACATCCGCGCCGGCGTGAAGGGCAACACCGAGCGGTTCGCGACCGCGGTGGGCCGCGAGGCGCTGATCGACCCGCTGGCGACGCCGGCGTACGACGAGGCGCAGGGGCGGGTGCGGATGAAGGTCGAAGGCAGGGTGATCTCACTGCTGCCGTGGCTGCATCTCACGGTCACCGAGGAGGCAGAGGGGCCGGTCGAGCGGTTCGAGGGCGCGCCGTGACCGCGGCGCGGCGTACCGAGGCGGGCTCGCTCGCGGTCGAGATGGCCATGGTCGCGCCCGGGTTGCTGCTGATCTTCGGGCTGATCTTCGCCTACGGCCGCGCCGCCCAGGTCAACGGCACCCTCGAGTCCGGCACCCGTGACGCGGCCCGCAGCGCGACGGTCGCGCGCTCGTACGACGACGCCCTCGAGCGGGCCAACGTGGTGCTGCTCGACGCCATGAAGGATGCACCGCAGTCCTGCCAGAACAGTCTCGATCTGAAGATCACCGGCGACTACCTGCCGGGAGAGCCGGTCACCGTCACGACGCGGTGCACCTACGATCTCTCCGACCTCGGGCTGCCCGGGGCGCCGGGCACGATCACCGCCGAGTCGTCGTTCACCTCGATGCTCGATCCCTACCGGGGGCTGGAGTGAGCCGGCGCGAGGAGCGCGGCTCGATCGCACCGGCCGTACCCCTCATCGCGATGGCGCTGCTGCTCCTCGGCGGGCTCGGCATCGACGGCTCCCGTCAGCTCAACGCGCGCGGTGAGGCAGTGGCCTTCGCCGAGGAAGCGGCCCGGGCCGGAGCCCAGGGCGTCGACGTCGCCGCCAGCGGCTTGCAGCTGGACCCCCACCTGGTCGAGGACCGCGTGCGCAGGTACTGCGCCCGGGTCGAGGCCCTGGGGCAGGTCGAGTCGTGCGACTTCGTGAAGATCGCGCCCGTCTCCGAGGACGATCCGCGGATGCTCGTCGTGGTGACCTCGGTGCGGCTTCGGATCGAGGCCTCGCTGCTGGGGATGATCCCGGGAGTGCACTACCTCAGCGCAAGCGCGGTCGCTCGCGCGCGGCCCTACGAGGGCGTGACGAAGGCCGAAAAGTGAACCAACCGGCGCGAATTTGACCGGTCCCCGGGCGGCTGGTGGGCTGTTCCCGCACAAAGTCGGCCCTCGGGCGTCACGCCGGGCGGCTCCGCGCGTTGCTCAGGTAGCGACCGCAGCACATTCTCGGGAAGGCAGTCAGCGTGTTTCACGATCTCGATGGACGGGTAGACCCCTCGCGCAGGCGCGCGCGGTCCTCGGGGGGCTCGGCCTCCGCCGCCGCAGCCGAGAAGTCGGAGTGCTCCGTGACGTCGTCCGCCGGTCCACGAGCGACGGCGCTGTGCGCCATCCTCGGAGCCTTCGCCCTGCTCGTGTCCGCCTGTGGCGGGAGCGACGCAGAGGCGAAGGACAAGCCGAGCAAGAGTGTTGCGTCGAGTGCCAGTCCGTCACCGACTCCCACCCCGACGCCGACACCGGCCGCCGAGCCGCTGTCACCGTTCGAGGACAAGGCGCCGGTCAAGGCCGCGCGCGCGTACGTGCGCGCCGTCGACCTTGCCATCAACAGCGGTGACAAGTCGCTTGCCTCGGTGGCGCAGTGGGCCACCCCGGCGGGCATCGCGGACACCCGGGCCGTGATGTCCGACGACCTTGCGCACGGCTACTACCTCCCGGGCCCAGAGCCGTTCACGCCAGTGAGTGTGCAGATCAAGGGGGCCACGGCGCGGCTCAACCTCTGCTTCAAGACCTCGGGGTGGTCAGTGAATCGCAAGACGAGCAAGGCCGTGGGCAAGCCGACGATCGAACCGATCATCTTCGAGATGAGGAAGGTCGCCGGTTCCTGGAAGTACGACAAGGGAGCGCTCGGCACCGGTGACTGTGGGGGTGTGAAAGTGGTCGAGACGACGTGGTGACTTCGAACGACTACTTCGGCCGGCGGCTGCTGGCGGCGCTGCTCGCCGCGTTCCTGGTGGCGTTCGCGGCCGGACCGGCCGACGCCAACCGGAAGTACCCCCCGTCGGACGGAGACGCGACGAGCACGCCGACCCCGCAGGAACCGGCCCAACAGACCACCTGGCACAACTGCTCGATCGTGTCCGGGCCGTCGTACATCGGTGGGGTCTGCGCCGGCTCGGTCAACGAGAGCAGGTCGGTCAAGGAGATCCTCGGCGACGACCCGGTCCCGGACTGCTGGGACGAGAAGGTCAGCGACGAGGAGCTGGCCGCCATGGGCAAGCACAACGTCCCGGGACCGGACGGTTACACCTACTACTGGTCGCACTGCCTGACGGGGATCAACAAGAAGACCAAGGTGCGCGAGCCGGGCGGGGTGCACATCTCCACGGAGCTCAACCCGATCCCCAACGGCACTCCGCCGCGCACCCTGACCCACAACCAGCAGGTGCTCGTGGACGGTTTCGCCGACCGGAGCAACGTGCCGACGCCGATCGCGGTGGTCTCGCCCTCGGACCATCCGCGCGTCGGACAGGACGTCGCCTTCTCCAACGCCAGTGACGGCGACTTCTACGTGCGACCGCTCGGCGCGGTGATCCACGCGTACGTCGACCACACCTACATCGAGCCGTTGGGCGCCGGACGGGCGCCGCGGATCGACTGCCCCGGCAACGGCACTGTCGCGGAGCCGGGCCAGCGTCCGGTCGAGGGCGACGGCCTGTGCTGGTACCGCTACCTGCACAGCTCGGCCGGACAGGCCGACGACGTCTACCAGGTGCAGATCACCTCGCACTGGGTCGTCGAGATCTCCGCCACCGGCGAGCCCGGCACCTACGAGCCCCTCGACGACTTCATGAAGTCCGCGACCACCCGGATCCCGGTGACCGAGATCCAGACGCTCGTCGTCCAGTAGACCCACTCATCCGCCTGGGAGACACCATGCCCGCGACCAAGACACCGCCCCGACCCACTGTGGTGAAGCTGCCCAGCCGGGGCGCCGCCACGCAGCACCGGGTGGCGAAGGGCGCGGCGGCCCTGGTCGGGGCGCTCGCGCTCCTGGCCGGCGTACCGGTCGCCCTGGTGCTCCTGGTCGGCAACCCGCTGCCGAGGACCGCGCCCTCGCGCGACTGGCTCACCGCGGAGGTCACGCCTGACCTGGTGCTCGAGGTCCTCGCGGTGCTCGTCTGGATCGTCTGGGTGCATTTCGTGGTGTGCTTCCTCACCGAGTGGCGGGCGGTCCGGGCCGGCCGGATGCCCGACCGGGTGCTCCTCGGCGGCGGCTCGCAGGTGCTCGCGCGGCAGCTGGTCGCCGGCGTGCTGCTCCTGGCGGGCGGCGCGGGCATCGCCTCCGGCCTCTCGCAGGCGTACGCCGACCCGGCCCCCGCACCTGCCGCGTCGACCGTCCGCGTCGACGAGGCGATCGACCAGCGCGCGGAGCAGCAGGCGGCCGTCCACGCGGAAGCGGCGGCCGACCGTGTCCAGCCGACGCACCGCCAGCTGAAGCTGACCACGGTGAAGGTGCCCGAGGGTCGGCACCACGACACTCTCTGGGGCATCGCCGAGCGCACGTTGGGCGACCCGCTGCGCTACAAGGAGATCTACACCCTCAACAAGGACCGCGTGCAGCCCGACGGGGCGCGGCTCACCGAGGCCGACCTGATCCGCCCCGGCTGGCAGTTGATCCTTCCCGGTGACGCCCACGGGCCCGACGTCCGCGTGCTCGCCACGACTCCCGGTTCGGCGCCCGGCGCCCACGCCCGTGCGGACGGCGGGGACACCTCGGGCGGGCGCGTCGGCGGCGGCACGGAGCACCTCACCGTGGCGGCCACCCGCACTGGCGGTGGGCTCGACGACCTCCTGCTCGGCGGCGGCCTCGTGCTCGCTGGCGTCGTCACCGCCCTCGCCGCCCGGCGTGGTCCCTTCGGCACGCCCACCGACGAGGAGGGCACCCTGCGGCTCGCCGCCAACGCCGGCCGGGCGGCGTTCCTCGACCGTGCGCTCCGGGTGCTCGCGGAGTCCCGTGTCGGCCAGGGTTTGCCCATGCCCGACCTCTCGGTCGTGTACGTCGACGACGCGCAGGTCGTCGCCCACGTGGTCGGCGACAATCCGGCGCCCTCGCATCCGTGGTCGCCGTCGGCCGATGGCAGGTCCTGGACGGTCAGGGCCGAGGCGCTCGAGGGCCTGGCGGCGAGCGCGCCCGCGCCGTACCCGGCGCTGGTCAACGTCGCCACCTCCCACGGCTTCGACGTCCTCATCGACCTCGAGTACGCCTCCGGCCTGATCGCGATCGGTGGCGACCCCGCCGTCGGTCGCGAGGTCGTGATGTCCACCGTGGTCGATCTCGCCACGCATCCCTGGTCGGACAACGTCGACGTCGTCATGGTCGGCTTCGGCGACGACATCTCGGAGGTCGCACCGGAGCGCGTCCGCACGGCGGCCGACCTGGACGAAGCACTCACCCGCGCCGAGAGTCATGCGGGCGCGGCGTCGAGCCTGCTCGCACGACTCGGCGTCTCCGGGGTGCTCACCGGCCGCGGGACCGCCCGTCACCCTGAGCTCAGGCCGCAGGTGCTGGTGATGTCGGCAGCACCCACCGCCGAGCAGACCCAGCGCATCCGGGCGATCTCGGCTGGGGGCCGCACGGCCTTCGCCGCCGTGTGCGTGGGCGACGCACCCGGGGCGCGCTGGCGGTTCGCCGCTGACGGCGCCGGCCACCTGGACCTGGGTGTGCTCGGCATCAGCGGCGACGCGCGGCGCTACACCGTCGACGGTCACGCGCAGCTGCGGACACTGCTCGCGCAGGCTCGGGCAGAGGCCGAGGAGCGCAGCCTCGTGGTGCGCGAGGCGTCCCCGGCGGGGCTCACCACCGAGCGCGTCGTCCCTGCGCCTGTCGCAGGACGCGACGCGGCCGTGGTCGTCTCCGTGCTCGGCCCGGTGACGGTGACGGCGCCGGGGCCCGTGGCCGAGGCGCGGCGACCGCTGCTCACCGAGCTCGTCGTGATGGCCGCGCTCCACGCCGACGGCCTCCACGAGGCGGTGTTGACCTCGGGGCTGTGGCCGCGCGGTGTCAGTGACGACGTCGTCGACCGCACGATCGCCGAGGCCCAGGCATGGCTCGGGGCCGACGTCGCGGGCGGTCCCAGGCTGGTGCGCACCGACGACGGTCGGTGGCGGCTGTCCCCGGACGTGTACGTCGACTGGGCGGACCTGCAGTCCGCGGCGCTTGTCGACGGCGCGGGCCAGGCTGCTTCGCTCGGCCGCGGTCTGGCGCTGGCCCGAGGCGAAGCCTTCTCCGGCGTCCCGGCCGGTCGTTTCACCTGGCTGGGCTTCCACCGGGCGGCCCGCGACACCCGCGCACTGGTGACGAGCATGGCGTCCCGAGCAGCCGCTCTGCTCGCCGCCGCGGGCGACCGCGCTGCGGCCGACGCCGCGCTGCGCCACGGGCTGACTCTCGTGCCCGCCGCCCAGATGCTGTGGCGCGACCTGATCCGGATGCACGCGGGCAACGAGCCGGTGGTCGCGGAGATCGTCAGCCAGATGCGCCGCTGCCTCGCCGGCCAGGCCTATGAGGGAGAGACCGAGGCGCTGGTGGCCACGCTCGCTCCCGCCCTGCGTGCCGACGGGTCCTGAGCGGGCGCATGCGTCTGTTGCTCACCGCCGTCGTCGGCGGCAACCCGGTCGATCTCGCGATCGACGCCGAGGCCGACGCGCGCGTCGGTGACCTGGCGGGGGTGCTCGCCGAGGCGTTCCCGACGGCTGCCCTGCAACCAGCGACCTCAGGTGTCCCGCAGTTGCGCGTGGTCGGAGCCGACCGACGGACGGGCTCTCCGCCGCCTGCGCTCTACGTCGGAGACCGGATGCTGACGCCGACAGAACCCCTGGCCGCCAGCGCTGTCCGACACGGCGTGGTGCTGGGCGTCGGCACGCCCGTCCCGGTCTCGCTGGCCGAGCCGCGCGGCCTGGTCGAGGTCCGCTACGTGAGCGGCCCCGGCGCGGGCACGGTGATCCGGCTGGACGCCGGCGAATACTCCCTCGGCGCCGACCCGGCGGGCGACGTACCGGTGGCGGACGCCGCGCTGCCGGCCCAGTGCCTCACCCTGACCGTGCGCGCCGACGGTGGGGTGTGGCTCGCCCCGGCCGACGAGGTCGTCGGACTCACCCGCCCCGCGCCGACGCGCGGCCGGCCGCTCGAGGGGCCGATCGTGCTCGGCACCGTTCGGCGCGAGCTGGTGAAGAAGCCGAAGCCGGGTGCGACGTTGCCGGACGGCACCATCACCGTCGACCCGGCCGACGACGTTCCGCTGGTCCATCTCGAGCGCACCGCGTTGACCGAGCCGTCCGAGTGGTTGCCGGGAACGAGCCTCGCGGTCGGGCACACGCTGCTCACGGTGCAGCCGGTGAGTGCGCCCGACGCCTCGCTGTCGCCGAACCCCGCCGGCGCGACGCTGGACTTCAACCGCCCACCGCGCCTGCTGCCACCGGTACGCCGCACGCAGTTCTCGCTGCCCCAGGAACCGAGACGGCCCGAGAAGACTCCGGTGCCGCTGCTGATGATGCTGGTGCCGCTGGTGATG
>Ga0207679_10001564_pt1 | contig 14325 bp, 13 predicted proteins | sample KBSC73metaG_FD_184320 | JGI IMG/M metagenome (GOLD analysis project Ga0207679, IMG submission 184320) | Corn rhizosphere microbial communities from Kellogg Biological Station, Michigan, USA - KBS C7-3 metaG (SPAdes) (version 2) | ecosystem: Host-associated > Plants > Roots > Rhizosphere > Soil ... | reverse complement strand
GATCCTCCCCATAACCTGGCGCGCACAATGGCCCATGGCCGTTCAGAGGACTTCGCATAGATAGAGAAATCCTCGGCCGCTGGCGGCAGCGCCAATTTTGTTGTGTTGTTGGCGCCGAGCGCGGCAAAGCTGGAGTGGGCTGCGCGAAAGCAGATCCTGCGTGCGCTCTACGTCCTTCCCATTTCGAGGAACACACGATTAAAGTCGCATCGCAATATCATGTCAACTCGACTTAAATCGTATTATCTGGAAATGGTTGAAAACGAATCGATACCTCAGTTAGTTCCGGGGTCAGGTGCTCGAATCAGTGAGCGCCGGGGTCTACTTCGCCGCTTCACCTTCGAACGCAAGCGCAAGCACAACCCGGCGTCGAGAACGGGGCAGGTAAGCCGTCAACTGCAACTCGCCAGGACTCGAGGATTGATACTCGAAATCGCGCGTCTCCCCAACTGTAAGAACGATCTTCGCGTCAGCAGACAACCGCTGATCTTCCGGTAGGTCCGCGCCGTCTTTCGCCAACTGTTTCCATTGGACCGCGCGTCCTTGGTCTGATAACGACACTTCCATGTCAACCGCGTTTGCCGTGATGTTAATCAGACGAAATCGATACTTCTCTCCAACTCGCAATTTTTGCTGAGACGGCTGCGGGGTACCGTTGATCAGCATCGTTTGTCCCAGAGGATCCGAAAGCTTTCCAAAGCTGATCAAGAAAATCTTGTCGTGATCAGGATCGTACTTCTCGCCTGGCTCCAGCACGATCAGCGGCCCGTAAATACCATTCAGCAGTTGATCTTCATCATGCCAGTGCGTGTGATAGATGAAAGTACCCGCGCGTGATGGCGTCATCTTCGCCACAAAAGACCCTCCCGGCGCAATGGCCGGAGTCATTTGGTTCGAGTCGCCCGTATAACCCGCCACCCCGTCGTAAAGATTTTCCAGTTCGATCCCGTGCCAATGAATGGTCGTCGCATCCTTGAGCGTATTGACGACTTCGACCTCTGCCGGCTGCCCGCGGGTAAGTACAATGCGCGGCCCAATCAGCGCGGGCACAGCATCATCCTTCCGCCTTGCCTGGCCCGCTTCTTCCAGGTCCATTCCAAATTGCGACAGCCCCGCTTGACGCTGGCTCAGAGTTAGTTTCAGGTGCCGAACGTCCGCGTTCTTCGCCGCCGCCGGCTTCGCGACGTTCCCTGTCACTCGTATACCGAGAACAAGGCCACTCATGCCGAGCGAGGTCGAATCGTGTTCTGCGTGCGCGGTCAACGGCTTCCCCTCCGGAACCGTAATGCGTCTCGACATGTGAATCATCATGTGACAGTGGAACAGCCAATTTCCCTCGCGTTCAGGAACCCACGTCATCGCCATCGTTCCACCCGGCGAGATCATCTGTGTCACCACCATGGGCCGCTTCTCACCCGAATAGGCCTCGTCATTTTCACCATTCCCTAAACTATTCACCCGAAAATAAAATCCGTGCATGTGCATCGAATGCGCTTCGGCGCTTCCGTTGATCACCCGCCACGACGCTGTTTCTCCAGCGCGCATCGACAATCGCTCTGTGTACGGCCACGACTTGCCATTGATCGAAGAAACGTTCTTGCCAAACACCGCGGGATCCGGAAGCCACAGCCCCAACACGAACACTCGATCATCTGCAACCTTGCCCGGCGGATCCACAATGAATGCACCCGAGAGCTGCGTATCCTCAGTAAGCCGCTTGATGATCGGCGCGTTAGCGCTCGATGCCCAATACGTATAGGTTCCGGCCGCGCCGGCCTTGAAACGCACCTCACGCGTTGCTCCCGCAGCAACTTCAAAAGTGTCCGTGAGTTGGCCAGGACGTTCGTGCAACCCGTGAATTCGAACGTCGGTCTTCAGCAGGTTCGTCACGCTCACAACAATCTCCGTACCTACATTCACGCGGATAAGCGGGCCCGGAATCTGGGGCGCCTTTCCCGTTTCTCCGAATGCATGAAGGTCAATATGCGGATCAATCTCCGCATCCGGAAACCATCGCGCCTTCCTTAGCTCGAGCCGGAGTGTCAGTTGTCGCCCTTTGAGTTGACCGGCAGCCGTGCGATTGTCATTGGCTACAACGTTCGGAAGCTCTGCCGTATCATCAGCAACCAGCGGGGCAGGCGCGAGCCATAAAAGAAGAAACGTCAGAGCGGCCGCAGAAAACAAGGGCCGGAAACGGATCACAGAAGAGTCTCCCAGGCAAGAAAGTTGACCGAGAATACCCTCGCCCGGCCCCCCGGTCAATGAACGCCCAATAGATCCGATCTCAATTGCTGACTCGAATAGTCCGAGACGTCCCCAGCACTACCACAATCGTGATGTTCGGCGGGATAGAGATCTACTCCTGGAATGATCGTGGTTCGGTTAGAGCCGTTGTGATAAGGCGAGGCCACGCGGGCAGACCAGTGAACCCGCGTGGCCTCAGAATTGTCGATTACCGTAGCAGCACGCCGGTTTAGCGTCGCGCTCTGCTACCTTGCGACAAATAGGAAGAAGGAGGTATCGACGTTAGCACCAGCCGCATTCGTACATAAGATGAAAACTGCCCTGACATTGCCCGCGCGGTCTGCTGTGGTGCAACTGACTCCAGAAATACTGCCCGTGGTCAGTGTGTCTACCTGCACCCAGCGGCTGAACCCGTTCAGTGCTTGGACATTTTCATCGAACGTGACCTGATACGTGCCCACCCCCAGATGGATCGACGCGACAGCGCGAAAGCTCTGAGCCCTTGTCCCGTCGCTGTTGATGGAGGCTGTCTTGAACACCACACCTCGAGTCGGTGCGTTTAAGGCGATCGCTGGGCCTACTTCGGCCCCATTGGATGCTTGCTGCGCGAACGCTGTGGTGGTGAACATAGCGAGCGCGATGAGCGCTGCCAAAAATAGAATCTGAGTGCTCAGTTTCATATTGTTCCTCTTTTCGTCAGTTGAAATGTAACCCGTTGGTCAGAGGAAGTGGCATTCACAGGCAAAACGATGTGAGTGTCCCTGATATGTCCCTGGTTTGCTGGGCCGGTTCTGCTCGGAAGTTGCTCTGGCTAACTTTTCGCTCGAATCGCGCGGTTCCACGAGAAGGCCCGTGGCAAGGATTGGTACATGTCCGCAAAAAAACGATCCGCAAGACGCGGAATTGTGCGGCCGAGAACGATTGAAGTCAAGAAGGATTTGCGGACTGGCAACTCTGACAGGTTCCCACACACGCGAACGTGGCGCATTCAATCGCGTGCTTGCGATTGAATGGATATGTCGACAACAGACGACTGCATCAACTGCTCAGAAATGGTGAAGTATGCCGTTACACAAAAACAAACAGGCGACCCGAGGGCCGCCTGTGAAATCCCTACGAACAGCACTGGTTAGAAGCGGAACAGAAAGCCCGTCGAGACCCGCGCATTGTTCTTGTTCGTAAAGCCGTTAAAGCGAGTCATCATCCAGTCCACTTGGGCTAGCCGAAATGCCAAGCGGCCTCCCGTTTCCAAGTCCGCGCCGCCCCCGAACATCATCACCATCCCGCTATCACCAAAACCCGAAGAGGCTGCATGTGCACCACCAAACAAAGCGTGGGCAAATGGAGAGACTGGCTTTCTACGCATCACTACCACAGGCCCTCCCGCATAAGTGTGGAAGTTCGCGCCAGAGTGGTAAGCGCCACTAAAATCGCCGGTGACGCCAACCCAACGATTGATGTACATGGTCGCCGAGCCATTCCAGCCGCTCGCGTTCCAGGATGGATCTAAAGTCGTAAATTGATAGCCGCCGAACAATTCCGGCTTCGGTGTTTCCTGCGCAAAGCATGCGCACGACATGAGCCCTAAGAAAAGAGCAACGCCGATGAGTTTTTTCATCACTTAACTCCTCGATTGATTCGAATTCGCACCTGTTCCAACACCGGCGTTTGGGGACCAGGAGTTACAACCCGGGCAAGTTCGCCCGAAGCAAAACCTCCTGGGGCAGGGGTTCTACAGTGCTGACTTATAGTCGACACTATGCCTCCGCAACGGGACAAGTAACTGAAGCCTATGAACGTCTCGCCCACTTTTGGTAACGGTCTGCCGCAGGCAGACATAGCCGGATTGGCGTAAACCCAGTCGAGGAAACAACTTGCAGTTGGAGTAATCGTCTGATTTTGCCACTTACAGGCGGTGACAACGCGGTAGCAGACTCGGCCGGTGTCTAATCCTTTGTGAAAACTGCCGGAGTGACATGAGAAATCCCGACCATAGGAGCCAATATGCTGCTCGATCCAAGCCACCCTGCGCCTATCTGGGTGATCTGGCCAAACTTGTCGTTGTTGGAAAGATTGTCTTTTTTAACATTGTGCATACTAAGTGTTTATTCGCTCTTCTTGGCGGCGACGGTAATGCGCTTGCTGAACACTACTTCCGATCAAGAGAACCGCGAGCGTATTAGCAAGCGTGTTAGAAACTTGCGACAAGCCACGATAGCCCTTCTCGAACACTGGTGCAATGATAACGAACTGCGGTTAGCGCTCAATGCGTGGGTCGATGGTCGAGGTCTTTCGGGCAGATTGGGACCTGCCGTTCCGGTCAATGAGTGAAATCGCCCGTTAACAACAACCATCCTATAGAATTCTTCGATTGCACCGGTGACTCGATGAGTAGAGAACGCAATGAATCTCAGCGCCTAACCTCAGCTGAACCCGCGATGAGTTCGTCTGACTCGCAATTGGAAGAGCCAGTGCTTCCGTTAATCCTGCCCTATCCTCGATTCTTTTTATGGATGCCAATAGTGTGTCTTTTCTTCGCAGCGAGTGGTTTGGTCAGCGTTGTGCGGGGCACTAGTCACGGGACGTTCAGCATTGTGCTACTCGCCGTCTTCGGCGTTGTCTTGCTGCTTTATGTTCTGTCTTTACAGACTGTATTCACACGGGACGGCATAGAACAGCGGTCTTGGAACGGGCGAATCACTAGGTTCGGATATTTGGACATTCAAACCGTAGAAATGGGAGGTAGCCACGGTTTGGCCCTCTTCATATCAGACACCACGGGAAGACGAATAAACGTTTATGGAACTATTAGCCAGCTCGTCGTTGCTCAAGACCTGTTGCGACGAAGGGTTCCACATGCTTTCAAGGAAGCGTGAGCCTCACGGCTCTGCTGTGAAGTTGGTGAGATATCGCCATTTCACCCACTGCTGATCCTCTCCATGAGGAGCATTGACCTTTCCGCATAAACCCGTTACAAACGCAATTTGTCTAACGAACTCTACTCCATGAAACGATCGGTTTCTTATTGGAAATTTCTCTTCTGGGGATTTCTGTTCGTAATTGCTGGCCCGCTGCCGGCCGACGAGTGGAAGCCGCGTCACGACCTGGTCTCGCACACGGGGGTGTTTAATCTCACCGAGCCACCTCCACCCAGCGAAGTTTTCTTTGAAGGGCCCGTCGCACCCAACGATCAGCCGGGATGGCTTGAGGGCCTCAAGGCCTGGCGCAGCGGGCGACACACCCTCCTGCGCTACAACGCCTCGGAGTATGAGCGTCTGCAACTGGAATGGACCCAGCACGTGTTTTCTCAGGTACAGCTCCTCATCTGGGATCGCCGCCTCTACGATCCCGAAAAGCGGGAGTACACGGTCGAGCGGTTCCTTGCTGACACGGAGAGCCGGATTGGTCCCATCGATGCTGTTCTCCTGTGGCATGTGTACCCGAACCTTGGCGTCGATGACCGCAATCAGTTCGATCTACTGCGCGATTTACCAGGGGGCATCTCGGGGCTTCGTCGTCTTGTCGATCAGTTCCACAGCCGCGGAGTGAAAGTGTTTATCCCTTTCATTGCCTGGGATACGGGAACACGCAACGAAGGTTCCGAAGCGGCGAGCGTGATGGCGCGGTTGATGAAAGAGATTGGGGCAGATGGGATTAACTTCGACACGCTCGAAAGTGTGCCGCCGCAATTCCGACGAGCCTCCGACGAAGTTGATCATCCGCTGGCACTCGAGCCGCAGTTTCAGCCGCGTGACGAATCCATCGCATGGAGCAATCTGAGCTGGAATGACTGGGTGACGTGGGAAGGAAAGCCGTATCCGTTTGTACCCATGGTCAGCAAGAGCAAGTGGATGGACCCGCGCCACACTGTCAACGTGACCGACCGCTTCACCCGGGACAAGACACACAGCTTGCAGCATGCATTTTTCAACGGTCAGGGATATGCGACGCTCGAGAATTTATGGGGATTCTGGTATGGCGACTCTCCTCGTGATGCCGAAGCCCTGCTGCGGTTCACCCGTATCGAGCGCGCGATGGCAGATTATTTGCGGAGTGCGGAGTGGGAGCCGCACGCTCCGATGATGCAGAACGGCGTGTTTGCCAGCCGGTTCCCTCAGAAAGGCGGCACGCTGTGGACGATTGTGAACCGAAATGAATATGAGGTGACTGGAGCCCAGCTCACAACCGCTCATAAGCCCGGCGAACATTACTTTGACCTCTGGCACGGGACTGAACTGCAGCCAGTCTTGTCGGAGGGGAAGGACATTCTCAGCTTCGACCTTGAGGGTCTTGGATTCGGCGCAATTCTGGCGGCGAGCGGCACGCCCAGTGGCCAACTTCGGGAACTGATGGATTTTATGTCGCAGCGGTCCCATCGGACGCTCAGCAGTTACTCGAAAGAGTGGAAGGCAGTGTCTCAGGCTCTCGTCGAAATCCCCGCGACAAAACCAGCGAACTCGATACCTCCGGGCATGGTTCGCATCCCCGAGGCAGATTTCGATTTCAAGGTGACTGGTATTGAGGTCGAAGGGGGCAACGATCCTGGCGTGGACGTCCAGTATCCAGGGGAAAGCGTACCTCGACGAACGCATCACCACCGGGTACACATCCACGCTTTCTATATTGACCGGACCCCGGTGACAAATCTTGAGTTCAAGAAATTCCTCGATGCGACGCATTATCGTCCGGCTGATGATCACAATTTCCTGAGAGACTGGCAAAACGAAACGTATCCTGAGGGTTGGGAGAAGAAGCCTGTTACATGGGTTTCAATTGAGGATGCGCGGGCCTACGCGCAATGGAGCGGAAAGCGTCTGCCGCATGAATGGGAGTGGCAATACGCCGCACAATCGAACGACGGGCGCCCGTATCCGTGGGGCGTGGAATGGAGATCGGATTTGTTGCCTCCGCCTGATCACGGACCAAAAATGCAGCCACTCTCCGATGTCGATGCGTTCTCCAAGGGTGCGAGTGTTTTTGGAGTTCTCGATCTGACAGGAAATGTTTCGCAATGGACCGACGAGTACCGTGATCCGTACACCCGCGCCGCTATTGTCCGGGGCGGTGCCGCGTATCAACCGACGGGTTCGATCTGGTATTTTCCTCAGACCTACCGCTTGGATGAGCACGAAAAATATCTGCTCATCTCACCGGGCCGCGATCGAGCAGGCACAATCGGATTTCGATGTGTGGTTGATGCACTGGGAGTTGAGTAGTTGGCGCAAAATCGCCGCTTCACCAGCAACTCCGGAACCCGGGGGCTTCCTTCCAAGTAGTTGGTGAAATCGCCTGATTGCTTTAACAATTGCTGGCGACCGCTCAGTGAACAAAGAGAGCATCAAACGTTTTGGGCAAATCTTGAAGTGAAGATGTCTGTGCTTGGGCCTTGGGAGTCGCGTCGACATTGATCTGACCCACCCGCATTTCAACATCGTACTCACCAAGAGCGCCGTCGAGCAGGAGAAATGCGATTGCGACGAACGCTTTGCGGTCTGCTTCGGAATAATTCGGGATGAAGACGGTAACATCAGCCACTTGACCATTTTGGACTAATTGAACTGTTACCGATGCAGCTCGTACGGAAACACCCCCATATTTAACATCAATAGGCTTTCGTCGGGGGCGGAATCGAACAAATTTCCATCGGGGTAGGTACGGAGCGGCTGCGTATAGCGCCTCTACCTGCGGGAATGCTTCCTTAATCCCATCAGCGCTAATGACGAACTCTCGTCTTCCATCCTCAATCGGGCCGAACTCAAACGTCAGGCTCGGATTGAGCTTGTGCATTTCGGCACCTAACATGTCGAACGTTTGCTCCCGATTTTTCTCGAAATTAAAGAGCCTGTCTTCGTTGCTTTGGAACCATTTCCAGAAATCTTCGGGAGTTGCTTGAGCACGTTTGCAGGAAAGCGCGAATCCGGCTAGGACGCTCAATAACAGCACGAATGAATGTTTCATCGGTTATGCCTTCCACTTGCGAAAAGGCATTCTACCGTGTAGTTGGCGTAATATCGCAATTACGCTCATTGACGCTGAATTGCCGACCTCAGGAACCTCTGAACGTGAAAACCTGCGAGGAAAAGGACAAATTGCAAGCGCGGCTAAAAACCGCGTTGGAGAACTGGTATAGCGTTAAGGATGTTCCCGACAAGGACCGCGGAACAAAGGCTGCCCAGAAGAAAGCTCATCATATTTAGCGGTCCTTAAGCGATCACGTTGCGAAACACGGCTGCAACAGAGACTAGGGCACACGTAACTGTTGCAAAATCGCCATTTCACTCGCCGACCCGGATTTTGGCGAACAAGCGGCGCAAGCTGGTGGGAACACGTGTTAACAACAGTCAACGCACCCGGGTTTGGCTAACGTAAAATCACTCTGATGTTTACAGTTGGTTCCCAAGGCAGCTACGAGTGGCTGGTCTACGACGATGATTTCGATCTTTTGGAATTGTGCCCTGAAATCGTGCTCGGGAAATATGTAGCGGTCACATCCATCGACAGCGGCGAACTTACACCTACCAACGAGGAGAAGGCGGCTGGTTGGCAGTGCAGGGCGAAAATTGCATACAGCCCGAAGATTGAAAATGCTGAAGAGCTACAACGTGAGGGCTGGGACGAATGGTATATCTTCAACACTCCCACAGACCTTGGAACCAGCCATCTCGCAGAAAATATCTTTGAAGTGCCGCAAGAGCAGGGACACCTAAGCGTCCTCGTGAATTATGGCTTCGCCTTGTACCCGCCGGAGAGAGCAAGTCTCGCCGATCTATTCTGGCCCCAACTGGCGCGGATTGGCCCTGAATCCTACGTGGCAAATAACGATTACCTCACCTTTGTTAGCGTAAATAAGGCGCTTTTTGCCAGCATTCGTAATGCCGTGAATGCACGCGGCTAGATAACTGTTCTCACTGTACCGATACTTGGCGTAACATCGCCATTTCACTCATGACCGGATGGTTCTGAGTGAAATGGCCTGAGACAACCGCGAACGCGAGACTATCTGTGGGTTCGACTCCATAAAGCACGGTTGCCATGGCCCGTGTAACAAGTACGGCGATTGCCAGTCCTACTCCCATGCCCCACAGAGTGATGCGTAAGCCTTGACCAACAATAAGCTCCAGAATTTTACTCTGATCAGCGCCAAGCACCATCCGCATACCAATTTCGTGCGTCCGTTGCTCGACGGAATAGGCCATCAACCCATAGATGCCCGCGATGTCACAAGTAATCCGAGGAGGCCCAACCTACTGCCGAGCGTTGCCCCAACTTGAGAGAACCAAACCCCAACGTCCGACGCTCTTGTCGAGCGGGGTGAGCGGTTGAACGTTCCGCTCGATTGGTCTGATGGTGCGCAACACCATTAGTGAGAGCCCCGCCCCCAGACAGTTACTTGGGACATTGCTCCGGCCGCTGGAATGGGGGGCGTGCCGGGAGAGACTCGAGGTAGCCTTGATCAGCGTACTCGATGTAGGTCTCGAGTCCGTTTGGGTCCATAATTTGGTTCTCGTGAATGACATTGCCTTCGCGCGCGTAAGTATATCCAAATCTTCGCCCGTCGCTCATTGTCTGACACTTGATGTATCCGTCATTGGAATATTGGTTAATCAGGACTGGGTTCTTGCTTCCATGTGCGGCTGTCAGCATCTGCCCCTTTTCATCATAGGTGTAAGTGTCTACACGTCCGTCCGAATCCGCGGCCCGGATCAAACTGCCTTTGCTGTAGTCGTAGGTTACGCTTCGGCCCAAAGAAGACGTGATCTTGCGAATTCTGTGTTCGGAATCGTTTTCGAAAAGCAGCCATTTCCCGGAAGAGCTGCTCACTTTGAGCAGCGAGCCGAAAGAATCGCGCTCCATTTCATATCTGCGTCCTTTCGGGTCGATAAACGATGTCAGAACAGTGACGTACTGAGGAAGAGCTTGCGGCCGGTACGGAAAGAAATAAGTCCACCCATCGGCGGTTTTGATCCGCCATGTGCCGCCTTGGAATACCGCTTCGGTGCCGACAAAGCGTTTGCCCGCGCCCCGCGAGACCTTATAAGTGTCGCCCATTTGGCCGACTTCGGATGGCTGGTGAACGAAGTGCGCTCTCGATCCGTCCTCGGTAATGAGATCAACGGCAACCCCCATCCGTCCGCCCAAGAACATGTCAAACGGGTGGGATCCACCGATGCCAAAAGCCCGTGAGCGGCTGTCCTGGTTGCGGTAGACTCGGGCGAATTGCAACGCCGGTTCATCGTCGAAAACAAAGTCCGTCTTGCGTTGCACAAAGAGTCCCACAGCCAGCGACACCGAGAACACTTGCCCGTTCATGTCGGGCAATGACGAAACCGCATACTTCCTTCGCCACACAGGACTCTTTCCCGGAGTGTCGTAGATCGTGACGGCGGGACTTCCTGACTCGAAAAAAGGGTCCCACCGTCCCTCAGACCCAACGATAGTTCCTCCCATTTCATCTAATTCCAAACCTGAGAGCACTCCGCCGCTGAGAAGGCTTGAGTAGTCACTGCTCATGGGCAAGCCAAAATACAACATTGCAATATTCTTGGTAAGAAGCTTTTGAAGGCGAGATGTAAACCACTCGGGATTCGCTTTCTCGAGCAGAAACGGAGGGTGAAGTCTGGCCGACGACACAACAGCAAAGCGTCCTTCACTCCGCATGTTTTGCGCATAGCTCCAATCAAGAGCAGGAATGTATATGTCGTGTGACGTGATGCCTATCAATATGGCGGACGGGTCGCGCGCGAGCTCCGGATACCTTTCTTGCACGAAATCCACGCACGACTCAGCGTTAAACTGGCGGCGCGCAGGATTTGAAACCTTGGGATCCTGGGGAAGCGGTTGAAGGACTGTGACCTCGATTCCAAACTTCTGTTTGTAATACTCTGGCGCCCAGTCCAAAGATAGGGTTGGGTCGAGTGCGATCGGCACAAGGTAGACATGTTGCGCCGGTACCCGCGGCAGGTTAAGGGGACGGACGGGAGTGAGATTCACCCGATTCTTCCCGTCGTCCGATACGAACGTCAGCCGGGAGAATTCCCAAGCACCATTGATCTCATTTGCAACGCCGTATAAGTGCCCCTTCCCGCGCGACCCAGCGACTGGGACTGACCACTCCGCAAACTTTGAGTTTGAAAATGGCATGATATGCCCGATCGTCGGAAAATTCGGCCGCGGATCGCTCCCAAGAACAGCTTGGACTTCCGGTGTGGTGAATGCCGTCTCTAGTGACCCTTTATAAATATTCGAATGCACCAGTCGAACGTTCGAGTAGACGCATATTCCCACCACGAGCAAAGCGGCCAGCAGCGGTATTAATCTGATCCAACTTGGAAGGTTGAGTGCCTTAGAAAATCCCGGAGGTCGAAGTTGCAGCGGCTCGCCGCACCGGTGGCATATTGGTTGGCTACCGATGCGTGGGGTCTGGCATGCTGGACACAAGCCTGCATCCAATGAAGTATGCATTCTCCAAGGGTTAACATCCGGGTGAGGGAATGTCGATGTTACGGCGGTTCCCGGCCCATTAGGTGAGAGGGGCGAAGGGCAGCAAGTGCCGAACAGCGCCCGAGCAGTCTTCGGCTTGAGTCGGTGGGGTCAAGGCGACTAACGCGACAATTCCAATTGCGAGCAGAAACTTTTTACCGCGATAGCGCATCAAGGCACCTCAACAGAATCGATCCGACAGTTTATCCCTTGCGTCGCAAAGGATGGGTGGACCATCTCAGTTGGCGTAATATCGCCATTTCACCAACTACTTCGTCCGGGCCGTCCTTTTCCCGGTAGTTAGTGAAATCGCCTGTTACAAAAACTATCGCTTTACATTAAGGTTTTGTCTCGTCTAGCGAACGAAACGTGTATCAGTGCTTGACAGAATCGCTTCACTTATTCAGCATGCTTCTCGTGTCTGAAGTGAGCCGGTGGGAGAGAGATATGCTGCGTAGGTGGGTGGTTTGTGGGTGGTTAATTTTCACGTTCGCTATCATGGCGGAAGCGGCTGCTAACCCTGTGCCCACTATTGGTCAGCTCAGCCCGACCCACAGGACTCCGGGTGGTGCCGGTTTTGTCCTAACTGTGAAGGGTACTGGGTTCGTTTCAGGCTCTGTAGTGCGATGGAACGGTGAGGCGTTGCGGACGGCTTATAGAAGCGCGGAAAAACTGACCGCAAACGTACCCGCATCTGCTTTAGTCGGTCCGGCCACGGCACAAATTACGGTGTTGAATCCCGCGCCGGGTGGTCAATCTTCAAACGTTGCTCTCTTCAGCGTTACGAAGACTACTCCGGCTGCCTCCTTTTTTGCCTACGACCGTCCGGCCACGCCCGCCGTCAACAACTCCTTGGTGGTCGGCGATTTCGATAAAGATGGCAGGATTGACATAGCAGCCGCGATGGGTACGAAGATCGCTCTATTGTCATCGAACGGTGATGGAACATTTAGGGTCAATTCTTTCCCCACAACAGCCCAATTTGTAGGGACACTAGTGGCAGGTGATTTCAACGGGGATGGGAAGCTTGACCTTTCTTTCCCCGATCCCGTTCACAATCAGCTTCACACGCTGCTTGGAAATGGCGACGGCACATTTGCAGAGGTGTCAGTAACCCCAGTCGGCACCAACCCTTCTGGTGCCGCTGCGGCTGACTTTAATGGTGACGGAAAGCTAGATCTAGCAGTAGTGAGTCAATCCGGGGCAAATGTTTTCATTTTGCTTGGAAAAGGCGACGGGACGTTCTTTCGTAAGTCCGTTTTGAAAGTAGGCTCTCAACCCATGGCGGTCACCATCGCCGATGTCAACGGCGATGGCCAGCTCGATCTCGCCGTGGTGAATTCGGGTAGCAATACACTTTCTGTCCTGCTGGGCCGCGGGGATGCAACCTTCAGCCCACAATCCTTGCTGGCAACTGGCGCTTCACCGTATTCCGTGGTGGCCTCAGACTTCAACGGAGACGGTCGTGTTGATTTTGCTGTGACGAACAGGTGCGGAAATGCCACTAGCTGCAAGAGTCCGGCGTTCGCGTCGGTAACTCTGTTGATGGGTACTGCTGATGGCACTTTTGCCTCGACCTCGCTTGTTCTGACCAACTACCACACGCCACGCGGGATTGCGGCCGGCGATTTTAACGCGGATGGGAAACAAGACTTGGTAGTGACCGGAATTGGCGAATCCAACGGCTTGGTGCTGATTGGCGACGGCAAGGGCCACTTTGCACTTTCCGATGCCGTCCCTCACAACACAAGTGGAGAGTTTGTAGCCCTCGGGGACTTCAACGAAGATGGCAGACTGGATTTCGCAGTTAATACCAGCTTAAACATCGACGGCAGCCTATATGTTGGCGTCGAGGAACAAGTTCCTGTCAGCTTTTATCCAACGAAGCTCAGTTTTGCCCCACAGACGGTCGGCACGACCAGCCTGCCGAAAACCATCAGGTTCGCAAACGTGGGCATTAAGCCTGTGAACATTATTAACGCAGGTGTAGGAGGATCATACGGGGGATCAAACGATTGTCCTGCCGCCCTCCAAGTGGGCGAAGAGTGCACTTTCACGGTGACGTTTACGCCGCGAGTTGTGGGATTCAACTGGGGTAGTGTGGGCGTCAGGGACGATGCTCTCAACCTGGTACATGCCGCAGCGCTTAACGGACGGGGTCAGTAACCCCATCACTCGTCACCGTGGGGGCGGGTTTCTATTTCGGCGAACGAGTCCTGCGATGGCCAAATCGCCTGTTAACGTCAACTACTGCTGCTGGCTCGTCGTACCCCCTCAATGTGGGACACTATCCCGGATGACGAGAAAGAAAATTACCCCCGTGGACCTTGGCAGGCTACCGGGATGCAAAAGCTTCGCATGCGGGATGACCAATTGAAACGAAAGGCTGACGGTCTCATAGAGGAAGCCGATAATCTTCTTGCTAAGGCCGAAGAAATTGAAGCTGCCGGATCGTGAGTGTAATAGCCTTATTTCGTGAATTGGGTAGAGACAGGTCTGATCGCGGTACAATCCATGCTCGCTGTGAGAAATACAGTCAAAGCATTAGCTTGCCCATGACACACGTTCGGACCGTGCCACCCACCCATATCTGGGATCCAT
>Ga0207679_10001563_pt1 | contig 14327 bp, 15 predicted proteins | sample KBSC73metaG_FD_184320 | JGI IMG/M metagenome (GOLD analysis project Ga0207679, IMG submission 184320) | Corn rhizosphere microbial communities from Kellogg Biological Station, Michigan, USA - KBS C7-3 metaG (SPAdes) (version 2) | ecosystem: Host-associated > Plants > Roots > Rhizosphere > Soil ... | reverse complement strand
GCCAAGCACGCGGGGCGCGCCCTCCGGCAAGGCGATCGTGTCTCCGCCGATGAGTGGCAGCGCGTAGCTCTCGCAGGCGGCTTCGACGCCGCTAAGGAAATGCGATTCCCACTCGCTCGCGCCGGACAGCGTCAGCGAGAGCAAGGCGCCGGCCGGCATCGCGCCTTTCGCGGCAAGATCGGAAAGATTCACCGCGACCAGTTTCCAGCCGACGCTGGCGGGCGGGTCGAAAGGGAAGAAGTGCACGCCCTCGGCGATACTGTCGTGAGTGATCACGAGGCCGTCGAGCAAGGCGACGTCGTCAAGCAGCCCCCGCGCCGCCGGATCGGTCGCGATGCGCCGGAGCCTGGCGATGACCTCGCTTTCCTTCATTGTCCCTGGACTAGCCGTTGCTACGCGCCGCGAGAAGAATCCTTAGAAGGGCAACATCCAAGACAGAATGGCGAATGTGCACAAAAGCAGCAGCCAAACGCACCAGTAGGCTGGACCCTTGGCGGTCACGTTGTTCGGGTTAGCGGGGTCGATCCACAAACGCAGTATCGGGTACGGCTCATTTCCCGCTGAAACGACCACAAGTACGTCGTTTCGATATTTTACGCCTTTGTAGTCATAGGTCGTTCGAAGCCACACATCGCGAAAACCGTCCCACTCATAACCTCTCGCGTCGAACCGCCGTTCCGAGGCGTGATGGTCATGACGCGTTACTCGACCCAAGACGCGAACCCGGAAAGCAAGAATGAAGGCGAGCCGTGCGACGATGCCCAGCGCGATGATCGCGCACAGGAGAACACCGGTTAGCGAGACAGTCATTGGCCGGCCCGCTAACCGCGCGTGATTGCACCTTACTTAACGCCGCGCGCCTTTGGCGATTGCGTCCAAAATGCCGTTCACAAACGCGCTTTCTCGCTTGTCGTAGAAGGCGTGGGCGACGTCGACATATTCGGAAATGACCGAGCCGACCGGCACGTCGGGACGCGCGATCAGCTCATAGGCGCCGGCGCGAAGGATCGCGCGCATCGGCCGGTCGAGACGCTCCAGGCTCCAGCCCTCCGCCAGCCGCGCGCTGATCAGCCTGTCGAGATCGATCCGCCGCGCATCCGCGCCCGTCACGATATCGTCGAAAAACTCTCGCTCGGCCGCGTGATATTCCGCATCCTCGATCGTCGCGCCGAGCCGATGGTCGTGGAATTCCTTGAGCAGCCGGGGGAGGGGCGTTCCCTCCATCTCCTGCTGGTAGAGCGCCTGGACCGCGGCGAGGCGGGCAGCCGACCGGGAACGGGAGCGGGCTGGGGCGCTCATGGATAGCTCACCGTTTTCGGGACTTCGGGTAGTGGGATGAATTCCTCATCATCACCCGGGATGAGCGGGAAGCGCAGCGCTTTCCAATCCTCCTTCGCCTGGTTGATCCTGTCGCGCGACGAGGAGACGAAGTTCCAGAAGACGTGGCGCGGAGTCGAGAAAGCGCCGCCGCCCATCAACATGACGCGTCCGCCCGACGCGGTCGACAGGCGCGCTTCATGACCAGGCCGCAGCAGGTAGAGCGTGAAGGCATCGAGCGCCGAGCCCTCCAAGTCGGCATGGCCGCCGACCAGCATGATCGCGCGCTCGTCGGCCTCGGCCTCGACCGGCAGGGCGCCTCCGCTGTCGAGCTCGATATCCGCATAGATCGTCGGCGATTGGCACGGTGTGGCAGCGGTCGCGCCCCACAGGCTACCCATCAGCACGCGCGCTCGCGCACCCCGATCTTCGACAAGCGGCAGGCCGTCCGCAGGTACATGGTCGAAGGCCGGATCGATCTCCTCCTTGCCGTCCGGAAGCGCGAGCCACGTCTGCATCCCATAGAGGCTTGGCCCTTCCGGCCGTAGCGTCTCGGGCGAGCGTTCGGAATGAACGATCCCGCTGCCGGCCGTCATCAGGTTGATCGCGCCCGGTTCAATCACCTGATGCGAGCCGATGCTGTCGCGATGCTCGATCGCGCCTTCGAAGAGATAGGTGACGGTGGCGAGGTTGATGTGCGGGTGAGGGCGCACGTCCATGCCCTGGCCAGCGGGGAGACGCGCGGGACCAAACTCATCAACGAAGATGAAGGGCCCGACCATGGTCCGCTGACGCGACGGCAGCGTCCGATGCACCTGGAACGCGCCGAGGTCGTGGCTGACCGGCGCGATCGTCATTTCGAAGGGGGAATCCATGGTGCGCCGCTTAGACGCGCTGCGCGCAATGCGGAAGGCGGGGCGAGTTCACACAAACATTACAGTAGCTTAACGATCGTTCATCTGGGCTTCAGCAACAGCTGAGTTTTAGGCGCATTCCGGGGGTCTAACGGAGAGCGGCGGCCGCCGCTCTTTCCTCCCGCACAATCTGCTTTCGTACCCGCCGGCGAGGGCCGTGCCGCGCGGATTGCGGACGCTTGACGCCAACAAAAGGGACCGACTTTCACATGCGCTTTTTTCTCGCTTCGACCGGCCTCGGCACCTTGGCCGCGATCCTCGCCGGTTCCGCATCGGCAGAGACGGTCATCAGCACCGCCATCACCACGCCAGTTCTCACGGGTACCGCCGGCGACGACATCCGCATTTCCTCGACCGGGTCGATCAAGCCGACCAGCGGCGCCGCGGTCACCATCAACAGCAATGACAGCGTCAAGAATGAAGGCACCCTTGCCATCAAGGGGGCGAATGGCGCGACGGGCATACTCGCCAACACAAATCTCGCCGGCGATATCGTCAACGCCGGCACGATCACCATCGACGAGGACTACACGCCGACGGATGGCGACAAAGACGGCGACCTGGACGGGCCGTTCGCGCAGGGCAGCGGCCGGTATGGAATCCACGTGCTCGGCGGCGGGACATACACGGGCAATATCGCCAACAGCGGGACAATCACGATCGAAGGCAATCAGTCGGCGGGCATCGCCGTCGACAGCGCACTCACGGGTTCGCTGACCAGCACCGGGAAAGTGTCGGTGCTTGGGGACGATAGCGTGGGCATTCGCGCCGGAGCGGTGAGCGGGAATGTCAACATCGGCAGCGGCAGCTCGACGACGGTGCAGGGCAAGAACGCGGTCGGCGTCCTCCTCGGCGGGGACATCGGCGGGTCGTTGGTGATCCAGGGCACGGTGACCGCGACCGGCTACCGCAGCACCACGGCGCCCAGCGACACCTCGAAGCTCGACGCCGATGACCTTCTCCAGGGCGGATCGGCGGTGGTCGTCAATGGCAATGTCGCCGGCGGCATCCTCCTGGACACGAGGCCGGCCGACAACAGCAGCAGCGACGACGACGAAGACGACGACGGCGTCAAGGACGCCAACGAAACGACGGCGACTGTCACCAGCTTCGGCGCAGCTCCCGCGATGGCCATCGGCTCCACGACGCAGGACATGGCAATTGGGCTGGTCGGTGCGGGTGGTCAGGGCATCGTCATCAAGGGCAGCGTGTCGGGCCTTGGAGTTTATTCGGGCGTCAGCGCGACCGGCCTTTCGATCGGCGGCACGGGCCACGCGGTGAACGTCGCCGGGGGGATGAATATCACCGGATCCGTCTCAGCAAAATCCGTCGATACCAACGCCACCGCCATTCACATCGGCTCCGGGGCCAGCGTCCCGCAGATCATCGTTAGCGGGACGGTGGCGGCGGACGGGGCCGGCACGAGCGGCTCTGCAGCCCAAGCCATCGTGATCGATGCCGGTGCAACCGTGAACAGCATCGCGAACAGCGGCGCCATCGTTGCCAAGCGCTCCGGCGACAACGGCACCGCGGCGGCGATCGTCGATCATTCCGGAACGCTCGATCTGGTCCAGAACAACGGGCAGATCGGCATCACCAACGCAGCGGACATCGGTGACAATGCGACGGCGATCGACCTCCGAGCGACGGCAACGGGCGCCACCGTCCGACAGGTCGCGGCGGCGAACGGCGCCATGGCACCGGTGATTTCGGGCAACATCTTGTTGGGTACGGGCAACGACATGCTCGACATTCAGGCCGGCAAGGTTTTCGGCAAAGTCGACTTCGGCGGCGGAGCCGATGCTTTGAGCCTGTCGGGCAGTTCACTGTTCCGTGGGACCCTGGTCAACAGTGCCGGTGCCGCCGTGACGGTCGGCACGGGCTCGACGCTCGATGTGACGAACCTCGGCACGGTGGATCTCGCATCCCTGACGACCGCATCAGGGGCCATGCTCGGGGTGACCGTCGGCGAAGCCGGTCATACCCTCTACAATGTCGCGGGGACCGCGAGCTTTGGCACCGGCACCAAGATCCTCGTCACGCTGGATCACGTCGGCACCGCGGCAGGCAGCTACAAGATCATCGACGCCGGCACCCTGACGGGCGCCGAGAACCTATCGAGCTCGATCGTGACCTTGCCCTTCCTTTTCACCAGCAAGCTCACGCCCGACGCGACGAACGGCGAGGTCAAGCTCGACGTCCAGCTGAAGGGCGGAGGCGAGCTCGGGCTGAACCGGTCGGAAGCAGCGATCCTCGGCGCCGCGCTCGATGCCGCCGACGCGGACCGATCGATCGCGGCGGTGTTTCTCAATGCGGCCGATAGCGGCACGATCAAGACCACCCTTCAGCAGCTGATGCCCGACCATGCCGGCGGCGCATTCGAGGCGGCGACCAAGGGCTCGCGAATCTCCGGCGAAATCCTCGCCGATCCCAACACGCTGAACAATCTCTGGATCGAGCAGGTGATCTGGGGTTCCAGCAAGTCGGTCGGCGATACGTCGAGCTACGATGTCGGCGGCTGGGGCGTCACCGGCGGATACGACCTGCCGCTCGGAAAGGTCGCCAGCGTCGGCCTTACCGCCACCTGGCTCACGGGGAGCGACGAGCACGATAACAACGAGCTCTTCAGCAACCACTATGAAGGCGGCGTCTACGTGCGCGGCGGAATCGGCGGATTGCGGCTGTGGGGCCGGGCGACCATCGGTTCGATTGACTTCGACAGCACGCGCAATTTCTCGGCGACCGTCTTGGGTGCGACCGTGACCCGCGCCGCGAAGGGCAAATGGAACGGCAAGCTTTATTCAGGGACCGCCGGGATTTCGTACGACCTGCGCATGGGCCGCCTGAGCTTGAGACCGCACGCGACTATCGAATATTATAAGCTCGACGAGAAGGGCTACACCGAGAACGGCGGCGGCGACGCCTTCGACCTCACCGTGCGCAAGCGCACGAGCAGCGAAACGGCGGCCAACGCGCTGCTCGCGCTCGGCTACGACTTCGGCAACCAGGATCCCGACGCCGGCGGGATGCTGCGCCTGGAGCTCGAGGGCGGCCGGCGCCAGATCCTCAGCGGCAAGCTCGGCAGCACCACCGCGTCCTTCGGCGACGGCGATCCATTCACACTGGATCCGGAGCAGCGGACCAGCGGGTGGCGCGGCGGGCTGCGAATGCTTGCCGGAGGCTCGCCTCTTTCGGTTGGTGTCGAAGGCACGGCTGAAGAGCAGCAGAGCAAGGTTTCGCTCGGCGGCCGAGTGTCGGTCAGCTTCCAGTTCTAAAGGGAAGACGGGGGGGCGGCTTCGGCCGCCCCCTTACTCGCCGGGCGCGGAGGCGCGAATGGAAAGCGCGTGGACGCGCTCGCGCATCAGGTCCCCGAGGGCAGCGTACACCAAGCGCTGGCGCTCGACGCGCGACTTGCCCGCGAAGACCGGGCTCTCGATCGAAAGGCTGAAGTGGCTTTCCCCGGCCGGATTGTAGCCTCCGTGTCCGCGATGGTGCTCGCTATCGTCGGTCAGCTCGATCCTGGTGGGCGAAAGCGCCGAGTTGAGCCTTCGAAGCATCTCGGCAGCCACAGGGCCGGTGCGCAGATCGTCCATCCACCTTATATAAGGATGTTCGATGGCATCGCGTCAGTCCAAATTTCACGGCCGGGTCGAAGGGGCGAAGGCGCATTGCGCAGTTCCGGGATGCGACGCGCCCGGCGAGTTCAAGGCGCCACTCGAGCCGGCGAATTTCGATGGTCCGGGCAGCTGGCGCTTCCTGTGCCTCGACCACGTTCGCGAGCACAACGCGAGGTATAATTTCTTCGATGGCATGAGCCCCGAGGAGATCAGCGAGGCGCAAGGACCCCTCGCCGGCTGGGATCGGCCGAGCCACAAGTTCGCGGCCAATGGCGCCGACCCGCCGCCGCGGTGGAGCGACTTCTCCGACCCGCTTGACGCCATCGCAAATCGCTTCGGGCGCGGACGGGCGGGTGAGTCCGCCCGGTTCAACAAGGCCGAGCGGCAGGCATTGTCCGTTCTTGGCTTGGGCGAGGACACCGACCGTCACGCACTCCGCCAGCGTTACTCACAGCTGGTGCGGCGGTACCACCCCGACAAGAACGGCGGCGACCGTAGTCACGAGACTCGGCTCGGAGCCGTGATCGAGGCTTATCAGCTCCTGCGAAAGGCAGCGGCCTTCGCTTAGTCGCGGTCTGGCGCGCCAAGCGGAAAATAATGCCGATAGGGCCGAGCCTCATCGACCGCGCGGGCGACGGGAGGATGCGCGAGCAATCGCGCGCGATAGGCGGCGAGCTGCGGCCGCGTGTCGCCGATCGGCTCCACCCAATCGGCGTAGAACAGGGACGGCGCGGCCGCACAATCGGCGAGCGTGAACTTGTCGCCGACCGCCCAGGGATCGCCGAGCTGCCCTTCGATCCAGTCGTATGCGACGCGCAGGTTGGCGCGCGCTTTCTCGACCCCATAGTCGTCGCGAGCGCCCTCTGGCCGCAGCGGATCGGTCGAGATCTTCTGCATGTTCTCCATGACGTAGAGGTCGAAGAATCGGTCGAGGAAGCGGACGCGCTGCTCCATCTCGCCGACGGGGATCCAGTCATGTGCGCCGCGGTAATGCGCGTAGAGATATTCGATGATCGGCGTGGAATCGATCAGCGGTTCGCCATCATCGAGCAGCATCGGAAATTTGCCGAACGGCCAGTGCCGCTTGAGCTCGGCCATGTTCTCCGGATGGTCGGCTTCGATCAGACGATATTCGAACGGCGTTCCGTCCGCGTAGAACGCGATCAGCACCTTCTGGCAGTAGGACGAAAAGGGGTGCGCGAAGAGCTGGAGCGTCATGCCTCCTCTTTGGCCCATTTCTCCCGGCGCTCAAGTTCGGCCTCGCTCGGCGGCTTTGTCTCGAAGCTGCCGGTCGGGATTTCGCCCGCCGGTTCGTAGCTCGCGAACGTCACGCCGGTGTCCGACACGTAATGGTCGACCATCTTGAGCGCGCCGGGCTGCTGAGACCCGTCGAAGATGCGCTTGCCCTGGCCAAGCACCACCGGGAAAGTCATCAGGATCAGCTTGTCGATCAGCCCGGCGGCAAGCAGCGGCACATAGAGGCTGCTGCTGCCCTGGATGAGCAGGTCGCGGCCTTCGCTGCGCTTGAGCTCGGCGACCGCATCAGCCGTCTCGCCGGAAAGCTTGTGGCTGTTGTCCCACTCCAGCCGCTCATCCGAATGGGTCAGCACATATTTGTTGATGCGCTGGAATTTCGAACCGATCGGATCGTCCTGATTGTACGGCCAGTAAGCCGAGAAGATGTCGTAGGTCCGCTTGCCGAGCAGCAGGTCATAGTCGGGTTCCATCAGGAACTTGCTCATCGGCGCCTGCGCGCTTTCGTCGAAGAACGGGAAGGTCCAGCCGCCGAAGCGAAAGCCGCCGGACGGGTCCTCCTGGGGCCCGCCCGGCGCCTGCATGACGCCATCGAGTGAAACGAAGACGGCGCCGGTCAGCTTACGCATCGACGGTCTCGCCTTTATACGCCGCTTCGATCTTGGCGATGTCGATCTTCTGCATCTTCAGCATCGCATCCATCGCTCGTTTGGCGGCCGGCCGATCGCTGCTGGTCGTGCGCTCTAGCAGAATGCGCGGGGTGATCTGCCAGGAGAAGCCCCACTTGTCCTTGCACCAGCCGCACTGGCTTTCCTGGCCGCCATTATCGACGATCGCGTTCCAATAGCGGTCCGTCTCTTCCTGGTCCTCGGTCAGGACCATGAAGCTGACCGCTTCGTTGGGCTTGAACAGCGGTCCGCCGTTGAGGCCAACGAACGACTGGCCAAGCACCGTGAACTCGACGGTGATCTCCTGCCCTGCGGGACCGGACGGCGTATCGGTCGCCGAGTCATGCGCGGGTCCGACGCGGCTGTCCGGGAATGTCGCGGCATAGAATTCCGCGGCTTTGCGCGCCTCGTTGTTGTCAAACCACAGGCACGTGGTGAGCTGATTGGGCATCGATACTCTCCTTGGTGATTGGCGTTACTTGCGCGGTCCGACAAGGCCGAAGGACGCGCCTTGCGGATCGATCGCGTTGACCGCGAATTCGCCGCCCGGAATCTCCATCGGTCCGTTGATTACCTGGCCTCCGCCCGCCTTGATTGCTTCGACCGCGCGATCGACGTCGTCGACACCAATGTAATAGGTCCACATGCTGACCGGCAGTTGGGGCGGCTTACGCATGACGGCGCCGATGTTGGTGCCGTGGCTTTGGATGAAGCGGTATTTGCCCATCTCACCCATGTCCATGTCGCCTTCCTGGCCCCAGCCGAATTGACCGCGGTAGAAGTCCAGCGCGCCATCAGGATCGCTTGTGGCAAGCTCGTTCCAGCGAACATGTTGCGGTTGCTCGACGGAGAAGACGTCGCTTTGCTGCTTTTCCTGACCCTGGGGCGGGATCGGCTTCATGACGTAGAAGGGCGCGCCTTGCGGGTCAGCGACCATCGCGATCCGCCCAACGTTCGAAATGTCAGTCGGCGGCATCAGCGTCTTTCCGCCCGCCTGCTCGATCGATGCGACGGCGGCGTCGGTGTCGTCCACGCCGACATAGCCTAACCACGCCGGGCGAGCGCCGTGCTGTTGCATCTCGTCGGTGAGCGGGAGGACGCCGCCGGCGAAACCGCCGTCGCTGCGGCCGATCATGCGATAGCCTTGGTATTCATCGACCGGATCTCCGATCTGCCAGCCCACGACGGAGTCGTAAAAAGACTTCGAGGCTTGTGCGTCCGGGGTCATCAGCTCGTACCAGATGAGATGACCGTGAGCGGAGTTGCTGGTTTGCTGCGTGCTCGGCGCAGGCGCGTCTGTCACTTCAGACATTGTCTGTTCCTTCCTTGCTGAATTCTTCGTCGCAGCGGCGTCACGCAGTGACGGGCGCTGCTCCCTGCGCGATTGGCTGGCTCTCGGCCGTATCGACGATCTTGTCGAATCCGCCCCAGAACATGCGCTTGCCGTCGAACGGCATCTCGCCGGTGGGCTTCAGGCTTTCGTCGGCCATGATCTTGCCCCAGGCCTCGTCGCGGGTCGCCTTGTCAGGCCATTCGATGAAGGAGAATACGACGGCTTCCCCGTCTTCGGCATTCACCGCGCGATAGAAGTCGGTGACCTTGCCGTGCTGCACGTCATCCGCGATCGATTCGACAACGCGACTGGCGCCATGCTGGCGGAACACCTTCGCCATCCTGCTGGCGAGAGCGCGATAGTCCTCGCGCTTGCCTTCGGGGACGGGGACGACGAAACCGTCTGTATAAGCACCGCCAGCTGACCCTTCCTCGACGATCGCGTCGAAGCCGCCCATGATCATGCGCTTGCCGTCGAAAGGCATGTCCCTGCCCATTTCCTGCATCTGCGGGTCGCTCATGAATTTCTCATTGGCGGCGTCGCGCTCCTGCCTCGATGGATATTCGAACCAGGAGAAAACGACTTTCTCGTCGGGCTTGGCGTCGACCGCCTTACGGAAGTCGGTGACCTTGCCCTCAGGGACGTCGCTGTCCCAGGATTCCACCATGCGATGGACCCCGACGCCCTGGACTAGCGGCGCGAACTTCGTGGCGTGCGTCTTGTAGGCGTCGCGATTGGCCTCGGGCACGGGCACGATGAATCCTTCGAAATAGGTCATGCTGCTGCTCCTTCCGGTTGGGGTTGATGTTCGCGATAGGTGGCGAGTTGGTCGGACAAGGCTCGCTCGAATGCGGGCCGCGATTCCGCGCGCTTCACGAACGCGGCGAGATTTGGGTATTCTGCGCAGACGCCGGTGTGGCGCAGGAAGCGCAGCGTCGTCGTCATGACGAGGTCGCCGATGGTGAAGCGATCGCCTTCAAGCCAGGTCTTGTCGCCCAGCCAGTCGGACAGCCGCTTCAGCTTGAGCTTGGCAAAATCCTCGGCGCCCGGCCGGCGCAGCTTTGCCCATTCTTCGCCGGCATAGAAGAAATCGATCGCGAGGAGGTTGATGATCGCCGGCTCGACGCTGTTGAGCGCTGCATAGGTCCACTGGATCGCCCGGAACCGGCCCTGCGGGTCGGGGGGCAACAGCGCCTCGCTCCTTTCGCCGATATATTGAACGATGGCCCCGGTTTCGAAAATCTGGACGTTGCCCTCGCGCAGGATCGGCACCTGATCGAACGGCTGTTCCTGCAGATATTCCGGCGGGCGCTGCTGATCGAGCAAGCGAACACGATAGTCGATTCCGGCTTCCTCCAGCGCCCAGCGGGCGCGCAGGTCGCGAACAACGCCTTGGGCGAATTCCGGGACCCAGCGGAAAGCCGTGATCTCGATGTCGGCATTGGGATTGATCGGCATGTCGGATCCTCCCTTAGAGCGCGGTCGCGATGGCGTCCTGGACCGCGCTCGCGCCCTGTTCGGCGGCGGCAGGGTCCATCCACATGATTTCCCAGATGTGGCCATCAGGGTCGGCAACGCTACGCCCGTACATGACCCCATAGTCCTGTTTGGGCGATGGATCAGCACTACCGCCGGCCGCTACAGCTTGTTCTACGGTCGAGTCGACGCTTTCCCGGCTGTCGGACGAGAGACACAGCAGCACTTCCGACGCCGCGTTCGAGTCGGCAATCGCCCGCGGCGTGAACTGACTGAACTTCTGATGCGTCAGAAGCATGACATGGATGCTGTCGCTCAAGGTCATGCAGGCGGCGGTTTCATCCGTGAATCTCGGCTCGTTCACCGCGCCGAGCGCCTCAAGGAAGGCCTGCGACCGGCCGAGGTCGGTGACGGGCAAATTGACGAAAATCATCCGCGACATGGTCGTTTTCCTCCTGTTGGCGACTCGATTCGCTTGCTTTTTGGCCGAAACGGTTATAAATTACAACCGTGCAGTTAGAAAAAACAACTAAACTCGGCAAAAACGAGGAAAAACGCTGGTACGAGGATGCCTGCGGCGTTGCTCACGCACTGGAGCTAATCGGCGAGCGCTGGGCGCCGCTGGTCCTGCGCGAGCTGATGTTCGGCCCGCGCCGCTTTTCGGAGCTTCGGGCTGACTTGCCGGGCATTAGCGCAAATGTCCTGACGCAGCGGCTGACCGAGCTCGAACGTCGCGGCCTTGTGCGGAAGACGCAGCTTCCGCCCCCGGCTTCGGTACAGGTCTATGAAGCAACCGATTGGGGACTCGAGGCCGCACCCGCAATCCGTGCGCTTGGGAAATGGGCGGCCCGTAGCCCGCGTCACGACCCCGGGCTGTTCGTCAGCGCGGTCTCAATCATGATGTCGATGCAGACGATGTTCGACGCGACGCGGGCGATGGATCTCGAGGGCCGCGTTGGCTTCCGTTTTGGCGGGGCAGGATATGTCGCCGAAATTCGCGACGGCCGCTTCGAAGCGAGGCGCGAGCAGCCGGACGAAGTCGATGTGCTCTTCACGGGGGAACCCGGACAGATTGCCGGCGTGCTCTACGGTGGCGCGCCTATCGAAACTGTAGACGTTCGTGGAGACCTGGAGCTGGCTAATCGCTTCGTGACGCTTTTCCCGCTGCCGCCAAAAGTTGGCTGAACGTTGAGGCGCGTGACGCCTTCCCCTAAGGCGATTCCCGTATGACCGATCTTCCCAACGCAGACCCTGAGAGCCGCGCCGAGACGCTGATGGCCTCGCCCGACAAGATCGCCAAGGTGCGCGATCTATTTGGCGTGGATTCCGACATGGAGGTGCCGGCTTTCAGCGAGGCCGACGAGCGGGTGCCCGACCTCGACCCGACCTACGTCTTCGATCCGACCACCACGCTTGCGATCTGCGCGGGCTTCTCCAAGAACCGCCGAGTGATGGTCCAAGGTTATCACGGGACCGGCAAGTCGACGCACATCGAGCAGGTCGCGGCTCGCCTCAACTGGCCGATGATCCGCATCAACCTCGACGCGCACATCAGCCGCATCGACCTTGTCGGGCGCGATGCGATCGTGCTTCGCGACGGGCAGCAGGTGACCGAGTTCCGTGAAGGGCTCCTGCCTTGGGCTCTGCAGCACCCGATCGCGCTGGTATTCGATGAATATGATGCGGGGCGCCCCGACGTGATGTTCGTCATCCAGCGCGTGCTCGAAGCCGAAGGCAAGCTGACGCTTCTCGACCAGAACCGCGTGATTCGGCCCAACCCCTGGTTCCGTCTTTTCGCCACCACGAACACCGTCGGCCTCGGCGATACGACCGGGCTCTATCACGGCACCCAGGCGATCAACCAAGGCCAGATGGATCGCTGGAACATCGTCACCACGCTCAACTATCTGCCGGCCGCGGTCGAAGCGCAGATCGTGCTCGCCAAGTCCGGCGAATATGACGAGCCCGGCGGCAAGGAGATCGTCGACAAGATGATCAAAGTCGCCGACCTGAGCCGGCAGGGCTTCATCAACGGCGACATCTCGACGGTCATGAGTCCCCGCACGGTGATCAGCTGGGCACAGAACGCCCATATCTTCGGCAACGTCGGCTATGCGTTCCGCGTCAGCTTCCTCAACAAGTGCGACGAGACGGAGCGACCACTAGTTGCCGAATATTATCAGCGGGTGTTCGGCGAGGACTTGCCCGAGAGCGTAGTCGGCAAGGCCTAGCTGGGCCGGAGATGGCCGAGCGCATCGATCTTTTCCGTAGGTCCCTGGCGGGTGCCGCGCGGGCGATCGCCCGCGATGCGGAGCTCGATGTCGTCTTCGCGAGCGAGGCGTCGCCGGCGCCCGGTAAAACCGCGCGCGTTCCCTCTCCGGGGCCCGGGCTCGAGCCCAAGCTCGTCGCGGAAGCGCGGGGCGCTGCCGACTCAGTCGCCCTGCGGCTTCGTTTCCACGACGCCCGGCTGCATTCGCGCGCGGCCCCCGCAGACATGGACGCCCGCGCCGTGTTCGACGCGTTGGAAACCGCCCGCGTTGAGGCGCTGGGTGCGCGGGCCATGGGAGGCGTTCGCCAGAACCTTTCCCATCTCACCGATGCCCGCGTGCGCGGCGACGCGATCGTCCGCGCGCGGTCCGCGGAAGAAGTGCCGCTTGCAACTGCGGTCGGACTGATCGCGCGCGAGCGGCTGACCGGAGAGGCGCCGCCCAAGGCTGCGCTATCGGGGCTTAAGCTCGTCGCGCCGTGGATCGAGGAGAAGGCGGCTGCCGAGCTCGACGCTTTGGCGCTGACGCTCGACGACCAGGCTGCTTTTGCCAAGCTGTCGCGGCGCCTCCTGGAGGACCTGGACCTCGCCGCTGCGGAAGAGCCGATTGACGAGGAAGCGGAGGAGGGAGGCGACGAGGAAGCTGGCGATGAGGGTGGCAGCGATGATTCCCCCGAGAAGAGCGACGAGGCCAGCTCGCCCGGCGCCGATGTCGAGGCCCGCGGCGAAGAGGCCGAAGAGGGCGCCGGCGACGACAGCGACGTTGCGGAAATGGAGGCCGACGACCAGGGCGAAGCGGCGGGCGACGAGCTCGGCGAAAGCATCTTCGCGTCACCGGGACGGCGCAATTGGGAGACCGCGCCCGAGACCGAGTATAAAGCCTTCACCACGCGCTTCGATGAGATCGTCGAGGCCGCCGAGCTGTGCGACGAGGAAGAGCTTGGACGGCTCCGTGCCTATCTCGACCAGCAGTTGGGCGGCTTGCAGAACGTCGTCACGCGTCTAGCCAATCGGCTGCAGCGGCGTCTGCTCGCGCAGCAGGCACGCAGCTGGGATTTCGATCAGGAGGAAGGGCTGCTCGACGCGGCGCGGCTGGCACGCGTGGTCGTCAATCCGCGCCACGCCTTATCGTTCAAGATTGAGCGGGACACTGAATTCCGTGACACTGTCGTGTCTCTGCTCATCGACAATTCGGGATCGATGCGCGGACGGCCGATCGCCATTGCCGCGATCTGCGCGGACATCCTCGCACGGACGCTCGGACGGTGCGGCGTGCAGACGGAGATCCTCGGCTTTACCACCCGCGGATGGAAGGGCGGCCAGAGCCGCGAGTCCTGGCTAACCGCCGGACGGCCTCTCAACCCCGGCCGTCTCAACGACCTGCGTCACATCGTCTACAAACGTGCGGACGAGCCCTATCGGCGCGCGCGGCGGAACCTCGGCCTGATGATGCGCGAAGGCCTGCTCAAGGAGAATATCGAC
>Ga0207679_10001562_pt1 | contig 14330 bp, 15 predicted proteins | sample KBSC73metaG_FD_184320 | JGI IMG/M metagenome (GOLD analysis project Ga0207679, IMG submission 184320) | Corn rhizosphere microbial communities from Kellogg Biological Station, Michigan, USA - KBS C7-3 metaG (SPAdes) (version 2) | ecosystem: Host-associated > Plants > Roots > Rhizosphere > Soil ... | reverse complement strand
TTTCAGTGATAAACCGCCGGTAGGCGGTGTTTTGCTGCGAGCTCGGCGATCCGCATTCGTCCACTGAATAACATTGGCGTCGATATTACGAGGAGAGCGCCGGAGCGCTCCTTCACCATCTCCAAAAAAGCGCTGTCGAAATCCTTGGGGCGACGCACTTCCAGGATTTGAAGCTGCAGCCCAAGCGTCTGAGCCCGCCGCTTGTGTTTCCTGTAAGGCAAGTTCGACGGTCCCAGCGGGAGGATCCCGGAGGACCGCCACACGCGAGAGTCGAGGAACGACCTCCAGGAGCAACTCCAAGCGTTTCCCGCCTAACTCCGCCGACACCGTGGTTACGCCGGTGACGTTTCCCCCCGGTCGGAAAAGGCTAGCGATAAGCCCCACCCCAACGGGGTCGGTGCCGCTTGCCATGACAATAGGAATCGTTGTCGTGGCTTTGTGGGCCGCGACAGCCGCCCGGATCCCGCCCGTCACAATGATGCTCACCCTCGACCGGACTAGCTCAGCCGCTACGTCCGCAAGCCTTTCGGCATTTCCATCGCCCCCTCGGGCTTCGAAGGCAATGTTCTGCCCCTCGATATAGCCGAGCTCCCGCAACCGTTGCCGCAAGGCTTGCCAGAGATGCGCTCGTAGGGAAACAGAGCCTTCGTCGAGGAAAGCTACATGGTGAACCTGCGGGACCTGCTGCGCGTTGGTCGGAAAGCTAAGCGCCAAAAGGAAAGAGCATAGAGCAAGAACAAAAATCTTTATGCTGTCGAATCTGCCAATCCAAAAACCAAAATCAAAAATACAAAATTGCTTCACCGAATCACCTTGTCCGCCCGCGCGAGCACATTGGGAGGAATTGTTAATCCAATCTGTTTGGCGGCTTTCAAGTTGATGGCCAAGTCGACTTTTGTGGACTGCTGCACGGGCAGCTCCGCTGGCTTTTCTCCCTTCAGGATACGATCAACGTAACGCCGCGCGTTCGATACTGATCGACGACATCGGGGCCGTATGAGATGAGTCCACCGTCGGTGACAAAATAACGGAAAGGGTAGATGGCGGGCAGACGTAGGCGTGTCGCCTGCGCGATAATGAAGGCGCGGTGGACAATGGCTAACCCGTTTGGCATCACCATCACGCCGCCGTTGGGTTGTTGGGCGAACGTCGTCAGCCCGCGCTCGATCTCAGCTGTGTCGTGCAAACCAATGGGGCTCGCCTCGACACCAAAAGACGGAGCCACTGCTTGAATGGCACCAAACAGGCCCGTCCCGCTGGGATTGGCGGGATCGCGCAGAACCGCGACGCGCTTCATGCTGGGTGAGATCTGTGTGAGCACTTCGAGCCACTTCGCGCTAATGTCGAATTGGCCATTGGTGAATCCGGTGGCGTTGCCGCCCGGTTTCGCCAAGCTGTTGACGAAGCCGGCCCCGACGGCATCGGCGACTTGAACAAATACGATGGGAATACTGCGAGTGATCTGCTGCAAGGGCCCGACATGGGAGCCGCCTGCAGTCAAAATGACGTGGGGGTTGAGAGCGACCAGCTCGGCCGCGTACTTGCGAACGAGTTGGGGATCCCCACCGGTCCAGCGATATTCGATCTCCAGATTGCGGCCGACTATCCAGCCTTCCTTCTGCAAACCCTCACGGAAGGCCGCAAGGTAAGTTTCCGATTCAGGATCATTCTGGTTGAGATACATGAGCACACCGACGCGCCGCATCGGATCGGACTGCTGAGCTAAGCTGACCGAAACTGTCGCCAACAGAAATGCGGTGAGCACCAACAATAGCATCTTCTCACGAACCATTTTTACTCCCGAGTGTTCCGATTGAGGATCACTGATGACGGCAACCGTCAGCGAATCACCCGATCTGCTCGGGCCAAGACATTCGGCGGAATGATGACGCCCATTTGTTTCGCTGTTTTGAGGTTGATCACCAGCTCAAACTTCGTTGGCTGCTCGACGGGCAGGTCGGCGGGCCTGGCGCCTTTGAGGATCTTGTCGACGTATGTAGCCGCGCGCCGATAATTATCGACGATATCCGGTCCGTAGCTAATTAGGGCACCGCCCTCGGCATGATCTCCTGACCCGTAAATCATCGGTAATCGGTTTTTGATTGAAAGCTCAACAATTCGGGTGCGGTTTGTTGCCACAAAGGTACTCGGGTGTGCAAGCAAAGCCTGAACGCTGGCTCGTTTTGCCGTGTCGAATGCATTTTCAAGATCATCCGCGCCCTTCGCCCCAATATATTGGAGTTGCAAGCCGAGCTCTTTGGCCGCGATCTCCGCTTCGTTAAAGCGCTGTTCGCCCGTCGCGGTGCCTATTCTCGTTAAGAAGCCAACGCGCGAAATGTTTGGAAACGCCTCCTTGAGCAGCTCGAGTCTCTTACCGTTCAGATCCAGAGCCAGGATTGACAAGCCGGTGAGGTTGCCGCCAGGATGTGCGAGACTATTGACCTGGCCGTCTGCGACCGGATCGTTCGCCGTGGTGAAAACAATAGGAATGATCTTGGTTGCGTTCTTCGCAGCCTCGGTGGCATAGGACGTATCCGTGACAATGATGTCGACTTTCAGTCGAACGAGTTGAGCGGCGAGATCAGACACCGGCCCTAGGTTCCCTTCCGCATATCGGTACTCCATGACTACGTTCTTCCCCTCAACGTAGCCCAGGTCACGGAGACCGCGTCGAAATGCCTGGATGCGCGGCGACGCGATCGAAGATTGAGCAGAGATCAAAAGACCTATACGTGGAAGTTTCGCCGGCTGCTGTGCCTCGGCTGGATGGCAAACCGCAAAGAGCATAACGCATACCGTCAAAACAAGGACTGAGAACTGAGCCACGACTGCTGAGACTTCCGACAAGATTTTCCTCGGTCTGGGTTGTCCACTTTCAGTCCTCATGCCTCATCCCTCAGTCCTGCTGCCTAATCTCATCGAATGACTCGATCCGCTCTCGCTAGCACCTTCTCTGGGATGACGAGGCCGATCTGTTTTGCAGTCTTAAGATTAAACAGCAGGTCGAACTTGACCGGTTGCTCGACCGGTAGGTTGCCGGGGTTGGCGCCCTTCAGGATTTTGTCGACGTAAATGGCAGCGCGGCGAAAAAGGTCTGTAGTGCTGGCGCCGTAAGTCATCAATCCGCCGTCCTCCACGTATTCAACCCTCGGGTACATTCCCGGCCATCGGTTCTTGGCAGCGAGATCGACAACCTCTTTGCGATTTGAATTGAATACAGCACTCGGCAACACGAGCAGTGCTTCAATGTGTTTTTTGGCCGCCGACGCAAATGATGGCTCGATATCCGTGACGATTCTTACGTCGAGATAATAACGCTCGATGTTAAACGCTCGCGCAGTGCGATCAGTCTCCCGCACGGCTTGCGGGTTGCCTGGTTCGGTCAAATCTCTAAGCACCGCAAGACGCGAGAGTTTGGGCAGCACCTCTCTTAGAGTCTCCAGTTGCTTGCCGCTCAACTCGGTGGTCAGATTGGCGAGGCCGGTAATGTTACCGCCCGGCTTGGCGAGGCTGTCGATAAATCCGGAACCGACGGGATCATTATCTTGCGCCATGACGATCGGAATCGTATTGGTTGCCTCCTTTGCGGGACGAGTTGCCTGTGAGCCGGCGGTGACGATGATATTCACTTTTTGTCTGACCAGATCAGCCGCCTGTTCGGCCATGCGATCTGGTTTTCCATCACCGTACCGATACTCAATCACAATGTTTTTGCCTTCGACGTAGCCGCGTTCGCGCAAACCTTGGCGAAAGGCGTCGACGCGGTTGGAGACCGAGGCCGCAGAACCGACAACTAAAAATCCAATTCGCGAGGCTTTTCCCTGGGCCTCGATCGATCCGGGTATCAGCAAAACAAACGTAGCGAGGAAGGCAAAAAAACATCGAGCCATTTGCGATCTCATAACGTTACCTATGGCGCCCTGCCTCATGTCTGCTCCTATTGACCGAATTACCCTGTCCGCTCTCGCCAGCACATTGGGCGGAATCCTACAGACTTTAGATTTGCGATGGTTCGACGTTGCTGACTACAGGTTTGGGATCCTTCGTCAAAGCTCAGGACAAGTTTTGATTTCGAATTTCGAAGTCGCCTTACTCATCACGCTTCACCGCTTACCGGATCACTTTGTCGGCTCTGGCGAGAATGTTAGGAGGAATAGTTAACCCGATCTGCTTCGCGGCTTTGAGATTGATCACCAATTCGAACTTCGTCGGCTGCTCGACTGGCAGATCCGCCGGCTTCGCCCCTTTTAGGATCTTGTCGACGTACGTCGCGGCGCGCCGGTCCAGATCAGTAACGCTCACGCCGTAACTCATGAGCCCCCCGGCTTCGACATATTCTCTCTGGTAGTAGATCGCCGGAAGGCGGCTCTTTATCGCAACTCGTGCAAACTCTGCTCGGCCAGAATTGACGGCCGGCCCAGCCACCAGCATAAGGACTGCCTCAGCCCGGCCGGCGCCCGCAGCTCGGAATGCGGTCTCGATATCTTTGGGGCTCAGTACGTCTAGGTATTGAACCTTCACTCCTAACTTCCCAGCGGCGAGTTCCGTTTCCTTTAATGACTGTCCGTTGGCCGGGTCAGTTGAAGTCCCGAAGAAGGCCACGTGGGAGAGCTTAGGGATAATCTCCTTCAGAAGCTCCAGTTGTTTTCCGCTTAGCTCCAGGCGAAGGGTTGCCAATCCTGTGATGTTCCCGCCAGGCCGCGCTAGACTGGCGACAAAGCCGTTGCCAACAGGATCGTTATCTTGGGTCACGATAATCGGAATCGTTGAAGTTGCTTCTCTCGCAGCCCGGGTGTTTCGCGAGCCACTGGAAACAATAACATCTACCTTGAGACGCACTAGCTCGGCCGCGAGCGCGGGAAGCGATCGGGTTGCCGCTCCGCGTATCGATATTCAATGACAATATTTTTTCCCTCCACATAGCCAAGCTCGCGCAAGCCCTGCCGGAATGCCTCGATGCGGAAAGCGATGGCGGAAGAAGAGGCGCCGCTTAGGTAGCCTATCCGCGCTACTTTCGTTGACTGCTGCGCCTCGGCGGAAAAACAAAGCGGAAAAAGGAGTGTGATCAGAATCACATTGACTACTGACCACCGCTTAGCGACTAAGTTCATCGTATTACCCTATCCGCCCGCGCCAACACATTCGGTGAAATCGTCAATCCAATCTGCTTCGCGGCTTTCAAATTGATCACCAGCTCGAATTTCCGCGGTTGCTCGACTGGCAGGTCGGCGGGCTTGGCGCCCTTGAGAATCTTATCTACGAAGCTCGCCGCGCGCCGGTCCAAGTCGAGAAAGCTCACGCCATAGAAGATAAGCCCCCCGGCTTCTACAAACTGGATGTCATTATAAATCACCGGCATCCGGTTCTTCACTGCAAGTTCCGCCAGCTTTGCTCGTTGGGAACGGATAATTGGACTCGTTAGCGTGAGAACTCCGTCAGCCCGTCCGCTGGATGCCGCTCGAAATGCTAGCTCGATATCCTCGATCCTTAAAACATCTACGTTTTGAATCTGCACCTTGAACTTCTTTGCAGCGAGTTCTAGCTCCTTTAAGACTTGTGCATGGCCCGGCTGGGTTGAAGTGCCGACGATAGTTATGCGGGAGAGCTTATGGATCACTTCTCCGAGAAGCTCCAGGCGCTTTCCGCTTAACTCCGGTGCAAGTGTCGACAAGCCGGTGATGTTTCCAGCGGGGTGAGCGAGATTGGCGACGAAGCCGGAGCTAACCGGATCGGGATCGTTCGTCATGACCACGGGAATCGCAGAGGTTGCTTGCTTCGCGGCCCGGGTGGCTTGCCCGCCGGCCGTGACGATGACATCTACCTTGAGACGGACCAATTCGGCGGCGAGCGCGGGGAGGCGACCCAAGTTTTCTTCGGCATAGCGCGGCTCTATTATTATGTTCTTCGCTTCGACGTACCCCAGCTCTCGCAGACCTTGCCGGAAAGCGTCGGTGCGCGCCGCAGAAGCGGACGGAGAGACGGCGACGAGAAGTCCTATCCGGGCGACTTTCGCTGGCTCTTGGGCTGGCGCATTCGATCCAACCCCAAGCATCGCGCAAACCCCCAAAGCAAGGACGGAATGCTGAGCGATGAGTGCTGACGCTTTCGACAAGTTCTCTTTCGCTCCTTTGCGTCCACCCTCAGCCGTCATCGCTCAGTCCTCAGCACTGTCTACTTGATCACCCTGTCCGCCCGGGCCAGCACGTTGGGCGGAATTGTCAGACCGATCTGCTTGGCGGCTTTAAGGTTGAGGATAAGCTCGAACTTGGTTGGCTGTTCTATCGGGAGTTCGCCAGGTTTTGCGCCCTTCAGAATTTTGTCCACATAGATAGCGGCGCGCCTGTAAATGTCTCCGAAATTGACCCCATAAGCCATGAGTCCTCCGTCCTCGACAAATTGCCGCGTATTATATATTGCCGGCAGGCGAAGTTTGCTGGCGAGTTCGGCAATCCGCGTTGAATTTCGAGTCGTTACCGGACCCCCGGTTATAAGAAGCGCATGGGTGCGAAGTTTTTTTACATCCTCGAAGGCGCGCTCGATATCTCCTGCGCTCTTGATCTCGTAAGGCCGGATTTGTATTCCAAGAGCCTTGGCCGCTGTCTTTGCTTCTTCAAGCGCCACACTTGCGAGCTGGCCAGCATCGATATTCCACAGCATCGCCACTCGCTGATGCTTGGGACAGTCTCTTTGAGCAGCGCCAACTGCTTACCCCTCATCCCCGGACCGGCGCTATTTGAAAGGCCGGTCAGGTTACCGCCCGGCCGCGCCAAACTTTTGACCAGACCTGCATCAACAAAATCGCCGAGTCCTACTCCTATAATTGGAATCGTGTGGGTTGTCTGGAGCACAACGCGACTGGCTCGAACGGTTGTCGTAAGAATAACGTCAACATTTAGTCCAATGAGTTCCGCGGCAAGCGCCGGCAGCGCATCAGGTTTGCCTTCGGCATAACGGTACTCAATGGCGATGTTTTTGCCCTCGACGTAGCCGAGATCCCGCAGCCCCTGGTGAAATGAATCGAGGTGCGATTGATCTTTAGAACCTATGAAGAGAAATCCTATGCGCGGAATTTTCACCTGCTGCTGCGCTTCGGTGGAAACGCAGGGTGCAAAGAGCATAGCGCATAGCGCGAAGACGGTGATTTCTATCTTCATGTTGTTCGCTGCTCTCCCCACTCGACACTCGCCCCTTCTCACTTGATCACCTTATCCGCTCGCGCCAGCACGTTCGGCGGAATCGTCAACCCGATCTGCTTCGCGGCTTTGAGATTGATCACCAATTCGAACTTCGTTGGCTGCTCGACGGGCAAATCGGCGGGCCTGGCGCCTTTGAGGATCTTGTCGACGTATGTAGCCGCGCGCCGGTACAGGTCAGAACGCTTCACACCATAGGTCATCAGCCCCCCGTCTTCGACAAATTCTATCGCGTAGTACATTGTCGGAAGTCGGTTTTTTGCTGCGATCTCTGTCAGAAACTTTCGATTCGAATTGAATATTGGACCATTCAAGACCAGCACCGCGTCACGGCGTTCCTTACTCGCTGCCCGGAACGCGCTTTCAATATCCTTTGAGACTTTTACATCGAAATAGTTAATCTGAATGCTCAGACCGGCTGCAGCGAATTCAGTTTCCCTCAGTGCTTGTCCATTACCTGGGTTCGTTGAGACGCCGAGCACCGCTATGCGGCCAAGCCGCGGAAGCATTTCCTTCAAAAGGTCCACTTGTTTTGCGCTTATCTCCGGGTAATGCGTCGACAACCCGGTAATGTTCCCACCGGGTCGCGCCAGGCTTGCGACGAAACCGTTACCAACAGGATCGCTGTCCTGCGCCATCACGATCGGAATCGTGGAAGTTGCTTCTTTCGCGGGGCGGGTGGCTGTCGGACCACCGGTTACGATGATGTCTACTTTGGTCCGCACCAGTTCGGTTGCGAGTGCGGACAGGCCATCCGAACTTCCGCCTGTGGATCGGACCTCAATGAAGATATTCTTACCGTCCACATATCCGAGGTCACGCAGGCCTTGGCGGAGTGCCTCGATGCGGGACGCATCAATAGCGGTTGAGAGCGCAGTCAAATAGGCGACTCGCGGTACTTTTTGCGCCTGAGCATAGACACCGAACGGGAGAAGCATAGTGCCGAAAGCAATGCCGATGATTATTTTGGTCTTCATTTTGTTTTTTCTATTTACTTCTGGACTTCATTCGACCCCTTATCTGCTCTCGGCAAGACATTCGGCGGAATCTTCCCATTTTAGATTTGCGATGCTTCGATATAGCTCAGTATAGGTTTTGGGATTTTTGCTTTCGAAGTCGCCTTACTCCGCACGCTTCACCCCTTACCGAATTACTCTGTCGGCCCGTAGCTAAAACACTGCGCGGAATAGTTAATCCGATCTGCTTGGCGGTTTTAAAATTGATCACCAGCTCGAATTTGGTCGGTTGTTCGACCGAGATCCGCAGCGTTTACGCGTATTCTGAAAGTTTGTCTAAACAGTAGCGAGTCCGGTCTTCTGGTTGGATGGCGGCACTTTTTGGGGAGTTCAAACTAATCTGCAATACAAAGTTGCTTGGCAATTCGGGGTAGAGTCTTTTGTTATCAGTTTTTGCGTTTCAAGGCTTCAACGTCGGCCAAGTCTTGTGTCCTCGCAACGGTAAGTTTGTTCTTAATCAAATGTTGCTTAGAAAGCACGCCGACGGGTTGACTGCCATATTGCGAATCACCGCTCTGCCCAAGCTTCATCGAACTGAACACCGTCGATCGCGGTCAAGACGTCGATGCGTATGGGTTCCACCCCGATCTGGAAAATCAGACCGGGTGTCGCAAGATCTTTGGCCGTTAGGTCATGCAATGGAGCGCCAAAGGCCCGCAGGGCTTCGATGACTCGCTTGGCGTTGTCCTGGGTGGGGCGCACCCAAATGTCGAGATCTTGGGTGGCGCGGATATGGCCGTGCGCGGCCAAAGCATGGGCGCCGACCAATAGAAATTCAACTTGGCGGGCGTTGAATTCTGCTAATAGATCTCTGAAGTCTTGGTTCATCGACTTGGTTCGATTGCCAAGTTAGGCAGAGCAGGGTCAAGTCCCAGACCGCGTTCATCCGCTCTTCGGGCGTGGCGCTGCGCCAATCTTGCTGATCGGGAACGGGATCTCCCGGCCGGATGATGCGGCTAGTAATCTTTTTCCGTTTCGCCGAATCGTTCATACCGCACAACTATAACACATTGCGCATAAACCTTCCGTCGGTCGTCTTTACTCCGCCGTCGTTGTCGCACCGGATGATCGAGCACCGAGCAACCTAAATCCTCAACGCGGACTTAAAACCTCAAACAGGTATGTTTAGAACTTATTCTTTTGGTCATTGGAATTTGTTTCAAGCTTCGGATTCCGAATTTGGGATTTTAACTTTCGTAGTCGCCTTATTCCTCAGGCTACTCCCTTACCGAATTACTCTGTCGGCTCTGGCCAAGACGTTTGGCGGTAGGGTTAACCCGATCTGTCTCGCGGCTTTGAGATTAATGACCAGCTCGAACTTAGTAGGCGCCTCGATCGGTATATCGGCCGGCTTAGCTCCTTTTAGAATTTTGTCCACATAATAGGCGGCGCGCCGATACTGAGCATCATTATTCCCCGAGTAGCTCATCAGGCCGCCAGCCTCGACAAACTCGCCAGCGAAATACATCCCGGGCAGCCGGTGTTTTTCGGCGAGGGCGACAATCTGCTTTCGAAGAAGATAGGATAATCCGTAACGGGCCACCACGAGCGCATCTACCCGTCCCCGCTCCGCATTTTCCATCGCTTTGTCAAGCTCGGTCGAGACCTTAACCTCCAAGGATAAAAGGTGGACTCCGAGGGTTCCCGCAGAAGTTTGTAACTGTTGCCATTGGACCCGCGCGGCAGAATCATCCGGATGCCACATCACCGCTAGTCGGGATAGTTTGGGCAGCGTTTCCTTGAGAAGCTCAAGCTGTTTGCCACTCAGCTCCGGAGAGAGCGAGACGACCCCGGTGATGTTCCCTCCTGGCTTCGCGAAGCTGGTCACGACACCATCCGCCACAGGATCGCCACCATAGGTTGCCATAACGATCGGGATTGTCGATGTCGCGTGCTGAAGAATCGCGACGGCAACGGAGGCACCCGAGACGATCGCGTCAACCTTAAGTCGAGCCAACTCCGCGGCGAACTCAGGAAATCGGTCAGGCTTGTCCTCGGCAAAGCGCCACTCGATCTGGATACTTTGGCCCTCGACGTAGCCAAAATCTTTAAGCCCTTGCCGAAACGCGTCGCGGGTAGGTGCCCGGGAGTCGGAAGCGAGGTAGCCGATCCGTGGAACTTTCTTCGACTGAGCCACTGCAATCGTGCAGAATGCGAAGGCGAGAAAGAAACTGATCATCGCTGTCCATATTATGCTTCGATGCGAGGGTCCATTTTTGGCTGGCGCGGCGGCTGTAAGATTACTGCAGAATGAACTCGCCCATCGCATCACGCTAGTTTTGTTCATGGGTTTTCTGGTCTCTAATCGAAAATCTAAAATTACCGGATGACTCGATCTGCTTTCGCTAAGACTTTGTTCGGGATTGTGAGGCCGATCTGCTTGGCGGCTTGGAGATTGACGATGAGCTCGAATTTGGTGGGTTGCTCCACCGGCAGATCGGCGGGCTTGGCACCCTTCAAGATTTTATCGACATAGCCGGCCGCGCGGCGGAACAAGTCATTGTAGTTTGTGCCGTAATACATCAGCCCGCCCTCGTCGATGTATTCGGGCCTGGTGTAAGCGGTTGGGAGCCTGTGCTTCACCGCGAGTTCTACGATCCGTTTTCGGTGCGCGTTGAGTATGGGATTACCGAGCACCAGCACTGCATCCGCATGTCCTTTGTTTGCGGTGGTAAATTTGGACTCGATTTCCTTGGGATCGAGCACGTCAAGGTAGCGAAGATATACATCGACCGTGCCAGCGGCGATGACCGTTTCCCTGAGCGCTTGTGCGTCTCCTGGATTGTTCGAATTGCCAAGAATGGCCACACGTGAGAGCCTGGGAGCGACCTCTTTCAAAAGTTCGAGTTGCTTGCCTCCCATTTCCGGAGCCAGAGCCGCCAATCCCGTAATATTGCCACCGGGTCGCGCGAGACTGACGACAAATCCGCTGCCCACGGGATCGGTATCTTGCGCCATCACGATCGGAATTGTCGAAGTTGCTTGCTTGAGGGGACGGGTTACCGCCGGCCCCGGCGAGACAATGACATCCATCTTGAGGCGCACTAGTTCGTCTGCCAACTCGCGGACGCGATCGAAGTTTCCTTTGCTCTCGCGCCACTCGATGGCGATGTTTTTCCCCTCGATATAACCTAGCTCCCGAAGCCCTTGGCGGAAGGCGTCGATGCGGGCCGCGAGAGTCGAAAGCGAACCGCCGGAAAGGTACCCAACTCGCGGCACTTTTACCGGCTGCTGCGCCTCGGCGCGTGCGCTTGTCAGCAAAAGAGCAGCCGATATGCAGACAAACATTACTTGGACTATGGACTTCACCTCTACCCTCCTCATTATTACCGAATTACGAAATATTCGCTTCGAAAAATTTGGTACAGAGTAACTTTGTTCAGATCTCTAGGCGGAATAATTCTTTCTCGGCAGCTGAGTCGAATTAAGAGCGGAAAGCGCGAATGAAGGAGACTCTCGGATTTTGTGACTGTTGCCTGATGCCTCTCTTCACCGAATTACCTTATCCGCTTTAGCGAGCACCTTGTTCGGGATTATGAGGCCGATCTGTTTGGCCGCTTTGAGGTTGAGGATAAGCTCGAACTTGGTGGGCTGCTCCACCGGAAGATCGGCGGGTTTGGCGCCTTTTAAAATCCTGTCGACATAGCCGGCCGCACGGCGTAACAAGTCATTATAGTTGGTGCCGTAATACATCAGTCCGCCGGCTTCGACATATTCCGGTCGGGCATAGGTCGTCGGGAGGCGATGCTTTGCTATGAGATCGACGACTTGTTGACGCTCGCGATTGAGTAAGGGATTGCCCAGCAACATAAGCGCGTCGGCGCGTCCTTTGGCGGCGGCGCGGATCACCGGCTCGATATCCTTGACATCTTGGACATCCAGATAACGAAGATAGATCTCGTAGACACCGGCCGAAAGCACCGTCTCTCGCAGTGTTTGTGCATCACCTGGAATGGTTGAACTGCCGATGACGGCCACGCGCGACAGTTTGGGAATGATTTCTTTCATGATCTCTAGCTGCTTGCCGCTCATTTCCGGCGCCAGAGCCGACAATCCGGTGATGTTTCCACCAGGCTTTGCCAGAGTGGCGACAAAGCCGCTGCCGACCGGATCAGTATCTTGCCCCATGATGATCGGTATCGTGCTTGTTGCTTCTCGGAGGGCGCGGGTTACCGTCGGTCCCGCGGAGACGATGACGTCGACTTTAAGACGCGCCCAATCGGCGGCAATCTCACTGCGGCGCTCGGGTTTTCCTTCTGAGGAGCGCCACTCGATGAAGATGTTCTTGCCTTCAATATAGCCGTGCTCGCGGAGCCCTTGGCGAAATCCTTCGATGCGAGCCGTGGTAGCCGAAACCGGCGCGTCGAGCTGAAATCCGATGCGAGGGATTTTAGCTGGCTGTTGTGCCGCGACGCGTCCTGTCGTCAGCAAGAGGGCAACCGCTAAGCAGAAAAACACTTTTTGGACAATAGACTTCATCCGACCCCTCCTCATCATACCGCCGCCATCTTTACCGAATCACTCGATCCGCTTTCGCTAACACTTTGTTCGGGATTGTGAGGCCGATCTGCTTGGCCGCTTTAAGATTGATGATGAATTCGAATTTTGTCGGTTGTTCGATGGGTAAATCTGCCGGTTTCGCGCCTTTCAAAATCTTGTCGACAAACGTCGCGGCGCGGCGGCTCAAGTCGTTATAGTTAGTGCCGTAGTACAGGAGCCCGCCCGCTTCGACAAACTCCGGTCTGCCATACGTTGCTGGAAATCGATGTTTTGCTGCGAGATCCACAATTTGTTTTCGATGAGCATTGAGGATGGGATTGCCGAGAACAAGAAGAGCGTCCGCGCGAGCCTTGGCTGCGGTTTGGAAAATCCTGTCAAGGTCCTTGATGTCGGGAACGTCCAGATATCGAAGAAAAACGTCGATCGAGCCCGCGGCAATTACCGTCTCCCTCAAAGCCTGCGCGTCGCCTGGATTGTTCGAATTACCGACGATCGCCACGCGCGTTATTTTGGGACTGATCTCCCTCAGGAGTCCATTTGTTTGCCGCCCGTTTCCGGGGCGAGACTCGCCAAACCCGTAATGTTTCCACCCGGCCGTGCAAGGCTAAGGGCGAATCCGCTGCCAACAGGGTCAGTATCCTGAGCCATCACGATCGGGATAGTCGAAGTTGCTTCCCTCAGAACGCGGGTTACCGTCGGACCCGGTGAAACGAGGACATCCACCTTGAGATGCACAAGTTCATCGGCCAGTTCGCGTGCGCGATCGAAGTTTCCTTTGGCGGCCTCGCGCCATTCGATGACGATGTTTTTCCCTTCGACGTAACCCAGCTCGCGCAGACCCTGCTGAAATGCCTCGATGCGAGCCGCGAGAGTGGACGCAGGAACATCGAGCAGGAATCCGATGTGCGGAATTTTCGCCTGCTGTGCCTCGCCGACTGAGCAAAGCGCAAAGAGCATAGCGCAAAGCGCCGCGCAAAGGACTGAGCGCTGTGCTATGAGTGCGGAGTGTTGTTTTAACAAACGCGTGTCAATTCTCATGGCTCAGTCCTCAGCACTCGTTACTCAGCACTGTCATTTGATGACTCGATCCGCTCTACTCAGCACTTTTTGCGGGATTGTCAGACGGATCTGCTTGGCGGCTTTGAGATTGACCAAAAACTCAAATTTCGTCGGCTGCTCCACCGGCAGTTCGGCAGGCTTGGCGCCCTTGAGAATTTTATCCACATAGGTCGCCGCGCGGCGAAACAAATCCTCGCTACTTGCCCCGTACGACATGAGCCCGCCGGTTTGGACAAATTCCGGCCATGGATAAATAGCCGGCAGACGATTTTGTTGCGCAAGCTCAACAATCCGTTTCTGGTGCGAAATTAGAACGAAACTTGTTACCGCAAGCAGCGCTTCGGCACGACCCTTATTGGCCGCCTGAAATGCTGAGGTAAGGTCGTTCAATGTACGTACGTCGAGATTTTGCAGTCGCAGCTTGAGCGCCGTTGCGGCTTCTTCCAACTGTTGGCGCATCTGGGTAACGCCTGGCTCCGCTGAATTTTCCAGGATCGCGATTCGGCCGAGATTCGGAACCACCTCTTTTAGGAGCTATAACTGCTTACCGGTTATTTCCGGG